>Ga0182024_10014792_pt1 | contig 15039 bp, 10 predicted proteins | sample P32metaG_FD_120480 | JGI IMG/M metagenome (GOLD analysis project Ga0182024, IMG submission 120480) | Permafrost microbial communities from Stordalen Mire, Sweden - P3-2 metaG (Illumina Assembly) | ecosystem: Environmental > Terrestrial > Soil > Wetlands > Permafrost | place: Sweden: Stordalen... | reverse complement strand
TCCTGGAGGCAGAATCCAGAGGCCGCTTCTTCCTCGCTTACATCCGCAATCGCTTCCCCTTCGAACGCATGGCCAGACTCCAGGCCGCTTAGTCTGTCAAGACGGTCCTGACCGGACGCTTACACGCTAACAGCCCGTGTCTAAACCGCCTGATTTTGGACGGGGGTGACAGAGTAAATGGCGGTGTGATGGGACTGGACAACGTTGCCGCGGTTTGGTGGCATGTCCGGATCGTGGTGGACAGAAGGCTTCTACAGCGCTTACAAAGTTCAGAATCGCAAAAACAGCCTTGCGCAAGGCATCATGGGCGGCTCTGGGCTTACCAGTTCCGTAAATGGATCGCATGTGCGAAGTTGCGTTCGATCTTTTCCCCGCGTCCGCGCTGCAGACGTTTGCCGCGTTCGCCCCGAACCCGCCGCCGGTTGGCATATACCACCTCCTTCTCCGCTGTTTTGCCATTCCACTTACGTACACCGCGCTCCGGCTCCGCGATGCAGGTTCGGACTTCAAGATCGCTCAGAGCCACGGCCACATCGTTACTGTGGTATCCCTTGTCCGCCACTACTTCCTCTACCCCGCCGGAATGCACTGCGTAGTTTCCTTCGGGCGTCGTTTCCGCAACCAGACCGGCCACCGCCACACCGGCTTCGATAACCGTCTCTTCCACTGTTGCCGTGTCGGCGGCCGCTCCGCCATGTGTGGTGACCGCAACGATGGCGCCGGTATCCATATCCACTGCGTTCTCCGCCTTGTAAGCCAGCGCGGTGCGCCCGTCTTTCAGCTTTGTGATCTCGGCTTCGGCATCGCTCGGACTCGCCCAGTCTTCATTGGAGATCTTCTTTTTGCGCTTCCGGTCCATACGCCTCAGCGACGCTGCGTCAGTTGTTTCCACACCTTCGGCGGCAGCCAGCCGCTTCAGATATTCGCTGTAGCTCTCACCGTTGTCGCGTCGCACGATCGACTTCATCGCCGCGTTCGCCTCCAGCGTCGTCGAATCCACGCCGATGGTCTTGCCTTGGATCAGTCCACCCTGCGCCAGCCGTTCCAGAACCCAAGTAAAGATTCGCTGGTGTGTCTCCGGGCCAATCAGCCGCCGCGTCCGCGATATCGTCAGATGGTCCGGCGTCTGTTCGTCCAGTCCGATGGAGAGAAACTGCCGCAGCGTGAGCGAATCGGCCAGCCGCCACGCGATGCCGCGCTCGCTGTCTATGCCCTCGAAGAACCCGATCATCATGATCCGGAAGTACAGCCCCGGCGCCAGCGACGGACGGCCCAGCTTCGCGTGATAGAACCCGGCACAACTCTTCTCGCAAAAACGATCGAATTCCGCCTTCTCCAGCAGCGCCTTCAACCGGCTGTAAAACGGGTGCCCCGGCGCCGCCGGCAACTCACTGCCGTACCAGAGCGATTCCTGCCGCTCCCGCTTCTTCCGCGTTCCCATCGCCATACCCCGATATTAAAGTCAAAACAATTTTTCAGGGCCAAGTGTTTTTCGACTTTAGACACAGGCTCCCTAAGAGAGGCTCAGGTCACCAGCTCAGCCCTTCCTGCGATTGGGCGCCGCTGCCGTAAACTGGTATGAGCAAACAAGAGAATTCTTTGACCGTAACCCTCACATTCAGCCCAGAAGTCGAAGCGGGCCTTCTCGCGAAGGCGCAGGCTAGAGGCATAGACCTGCAAGAGTATCTTCAGGCGATCGTCGAACAAGAGGCGTTGCCGTCTTCCCGGAAAATGACTGTTTCCGAGCCGACGAGCCGGCAGGAGGCAGTTCGCCGCATGCTCGAATTTGGAGAGAAGTATCGCCTCAGCCTCGGCGAGCCGATTACGCGCGAATTGCTCCATGAAGGCCATCGCTTCTGATGGCATTGTTTGTTCTTGATGCTTCTGTCGCGATTTCATGGTGTTTTCCAAGTGATCCGGCCGAAAACACTCCATATAGCCGAGCGGTCCTGGGCCGGCTGGCGGTTGACGACGCCATCGTTCCCGAGATCTGGGCCTTTGAGATTGCAAACGGCATCTTCGTTTCTCACAGCAAGCGAAAACGCTTCACCGAGCAGCAAATTCGGGAATATCTCGACCTTCTAAAAGCCTTGCCCATCCGCGTCGAATCGCGAAGCATGCTGGAGAATATCGATTTGGAATCGCTCTCGCGGCGTACGACGCGGCGTATCTTCACTTGGCGCAGCGCACAAACCTTCCCCTCGCCACCTCCGACGGCCCTCTCCGCGATGCTGCGATTGCGGAAGGCGTTGTCCTCATCGGATAGGCCGCCGTATGCCATGCGCGGGGGCGACTTCGACGCAGTTTGCAGCCGGACCCCGCGGCGTGGAACGCCACTCCCTGCACTGCGCAGTGACCGACTGGTCTGCCGCCTATGCCCCGGGCACCGGCATCAGGAACTTGGTGCCGTCCGGCGCCACATCCCAAAACAAAACTCCAGCCGGCATTTTGAACAAAGGTTTCGGCGCTCCAACCTGAAACGCAGTTCCCGCGTTCACTTCCACGGCCGTCGCCATTCCATCCGGAGTGACGTAGAAAATCTCTTTGCCATCGCCGCGCCAAAGAGGAGTTCTGCCGCCTCCGTTGGTGACGATCACCGGATTCCCCGCGACCCCAGTGGCCGCATCGAACGGCCGTACGGAAACCTCATTCCTGCCCGATTCGTTCGAGCTGTAAACAATCCAGCGCCCATCCGGTGAGAATCGACCCGTTATGCTGTTGAACTGCGGATCGACCAGAGGCACCGGTTTGCGGTCCGCCGGTCCGGCGACGGCCAGCAGCCGCAAGTGAGTCGGTTGCCCGAGACTGTAGTAGATCAGAAACTTCCCGTCGGGCGACCAGCTGGTCGGGCCTTTTCCTTCGCTCGATTGGTACAGCAGCTCCTCTTGTCCAGCACCATTCGAGGCCTTCTGATACAAGTCGTATACTCCGCTGCGGTTGGATGTGAAGACGATGCGGATTCCGTCCGGCGACCACGTCGGGAAAGCTTCCCAACCCGGATCCGAAGTGAACCGAGTGGTCGCTCCAGTGGCGAAATCCAGCAGCCAGATGTCCCGATTTTGAGTCGCGGGATCGTTGCGCTCAAACGCCACGCGTTTCCCATCCGGCGAGATGGTAAACGTGCGGTACAGCCCCGGCTCCCCGGCTGTTCCCACAAGTTTGCCTTGCCGGTCGAACCAGGTCAGGCGCCCCTGCACGCCCCCTTGCGGCGCTGGCCTGCCGGTTTGCTGCGCGACTGCGGCCGCCGCCAGGACGATGGTAAGGAAGGCCTTCCGCAAATCCTGCCCAGTCTACCAAACGTGTTGGCAGGACCTGTCAGGTACACGCGGCTTCAGCCGCGTTTTTTCCGCACGCGTTTTGACGCGGCCGCTTGTTAGAGGTACGTGTTGCAATTGTGTTATTATTGCGTCATGAGTTCAACCACCTCCAGTTTCCGGATCAGCGATGAACTGCGCATCCGCTTTGAATCGGCTGCGACACAATTGGGCAAGGGCAAAAACTGGATACTGAACCAGGCTCTGCGCGAGTACCTCGAGCGAATGCGCGAAGACTCGCTGGCATCGGAAGCGCGCCGTCAATCACTGCGTGCCAGCGGCCGAACCGCACCGGAGGCGAAATTCTGGGCTGCCCGGGCGGATGATCGGGACTGGATCTGAAGCGAATGGATTTGAAACGTGGCGATGTAGTCGTGGGCGTTGCTTCCCGCGACTACGGCAAACCGCGACCGGCGGTTGTTGTGCAAAGCGATTTCTTCAACGAGACACACGCCAGCATTACCCTGTGTCCTGTCACCTCTCACCTGGTCGACGCGCCGTTATTTCGCATCCCCGCCGGGCCCGGGGCGGGCACGGGACTCAGGGTAGCGTCGCAAGTCATGGTGGACAAGGTCATGAGTGTTCCTCGGGAGCGTGTCGCGAAGAAAGCCGGGCGCCTGCCTGTCGCGACATTGCATTTAGTGGATGACGCTCTGCGCCTCTGGCTCGGGATTCGACCATAGGATGACCTGTTTACCGGGGAAATCCACGCCGCCATCGACCGCGACCAACGCCTCCAACGCGCCTCGACAATGGATCTCAGCAAATACCGGCCCCGAAAATCCCAAGCCCAAGCCGCCTGACTGACCCAAAGCTTGTCCTATCCGCGTTCATCGGCGTTAATCGGCGGCTAATTGGACAGCTTGACGCGGGCACCCCGGCATGATCGAATACAAACAAATCAGGAGACAAGAGCTTGCGCCATCGTCAGTTAATCATGCTGTCCATCTGGTTACTCTTCGCCGCGTCCGCAGTGTCTGCAGCAGCCGCCGACGCCCGCCTGGCCGACGCGGTTATGAGCGGAGACAAAGAAGTTCTCCGCACGCTCCCGGACTATCACGCGAACATCAACACTCCGCAGCCCGACGGCACCACAGCCCTGCACTGGGCGGTTCGCCACGACGATCTCGCCACCGCCGACGCCCTGATCAAAGCCGGCGCCGACGTCAAGGCCGCCAACCGCTATGGCGTCACCCCGATGGCCCTCGCGGCGACCAACGGAAATCCCGCCATGATCCGCAGGCTTCTCGACGCCGGGGCAGATCCGAACAGCGCCAATCCTGGCGGCGAAACCGCTCTCATGACCGCGGCGCGCACCGGCAAGGTCGAGGCGGTCACGTTGCTTCTCGATCGCGGCGCGAACGTCAACGGCAAAGACACCGTCCATGCGCAGACTGCCCTCATGTGGGCCGTGCTCGAAAACCACCCCGATATGGTCAAGTTGCTCCTCGCGCGCGGCGCCGACATCAACGCACACACCAACGTCACGGTGCCTAAAGGAGAGTACGTGCCCGCCCGCGCCGGTGGAGCGTCCGGCAGCGGCATCATCCGCCAGCGCGCCCTGCCCACAGCCGACGGCGGCATGACACCCCTGCTGTTTGCGGTTCGCGACGGCAACACCGAAATGACGCGGCTGCTCCTGGATCATGGCGCGGACATCGCGCAATCGTCCGGCAACAAGACCTCGCCGTTGTTGATCGCGCTGCTCAACGGGCAGGTCGGGATCGCCACCGAGTTGCTCGATCGCGGCGCGGACCCTAATGCGGCGGATGCCTACGGCCGCGCGGCTCTGTTCGCGGCCATCGACCTGCGCAACTTCAACCATGAAAAGTACGGCGACCTTCCCACCGACGGACGCGATCCTTTGGACCTGATCAAGGCTCTGCTTAAAAAGGGCGCCAACGTCAACACCAAAACCGATACCGTTCCCGTTCATGGGCTGATGCAGTTCGATGCGTCATGGGTGAATTTCGACGGGGAAACGCCGTTCGTGCGCGCCGCCCTTTCCGGCGACAGCGAAGTGATGCGGATGTTGCTCGAAAAAGGCGCGGATCCGAATATCGCCACGACTCAGGGAACCACGGCGCTGATGGCCGCCGCCGGCATCAACTGGATTCCCGGCCAAACCTGGAGCCACAGCGAGCCGGAATATGTAGAGGCCGTCAAGCTGTGCCTCGATCGCGGCGCCGATGTGAACGCTTCAAACTCGCTCGGTCTCACGGCCATGCACGGCGCAGCCAATCGCGGATGGGAATCGGTCATTCAGATCCTCGCCGATCACGGCGCAAAGCTGGACGTGAAGGATAGCGCCGGACGCACGCCCATGATTTTCGCGCAGGGAATCTTCCTCGCCGTGCGGCCTCCCGAAGCCAAGCCCAAAGCCATCGCGCTCCTGAACCAACTGATGGCGGCGAAATGACCGACCGCGCCGTTGCCGCTCCTTTACTGTCGCGGTTCAGTAAACTCAAACCTTCTCCCACACCGTTGCCCTTGCCTTTCTTCCGAACCGTAACCGTCAGGGAGCGGCACCGTCACCTGCCAGTAACGAATAGAACCGCTATCCCCTTTGTCGCCGCCCTCATGGCGGCAGCGTTTGCAAACGCCCAAACCCCACCCCAGACCCTCCTCAATCAGTACTGCATAACCTGCCACAACCAAAAACTAAAAACCGGCGGCCTCGAACTCGACAAGCTCGACCTCAACCACGTCGCCCCCAACGCCGAAACTTGGGAGAAAGTCGTCCGTAAAGTACGCGCAGGCATGATGCCGCCCGCCGGCGCGCGCCGCCCCGACAGGCAGACCCTCGACGCCTTTGCCGCCACCGTTGAAGTCTCCCTGGACCGCGCCGCCGTGGCAAATCCGAACCCCGGCCGAGCCCCGCTGCATCGCATGAATCGCGGCGAGTACGCCAACGCCATCCGCGACCTGCTCGCCGTCGATGTCGACCCCGCCACGCTTCTCCCCGCCGACGATTCCAGCGGCGGCTTCGACAACATCGCCGACGTCCTCGGCGTATCCCCTGCTCTTCTCGAACGCTACGTGTCCGCGGCAGCCAAGATCAGCCGGCTCGCCGTGGGAGACCCCGAGACCGCGCCGCTTGACGTCACCTGGACGGTCAAAGGCGATCTCACGCAAACCGTGGCTCTCGATGGCCTGCCGCTGGGAACGCGCGGCGGAACCGTAATCCGGCACAACTTCCCGCTCGACGGCGAATACCTCATCAAGCTGTCTTTGTCGAAGCTCAGCTTCGGCCAGGTATTCGGCGAAGGAGCCGAGCGCCAGGAACTCGAAGTCACCCTCGACGGCCAGCGCGTCAAGTTGTACAAGCTCGATGAAGTGGCCATGTTCTTCATGCGCGAAATCCCCGGCTCCCCGATTCCTCACAATGAGCCGCTGACGGATCCGACGGAAGAGCGCGTGAAGATGACCCCGGACATCCACCTTGAATTCCGTTTGAAAGTTACCGCCGGACCCAAGACCATCGGGGTCGCATTCCTGCAAAAGAGTTACGAGGCCATCGAAGATCTGGTGCATCGACCCGCAGCCAGCACTTTTGATTCGAACATCGGCATGCAGTACGGCTACTCCACCGTTCCGCATCTGGCCCGCGTCGATATCACCGGTCCCTACAAAGCTACCGGCCCAGGCGACACGCCAAGCCGCCGTCGCATCTTCGTGTGCCACCCGAGCACACAAGCGGACGAGATCCCGTGCGCCCGCAAGATCTTATCCAACATGGTTCGCCGGGCTTTTCGCCGCGCTCCCGTTGAGTCGGATCTTGAATCTCTGTTGAGCTTCTATCAGCAGGAACGTACTCGAACCGGGAATTTCGACACCGGAATAGAAATGGCCCTGCGCCGCATCCTCGCCGACCCCGAATTCGTCTTCCGGTTCGAGCCGCTGCCCGCTACGGTACAACCCAATCGCCCGTATCGAATCAGCGACACCGAACTGGCCTCGCGCCTGTCGTTCTTCCTGTGGTCCAGCATCCCCGACGATGAACTGTTGACCCTCGCCATTCAGAACAAGCTGCACGAACCCGCCATACTCGAACGTCAGACGCGCCGCATGCTGGCGGACCAGCGGGCGCGCGCTCTCGCCGCCAACTTCGCCGGCCAGTGGCTCTATCTCCGCGACCTGAAAAGCTCCAATCCCGATGGACGCGAGTTTCCCGACTTCGACGACAACTTGCGTCAGGCCTTCCAGCGCGAAACGGAAATGCTGTTTGAAAGCATCCAGCACGAAGACCGCTCCGTCCTCGACCTTCTCGACGCCGATTACACTTTCGTGAACGAGCGTCTGGCCAGGCATTACGGCATTGCCGGCGTCTACGGTCCGGACTTCCGGCGCGTTCCCGTTCCCAACGACGCCCGGCGCGGTCTGCTGGGGCAAGGCAGTATGCTGCTGGTCACCTCCAACGCCAATCGCACTTCGCCCGTGCAGCGCGGCAAGTGGATTCTGGAGAACCTGCTCGGCAGCCCGCCTCCCCTGCCGCCGCCCAACGTTCCACCGCTCAAGGAGAATTCGGGCAGCGCAGCCGGCGCCTCCTCAGTCCGCGAGCGCATGGAGGAACACCGCTCCAATCCGACGTGTGCCGGATGCCACAAAATCATGGATCCCATCGGGCTCTCGCTCGAGAATTTCGACGGAGTCGGCCACTGGCGAACCGTTGATTCGGGATTTAAGATCGATGCCGCAGGCCAACTGGTGGATGGCACGCCGGTCGACGGGCCGTCCAGCCTGCGCAAGGCGCTTCTCGCTCGCCCCGACGCGTTCGTCGGAACCATGACGGAGAAACTGCTGATGTATGGAGTCGGCCGCGAAACGAAGTATTACGATATGCCTGTCGTTCGCACCATCATGCGCGATGCTCAACCAAATCGGTACCGATTCTCCGACCTTGTGTTGGCGATTGTGAAGAGCGCCCCGTTTCAGATGAGAATAAAAGAACAGGAAACCAAGCAGCAGGAGATCAAAGAATGAACTTCGTAACGAGAAAATACCTCTCTCGCCGCACCGTGCTTCGTGGGTTAGGCCTGTCGGTCGCCCTGCCGTTCCTGGACTCGATGGTTCCCGCGCAAACGCCGCTGGGCAAGACCGCGGCAGTCTCCAAGCCGCGCTTCTGCGGCATCTATGTCCCGCACGGGGCGACGATGGACAAATGGACTCCCGATCGGGAAGGTTCCGGATTCGAATTCACCGAGACCCTCAAGCCTCTCGAAAAACTGCGCGACCGTGTCTGCGTGATGAGCAACCTTGCCCATCCTTCAGCCAGCGGAGTCGGCTCGGACGCCGGAGCCGATCACGCCCGTTCGGCTGCGGTCTTCCTCAGCGGCGCGCACCCTGAGAAGGGTTCCGTGCATGCCGGTATGACGCTCGACCAGATCCTCGCCGCGCACATCGGCCAGGACACGCCGCTGCCCTCCGTCGAAATGGCCATCGAGGAAGTCGGCCTGAATTGCGGCTCGGGCTACGGTTGCGCTTATTTCAACACCATCTCCTGGCGCACGCCGACCCTGCCGCTGCCCATGGAGAACAGCCCCCAGGTAGTCTTCGAGAGGCTGTTCGGCGACGGTAGCAATTCGGCGCAGCGCCTCTCGCGGAAGAAGCAGGACAGCAGCATTCTCGATTCCGTAACCGACAAGGTAGCCCGGCTGCAGGGCAAGCTCGACCCGAGCGACCGCGTCCGCCTCGGCGAATATCTCGACGACATCCGCGAAATCGAGCGGCGCATTCAAAAGGCGACGGAGCAATCCGCCACCGAGCTAAGCGTTCCCGAGGCTCCGGTTGGAATTCCCGAGGCCTTCGAGGATCACATCAAGCTCATGTTCGATTTGATGGTGCTCGCCTGGCGCGCCGAGATTACGCGCATCTCGACCATGATGTACGCGCGCGATACCAGCGGCGCAACCTACCCCGGCAGCGGCGTGCGCGACGGATTCCACGGCGCATCGCACCACTCCAACGTTCGCGCCAACATGGACAAGTTCGCGCTCATCAACAAATATCACGTGCAAATGCTGGCGTATTTTCTGGAGAAACTTCAGAAGACACCCGATGGCGACGGCAATCTGCTGGACCATTCCGCGGTCCTCTACGGCAGCAGCATGAGTAACGGCAACCAGCACGATCACGACCCATTGCCCATCGTGCTGGCGGGCGGCGCTTCCGGCCAGTTAAAAGGGGGCCGCCACCTGAAGTTTGCAGCGCACACGCCCATGTCGAACCTGATGCTGGCGTTGTTGGACAAGTTGGGAGTCCATCAGGACAGCCTGGGCGACAGCACATCAATACTCGATATCTGACGCACGTCTGCGAACGAGAACGTTTACTGTCTGGCCTGATGGTCTTTCACGTACTGGCCAATCCAGATTGGAGGATCCGGTTCGTTGCGGCCATCCACCTTCACGTGCTTCTCTTGCGCCCATCGGTACCCCCACATGGGACCATACCTTGTGACGTAGGTCTCCGGGACGGCATACGCCGGATCTCTGACGGCTTCCTCCAGGGCCACAAACGCATACCCTCGTTGCTCGAAAAGCGCTAAAACAACCTGGATGGCCGCTGCATTGAGAGGGCTGTCATGCAGCAGCATAATATGGGGCGGGTCGTACCCAAACACCTGCTTGTCCAATGCCGTATACCAGTCGATCTCCGCTCCCGTGTAGGTTATGTAGTCAGCCTTCACCTTCGCCGCTGTCTGCGCGTCTCGAAGAGACAGGGCCAGCGCATAGGCGACGTTGAACTCGTAATCTGAATTGTCGATCGTGCACGGAGCCAGCCGGTAGCCATGCGCTGACATGAACGCAGCGATCGCATCGTGCTTTTCCTGTGTATCCCCTGAGTGATTGTAGGGAAACCGAAGGAACTCCGGATTGCGGCGAGTGTTCTTCAGCAGCGGTGCAAAGGTAGCTTCGCCTCGCGTGATCTCCTGCTCAATCTGATCGACAGAAAGCGCGTTTACATCCGGATGGGAGTACAAATGATTTCCCAGACCAAAACCTGGTCGCGTCCACTGCTTCAGGATCTTCCTGCTTACAGGAAGTCCGAGATCCTCAGCCCGTTGCTCGATAACGAAGCCGGTAGCAGGTACGCGGTGGCGGGTAAATGCACGAAGAATCGTCTCGTTTACGTGTTCGGTGTTTTTTACTTCGGCGGCATGATCCGGCGCCGAAATCCCCGATGCAAACGGAAGATCATCCACCGTCATCGCAACTGTGTGAACTTGCGCTTCAACGCCACACGTACATAAGCAGAACCCTAAGGCCGCCAGCACGGTCATTCTTCGGGTGCCCATGAGATGAAGATATACGACCCGTGACGACAAAGTCTGCCCCCTCCCTACTTCAAATTCAAATACTGCGGAACCCCTTCTTCCGCCCCGCCTAACGCCGTTGCCAGCGCGATCTTCGCCCCATTGTGAGCGTTCAAACTCCCGATGTAGTTCTCATTCGCCGCCGCCAGCAGCTGCTGCGCCTGCACCACCTCGATATTGTCCGTAACCCCGGCCGCAAACCGGTCGCGGGCCTCCACCAGAGTCTCCGTCGCCAGATCCACATTGGTCCGCGCCACCGCCACCTGATCGGCCGCGGATTGCAGATCGAGCAGCGCATTTCTCACCTCATAGTCGATGCGCCCCCGCAAATCTTCCAGCGCATTCTTCTTGTTGCGCAGCATCGCTTCCGCCTGATCGATATCCGTGCGGAACCGGCCGCCCGCATAGATCGGTAACCGCACGCCGGCAACAAGACTAAACGTTCCATGGGAGCTGGCAAATGTCGACCCAATATCCCCGTAGTTGCCCTCTACCACTACAGACGGCCAGTAATGTTCCGCCCGCGCCGCGTCCGTCGCATATTCAGCGGCCCGGACGGTCGCCTGCGCCGCGCGGAAATCGGCGCGGTGATCGTATGCCTGCTTGAGCAGATCTTCGATCACCGTGGCCAGGGGCGTGAACGGAAGCAGGTCTGTCACATTGAACTGTTGCCCTGCCGGCAGACCGATTGCCCGCGCCAGAACCAACTTGTCTTTCTCCACCTGGTTCTTCTGCGCCAGAAGCCTCTGCTGCTCCGTCTTCAGCTGTACATTAGCCCGCAGGACATCGATCCCCGCCACGGTGCCCGCGTTCTTCTGGTCCGTCGCGCGGTCGAAAAGCGCCTGCGCCAGGTTCAACTCCGCCTGAATCGCATCCACGCGCGCCGAATCGGAGATGATCGCCAAATAAGCGTTGCTCACCGCCTGCACGACCAGATTGCGCGCGTCCTCGGCCGTCAGCACCGCGGCCTTCTGGCTCTCCGTGGCGGATTTCAAATTCTTCAGCGAAGTGCGGTCATACACCGTCTGCTGGAGATACGCCGCGGCGTTTTGATATCCGAAAGGCCCGACCACCTTGGGAACCCCCGGCACGTGCAGACCAAACGCCACCAGATCCAGCTCCTGCGAAGTCTGTATAGCGCCCGCTGAGATGTTCGGCAGCAGCGTGCTGAGGGTCCTGCGTCGCTCCGCCCGCACCGTGTCGACAATATCCCGATTGCTCAGAATTCCCAAGTTGTATTGAAGTCCGCGCCGGATGGCGTCGCGCAAAGAAAGGCTGAGAGGCGTGGCGCTGGCCTGTCCCGCGGCCACGCTCCCGCCATAGGAAACCTGCAGCGGCTCTTGTAATACAGGCGCAGGCCCGTTTGGAGGAGCCTGTGGCGGCGGCGGAACCTGCGCGAATGCCCCGCACGCGATCAGCGGCAATGCTGCGGATAGTTTGAATGTCAATGGATTCTGTCCTTAACTGCATTGTCTGATGACAAGGATGCCGATTAGTCGCAGGCCGTTCACTCACATCGAAAATATTTCTTATTTCTTCCCATACAGCGACTTGCAAGCCTTTGAACGATCCATCACACGCGTTTTCTCCAGCCCGCGTGTTACGTTCCAATCGTAAGAACCTGATCGCACAAAATCTGTATCGCTGGCGATCTTGTCGCCGGTGCCTTTATTCAAGAAACGATAAGGCCAACATCCCATGCGCCACCACGTTTTCCTCTTTGTAACTTGCCTCGCGGCCATGACAACCGGCAAAGTGGAAGTATGAAGCCAAGTCTGCCGCCGCAAATTGCCGCCGAGGTCCGCGCTGCCACCGAAGACTGGACGCGCACTGGTAAAGTCGCACGCCTGTGGAACCACGACAAAACCCTCTGGACCGACGCCGACGAAGACAAATGGCTCGGCTGGCTGGATGTAGCGGATCGCCAGTTGGAACAGAAGCAGCTCTTTGCAGACATCGCGAAACAGGCGAAAGCCGGCGGATACCGCGACGCGGTCGTTCTCGGTATGGGCGGATCGAGCCTTTGCCCCGAAGTGCTTTCGATCACATTCGGCCGGCAGGAAGGCTTCCCCGCCCTGCATGTTCTCGATTCCACCGATCCCGCTGAAGTGAAAGCCATCGAGACCCTTGCCGATCCCAAGACGACCCTCTACATCGTCTCCAGCAAATCGGGCAGCACCCTCGAACCAAATATCTTCAAGCAATACTTCTTCGAGAAGGCCCGTGGCACTGGCGATCTTGTCGCCGGTGGGCTTAACGCCAACGCAGGCAGCCGCTTCATCGCCGTCACCGATCCCGGTTCCAAAATGGAACAGGTTGCCAAAGCCGACGGCTTCAGCCGCATCTGCTACGGCGTGCCTTCGATCGGCGGACGCTACTCAGCTCTCTCGGACTTCGGCATGGTTCCCGGCGCAGTGGCCGGACTCGATATCCCCAAGCTCCTGGAACGCGCCGCCCACATGGCCAAACTGTGCCGTGAACCTGATGCCGCGAAGAATCCCGGCGTCTCGCTCGGCCTCGCTCTCGGAACCCTCGCGAAGCATGGCCACGACAAAATCACGCTCATCGCATCTCCGGCGATCTACGATCTGGGGGCATGGCTCGAACAGTTGATCGCCGAATCCACCGGAAAGATCGGACGCGCCCTGATTCCCGTCGACCGCGAACCCGCCGCATCGCCGGAGGTCTACGGCAACGACCGCACGTTCGTCTACATTCGCTTCACCCCGGAAATCGAATCGACGCAGGAAGACGCAGTCGCGAAACTCGAGCGCGCCGGTCATCCCGTCATCCGAATCGACGTGGGCGATCCGTATGATCTGGGCGCCGAGTTCTTCCGCTGGGAAATTGCAGTGCCCGTGGCGGGTGCGGTGATCGGCATCAATCCTTTCGACCAGCCCGATGTGGAGGCCAGCAAAATCGCCACCCGTAAGCTCACCGACGAATACGAAAAAACAGGCAAGCTGCCCCCGGAATCGCCCATTCTCGAAGCCGATGGAATGAAGTTCTTTACCGACGCGCGCAACGCGGCACAACTCAGCGGCAAGACCGCCGTTGAAATGTTGCGTTCCCATCTCAACCGGCTCGGTGCTGGCGATTACTTCGCGCTTCTCGGCTACATTCAGATGAACGCGGAACACGAAAAAGACTTGCAGGAAATCCGCCTCGATGTTCGCGATAAAAAGCGCGTGGCTACATGTCTCGGGTTCGGACCGCGCTTCCTGCATTCCACGGGACAAGCGTACAAAGGCGGCCCCAATTCGGGCGTGTTCCTGCAGGTCACCTGCGACGATGCGCACGACATCCCGATCCCCGGCCAGAAATTCACCTTCGGGATTGTGAAGGCGGCGCAGGCGCGCGGCGATTTCGACGTCCTCGCCGAAAGGGAGCGGCGGGCTCTGCGCGTCCACCTGCCGGCGGATTTGAGAAGCGGGCTTGCAACACTGGGGAAGGCGATTATGGAGGCACTCAACTAATGCAAATCGGAATGATCGGTCTCGGCAAAATGGGCGGCAACATGTCGCGCCGTCTGGTGCATGGCGGACATGAGGTCGTAACGTTCGATCTCGACGCCGCCAAGGTCGCGGAGTTCGGGAAAGAAGGCATGAAGGGATCGACCGATCTCCCGGGTTTCGTCAAGCTGCTGACGAAGCCCCGCGTGGCGTGGCTCATGGTTCCCGCCGGCGATCCGACGGAATCGATGGTCAACAAACTGGCGGCGCTCTTCGAACCCGGCGACATTCTCATCGATGGCGGCAATTCGTACTACAAAGACGATGTCCGTCGCGCCGTGGCGCTCAGGGAGAAAGGCATTCAATACGTCGATGCCGGCACCAGCGGCGGCGTGTGGGGAATCGAGCGCGGCTACTGCCTCATGGTTGGCGCCGAGCCGGAAACATTCAAGCATCTCGAGCCGATCTTCAAAACTCTCGCGCCTGGCACCGGAGATGTCGCCCCCACGGCAGGCCGGCCGCTCGAAGGCCGCACTGCGCACCTCGGCTATCTGCATTGCGGACCCAATGGCGCCGGGCACTTCGTCAAGATGGTGCACAACGGAATCGAATACGGCCTGATGCAGGCCTATGGCGAAGGCTTCGACATCATGAAGAACGCAGCGTCGAAGGAACTGGCGGAAGGCCATCGGTACAATCTCGATCTCGGAGAAATCTCCGAGCTCTGGCGTCGCGGCAGCGTAGTGAGTTCGTGGCTCCTCGATCTCAGCGCCATCGCGCTCGCGCACGATCCCGCCCTCGCCAGCTACACAGGCTACGTGCAGGATTCGGGCGAAGGCCGCTGGACCATCATGGCCGCCCTCGAAGAAGCCGTTCCCGCCGACGTTCTCACGGCCGCGCTCTATGTCCGCTTCCGCTCGCGGCAGGAACACACCTTCACCGAGAAAATGCTCTCCGC
>Ga0182024_10014791_pt1 | contig 15039 bp, 10 predicted proteins | sample P32metaG_FD_120480 | JGI IMG/M metagenome (GOLD analysis project Ga0182024, IMG submission 120480) | Permafrost microbial communities from Stordalen Mire, Sweden - P3-2 metaG (Illumina Assembly) | ecosystem: Environmental > Terrestrial > Soil > Wetlands > Permafrost | place: Sweden: Stordalen... | reverse complement strand
CGGAAAGCTTGAGGCTTTTTATTTCACGTTTGGTGACGAGGATGCGATCCTCATTATCGATCTTCCCGATCAAATCGCCGTTTCGGCCATTGGTTTGGCCGTGAGCGCTTCGGGTTCGATACGCACGAGAACGACCGTCCTCATACCGCCCGAAGAGGTTGACGAGGCGGTCAAGAGACCGGTCAGGTTCCACCCGCCCGGCGAATAACGGTCGAGGTGCCGCGGCGCTCGGTTTCCCCCAGACACACGTGCAACCTTACGTTAGCGCGACATCTCAGACCGTCTGATCCGATACTAGACCGAATCCATGAAGAAATCGTGAAGCCCGGGCCTATCGCCCGCAGGCCTTGAGTCCCACGGCCTACGAGGTAGCGCAGCGGACGCCGACGGCTAGTCACGGAGCGATTCCCGGCGGCGAAGTTTTGCTCGGAGTTTCCATCAACGCAGGTTGAAGAAATGAGACCAATTATGCTCGGTAGAGGAAGCAAAACGCGGTTGTTGCTGTACGGGGCTTATGGGTTCACCGAACCCGCCTTTGCGCGCCGCCGATGCACCTCCAGGATGCGACGTTCACCGGCATGTAAGACGCCCGAATGAAATGCGCCGGCGCCGCGGCGGTTATTGCCGCCGGCTCAGTGCTTGCAGTCGTGGCGTGCTCCAGCGGTTTGCCGAACGGGGCCTCATTCGCGTCGCTCAAACCGGCTGCGCAGCGCGCCGAGTCGTCCTCGGGAAGCGTATCGGACGCGTACGAGTTCCTTCGTCTGATGATGGACAAGTACGCTAAGGGTTCGACGACGCGGCTCGTGCAGAGCTTTGACGGCGGCCCGCTGCGGAGTTTCAAGGACGCCGTCACCTATGATGATGCGCTCTTCATCGACGCGCTCTTGGCGCAAGGATCGTCCGACGACATCGCGCGGTCGGAAGTCGTCGGCAACGCATTCCTCTACCTTCAAACCTACGACAAGGCGCAAGATGGCCGGCTGCGCGCGGCGTACGGCCCCAAACCGCTGCGCAATCCGGGCGACATCCACGTTGACGACAACACCAGCGACGTCGGCAACATGGCGTGGGTCGGACAGGCGCTCGTTCAACTTTACGCAAAGACGTCGAACGCCTCGTTTCTCAATGGTGCGCTCGCGATCGCGAACTGGCTGCAGAACAACACGTACGACACGCGCGGCCACGGCGGCTACACCGGGGGCTATACTGCGAGGGACAAGAAGATCGAGTGGAAGTCGACGGAGCACAACATCGACATCTACGCGTTCTTTACGATGCTGGCCGCGGAATCCGGTGAGTCGGAATGGGCGACGAACGCTGCGTGGGCGCAAGGGTTCGTGGCCTCGATGTGGGATTCGAGCGACGGACGCTTCTACGTCGGAACCGGCAACGACGGTGTCACGCCGAACAAGTCCTTCAAGCCCGAGGACGTCAACTCGTGGAGTTACCTCGCTTTTCAAAATCCGGATTGGGCCGCGGCACCCAGCTGGGACGTCACGAACTTGGCGGTGACCAAAGGCAGCTTCAGCGGCGTGAGCTTCTGCAGCGGCGATCGCTCCGGCGTGTGGTTCGAGGGTACCGCGTACCTCGCCGACGCGCTCGAGCTGCGCAGCGAATCCGGCGACCAGACGCAAGCGCAAACCTATCTCGACGACATCGAGTATGCGCAGGCGAATGGCCTTAACGGCGACGGTCGCGGCATCATCGCTGCGTCGAAGAATGGCCTGAGCGATTGCGACGGGGATAAATACTTTGCATCGCTTCACGTGGGCGCGACGGCTTGGTACATCCTGGCGTCCGGCGCCGCCAACCCCTTCGCCCTCCTCCCATAGTCGGATGTCGCAACGCGATGGCTTCATCATCAGCACCGACCCGGCGCGCCTGGACCTCGACGCGATCGACCGGCTTCTGCGAGGCAGTTATTGGGCCTCGGAACGCTCTCGCGCCTCGACCGAACTCGCGTTGAAGAACTCATTGTGTTTTGGACTGTACGACGCACAGAGCGGACGGCAGATCGGCTTGACCCGTGTCGTTACCGACTATTCTACATTTGCGTGGCTCTGCGACGTGATCATCGAGGAACAGCATCGCGGCAAGGGGCTGGGAAAGTGGATGATGGAGGTCGTGCTCGCAGATCCGAACGTCTGCCACGTCCCGCGTTGGATTTTGGCGACGTCAGACGCTCACCGGCTGTACGAACGCTTTGGCTTCACCCCGATGGCACACGCCGGCCGCTGGATGGAGCGGCTGCGCCCTGCCTGATCTGGGTTTCCACGTGGCTGGCCCCCAAACTGCCATACTGCTGGCACTCAGACCAGGCACGATGGCGTCATGCAACGGGAGCGGTACGCTGTCATCGACGTTGAGACGACCGGGTTTAGCGCTACTCGCGACCGCATCGTTGAGGTTGCATGCGCGCTGATCGACGGCGAGCGGATCGTGGGACGTTGGGCCACGCTGGTCGACCCGGGCATCGCCATTCCAGCCTATGCGACCGCGGTCCACGGCATCACCGACGAGATGGTCAGCGGCGCACCGCGTCTCGGACGGGCACTCGAGCTCTTGCGTCGGCGCTGCAAAGGCCGCATCGTGGCCGCGCACTGTGCGCGATTCGACCTGTCTTTCGTGGGGCCATCGGTCGGGCAGAAGGGTCTCTGCACGATGCTGCTCGCGCGGGCGCTCTTTCCCGAAGCGCCCAACCATAAGAATCAGACCCTGCGGCGATTCCTGCGCATCGATCGGGTCGCCGGCGAAGAGTTTGAAGCGCATCGCGCTCTCGGCGACGCGTTGGTCAGCGCGCACATTCTCATCGCATGCCGGCGCCGGTTCCGCTCCCGCTACGCCGACGAATCCTGGAAGCGGTTCACTCGACGCGAGGCCTTCGTCGTGATGGAATCGAGTTGATACAGCTCCTAGGCGTTTAGAGCTTACGCGCCGTGGGAAAGCCCAGGCGGGGGTTTTTCGTCTATGCGATATGGTCTTTGCTGCTAGATGCTCGAGCGAGCGCGGGCCGACGCTATGGACCACGAGCGCATGCTTCGCATGCTTGCCGACGCCATTCCGCAAATCATCTGCACGGCCGGTCCCAACGGCAAGATCGACTATTTCAATCGCCGTTGGTTCGAGTTCACCGGCTTGGGTGAAGCCCAGACGTTTGAGAACGACGGTTGGCTTCAGGCGTTTCATCCCGACGACCGAGCCGCCGTCGAAGCCGGATGGCGGGGCGCCACTCAAGACGGCAGCGACTTTTCTGTCGAGGCGCGAGTCTGCTCCCGAACCGGCGAGTATTATTGGTTTCTGGAACGCGCGGTGGCCGTGCGCGCAAAAGACGGTTCCGTCATTCGCCTCTTCGCGACCGCAGCCGACATCAATGACCGAAAGCGCCTGGAAGAGCGCGAAAAATTTCTCTCCCACGTAAGCGAGATTCTCGCCTCAACGCTTGACGGTCGAGAGGTGTTGCAGAAAATTACCGAACTCTGCGTGCCGGAGTTTGCGGATTGGTGTCAGGTTCAATCGCTCTCGTCTGAGGATGAGCTCGTCGTGGAGGCGGTGCGCCATAGCGATCCCGAGTTGAACAAGCTCCTGGAGAACGTTGTCGGGCGCAGCGTCGTCGTTCGGAACGCGGCCGTCGGGTCGCCGCAGGTGCTGCGAAAGTCCCAGAGCCGAGCGCTCGATCATGAAGCGACGCTGCGTGCCGTGCGTGAGAACGTTCCCGATCCGGAGGATCGAGCGATCTACGAAGCGGCCGGGCTGGGCACCGCGCTGATCGTGCCGATGGTCGCGCGAGGCCGCACTCGGGGGACGCTGCATCTCGTCAATATCGATCCCACATCGCGCCGCTCCGAACTTACGGTCGAGATTGCCGAGGAGCTGGCGCGCCGGGCGGCGCTGGCCATCGACAACTCACGCCTGTACGAGCAGGAACAACGCGTCGCCTCAACCCTTCAGCGAGCGCTGCTCCCCGGCCGCTTGCCGTCACATCCGCGAATCGATTTGAGTTTCGCCTATCGCCCGGCCGAACGTGAGTCGCGCGTTGGCGGCGACTGGTACGATGCATTTGCGATCTCTGAGACGCAGATGGCCCTCTCGATCGGCGACGTCGGCGGCCACGGGCTCGAAGCGTCGGTCGCAATGAACGCGGCACGCCAAGCCCTGCGCCTCACCGCGTTGGAAGGCCTGTCGCCCGCGCAAACATTGCGCCGCGCGAATACCGCGCTGATGCTCAACGAAGATCATCCCCTTATTACGGCAATCCACGGGATCCTCGACGTCGAGCGCTCGACCTTCCGGTACTCGTGCGCGGGCCATCCACCACCGGCAGTCGCGCCGCTCAACGGGGTTGCGCGTTATATCGAGGGCGGCGGCATTCCCATGGGCGTCGAGTTCGATCCCACGTTCCCGGCGCACGAGGTCAAGCTGGAACCGTACGCGACCCTGCTGCTCTACACCGACGGTTTGATCGAGTTCGACCGAAACATCGAACGCGAATCCGGCCGCCTTCTCGAGGCGCTGAGCGAGCGCGTCCATGAGACTAGCTCGGACGGCGCGGGTAGGCTGTTGCGCCACGTACTCAATAATCGCCAGCTCGACGATATCGCCGTGCTCTCCGCGACGATTCTTCCGGCGCGGCCTGGGGACGTCGAGCTCAAACTGCCGGCTAATCCGTTGTCGGCGACGATCGCGCGCCGCTTCGTTTCGCGATACGCGCGCGTCGCACAACTGGGGCCGGAGCGCACCTTCGATCTCGTCTTGGCCGTCGGTGAAGCGGTTGCCAACGCCGTCGAGCACGCCTATCGCGGTGCGACCGGCGATTTCGTTCTTCGACTATCCACGAGCGAGGGCAAGATTTTCGGAGAAGTGCAAGACCTCGGCACGTGGCGCGAGGACCGGCCGTCGCCGGAACGCGGCCGCGGCTTGGCGATCTTACGCGCGACCACGCGGCGCCTCGAGCTCAACCGGACCAGCCGCGGAACGCTCGTCGCTTTCGCCCTGTAAGGATTTCGCGCACTCGACGAACGCACAAAGAAGATTTGCAAGTGCCATCTCTTCGGGCGTCCGGCACGCGATGTCGAGCAGTCGCGGGCTGCAAACCAGCACGCTGGCTGCGCGTGCCCGAGAGATCGCCACGTTGAAGCGATTCCGCTCGAAGAGAAACTCCATGTTGCGCGGCATCTCCTCGCCGCTCGAGGTCGCCATCGAATAGAAGACGATGGCAGCTTCTTGGCCTTGAAACTTGTCGACCGTGCCCACCTCGATGCCGGTGCTCGCTTCAATATCGAAGCCGGCGCAGTGAAGCTCGTGCTGGATTAAGCGGCGTTGCGCGTTGTACGGCGTGACCACGATGATATCGCGGTCGGTCAACGGGCGCGCGACGCCGTCCCGGTCGGGCGGCTTTGAGTCGAGCAGCATGCCGCGCTCGCGCAAACGCGCGATCTGCGCGACGATCTCGTCGGCCTCCTCTTCAGAGCGCGAGCTGTTGCCGGTATGCTCGACCTTCACGTAGTAGAGGCCCGCGAGCTCTCGCGTTCCCACGATAACGCGATGCCCTCGCGTGGAGGCCGCGGCGTGCAGCCGTTGCTCGTACATTGCCTCGGAGATGAAGTCGCAGATCTCGGGTTGCATGCGATACGAAACGTCCAGAAAGATGCCGCGATGCGGCGGAACGGTCTGCTGCTCGCCCAGCAGGTGCTCCAGTACCGAATCGCCGGCGTGAAGCGGCTGTTGCCCCTGGCCCACCTGCGCGAGCTGCGCCGGGTCGCCTAGCAGCACGACGTTCCTGGCGCACGTGGAGAGGGCGAGGGCGTCGGCGAGCGCCATTTGTCCGGCTTCGTCGATGAAGAGGTAGTCGAACTTTCCGGCAAGCTCTTCGCGTGCGAAGAGCCATCCGGTGCCGCCGGCGAGCACGTAATCGTCGCCATAGAAGTCGTCGTTGGACTCGTACGACTGGATAAATTTCGAATTGCGGTACTGCGAGTCCGGGTTTTGTTTTGCGTGCTTGTAACGGCCGTGGAAGGTGCCGCCGCGCCATGCCATGCATTCTTCGACCTTACGCAGCAAGTTGTGAATCGCCTTATGACTGTTGCTGGTGACGGCAACCCGCTGCCCGCGTTGCAGAAGATCGCAGATCACTTGCGATCCGTACGTGCTCTTCCCGCTACCGGGCGGCCCCTGGATGAAGAGGTAGCTGTTGTCGAGCGCCGCCACCGTCCCGGAAAGGCTTTCGCCGTCGACGACTTGGGGTTGCAAGGTGCGGGCGCCAACGACCCGAGGGTCTCGGTTCGCGAGCAAATCGTAGGTTACCGGGTATTCGCTAAACAGATTTCCGTCCAAGAACGACCGTGCGATTCGCGCCAGTGCGTCGCGCTGCACGTTCGCGGGTCGCGGGGGGCGCGGGATCAACTCGGTGACGGCGCGCGCGTCCTCGATCGATGCGGTCGTCTTGAGCCCGAGCAATCTGGTCTCGTGGTCGAGTGAAAGGATCGTTCCGGCGTGCTTGCGGGTCCGCGGATTATAGACGTCGCTACCCGCCGCCAACTTGTGCTGCTGCTCCGGAAACTCGAGCGTGTAGATGCTGCTTCGATTGATCTCTTGCGGCGGAATATCTTCGCGCAGGGTGAGGCCGCCGATGGAATCCTTATCGAACTCGCGCAGCCCGTCCACGTTTTCGCACCGGTCGAAGAATGCCCACCACTCCGGCTTCTCTTCGCGGCGGTGATAGGCTAAGAGCGCCGCCATGAGATACCGCATTCTCCCCTGCGGGTTCATCGAGCGATACTCGTCTTCCGATTGCGGTGCCGGCATGCTGCCCAGCAGCGTTCGCTCCAAGTCGCTGCGCCGGGCCTCCTCGCGTTCCTCCTGTTGGCGCGTCACGCATTTCTTGCAGGCAGCCGTAAGCTCGGCGTGGCAAGGCTCGTCGGGAGCTTTCACGGGGCGCAGCGGCAAATCGACGCCATGCTTCTCGATTGCTTCGAGGCGCCGGTCGAGCAGCCAGTCACGCAGCTGGTGCGTCGAACGGCAGTCGTCCCGGTTATAGTTCTCGATGTCGTCCAGAATACGCTGATCTCGTCCGAGCAGCCAGAGCTCAAACATCACGATGGATTCGTCGCCCTTGCGGACCTCGGTCTCGCGCTCGAGCTTGTAGAGGCGCTCGACCTTCTTGAGTCCGTAGCCGTCTTCGGAGATCGCGAGCGCTTGGCGGACGACCGCGAAGAGATCGACGAGCACTTCCCCGCGCAACAGCACGTCGATCTCCGCTTCGCGCGTGCAGTGTGCTTGCGCAAGCCGCCGCAGCGCAGACTTCTCATAGTTTGCATAATGATAGACGTGCAATGCCGGATAACGCTCGCGCCGCTCCATTACGAAATCGACGAACTCCTCGAACGCGCGTTTCTCGCCGGCGCGATCGAGCCCCCAGAAGCCGCGAAACGGCGGGTCGTCGTCGGGCATCCAGCAGCCAAAGAGGTACTCGAGGCTGCGGCCGGGCTCGTACAGCGGGTCGCCCTCCATATCGAAGAAGACGTCGCCGGGCGATGGCTTCGGAAGCGAGGCGAAACCGAGCGGCGGTTCGTGCGCGAGCAACTCGTAGATCGGCTCGGCGCTGTCACGTCCCCGGACTTGCAGCGAGGCTTGACGCCGAAGCTTGATAAATGTCTCGGGGTTCATGGCGTTAGGCCGCTGCTCGTCCGTGGCACTTGCGAGGTGGGTGACGCGCTCGATGCCGACGGCTTCGAACTTCGCGATCTGGTCGCGCCGCAGCCAGGCGACTAAGCTCAAATGATCGTCGTCGGCTCGTTGCTTGGCGCATGCATCGTCCCATGGGCAGATTTCGCAGTGGCCGCATCGAAACGGATACGTCGCAGCGTCACCGGCTTGGTCGAACTCCGGATTGGCAACGTATTCCAAGAACGCTCTTTTCAGATGGCGGTAGTACGCCATGTAGTCGTTCATGCGGAAGCGCTGCTCTTCGCCGTTGCCGAAAACGACGTGCCCGAACTCAGGCAGGCGCCCTTGAAGGCGCTCTAAGTGTTCGCTGTAGTTGCAGAGCTGCACTAAATAATAGGCTTTGGGTGCCAGCGCGAGCTTCGTATCGACGACTTCGTACCCGTAGTCGCCCAGGCCCGACGACTTCTCGACGCGCCTCAGGAAGTCGGCGTGCCCGATGAACCGGCCGTCAAAAAAGGTCGCTTGGTAGATGACGCGCGCTCCGCGCTGCATCGCTTCCAGCGTCGCCATCTCGGCTCGACGATACTGCTCCACGCCCGGCTGCGCGCGGTTGAAGCGCACCACTTCACCGGGATAGCGCTCGATCAACGCGTCGAGGTGCCGCTGCTCGTGCTCTTCACCCTTGCGGCGGATCAGCTCGGCGCGTTCGTCTTGCGGGTCGGGGCGTAGAAGCTTTTTTCGCGCCACCAAGCCCTCCAGCTCGGTGAGCCGTTTACACTCGAGATAGTCGTTGAGATCGCTGGCAGAGTAAACGAAGCATCCGTCGAGACGTTGCATGTTGGCGGAGCCGTATTCGAATTTCGCAAGGGTAAGGCCTTTGGCGTGAACGAACGAATCGCGCACTCATGGAACGCAGCCTGATGTCAAAAATGGCCATGCGCTTTGTCATCATCATGGGGGTGGTCAATCTCTTCGCGGATATGACGTATGAAGGCGCGCGCGGTGTATCGGGCGCGTTTCTCGGCCACCTCGGCGCAAATGGTGCCGCCGTCGGCGTCATCGCCGGCGGTGGCGAGCTGGCAGGCTACCTGATTCGCTCCGTGAGCGGATCGATCGCCGATCGAACCGGGCGATATTGGATTAACGCGTGGGTCGGCTACGCCATCAACATGCTCTGCGTTCCCGCACTCGCTCTGGCCGGAAGCTGGCCTGCCGCAGCGGGTCTTTTGATTGGCGAGCGCGTCGGGCGCGGCATTCGAAAGCCGGTCATCGCGGCCGCGCTCTCGGAAGCGGGGCGCCACGTCGGCGGCGGTCGCGCTTTCGGCATCAACGAGGCTCTGGATCAAATCGGCGCGACCGCCGGCCCGCTCATCGTCGCCTTCGCCGTGGCGCGCGGCGGCTATGCAACGGGGTTTGGCATTCTGATCGTGCCGGCATTGGCAACCTTAGCAATTCTCGGCATTGCCGCGTCGGCGGGACGAGTCGTCATTCCACGTGCCGATGAGGGTGAAGCCTCCATCGTGCGCGATTGGCCGGCCCTGCGGCGCTATGCGATCGGTGGCGCGCTCTTCGCGGCCGGCTACGTGGATTTCGCCTTGATCGCGTTTCACTTCCAGCACAACCATGTGATGAGCGTGCCCGCGATATCGCTTTCGTTTGCCGCCGCGATGGCGGTTGGAGCGCTGGCCGCGCCAATGCTCGGGCGCCTCTTCGATCGCGTGGGCAAGCCGGTGATCGGGCTTGCGTTGGCGACCACGGCGCTAGCGACGCCGTTTGCATTTCTTGGGCATGGGACGCTCGCAGCGATTGGGGCGGCGCTTTGGGGCGTGGGTACTGCGGTTCAAGATGCGCTCTTGCTCGCGCTCGTCTCGACGGCGATCGCGCGCAAAAAAGCAACGGCCTTTGGGCTCTACGATCTTGCCTTCGGCATCGCGTGGTTTGCGGGAAGCGTAATCAGCGGTGTGCTCCTCGACCGCTCGATCTTGACTCTAGTGCTTTTTTCGACGCTCCTACAGCTTTGCGCTATTCCGTTCTTTGCCGGCGGAAATAAGGGCAACCATGCCAGGATGGCGACCAAGGAGCGGTGAAATATTTTCGCCCATGAGCTTTCGGCGACTCGCCGTGGCAATGTCGGCGCTAGCATCGATGGTTTCGTGGCCGGGATGCACGAGCAGCTCGACCCTCGGCGCACCGCCCATATGTTCGGTGACTTCCCCGTGATGCACGCCTGGATGTTTGCTTCCGAAGATGCGCGTACGGCGGTCGACGCGCGGACGCAGTTCGTCGAGTTTCTGCGCAGCATCGGAACCGGCGACGAGCTCGTCTATAAGGCCGAGCTGGTCTTTGGCGAGCTGCTCGGCAACGTCGTTCGCCACGCTCCGGGCCCCGTGGAGATCTCGTTCGACCTCGATTCCGGCACCGGGATTCTCCACGTCATCGACTCGGGCCCCGAGTTTCCATTGACTGCACGCCATCTTCCCGATGACGTGCTCAGCGAGCTGGGGCGGGGCCTCTTTATCGTGCAACAGTTGGCAGCCGACGTGCAAGTCGAACATATCCCAAATCGTGGGAACCACACAACCGTAAAGCTATAACTGGGTACCTGCTAGAGCGTGATGGTGTTGCCTCGTTGCGCCACCGTCGCGGCCAATCCACGTTCTATCAGGATCGCTGCGAAGCTTTGGGCGCTTGGCGGGTCCGCGTGCACGATATAGACGTGCGGCTTCGTCGAACCTAAGGTTTGCAGCCAGCGCAGCAGTTCGTCTTGACCGGCGTGCGCGCTGAACCCAGAAAGATGATCGATAGCGGCGCGAACGGTCAACTCGTCGCCGAAGATTCGGACGGGACTCGCGCCGTCGATGATGGCGCGCCCAAGCGTTCCCTGTCCTTGATAACCGGGAAAGACGATCGTGGCGCTTGGGTTTTGGAGATGTCGATAGAGGTGGTAGAGGATGCGACCGCCGGTTGCCATCCCACTAGAGGCAATGACGATCGCCGGCGCGTTGAGATCGTTGAGCTGCTTTGACTGGTCGCTGGTGACATGCAGCGTGAGATTGCGGCAGCCGAACGGCGCACCGGGGGTCTCAGGCAGTTGGCGATACGCGTCGCGGTGTTTGGCAAACACGCCGTCGACCTTGATGGCCATCGGGCTGTCGAGATGCACCGGAAGCCGCGCGATCTGGGCGTCCGTATCTTGAAGCCGCCCAATCGCGAAGAGCATATCTTGCGACCGTTCGACGGCAAAAGTCGGCATCACGATCGGGCCGCCGCGTTCGATTCCCGCGAGCAGTGTCGCGCGAAGTTGCGCGAGGGTATCGGGAGGATGCACCCGATCGCCGTACGTCGCTTCGCAGACCACGGTGTCGGCCGATTCGAGCGGCGTTGGATCGAAGAGCAAGGCCGCATCGTACCGGCCGAGGTCTCCCGAGAAGATCGTACGCCGGCCGCCGGCCCGCATGTCGACGTAGGCCGCGCCGATGATGTGTCCGGCGTAGTGATAGCGCACGGTCGCCCCGCAGACGGTGAAGTCGGTTTCGAGCGGAACCGTCTTCACTTGGCGGAGGGTAGCGCTAACGTCCTGCGCGGTGAAAAAGGGCGCTAAGCTGTGCGAACGCTCGTGATTAAAGCCGCGCTCGTGCATGTGGCTCTGAATATGCGCCGCGTCCTCCAGCACGATCTCCATGACGTCGGCCGTCGCCGGCGTGCAGTAGATCGGCCCGCGATATCCGTCCGCAACGAGTTTAGGAAGATATCCGACGTGATCGAGATGGCCGTGTGTGATGACGACGGCCTCCATCTGCGCCGCAGGAATCGGCAATGGCGCGTGATTGAGGGCTTCGATTTCGCGCGGACCTTGAAAGAGCCCGCAATCGACGAAAAGATGATGACCGTCGATAGAGACCAAGTGTTTGCTGCCGGTTACGGTGCCCGCCGCGCCGACGAACGTCAACTCAGTCATGGGGTAGGCTTTCGAAGGCGAAGGAACTGGGACGCTCGTCGGAGGCATAGCATTGTGCGCAGCGGTCGATCAGGCGTTCGGGGTCGGTGTCCTCGATGAGTAGCGCGCCGGTTTGTTTGCGAAAGAGCGCGGCAATCTCGCTGAAGTTGTTGGACAAGCCGCCCGAGTCCCGAAGAACCCCGATGAGCTTGCCCTCGTCGTACGCGATGCAAAACTCGCCGAGCGTTCCGCTTCGGCCGCCGACGAAGATCACGAAATCGGAGCTGTGAATGTTATAAACCTCGCGCCCCATTAGCCCCGATCCGGTGAAGACCATCGCCGTATACGGTTTAAGCGGAGACTCGTACAGCCCGACATGCTCTTCCCGAGAGTGGGCGGGCGAAACGCCGAGACTCTTGCCCCCCTCAGCGTGGGCTCCGAGAACCGCGGCATGAGGAAGCCCCGGACACGCGCCGGTGACAATCAAGGCTCCGCGGCGTGCGATGCACGCGCCCACGCGCCGCGCCAGTTCGCACTCTTGGTCGGTAATGACACCGCCGGCGGATCCCATGACGCCGATTTGGAGTTTCACGGCAGACTCAGTGCTGCGCGAACGAGCGGAAGCCTCTTAGCCGCCGCGTACTCCACCTCACGTGCGTCCCAGGAGCCGCCCGAGTTGTGCTTCACAGCTTTGGCACGACCGGCGATGCGGCAGATCCGAGCGCGGGCTTGCTCGACGTCAACGGCACGCTCTAAGCGCACATCGGCCATGGGTGGCCAAGTCGGCATTGGAACGGTCTTCGCCATTACGACCTCCAGCGCGGAATCCGTACTCTGCTCCTGGGCTTCGGGGACCGACGGCGAGGAACCGGCTACGGTACCACCCAGGGCGGCGGCACTCGGTCACAGGGAACGGTCTTCGCCGTGGTTGTTTTTCATCCGGACTGGGCCGCGGAGCGTTCAATAAGTATGCGACTCATGGTCTTTGGCGCGCTGATGTTCGTGACCGTCGGGATGGTTCAACTGGTGCATAGTTTGCCCGGGGCCGAACGGGGTCTACTCCTCTTTGAAAAAGCTTGCCCCGTTCACACCGGTTCAAGATAGCTCGCGTAGGATTGCGAACCAAGGCCTGGGTATAGGTCCGCCATGCATGCGCTCTCCGGCGCGCAAGGCTTGGCGGGACGCCCAACCTTGCCCACGTTTCGCCTGACCGACTCCGAACTCGGTATGGGCGCGAGTTTAGGGAACACCGCGATTTGGATCAATACCAAAAGCACCGGCGCAGTGGAGCGCGTGTTTTCAAACGCGTTGGCGCAAAGCTTGATCGGCACGATCTCGGTGCGGTATGGCGGTTACGGGCTGTCGGAGGGCGTGCTTGGAGACCTTTCCGGCTCGTCGAGATCACGTTACATCGCGCTCCGCGCGGACGCCGGGCATCTGAATTTCGAAATTCACCCCGCCTACCAACGGGTTTCATTTAAGCTTGGCGGTGTCGTAGACGTCAGTGAAACCACATTTGTCCCTCTAGGGGCTACAGCGTCGGCCGAGGACGACCCGCCGATGGCGTACATCGTCGTTCGTCTACGCAATACTGACGCCGTCGACCATTGCATTCGCGTCGCCGGCTCCGCCCGCTTGCGCGGCAGCATGACGCCCGACGTGCAGGCGCGTTTTGACGTAGCCCGCCAGGCGCTGGTCGCGTGGAACGTTTCGCAGCCACAAGCGGTCCGCATCTTTGGCCTTTCGGAACCGTCATCACGCTTTGCGACCACATTCGATTTTGGCAGAGTATATGACCCGAGACACGTCCATGCCCTCGACAATGAAATTGTGGGCGTTGGCGACATCCTGGGGCAGTTGCAGCTCGATCTCGCGCTGGAGCCCGGCGAGCAGCGCACGATTTGTTTCACGGCCGGAGCGTTCGCGGAGGGTGAGGAGCGCGCGCTGGAATCATTTGCAGCGGCGCCGGAACACCAGACGGCACTCGCACGAACGATCGAATCCTTGGAGGAGGTACTGTGCCGCAGCCAAGTGCTTACGCCGGATTCGCTGATCAATCAGGCCGCGCTTTGGAGCAAAGTGAACATGCGTCGCGTGATGGCCAAGTACCCTCAAGGCGCGGCGTTCACTAACGATCCTGGAAACTATGCAAACGTAGTCGGTCGAGACAGCGCCTGGTTCGTCTACGGTTGCGACCACTTCATGCCGGAGTTTTCGCGTAAGCTGCTCGAGAACGTCGCAGCGCGTCAGTACCCCAGCGGCAAGCTGCCGGAATACTACGATGCCGTAACCGGCCGGGTCGAGGACGATGGCCTGAACATCAACGACGACACGCCGTTGTATATCCTGGCGGTCAATCATCATTTTCGCTCCAGCGGCGACCTGGCGTGGCTGAAGACGGTCTATCCCAAAGTCGCCGCTGCCGCACGGTATATCGTCGCTCAGATCGACAACCGTGGGCTCATCTTTTGCTCGGCCAACGACCCGCGGGGAAACGTTTGGTCAATTGCGAGCTGGCGTAACATTATCGAGTTGTATAGCATCAATGGAGCGGTCACCGAGATAAACGCCGAATGCGTCGCCGCACTCCGGGCAGTTGCCCATCTGACGGATAATCTCGGCGGACCGGAGGCTGAAAAGCAAGAGTTCGCCGGCGCGGCCCAACGGATTCAGGAAGCTATGGATAAGTATTTGATCAACCCCGATAACGGCCTGTACTACTTAAACATCGACGTCGACGGAAACGTGCACACCGATGTAACGGGCGATGAGATCTTCCCGGTGATTTTTCGCGCCTGCGATGACGAGACGGGGTTTCGCATCATCAGTCGCCTCAACGCACCCGACTTTTGGACGACGGCCGGGCTTCGAACGGTTTCGCGCAACGACCCACTTTACGATCCGATGCACTACGCGGGACTGATGGGCGGGGTTTGGCCGGGACTGACATGGTGGTATGCGTTCGCAGCGTCGCGTTACCATCCGGAGTTCATGGTGCGGGCCTTGCGGTCGTCGTTCGAGCACTACGCTGCGGATCCCAAGAAAAACAACACCGTTCCGGGTCAGTTTAGCGAATGGTTCGACGGCGAAAGCTTAACCAACAGAGGGATGCGGCTCTCGCCGTGGGAGCCGCCGCGGTTCTTCTGGGCGACGATCGAAGGCGTGTGCGGCCTCATGCTTACCCCCAACGAGCCGCAAATCAATCCGCTGATCCCGGGGCACTGGTCGTGGGTCGGCATCCGGCGGCTATCGTACCACGGCGGGTCGCTCTCGTACTTTGCCGTGCGGCAAAGCGGCGGCCGGCCGGCCATCTACTCGACCGCTCCAATCAAGAGCGAGTACGAAGTTTCCCTCTTTGACGGCGACGTGTCCGACAGTCTCCGCGTATTCTCGGACTCCGCCGCCGTCATCGCTCTCGCGAACGACGAGCGAATCGTGAT
>Ga0182024_10014790_pt1 | contig 15039 bp, 16 predicted proteins | sample P32metaG_FD_120480 | JGI IMG/M metagenome (GOLD analysis project Ga0182024, IMG submission 120480) | Permafrost microbial communities from Stordalen Mire, Sweden - P3-2 metaG (Illumina Assembly) | ecosystem: Environmental > Terrestrial > Soil > Wetlands > Permafrost | place: Sweden: Stordalen... | reverse complement strand
TCTGACCGGCATTACGACCGGTCCGGGAGGTGCATTCCCTGGACTGGGACAGGCGGGCGCGGGTAACGCCCGTTTAGGAACGCAAGGTCTCCGCCCCCCGGTTGGGGCGGGCTTACAGGATCGAGCGTCCTGCCACGTCCCAGGAAGCCTGGCCTGGAGTCGCGCCCTAGGGGCGAAAGCCACGGCAAGAGCCGTGGTGGACGGCCGAGGCGCTGTGGCCCGTCGCCCTTCGAGGCTCGCGGAGCCCGTCATCGGGCCGGCCACTTCGGGCTGGACCCGTTGGCTCGGCGCAATGAGGACAAATGCGTTATCAAACAAAAAATCCTCCCCCGCTTGCGCGAGGGAGGATGCTCGGAAGGCCGGACGTCAGTGCCAGAAGATCGCCAGTAGAATGATGATCGGAATCGGGACGCCGAGTAGCCAAAGAAGAATGCCTCTGCCCATGATGGTTTGCTCCTTAGATGGTGCGGGGTGTCAGGACGCGATCATTCCAGGTGCCGTCGCGCAGTGCGCCGCCTTCGGCCGCCGCGAGGCTCGCGGCGAATGCGCCGAACAGAAGCGCCGCGGTCAGCCAGAAGGAAAGATGCGCCGCGTTGCGCCGGGTATTGTCGGCGGCGGTCTTTGCTTCGGTCACGACCTGTTCGACGCGCTTCTGCGCGTCGGCCTGGCTCATGCCGGTTCGCGCGGCGACGAGCTGCGCCACATAAGCTTTGTCGGCGGCGCTGAGATCGTCGCTGCCGCTAAAGCCGGCCGTCCACAGGCGCAGGACTTCCGCCCGCGACTGGTTGGGATTTATTGGATTGGCGGTCGCGCTTTGTGGCGCGGTTTGCACGGGAGGATTGGCAGTGTCGGCTGCCGGCGTGCTCCTGAAAAGCTTGTCGACATAGATTTCGGAAGGGCTGACCATGCGGGCCGCTTGTGAAGACGCACCGGCGATCCCGGCGACCGCGCCATTGGCGAGGTAGGCGGTGGTGGACGCCAATACCGTTGCGCTGATCAAGGTGGCGAACGCCCAAGCGAGGAAGCCGTGGGCGGTGTCGCGGAAGAACATCTCGTTGGAATGGATGCCAACCCATCTGGTTCGCAACCGCCCGGCGAGATAACCGCCGATCGCCGACGACATGACGCCGACGATGATGAGATAGATGCCTGTGCCGATGTTGAAGGTCGAAGCCGACACGCCGCTGTCACTCCACGGCGATATGGCGGAAAGGCCGAGCACCGGCGCCGAAAGCGACCAGGAGAAGCGTCAAAGCCGCGGTGGCGACGGCTCCGGCGGCTACCGCCGCCCAGGAGACGCCAGATTGCATGCCAGTTTGCACGTCCACAATCGTGGTCGCAGAACGATCGTCCATTGAAATTCTCCCGGAGTTGGCAACAGTTCCCACCGCGTAATTCGGTTCCTCCAACAAAGGTTCCGGCGAAGGATGATCTTCGCGGGGATGGACGCGTTGACGAGCTTGGTTGTGCACCGCACGCGCTTGACCTCGATGTCCGGCGCGGCTTCAATCTGGCGCAAAATGTCAAAAGAGCCCGATCTTCCTTCACCGCCGCGCCAAGCCTATTCAGGCAGCCTTATCGAGCGCGCCGCTATTTATCGGAGCGACGAGGCCAAGCTCACCACGCTGGCGCAGGACGTTCGCGCGGGCGTCTACGTGATCGGCGGCGATGTCGTGGTGCTGAAAGCACAAGGCGCGGAGCTCGATCCATTGTTTTCACCCGCCGAGGCGCACGCGCTCGGCGCGGCGCGTGAGACTGTGTTTCTCGGGCTTTCGGACGGCGCGCCCCGCTTCGGCGCTGGCCTAGACCCCGCCGCGGTCGAGCCGCTCAAGGCGCGCGGCGATCTCAAACTCATCGATCTGCGGACGATCGCCGTGCAAGGCGCGGTCACGACCGAGCATGTGCCGCCGCTCGCCGAGGCCAAGGCGGTCCTTGACTGGCACGCCCGCCATCGCTTCTGCCCCAATTGCGCTGCCGCGACACGCGTTACGCAAGGCGGCTGGCGTCGCGATTGCCCCAACTGCAAGGCCGAGCATTTTCCCCGCACCGATCCGGTGGTGATTATGCTGCCGATCGCCGGCGAGCGCTGCGTGCTCGGCCGCTCGCCGCGGTTTCCGCAAACCATGTGGTCGTGTCTCGCCGGTTTCTGCGAACCCGGCGAATCAATCGAGGAAGCGGTGCGGCGCGAAGTGGCGGAGGAAGTCGGGCTCACCTGCGCGCGCACCAAATATTTTTCATCGCAGCCGTGGCCGTTTCCGTCATCGCTCATGATCGGATGTCATGCCGAAGCGGTAACGGAAAACATCGTCATCGATCGTAGCGAGATCGAGGAGGCGCGCTGGTTCGATCGCGACGAGCTGTCGCTGATGCTGACGCGCAAGCATCCGGAGCGCCTGACGACGCCGCCGTCGATCGCCATCGCGCATCACATCATCCGCGACTTTGTCGAGCACGGCGCCGATGTCTTGGTGCCGTGATGGAGCCTGAAGCCTCGGGGCCGGCGGCCGCCGCGAGCGCGCCGCGCATCTTGTGCACCGGCATCATCGTGCTCGATGAAGTTTTTCTGCTCGACGCCCTTCCGCAGCTCGACAAAAAAGTCGAGGCTAAGGACTTTTTCATCGTCAATGGCGGTTGCGCGGCGAACGCCGCCGTCGCCGTGGCGCGGCTTGGCGGCCGGGCGATGCTGGCAAGTCCGCTGGGTGGACCTGCCGGTGAGGATGACAACGGCGACCGCGTGCTGGCGGCGCTCGCGCGCCAGAATGTCGACACCAGCGCCTGTCAGCGCGTCGACGGTTTGGCGACGGCGCTCTCGGCGATTTTCATCGACGCCCGCGGCGATCGTACCATCGTGACCTACCGCGACCAGCGGCTCGCCGCGGTCACGCCGGACGATCCGGAAACGCTTGCCGCCGCCGCCGATCTCGTGCTCGCGGACAACAGATACCCGCAATTCGTCCGCCCGATCTGCGAGGCGGCTCGGCGGCGCACAACACGGGTCGTGCTCGATGCCGACAAGGCGACGGTCGCGGACGATCCGCTCTTTCGCGTCGCTTCGCATGTGATTTTTTCCTCGGAGTGCCTATCGGCCACGACCGGCCGCGACGATCTTGCGGAAGGGCTTGACGTGATCGCCCGGCATACGGATTCGTTCCTCGCCGTCAGCAACGGGCCGGGCGACATTCTTTTCCTCGAGGGCCGCACCGTTCGCCGCGTGCCGGTATTCGAGCTGCGCGCCGTGGACACGCTCGGCGCCGGCGATGGCTTGCACGGCGGGTTCGCGCTAGCGCTGGCCGAGGGAAAGAGCGAGGCCGAAGCCTTGCGCTTCGGCGCGGCCGTCGCTGGTATTAAATGCACCCGCATCGGCGGCTCTGCCGGTATGCCGAGCCGAGCGGAAGTCGAGGCGTTGTTGGCGAAATAGCGCCGATCTCGGCTCATTCCCGCCCAAGCTGGAATCCGGCCGCTGGGCCCCCCGCCGTCGCGGGGATAAGAGGGCGTCGGTAGGCGGATCGCTCTTGCTTTAGAATATTTTTCTATGTTAGTCCGTTCATTCGCTCAGATTGGAAGAATATTTCTATGGATGCCATAGACCGCAAGATTTTGGCCGTGCTGCAAGAGGACGCTTCACTCTCGGTCGCCGACATCGGCGGCCGGGTGGGGCTGTCCTCGACGCCGTGCTGGAAACGTATTCAGCGCCTGGAAGCGGACGGCGTCATTCTCAAGCGCGTCGCGCTGGTCGATCAGGACCGCATTGGGCTCGGCATCACCGTCTTCGTCTCGGTCGAGACCGGCGACCACTCGCAGGAATGGCTCGATCGCTTCGCCAAGGTCGTCGGCGCCATGCCGGAGGTGATGGAATTTTATCGCATGGCCGGCGATGTCGATTACATGCTGCGGGTCGTCGTGCCCGACATGGCCGGCTATGACGGTTTCTACAAGCGGCTGATTGCGGCCGTGCCGTTGAAGAACGTCACCTCGCGCTTCGCGATGGAGAAGATCAAGTCGACGACGTCGCTGCCGATCCCGTGAGGCGAGCCGGCGTTAGTGCCCCGACGACATGGCGCCGGCGCCCGCAGACTGATTGTTGCGGGTGACGATCTCGGCCAGCGTCTTTTCGAAGAATTCCGGGTGGTCGCCCAGCGTCAGCCGGCGCGAGCAATCCGGCGTGCAGCTATAGGTTTCGCGATCGGGGCCGCGATAGACAACGACGGTCTTGTCGGGTGCTCCTGTAACCTCGACGTTCTTCTGCAACAGCACGATACCTTTGCGGTCGAGGACGATGAAGTTGGTGGTTCCGTAGCCTTTTCCGGTGACGACCGCGAGGCCGCCCGACTGTATCGAAAGGTCGGCGACGAGCGGGTTACCAACCACCACGGTCGCGGCGCGGTCGGGCAGTTGCAGGAGCATGGCCTGGTCGAGGAGGACGACAATTGTGTCGGCTGGGGCAGGGGCCGCGGCCGCCGGCGCGACAATGGCGACCAGTAGCAGGGCCAGCGATAGCCAATGCAGCAGGCTCAATTTGGCCCGGCCTCGCGCGCACAACGCCGCCATCGAGACTCTCCGAAACGCTACGCGGAACTCAACAACCGAAGAGGCTGCACTCCGAGGCCTTCAATTGACTGCAAATAGGTGAAGGAAATGCAAATTCACCGGCAGCCGGCGACGGCGATGCTCCTAAGATGGCTCGGCCAAATCCGGAAAAGCCGGCGTGTCCGCAATTGTTGCGTCACTGGATGAAGGGGTGCACGAGCTGCGCGCCGAAGCTCGTCGGGAAGTCGCGATCAGCGATGCCGTAACGGTCGGGCAACTCGCCCGCCGGCATGTAGAAAGTGCCGAATATGAGATCGAGAACCGGGAAGGTCGCGGCGAAGTTCTTCTCGCCGCCGCGTTCCGCCGCAGTGTGATGCCAGCGATGGAACACCGGCGACGCGATCACGTATTTGAACGGGCCGAGTGTCCAGTCGAGATTGGCGTGCACGAAGGCCGAATGCGCAATGGTGATAGCCCCGAGCACGACGAACACGTTGGGCGAAATGCCGGCAAGCAACAGCGCAACGTCGGCGAGCACGGCGCCGAAGAAGAGATTGAACGGATGGAAGCGGGCCGCCGAGATCCATTCCAGCTCTTCCGAGGAGTGATGCACGGCGTGGTACTTCCACAGGCGATTGCCGTGGAAAAGCCGATGCGTCCAGTAGGTGATGAAATCCTCGCCGACGAGGAAAACGATCATTTGGGCGACAAGCGGAAGCTTGGCGAGCGGCCCGTGGCCGTTCTCGTAAAAGGCGATCAACCCGTCGGCAGTCCTGATGTTGAACAGAACCGCAGCGCCGGCGATAAGTAGTCCGATGCGAAAGAATCGGGTGATGACTGGAATGAAGAGCCAATAGCAAATGTCGGTAACGAGATCGGGCTTGCGCCACCAAGGACGGCCGGGATTGCAAGCCCAAAACCAGGTCAGCACGGTGAAAACCACGGCCAGCGCCAGCGAGATAGGAACGCCTTTCATAAAGGTCTCGCCGACATTGACGATGAACGCCCACAATTCTTGATTCATTTTGTTAGCCGCATTTTGTGGTTTTGCCCGGCCTCGTGTTTCGCACCGGCGGGCCTCGCGTTAGGTCATGGTATCGAGGATGCCAATTAATAGGCGATGAATAGAGAACCGCGCGAGCTGTGCGGAGTGGGCTTTATCTGCGGGAGTGGCCCTGCGCGAACGAACAAATGAGAAATGTTCGCGATGATGAAACGCACCGTTAACTACATTGCGGAACTGCCCGGCGGCTGCGGGTTTCAGTGAACGATTTAACCGCCTCGCAAGTTCTCATTGGTACGTTCGCGGCGATCCAAATGGCCGGGACAACCGGCATTGGGTCGAGCTCAGACAGCCACGTGTGGACCTTAAGGAGCCAGCTATGAAGACCCTCGTTTCGCGTTTCGTGAAGGACGAGTCGGGCGCCACGGCCATCGAGTATGGCCTGATCGCCGCCGGCATCTCCGTTGCGATCATCGCCGTCGTGAACGGCCTCGGTACCAAGTTGAACACCACGTTCAGCAGCATCTCCTCGCAGCTTAAGTAAGCGTGCCTGGATGAATGGCTACAAGAGGGCTCCGGTCGGTCCCGGAGCTCTTTTCCTTTCCAGCGATTGCTTGGCGCGGCGCTAACCCAGTCTCAACCAGTGCCGGGTAAGTCCCGTCGCTGAGAAACCATCCACGGTGCCACCTCGCCATGGTCGTACTGATTAAAGCGATCGAGCTGACGCTGTTTCCGGCGATGATGGCGTTTGCGGCCTCGAGCGATTTGTTCACGATGACGATCGCTAACCGTGTCTCGCTCATTCTCATCGGCGGGTTCGGTTTGCTCGCCCTCTTGACCGGAACAAGCGCCGCCGCCGTGCTCTCGCACGCGGGAGCTGCCGCCGCCGTGCTCGTCGTCGTCTTCGTTTTCTTCTCGCGGGGTTGGATCGGCGGGGGTGACGCCAAGCTCGCGGCCGCGACGGTGTTGTGGCTGGGATTCGCCCACCTCGCCGACTACCTTTTCTACGCCTCACTGTTCGGCGGGGCGCTGACGCTCCTTATCATTCAGTTTCGCGCCATGCCGTTGCCGCAGGTGTTCGCCGGCCGGCAATGGGCCGAGCGGCTCCATCGGAGCGACAGCGGGGTTCCCTACGGGATCGCGCTCGCGGCGGCGGCGCTCGTGGTCTATCCGCAGACCGAGTGGATGGCAGCCCTCGGCCACTAATTTACGGTTTGGACCATATCCAAGGGCGTCGGAACCCGGTTCGGTTCGCCGCCCAAAACTCTCGGCGTAACGCGGAATTAACGCGATTTGGATACGTCCTATTAACCATGCCTTGACGTTTAGCTGCTGAAATCTCGGGTCAACGGCCCGTCCCGCCGTTGCGTCGTTTTTGGGAAGTTGAAGGGTTATGAAGCCCGCGCGCCTCATCGTATTGGGTGTTGCCCTTGCCGCTGGCGCGGTGGCTGCCATGCTTGCGGCCGGCGGCCGACAGCCCGAGGCGCCCAAGGCGCCTCCGCCGCCAGCGCTCGCTACCCTCGATGTGCTGGTCGCCAAAGCGGATCTCGGCATCGGCCAAGTGGTCGGCGACGGGGACGTTGGCTGGCAGACCTGGCCCGCCGCCTCGGCCACGGCGAGCTTCATCAGAAAGGGCGACCGGCCGGACGCCATCAAAGACTTCGTCGGCGCCATCGTGCGCTCGCCGGTTTCAGCCGGCGAACCTATTCGCGATTCCAAGGTCGTCGTCGCAAAGGGCGGCGGGTTCTTGGCCGCCATCCTGCCGCACGGCATGCGCGCGATATCGTTGGACGTGGCGCCTGATACCGGGGCCGGTGGTTTCATCCTGCCAAATGACCACGTCGACGTGTTGCTGACGCGCCGCGACAAGGCGGCGGAGAAGGTAACCGGCATCGAGAAATACACCAGCGAGACGATTCTGAAAAACGTACGGGTGCTCGCCGTGGACCAGGCGGTCGAGGAAAAGGACGGCACGAAGGTCGTCGTCGGCAAGACCGCGACCATCGAGCTCGATCCGCAACAAGCCGAGATGCTCGCGCTCTCGCGTCAGATCGGTACGGTCTCGCTGACATTGCGCAGCCTCCTCGACTCGCAATCGCCGACTCCGGAAGGCGGCGGAGGCAACGACGGAAACGACACGCAGGGCGTCAATACGGTGCGTTACGGCGTGAGCACGCAGTCAACAGTGCATTGACGTCACAGAGGGAACATAAATGGCACCAGGGACACCGATCCGTGCGGCGGCTCTCGCGGGCCTCGTGTCGTGCGTCGCGGTTTGGGTGCTGGCGCACGGCGCCGCCACCGCGGCCGAGCTGTCGGCCGAGCCGCAGACGCAGACGATTGTGGTCGCCGCGAGCGATTACGGATCCCGCGCTGTCGCGCTCGGCGTCGGCAAATCGGTGGTCATCGACTTTCCGCGGGACATCAAGGACGTGCTGGTCGCCAATCCCAAGACCGCTAACGCCGTGATCCGCTCCTCGCGCCGCGCTTACCTCATCGGCAACGAGGTCGGTCAGACCAATGTGTTTTTCTTCGACGCCGACGGCAAGCAGATGGTCGGCCTCGATATCGCGGTGACGCGCAACCTCAACGGTATTCGCGCGGCGATCAAACAGGTCCTGCCGGACTCCGACATCCGTATCGAAGGCATCGGCGACGACGTTATCCTGACCGGAATCGTCTCCAACCAAGCCGAGGCACAACAAGCCTTCGACATCGCGACGCGGCTGGTCAATTCCGGTTCGGCCGAGGTCGTCACCAGCGGCAACAAAGTAGTCAACGCGATCGTCGTGCGCGGCCACGATCAAGTTCTGCTGAAAGTGACGGTCGCGGAGATGGACCGTACCGTGATCAAGCAGCTGGGCGTCAATCTCAACGGCAGCGTCGGCTACGGCACGGCCGTCATCAATTTCAACAACAACAATCCCTTCCCGATCAACGGGACGCCGGGCAGTTCCATTGCCGGCTCACTCAGGGGGATGACGGCCACGTTGCAGGCAATGGAGCAAGCAGGCGTAGTCCGCACACTGGCCGAGCCAAGCCTCACTGCAGTCTCTGGTGAATCCGCGCATTTCCTGGCCGGCGGCATGTTCCCATACCCAAGCGTGTCCAGCTGCACGACGACGCCTTGTCCGCCGATCATTCAGTTTCAGAACTTCGGCGTAAGTCTGACTTTCAGCCCCGTAGTGCTGTCGGAAGGTCGCATCAGCCTGCACATGTCCACGGAGGTCTCGCAACTTGATCCTCAAAATTCCGTGACAGTGTCGGGAACGACGGTTCCCGGCCTGAGCGTGCGGCGCGCGGACACGACGGTCGAAATTCCCTCAGGTGGCTCGCTTGCCATGGCTGGCATGATTGAGGACCAGACCAAACAGACCATCACCGGTTTTCCCGGAGTGATGGAGGTGCCTATTCTCGGTTCGCTGTTCAAGAGCCGTGACTACCTAAATAACCGGACCGAGCTAGTGGTTTTGGTGACGCCCTATATCGTGCGCGCGGTCGCGCAGAAGGACCTGTCGCGGCCCGACGACGGCTTTGCCGATCCGAGCGATCCCGCTTCCGTGCTGCTTGGCCGGCTCAACCGCATCTACGGCGTTGGCGGAACGGTCGATCCGCCAGATAACTACCGCGGCAAATACGGATTCATTCTGGACTAGATGCGGCGCGAGGAGATGACGATGCAGATTGTCCGGAGAGGGATCGCCGAGGGCCGTGGTATCGCCGGGCTCGCAATTCGCGCCGTGATCGTCGGCGGATGCGCGATGTTCATATGCGGATGCAATACTACCGACCAGCAGGTCGCCGCGGCTCCCGACGTTCCCGCCGATTACCGGCTGCGGCATCCGATCACGATCAGCGAAACCGACCATACCCTTCAAGTTTTTGTCGGCTCCAATCGCGGCGAGCTCAACGCGACGCAGCGTGCGGAAGTGCTTGCATTCGCGCAAACCTGGAGGCGGGAAGCCACCGGCGGTGTCGTGGTGGACCTGCCGACCGGCACCAGCAACGAGCACGCCACGGCGGAAGCCATGCGCGTAATCCGGTCGATCCTGGCAGCCAGCGGCGTGCCGCCGGACGGGATCGTCGTGCGCGGTTATCAGCCGCCGGGGCGCAATATGGCGGCCATCCGCATCACTTATCCGCGGATTGGCGCGCAAGCCGGTCCTTGTGGCCTGTGGCCTGCGGATGTCGGGCCGAGTTTCAACCGCGACTACTTTGAAAATCAGCCTCCCTGGAATTTTGGCTGCGCGAACCAACGCAACCTCGCCGCCATGGTCGATAACCCAGCCGACCTTGTGCAGCCCCGCAGCGAGACCCCGGCCTACACGATGCGGCGCACCACGATCGTGGAAAAATATCGATCAGGCACCCCGACCGCGACGCAATATCCATCAACCGATACAACGAAAATCAGCAACGTGAGCCAATGATCCTGGCGTATGATGAAACCAGCTAGCCAAGCCGCCTGGCAAGACAGCACTCCCGCGGAGGTCGCCGGTCGCGAAGAACGCATCGCGCCAGCGCCGCGCGTCTCCGTGCAGGCGTTCTGCGAGACCGTTGAGACCGCGGCCGCCATCCAGGCGGCGGGTGAAGATCGACGAATGGCCAAGGCGCATCTGCGTATCCAGATGGGCGGCCTGATCGCCGCGATCGAGGCTTATCAGAGCTCGCCGACGCCCAACGTCATTATCCTCGAATCCGAAAGCCGCGGCGAAGATGTGCTTGCCGGCCTCGATCAACTGGCGCCGGTATGCGATGCCGCGACGCGCGTCATCATTATCGGCCGCATGAATGACGTTGCGCTTTATCGTGAGCTGGTCCGGCGCGGCGTCAGCGACTATCTGATCGCGCCGGTCGGCGCGCTGCAGATCGTGCGTGCCGTGTGCGGCCTGTTCTCGGCGCCCGATGCCAAGCCGGTTGGTCGCGTCCTCGCCGTGGTCGGGGCCAAAGGCGGTGTTGGCGCGTCCACCCTCGCCCACAATATCGCTTTCTCAGTCGCCCGCGATCTGATGCTTGATGCCGTGGTGACCGATCTCGATCTCGCATTCGGCACCGCCGGCCTCGATTTCAACCAGGATCCGCCGCAGGGCATCGCCGAAGCGGTGTTCTCGCCCGACCGCATCGATAACGCCTTTATCGACCGGCTGCTTTCCAAGTGCACCGACCATTTAAGCCTGCTCGCGGCGCCGGCGACGCTGGACCACGTTTACGATTTCGGCGCCGACGCTTTCGAGGCGATCTTCGATTCGCTGCGCGCGACGGTGCCATGCGTCGTTCTCGATGTGCCGCATCAATGGACCGGCTGGACCAAGCAGACGCTGGTCGGCGCCGACGACATCCTGATCGTTGCCGCGCCCGATCTCGCCAATCTGCGCAACACCAAAAATCTATACGACTTCCTCAAAGCGGCGCGGCCAAACGATCAGCGTCCGCTCTACTGCCTCAACCAGACCGGCGTGCCCAAGCGGCCTGAGATCAAGGCCGCCGATTTCGCCAAGGCGCTGAACGACGAGCCGGTCGCGGTCATCCCGTTCGAGCCGCAGCTGTTTGGCGCGGCGGCGAATAACGGGCAAATGATCGCTGAGATTTCCTCGGGCCATCGTACTGCCGAGATGCTGCGGCAGCTGGCCCAAAAAATGACCGGCCGTGCCGAGCCGAAGAAACAACGTTCAAGCCTGCTGTCGCCGCTGTTCGAGAAATTGCTGCAACGGCAATCGTAACCGTAAACGTCTGTTCGGAGTTGCGTTAGTGTTTGGCAAGCGTCCCCTTCCCGGTAGTTCTGCCCCCGGCCTCGCGGAACGGCCGCAATCGACGCCGCGCCCGGCAGCGCCGCTGCCACCCGCTCCGCCTGCAGTCGCTCCGCCTGCTGCCGCTCCGGCGTCGTCCCAAGGCGAACGCGCACCGTTTCCGTCCGCAGGTCTCGGGGCGCCGATCCTCACGGCGCCGAAACCGAACCGGAGCGCAGCAGGCCCAGCTAATCCGCCGCCGCAAGTTCCCACGGCGGTCGATACGCGCCGTTCCGATACCTACTACGAAACCAAGGGCACGATTTTCGGCGCGCTGATCGAGGCGATCGACCTCGGTCAGCTCGCCAAGCTCGATGCCGAGTCGGCGCGCGAAGAAATCCGCGACATCGTCAACGAGATCATCGCGATCAAGAACATCGTCATGTCGATCGCCGAACAGGAGGATCTGCTCGACGACATCTGCAACGACGTTCTCGGTTACGGGCCGCTCGAGCCGCTGCTGGCGCGCGACGATATCTCCGACATCATGGTGAACGGCTCGGGCACGGTCTACATCGAGGTCGCCGGCAAGATTCAGAAGACCAGTATTCGCTTTCGCGACAACCAACAATTGCTCAACATCTGCCAGCGCATCGTCAGTCAGGTCGGCCGTCGTGTCGATGAATCGTCGCCGATCTGCGATGCGCGACTGCCCGACGGCTCGCGCGTCAACGTCATCGTGCCACCGCTGGCCATCGACGGGCCGGCGCTCACCATCCGCAAATTTAAAAAGGACAAGCTGACGCTCGAGCAACTCGTCAGATACGGCTCGGTTTCACCCGAAGGAGCGGAAATCCTCAAAGTGATCGGCCGCTGCCGCGTGAACGTTCTCATCTCCGGCGGTACGGGCTCCGGCAAGACGACGCTTCTGAATTGTCTCACGCGTTACATCGACAACGATGAGCGCATCGTCACCTGCGAAGACGCGGCCGAATTGCAATTGCAGCAGCCGCACGTGGTACGGCTGGAAACGCGGCCGCCGAACCTCGAAGGCGAAGGCCAGATCAGTATGCGCGATCTGGTGCGCAACTGTCTGCGCATGCGCCCGGAGCGGATCATCGTCGGCGAGGTGCGCGGACCGGAAGCCTTCGACCTGTTGCAGGCGATGAACACCGGCCATGACGGTTCGATGGGCACGTTGCACGCCAACATGCCGCGCGAGGCGCTCTCACGTCTGGAATCGATGATTACGATGGGCGGCTATTCGCTGCCGTCGCGCACCATCCGGGAAATGATCGTTGGCTCCATTGACGTTGTCGTTCAGGCGGCGCGTCTGCGCGACGGCTCGCGCCGCATCACGCACATCACCGAGGTCATGGGAATGGAAGGCGAGGTCATCATCACCCAGGATCTCTTTATTTACGACATCTTTGGCGAGGACGCCAACGGCAACCTCGTCGGGCAGCATCGATCGACCGGCATTGGCCGTCCGAAGTTTTGGGATCGGGCGCGCTACTACGGCGAGGAAGAGCGGCTCGCAGCCGCACTCGACGCCGCGCGGCCCGCCGATCTGATCAGAAGCTGACCGAGGGATCGACAATGAACGTATATGTCGTTTTCCCGATGGTGGCGGTCGCGATCGGCGGCGTCGCGTGGGTTTTTGTTTATCCGTTCCTCTCAGGTGAGCGGAACGCCGAGCGGCGTATGGCAAGTGTCGCACGCTCCGAACCGGCGGTGCAGCGCCCCACACGCGGTGTTCAGAAATCGCGGCGCGAGCAGGTCGAAGGGTCGCTCAAACAATTCGAGGCGCGCACGCGGACGGCCAAACGTGTGCCGCTTTCCGTGCGCATCGCCCAGGCCGGGCTCAAATTGTCGACGCGCCGTTTTATGGTGACCGCCGGTGCGTTAGGCCTCGGCGTTTTCGTATTTACGATGCTGGTGGGAATCGGAATTCTGCCCGGCCTTGGCTTGGCTTTTGCGGCCGGGGGCGGGCTTCCCTTTTGGATTTTGCGCTTTCTGAAGAAGCGGCGGGAATCCCGTTTCCTTTTAGCCTTTCCGGACGCCGTCGACGTTATCGTTCGCGGCATCAAGGCCGGTCTGCCTTTGCTCGATAGTCTCAAGCTGATTGCCGCCGAATCCGAGGAGCCGGTTCGCAGTGAATTCCGAAGCATCATCGAAACCCAAACGATCGGCATCCCGATCGGCGAGGCCTGCCTCAAGCTCTTCGAGCGCGTGCCGGTGCCAGAAGCGAACTTCTTCGGCATCGTCATTTCCATCCAGCAGCGCGCCGGCGGCAATCTTTCGGAAGCGCTCGGCAACCTGTCAAAGGTTCTGCGCGATCGTAAAAAAATGAAGGCCAAGATCCAAGCCATGTCGATGGAGGCCAAGGCCTCCGCGGGGATCATCGGCGCGCTGCCGATCGCGGTGATGACGGTCGTTTGGATTACGAGCCCACAATATATCTCGCTTTTGTGGACGGAACCGCTCGGACGCATGATGTTGGCTGCCTGCGCCGTCTGGATGTCCATTGGCATCTTCGTCATGCGCAAGATGATCAATTTCGATTTCTGAGGCACGTATGCTCCGACAACTCGCGCAATTGATCGATCCCCAGTTTGTCACCATGCTGTTCGCCGCGATCGCGGCGGGCGCGACGGTGCTCACGCTGGCGCTGCCGTTGCTGGCGCGGGACACGCTGTCAACGCGCATGAAGGCGGTAGCCTTCGAACGCGAGAAGATTCGGCAGCGTGAGCGCGAGCGATTGGCGCTGGGAAGCAAGATTACGCTGCGGCAAGCGCCGAAAATGTACATGAAGACCGTCGTCGAGAACTTCAACCTCAGTAAATGGGTCGGCCAGGAGCAAGCGCATGCGATGCTCCTTCAAGCTGGCTATCGCGGGCAGGCGCCCTATGTCACCTACTTGTTCTTCCGCATGGTAATGCCGGTCGCCATGCTGTTTGCGTCATTGTTTTACGTATTCGTTGTGGTGAAACTCGATCAGCCGACGACGATCAAGATCGGAATCTCGATCGGCGCGGCCTATTTCGGGATGTTAAGCCCGAATCTTTTTCTCAAGAACAGGATCCAGCGGCGGCAAGTTTCGATCAAGCGCGCGTTCCCGGATGCTCTCGATCTGCTTTTGATCTGCATAGAGTCAGGTATGTCAGTCGAGGCTGCCTTCCAGAAGGTCAGCGATGAGATCGGAACGCAGTCCGTCGAACTTGCCGAGGAACTTACGCTGACGACCGCGGAACTGTCCTATTTGCCGGACCGCCGCAAGGCCTATGAGAACCTGGCGAAGCGCGTCGCCCTCGACGGCGTGAAAGCGGTGTGCTTGGCTTTGCAGCAGGCGGAACGTTACGGCACGCCGCTCGGTATGACCATGCGGGTGTTGTCGCAGGAAAATCGCGATATGCGCATGTCCGAAGCCGAGAAGAAGGCCGCGGGCCTGCCGCCGAAGCTCACGGTGCCGATGATCCTGTTCTTCCTGCCGGTGTTGTTCATCGTCATTCTTGGTCCGGCAGCGATCCGCGTGATGGCGATTCAGTAGTAGCGCGCCGCCGTTGCGAGGACCCAAGCGGCGAAGCATCCAGGCACGAAGCTGCCAATCTGGGTTGCTTCGGCACTGCGCGCTAAACGGCGCTTCGTGCCTCGCAATGGCAATTAGAGCATATTTCGGCTGGATTGAATCGGGGGATTCCCTGGGATGTTTGGATGATGGAGTGTGGCGGCATTGATTCGATTTTTGGGGGTAGATCGATGCCGAAACCTTGTTCTTTGGAC
>Ga0182024_10014789_pt1 | contig 15040 bp, 14 predicted proteins | sample P32metaG_FD_120480 | JGI IMG/M metagenome (GOLD analysis project Ga0182024, IMG submission 120480) | Permafrost microbial communities from Stordalen Mire, Sweden - P3-2 metaG (Illumina Assembly) | ecosystem: Environmental > Terrestrial > Soil > Wetlands > Permafrost | place: Sweden: Stordalen... | reverse complement strand
GCCGACGTCGTGGTCCTGGTGGCCGCCGTGGTGGCCTGTGTCGCCGCCGTGGTCACCCTGACGGCCGCGGTGGTCCTGGTCGGCCAGGTGCGGCGCTTCGAACGGGGGGTCGAGGCGTTGCGGGCCGAGGCGGTCCCCCTGGTGAGCGAGGCGCGCCAGGCCGTCGACCAGGCGAGCGGCGAAATGGCCCGGGTCGAGGCCGTGCTCGAGGGCACCGAGTCGGTCACCGCCACCGTCGACTCGGCCTCCCGCCTGGCCCAGCGGGCCTTTGCCAACCCGGTGGTCAAGGTGCTGGCCCTGCGGGCCGGGACGGCCAGCGCCCTGCGCCGCTTGCGCGACGGGTCGCCCGACCGGGGACGGCGACCCACGGCGGGCCCCCCGTCCGGCTCGGCCAACGGCACCGGGCGGCGGCCGTGATCCGGCGGCCCCTCTGGGTGGCCACCGGGGTGGCCATCGGGGTGGGCGGGACGCTGTGGGCCGAGCAGCGGGTGCGCCGGAGGCTCCAGCAGGCGGCGGACCGCCTCACCCCCCGGCACGTCGCCGACGGCGCCCGGGACTCGGTGCGCCAGCTGGGGGCCAGGGTGCGCGGCGCCGTCGAGGAGGGCCGGGACGAGCGGGACCGGACCGAGGCCGAGCTCTGGGACGGCCTCGACCGGCGCGGCCCGGCGGCCGTCCCAACCGGGTCGCCGGCCCCGGCGCGGCGCGGGTCCAGGCACGGGAGCGGGCGGGCGCGCCGGTAGGCTGCCCGGGATGGACGCCAACGAGCTTCGGTCGGCCTTCACGCGCTTCTTCGCGGCGCGGGGCCACGAGGTGGTGCCCTCGGCCAGCCTGATCCCGCACCACCCCCGGGCCCCCCTGTTCACCAACGCGGGAATGAACCAGTTCATCCCCTACTACCTGGGCGAGGAGGTCCCGCCCTACCCCCGCGCCACCTCGGTGCAGAAGTGCGTCCGCATCCGGGGCAAGCACGACGACATCGAGCTGATCGGCAGGACCACCCGGCACCTGACGTTCTTCGAGATGCTCGGGAACTTCAGCTTCGGGGACTACTTCAAGACCGAGGCGATCACCTGGGCCTGGGAGTTCGTGACCGGTGACCTGGGCCTCGATCCCGACCGGCTCTGGGCCACCGTGCACACCAGTGACGACGAGAGTGCCGCCATCTGGCGCGACCTGGTGGGGCTGCCGGGCGGGCGCATCCAGCGCCTGGGGGAGGACAACTTCTGGGAGATGGGTGAGACCGGACCCTGCGGACCGTCCTCGGAGATCCACTACGACCGGGGCCCGGTCTGGGGTGACGACGGCGGGCCGGCCGTCGGGGGTGGGGAACGCTTCGTTGAGCTGTGGAACCTGGTCTTCACCCAGTACGACCGCCAGGCCGACGGGTCGTTGACGCCGCTGCCGCGGCCCAACATCGACACCGGAGCCGGGCTGGAGCGGATGCTGACCATCGTCCAGGACGTGCCGTCGATCTGGGAGACCGACGTGCTGCGCCCCGAGATCGCCCGGGCCGAGGCACTGACCGGGCGACGGTACGGCGACGACGACGAGGTCGACGTGGCCCTCCGGGTCCTGGCCGATCACGGTCGTTGCGTGACCATGCTGGTGGCCGATGGCGTCCTGCCCTCCAACGACGGACGGGGCTACGTGCTGCGCCGGGTGACCCGCCGGGCCGTGCTCACCGCTCGGCGGCTGGGGGTGGATTCGCTGGTCACCCCGGCCCTGGCCGAGGCGACGGTCGCCGTCATGGGCCAGGCGTACCCCAAGGCGGCCGAGGATCTCGGGACGATCACCGCCGTCCTCGAGCGCGAGGAGAAGGGTTTCGACCGCACCCTGCGCACCGGCCTGGCCATGCTCGACGAGGCCCTCGCCGAGGCCAAGGCGGACGGTCTGGGCACCCTCCCGGGCGAGGTGGCCTTCCGCCTGCACGACACCCACGGCTTCCCGATCGAGCTGACCACCGAGCTGGTCGGCGAGGCCGGGGTCAAGGTCGACCGGGCCGGGTTCGACGAGCGCATGGCCGAGCAGCGGGCCCGGGCCCGTCAGTCGGCCCGGGTGCCCCCCGCCGCCGAAGAGGGCGCCTACCGGGAGCTCTTGGACGCCGACGGGCCGACCACCTTCGTCGGGCGCTCGCCCGACGCCTACGCCGTGCCGACCCGGGTGGTGGGGGTACTGGCCGGGGAGGAGCCCGGGACGGCCGAGGTCTTCTTGGACCGCAGCCCCTTCTACGCCGAGGGCGGTGGCCAGGTCGGCGACACCGGCACCATCGTCACCGAGACCGGCCGGGCCGAGGTTTACGACACCATGGCCCCCCTCGCCGGCCTCCACGCCCACCGGGCCCGGGTCACCGGCGAGCTCTTCGCCGGTCAGGACGCGCTGGCCGCGATCGACGGGCCCCGACGTGAGTCGACCCGGCGCAATCACACCGGGACCCACCTCCTCCACGCGGCGCTCCGCACCGTGCTGGGTGAGCACGTGCGCCAGCAGGGCTCCCTGGTGACCCCCGACCGTCTGCGCTTCGACTTCAGCCATCCCGGCGCCCCGAGCAGCGAGGAGCTGGCGGCGGTGGCCCAGATGGCCAACGCCGACGTCCTCACCGACGACCGGGTCGAGACGGTCGAGGCCTCACGTCCCGAGGCCGAGGCCATGGGCGCCGTCGCCTTCTTCGAGGACAAGTACGGCGACGTCGTGCGGGTGGTGCGGGCCGGACCCCACTCGCTCGAGTTCTGCGGGGGGACCCACGTCGACGCGCTGGGGATGATCGGGCCGATCGCCATCGTCTCGGAGGGCTCGATCGGGTCGAACACCCGGCGGGTGTTCGCCGTGACCGGGCTGTCGACGGTGGAACGGGCCCGGCGACGTGAGGCGGTCGTCACCGAGGCGGCGGCCCTCTTGAAGGTCGAGCCGGACGGGGTCATCGACGCGCTGGGTCGCCTGCTCGAGCGTCAACGGGCCGCCGACAAGGAGCTGGCCCGACTGCGCAGCTCCGCCGTCGAGGCCGAGGCCGCCCGGTTGGCGTCGGGGGCCGAGGACGGGGTGGTGGTGGCCCGGTTGGACGGGCGGGCCGCCGAGGAGCTGCGGACCGTCGCCCAGGCCGCCCTGCGGCGCGACGGGGTGCGGGCGGCGGTGGTCGGCGGCAGCCCGGACGGCCAGAAGGTGGCCATCGCGGTGGCCACCGGCGGGGAGCCCAACGCCGGGGAGCTGGTGAAGCGGGTGGCCGCGGTGGTCGGCGGCGGCGGAGGCGGATCCGCCGAGGTCGCGGTGGCCGGGGGACGCGACCCGGCCCAGCTCGACGAGGCGCTCGCTGAAGCACGCCGGGCGCTCCTCGGTGGCTGAGGCGAGTGCCGGGCCGGACCACGGGTCCGGCCCGGTCGGCCACCGTCGCTCGGTGGCCCTCGACCTCGGATCCCGCCGCATCGGGGTGGCGGTGAGCGACGCCCGGGGCACGATGGCCTTCCCCCGTCCGATGATCGAGCGCTCCGGCGATCGGGTCCGGGAACACCGGGCCATCGCCACGCTGGTCGACGAGGAGCACGCCGACGTGGTGGTGGTCGGGCTGCCGTTGTCACTCGACGGCCGGCACGGTGCGGCGGCCCGGGCCGCGGTGGACGAGGCGACCGCCCTGAGCGCGGTGCTGGCCGACCGCGGGGTGCGGGTGGAGACCTTCGACGAGCGTCTCACCACCGTCTCGGCCCACGCCGCCCTGGCCGAGGCCGGGGCGTCCTCGAGGCAGCGCCGCCGCTCGGTCGACAGCGCGGCGGCCACGGTCCTCCTCGAGGCCTGGCTGGCGGCCCGGTGAGCGGCGCCGAACTCCCGCCCTGGCCGCCGGCCGACCGGCCTCCCCCCGACGGGCCCGGGCCCACGCCGGCCGGTGGCCCGGGGCCCGACCCGGCCCAGGGCCCCGGTGGGGCGCCGGGGCAACCGGGACGCAGCGCCGAGCGCCGCCGTCGCCGGATGCGCCGCCGCCGCTGGATCCTGGGCGCGGTGGGCCTGGCGCTGGTGGTGATCGTCGCCGTGGCGGCGTGGTACGAGATCGAGGCCAACCCCTCGGGGGGACCGGGTCCGTCGGTGATCGTGCATGTGGCCAAGGGCGAAGGGGGCGATTCGGTGGCCGGCCAGTTGGCGGCCCGCGGCGTGGTCGGCAGTTCGCTGGCCCTCCGGCTCTCGTTCCTGATCCACGGCACCCCGACGATCGAGCCCGGCTTTTACCAGTTCCACCAGAACCTGTCGTTCTCAGCCGCCCGACAGGTGCTCGACGGCGGCCCGAACGTCTTCGCCGTCGACGTGCTGCCCGGCTACACGGTGAGCGAGGTGGCGAACGCGGTGGATGACCTCCCGGGCCTGCGGGGCCGGGACTTCCTCGCCCTGGCCAGGAGCGGGGCCGTCCCCTCCCCCCTCCAGCCGCCCGGGGTCACCAGCCTCGAGGGGCTGTTGGGCACCGGCATCTACCAGGTGGTGGACGGCGAGACCGAGCGCCAGCTCCTGACGGCCATGGTGGACCGCTTCGACCACCAGGCCCTGGCCGCCGGGGTGACCCCAGCCGCCGCGGCCAAGCTCGGGATGACGCCCTACCAGGTGGTGACGGTCGCATCGATCGTCGAGAAGGAGGGGTACCTGACCCGCAACATGCCCCAGGTGGCCCGAGTGGTCTACAACCGGCTCGCCGCCGGCACCCCGCTCCAGATGGACTCCACCGTGCTGTACTCGCTCGGCCAGGACGGGGGGACCGTCACCCCGGCCGACCTCAGGATCGACACCCCTTACAACTCCTACCTCCACGCCGGCCTGACCCCGACGCCGATCTGCATCCCCTCGTCGGCCGCCCTGGCGGCGGCGGCGGACCCGCCCCCGGGCGGCTGGCTGTTCTTCGTGGTGGTGGACAAGTCGGGGACCGAGGCCTTCGCTGACACCTACGCCGAGCAGCAGATCAACGAGCAGCTGGCCAAGAGCCGGGGGGTGGGGTAGGTGGGGGAGCGGCCGCGGGGGAACTGGCCCGGTCCGGCGACCACCCTGGTCGGGGTCATGGGTGACCCGGTCGCCCACTCCCTGTCCCCGTTGCTCCACAACACCGCCTTCGCCGAGCTCGGCCTGGACTGGGCCTCCACCGGCTTCCACGTGCCGGCCGGGGGTGCGGCCGGGGCGCTGGAGGGGGCGCGCTCGCTCGGCCTGGCCGGCTTATCGGTCACGATGCCCCACAAGGCGGCGGTGGCAGCGCTGGTCGACGAGCGCACCGAGGTCGCCGCCCGGCTGGACGCGGTGAACTGCGTCATCCGGCGGGGGGACCGACTGATCGGCGACAACACCGACGGGGAGGGGTTCGTGGCGTCGCTCCGCCGGGGGGCTGGCTTCGAGCCGGCCGGTCGTCGCTGCCTAGTCATCGGGGGTGGTGGGGCGGCCCGGGCGGTGGTGCTGGCCCTGGCCGACGCCGGGGCGGCCGAGGTGGTGGTGGTCAACCGCAGCCCGGAACGGGCGGCCCGGGCGGCCAGCCTGGCCGGGCCGGTGGGCCGGGTGGGAGAGGCCGGGGAGGCCGGGGCGGTCGACCTCGTGGTCAATGCCACCCCGGCCGGGATGGCCGGTGGTCCGGCCCCTGACCGCCCACCGCCGGTCGACCCCGCCTGGGTGGGCCCGGGCCAGGTGGTGGCCGACCTCGTCTACCACCCGGCCGAGACGGCATGGCTGGCGGCGGCCCGCGCCGCCGGGGCGACGACGGTCGCCGGGGTCGGGATGCTGGTCCACCAGGCGGCGACCCAGCTGCTGGCGTGGACCGGGGAGGATCCGCCGTTGCGGGCCATGTGGGCCGCCGTCGAGGGGGCGCTCGGCGCCGGGTGACGAGCGGCGGCCCGGGCCGCCGCCGCGACATCCGGGCGTCCGGCGCCCCGGGCCCCAGTCAGCGACCGGCGCGGCGCCGTGCCCACGGGCCGAGGGGCGGCCCCTCAGACCGGGGCGTGACGCTCGACGATGGCGTCGGTCCTGGTCCCCGCCGCCAGGTTGCCGAAGACCCCGGACCGCCTCCCGGCCAGGCGGGACCCGCAGAACGCGTCGGCCACGGCCTCGGGCGCGAAGCGCACCAGCAGCGACGCCTGGAAGACGACGGCCATCTGCTCGACCACCGACCGGGCCCGGGCCTCGAGGGTCGCCGGATCGTCCAGGTCGGCGAGGAGGTCGTCCACGGCCCGGGCCAGGCGGCGGTCGCCGGTGTCGGCCAGCGCCACCTCCGACCAGTAGGCCTCGAGCGACCGGGGTTCGCGGGCCAGGGCCCGGAGCACGTCCAGACAGATGACGTTGCCCGAACCCTCCCACACCCCGTTGACCGGGCTCTGGCGGAACAGGCGGGGCATGACCGACTCCTCGACGAACCCGTTGCCGCCCAGGCACTCGAGGGCCTCGGCCGCATGCTGGGGTGCCCGCTTGCAGGTCCAGTACTTGATGATCGGGGTCAGCAGGCGCTGGAGGAGGTGCTCGTGCTCGTCGCCGGGAGCGGCGTCGTAGGCGCGGGCCAGCCGAAGGGCGGCGGCGGTGGCCGCCTCGGACTCGACCGCCAGGTCGGCGAGCACCGTCGCCATCAGCGGCTGGTCGACCAGGAGCTTGCCGAAAGCCGCCCGGTGGGTGGCGTGCCAGGCGGCCTGGGCGACCCCCTGGCGCATGATCGAGGTCGAGCCGAGGACGCAGTCGAGCCGGGTGTGGTTGACCATCTCGATGATGGTCCGGATGCCCCGACCCTCCTCGCCCACCAGCTCGGCCGTGGCCCCGAGCAGCTCGATCTCGCTCGAGGCGTTGGAGCGGTCGCCCAGTTTGTCCTTCAGGCGCTGGATGTGGATCGGGTTGCGGGTGCCGTCGGGCCGCCAGCGTCGGGTGAGGAAGCAGCTGATGCCACCCGGCGCCCGGGCCAGCACGAGGAACCCGTCGGACATCGGGGCCGAGCAGAACCACTTGTGGCCGGTCAGCGAGTAGGTGCCGTCGCTGCCGCCCGGTTCGGCCCGGGTGGTGTTGGCCCGGACGTCGGAGCCGCCCTGCTTCTCGGTCAGCGCCATCCCGCAGGTGACCCCCGCCTTCTCGTGCACTGGGAGGTTGGCCGGGTCGTAGGTGGTGGAGCAGATCATCGGCTCCCAGACCTCGGCCACCTCGGGCTGGTGGCGGAGGGCGGGCACCACGGCGTAGGTCATCGACACCGGGCAGATGTGCCCGGCGTCGACCTGGTACCAGACGATGACCTTGGCCGCCCGGGCCACATGGGCCCCGGCCCGGGGATCGGCCCAGGGCCCGGCGTGCAGCCCGTGGGCCACCGACGTCGTCATGAGCTCGTGGTAGGCCGGGTGGTACTCGACCACGTCGACCCGGTGCCCGGTGCGGTCGTGGGTGTGCAGGACCGGCCGGTGCTCGTTGGCCAGCCGTCCGAGCTCCTGGGCCCGGGCCGACCCGGCGAGGGCGCCCAATGTCGTCAGCTCGGTGCGGGCCCACGACGCGCCCTCCCGATCGACGGCCTCGCCCAGCGCCCGGTCGGCGCCGAACACGTCGTAGTCCTCCAGCGGCGGGACCTGGTTGAGGATCTCGTGGGTGTCGAACGGGCCGACCATGGATCCTTTCTCATCGGAACGGGCGGCGGGACCTCGGTGGTCGGAGGCTACGTGCCGTGCGGGCATGGCGACCAGCGCCCGGCTCGGGCCGGCGGCGGGGCTCGGCCGCCCGGGGGTTCAGCCCGGCGGCTTGCAGGTGCCGGCCGGCCAGGACCAGAGGGCCACGACGGCGGCCGGGATGGCCACCGGGCAGGAACTGCCCGGCTCTCCGGTCGCCCCGACCGGGTGGCCGGTCCAGGCCCCGTTGGCGGGGCGGCTGAAAACGATGTAGCTCCCGTCGTCTTGGACCGAGACCTGGGCCGGGGTCGACGAGGGACTGGGGACCAGGGCGGCCCCGGCCCAGTAGGTCGAGCTCGCCGGGTCGTAGGCGTAGTAGGTCCGGCCGGGGGCCAGCCCGGTGTACCCCGACGCCGGCACGTTGTTCATGGCCGCCGCCACCTGGAGGAGCTGGGAGCGCAGCGAGTCGGTGACCGCCAGGTTCTGCGCGCTGGCCGGGGCGGCGGTCGTCGCCGGGGCGGCGGTCGTCGCCGGGGCCGGAACGGACGACGGTGCGGTCGACGAAGCCGGGGCCGGGCTGGTGGAGGTGGTCGACGACCGGTTCGTGCCCGAGGCCGACGAGGGGTGACCCGGGCTGGACGAGCAGGAGGCCAGGATGAGCGAGGCGGCCACGGCCACGCCGGCGCCGGTGATTCTCCGCATGGCCGTCGCCCTCCCCCCGTCACTGCTGTGGATCGAGCATAACGAGGCCGACGGCGGCGGACCTGGACCGCGACGTCGGGCTGTAGGTCGCGACGGCCGGGCCGGTCGGTTACCGACGCCGACCCGGGCTCCGCACCGCGGGGGGGGAAGGCTGGCCGGACGACGCCCGGCCGGGCGCCGACGGGGGTCGGGGGTGTCCGAGACCGCTCGGTCCCCTGGCGCCGGCGCCGGATCAGCGGTACATCAACGATCCGGGCGTGGTCAGGACCTCCCCGGTCTCGAGCCAGGTCTTCAGGCCCGACAGGATCATCGGCCAGCCGCCGTAGAGCTGGGAGTTGGCGCCCTCGCGGAGTTGGTCGTGGGTCACCGTCAGACGGCACGAGTCGCCCACCGGCTCGATCTCCCAGGTCACCCGCGAGGTGCCCTCACGTTTCACGTCGTCGCCCCACAGCGCCACCATCGTCTGGACCAGCCGACGGGGAGGATCGACCTCCAGGTTCTCGCCCTCGCCGAGGATCCCGGGCGCCCCGGGGTTCGACATCTCGAAGCGCGAGCCGGGCGTCCAGTCCGACGTGATCTGGTTGCCGAACTGGAACTTCCCCCGTATCTCGCGATCGGTGATCGCCTGCCAAAGGAGTTCGGGCGTAGTGCGGATGTAGATCTCGAACACTTTCTCCATCGGTCTCTCCAGTCTGCTTTTGAGGTCGCTGAGCTCGGCTGCCCAGGGCTCGGCGTACTTGCTCACCCACCGGTCGTGGACGAGCCGGATCGGGACCGGGTTCAGGTAGTGGAGCTTCTCGCGCCCGCGTCGCTTGGTCACCACCAAGCCCGCGTCCTCGAGCAGCCTGAGGTGCTTCATGACCCCGAAGCGGGTCATGGCGAAACGTCCCTCGAGCTGGCGCAACGTCTGCCCGTCCTCACGGAAGAGCTCGTCGAGCAGGCTCCGCCTCGTCGGATCGGCGAGGGCCCTGAACACTGCGTCCACCCCCAAATGATACGTGACTATCTAGGGGGATTATCCCTTGACGGTAGGTATCCCCTCATGGTAGGGTATTCCTATGGCCCCAGGCAACCGGAATCACCCGAAAAGAGCAGGTGGGAGCGAGTCCACCTACACGATTATGGACTTCATGCGGGACTTTCCCGATGACGCCACCTGCCTGGAGTACCTGTGGCGGCGTCACTACGCCCTGGACCCCGAGAACCGGGCGCACTGCCCCAAGTGCGGCGAGATTCGCAAGTTCCACCGGGTGGCGTCCCGGCCGTCGTTTTCTTGCGACTCCTGTGGCCACCACATCCACCCGACCGCGGGGACGATCATGCACAAGTCGTCCACGTCGCTCCAGCTTTGGTTCCACGCCATTTTCCTCATGGCCCAGACCCGGTGTGGTATCTCGGCCAAGCAGCTTGAGAGGGATCTGGGGGTCACCTACAAGTGTGCATGGCGCATGTTCACCAAGATCCGCAACGAACTCATGAGCCAAGACGACACGCCGCTTTCGGGCACGATTGAAGCCGATGAGATGTACGTCGGCGGCAAGCCTCGCCAGTCCGACCGGGCGGCATGGGCGGCCAAGCCATCGTCCACCGAACGGCGCCAAGCCGCTCAGGCGTGGTCGCACGCCCGCAAAACGCCGGTGTTTGGCATGGTGGAGCGTGGCGGTTCGACTACCGCCCACGTTGTCCCCAAGCGGCCCCAGGCGACAATCATGAACTACCTGGCGACCCGGGTGGATTCCAGCGCCACGCTCTACACCGACGACGCCCGCATTTACGACCGGGTGAACGCCACCATCGGACTCCACCACGACACGATCAATCACTCGGCCCGGGTGTACGTATCCGGTGACGTTCATACCAACACCATCGAGGGTTTCTGGGCGCTGGTGAAGACGGGCATCATCGGCACCCACCACCACGTTTCGCCCAAGTGGCTCCAGGGCTACCTGAACGAGTACGCCTGGCGCTACAACCGGCGGAATGATGCTCACCCGATGTTCCTCAGCCTTCTGGAGCAGATTCGTCCGGTGGCGTGACCTTGCGGGTGGCACGCCCCAAGGCGTCATCGAACTGGGACCTTGAGAGATCGTCAACGCTCGTAAGTGTCTTTTTGGCGGATGCCAACTTCGGCACAAGCTGTTTGGCCGACGCCGCCTTGGCCTGCGCCTCGGCTTCGGCGTCCCACTGATCTCTTTCGTCCTTCATATCCTTGGTCATCAATGCCTCCTGTATCTCGTCACCCCTGACCATCACCCCAACTCCATATCGGCTTATTGCCTGCTCGGGGTTTTGGATTGGGCTTTTTTCGTCGCTGTAGTGAGCGGTGAACATTCCACAAAGAACCGCCACGTAATACATTCGACCAACGTCCCCCCACTCGTGGCCGGGCGGTGGGGGCCACGGGATGATCGTTTTCTCAAGGCCCGAATATGACAACTGGACGAAGACGGGGGACCCGCTAAATCCGTCGTAAGAACGGCAGTCGATTAGGTGGCACGTGTACTCGTATCCGCCCCCATGCTTCATGTTTTCAACGTCTAGAGCACCCACCGTCCCGGCGCGGGCCATCATGCGCCAGGCTGGGACGAACAGACCGATGTAGTAGATCGGCGCCCCTAGATTCGGCCCAGCCTGTGGATACTTCGGGAGCATGTATCGGTTAATCGGTATGCCGAAGTAGTTGCGATCGTCGCGCTCCCCAAACGGCGCCAGGGCAAGGTCAACCTTTGGGAGTGGCTGTCGCCAATCATCCACCATGACCGGTGGGTACAGCTCCCCGTTCAGGGCGCTGGGGACCGTCACCATGACCGGGTTTTGCCCCTGGATCACGTGGTGAGCGGTTATGACGTACCCGTAGGACTTGTCCGGGATTCTGCGGCTGGGTACCGTCACCATAAAACCGGTGCCCGATTCCGTTGGGCCGTCCACATGGACCGCCGTGAAGATCATTGAAGAGTCAAGTGGCATCCATCGACCAGCCTTTGTCCACCTAGCCCACCAAGGACGGGCGCACGGATCACCCCCAGGGTACTTCATGGTTTACCTACCATGAAGGGATAATCCCCCTATCTAGTCACATGTCAAGCGGGCCCCCAGGTCACCCCGTCGGCTCGGGCCACAGGCCTCCTGCCACCAGTCGGGCGACGGCGGCCTCCCGCAGCGCCCGCTCCAGGGCGTCGCGCTGGGTCGGGACGGTGCGCAGCCCGACCCGGACGATGCAGTGGTCCTCGGTGGTCTCGACGATCCCGAGGACCTCGGGGGGTTCGGTGCACGACGGCGCGAACTGCGGTCGCTGGGCCACCTCACGGGCCGCGGCGGCCACCGCGTCGATGACCTTGGTGAGGTGCCCGGCGTCGCCCGGTCGGGCCGGGAGGTCCACGAAGGCCTTGGCCCAGCCGCGCGACGTGTTGCCGAGACGGCGGATGTCCCCGTTGGGCACGTACCAGATCGACCCGTCGCCGGCCCGCATGCGGGTCACCCGGAGACTCAGGTCCTCCACCACGCCGGTGGTGTCGTTGACCGAGATGGTGTCACCGATGCCGTACTGGTCCTCCACGGTCAACAGGATGCCCGACAGGTAGTCGCGCACGAGGGACTGGGCGCCGAAGCCGATGGTTGCGCCGATCACCGTGGCGCTGGCCAGTAGTGGGGTGAGGTTGATGCCGAGCATGCCGAGGACGATGAAGACGGCGACGACGGCGATGAAGAAGCGCCACACGTTCGAGAGCAGGGCCACGACCGTGGTCATGCGGGCCCCGGCCCGCGCCGACCCGGACCGCTCCGCCGCCTGGCGGGCCACCCGGCCGAACACCCGCCGGATCCCCTTGGCCCCGTAGTGGGCCACCAGGGCGGCGACCAGCACGACCACGAGGATCTCGACGGGGCGGATCACGAACTCGACCACCGAGCGGGCCGTGGAGGGATCCACCCCGGCCTTGGTCAGGAGGTCGTAGAGCCATCCGCCACCGCTCAGACCGGAGGAATTGGCCGGGACGGAGAGAAGGGGCAGGCCCAGGGGCGGGAGGGTGGGTGGGGGCACGGCCGATATTCTGTCCTGCGGTGCTGCCCCGGGGATCACGACCCCCAGAGGCCCGGCCGTGAGCCGCCGAGTGGTCCGCGTGGACGTGGGCCTGGTGCTGGCCACGCTGTGCGTCGCCCTGGTCGGCCTGGTGATGGTCTACACGGCCACCCGGGGCGTGCTCCTGGCCCAGGGTCTGAGCCCCAAGTACTTCGTCAAGCGCCAGGCCGTCTTCCTGGTCCTCGGGCTCATCGCCATGGTCGGCGTGGCCCTGATCGACTACCGGCGCCTCGAGTCCGTCGGCATGCTCATCTACGGCCTCACCGTCTTCGCCCTGCTGGCCGTCCTGGCACCGGGCATCGGCTCGAGCGCCCAGGGCGCCTCACGCTGGTTCAGCCTGGGCGGATCCCTCCAGATCCAACCCTCCGAGTTCGCCGTCCTCGGGCTGATCGTGGGCGTGGCCACCTTCTGTTCGCGCCGCAACGAGGGCCTGACCTGGCGCGACGTTTTCCGGGTGCTGGTCCTGGCCGGGATCCCGATCGTCCTGGTGCTGGTCCAGCCCGACTTCGGCACGGCCATCATCATGACGATCGTCCTGTTGGTCATGCTGGCGGTGGCCGGGCTCCCCGGCCGAATCCTGGTCATCTTGGTGATCGGGGCGGTGGCCGCCGTCCTGCTGGCCCTGGTGGCCGGGGTGCTGCACAAGTACCAGATCACCCGGCTGACCACGTTCCTGCACCAGAACTCGACCGACCCCAGCCAACAGCGCTACATCTACAACCTCCAGCAGGCCAAGGACGCCATCGGCTCGGGTGGGCTCTGGGGCAAGGGCATCGGCCACGGGGTGGAGACCAACCTCGGCTACGTGCCCGAGCAGCAGACCGACTTCATCTTCACCGCCATCGGCGAGCAGCTCGGGTTCGTCGGGGCCACCCTGGTGCTGGGCCTGCTGGCCCTGGTGGCGTGGCGCTTCCTGCGCACGGCCCAGCTCGCCCGGGATTCGTTCGGGCGGCTGCTGTGCGCCGGCATCTTCACCTTCTTCGCCTACAGCGTCTTCCAGAACGCCGGCATGACGATGGGGATCATGCCGATCACCGGGATCCCCCTGCCCTTCGTCAGCTACGGGGGCTCGGCCGCCCTCTGCTTCTTCGCCGCGGTGGGGATCGTCCTCAGCGTCTACGCCCGACGGGGTGGCTGAGGTGGGCGGCCCGGGCGAGGAGGTCGCCGCCCCTCCGCTGACCGAGGGCTCCCCGGCCGGTGCCGCCCCCGAGGCGGCCAACGGGGCGCCGGCGGCCGGGGTCCTGGCCACCTTCCGGGTGATGGACCTGCGGTCGGTCACGGTGGACCTGCCCGACCAGTACCCGGTGGTGATCCTCCAAGAGGCCGAGGAGCCGTTGCGACAGCTCAGCTTCGCTGTCGGCATGGCCGAGGGGGTGGCCATGGCCTACGCCCTTCGCCGGGTGGGCACCCCTCGGCCCCTCACCCACGAGCTCTTCGTCACCGTGCTCCAGCGCCTCTCGGCCGACATCGTCGCCGTGCGACTGATCGGCCGGGCCGGGGGGACCTACCTGGCCGAGCTGGACCTCATGAGCCAGCGCGGCCGCGAGATCGTCCCGTGCCGGCCGACCGACGGCATCATCCTGGCTCTCCGCCAGCTCGTGCCGGCCCCGATCCTGGCCGACGAGCGCCTCCTGACCGAGGCGGTCGACGTCGACCCGCTGGGCTGACCGCCGCCGCCCGGCCCCTGCGCCGGTCAGGTGCCCCGGCCCACCACCAGGCTGAGCGAGCCCCGGTACTCGGGTTGGCTCCGGAGCCTGCCGTGGCGCCGGTCCCACTCGCCGGTGGCCAGGTCGTCGGCCAGTCGCCCGACCGCCCGGGCCTCGGCCTCGGGCTCGACGAAGCCCCAGGCCGACTGGGAGCGGCGGACCGCCTCGTCCAAGAAGCGCTCGGGCCGGCCGTAGTAGGCCTCGGTGAACCCGTCGGTGCAGTCGAGGGGGACCGGGACGGTCCGGACCTCGGCGTGCTCGAACACCGCGCAGACGGCGTCGATCGGCGGGTAGCGGCGGCGCTCCGCCTCCATCAGCTCAGGCGAGTACCGGGCGAGCCAGAAGCGGTCCAGCGCCTCGCGGTCGAAGGTGAGGATCACCACCGGTCCGCGGGTGACCCGGCGCATCTCGGCCAGCCCGGCGATGGGGTCCGCCCACTGGTGGATCGTCACTGTCGCCATCGACGCCCCGAAGGCGCCGTCGTCGAAGGGCAGCTCCTCGGCCCGGGCCTCGACGGCCGGGGCGCCCCCGGCCGGGCGCTGGGCCCGCATCGTCGCCGACGGCTCCACCGCCACCACGGCGCGCCCGGCCGGCTCGTACGACCCGGCGCCGGCCCCGACGTTGAGCACCGCCCCGGCCGGCCCCAGGCCGGCGTGGACGAGGGCGGCGATCCGGGGGTCGGTGCGCCGATGCACGGCGTAGCCGTGGCCGAAGCGCTCGTAGTCGAAATCACCCGCCGGGTTCTCGGTCACCGCTGCACCACCTCCTCGGGTCGTCCGCCGATCCCAGGGGCCGTCCCGGGCGCCGGTCCCCGTCGGCGACGACGACATCAGTTGGCGACGACGAAGTCGCTCTCACCTGGCTGGTTGACCCCCGACTCCTCCTCGGCCGGCGTGGAGGACCCCTCGTCGGAGATCCGGAGGAGGAGGGCCAGCAGGACGTAGTTGGCGACCAGTGAGGATCCGCCCCGGGCGACGAAGGGG
>Ga0182024_10014788_pt1 | contig 15040 bp, 13 predicted proteins | sample P32metaG_FD_120480 | JGI IMG/M metagenome (GOLD analysis project Ga0182024, IMG submission 120480) | Permafrost microbial communities from Stordalen Mire, Sweden - P3-2 metaG (Illumina Assembly) | ecosystem: Environmental > Terrestrial > Soil > Wetlands > Permafrost | place: Sweden: Stordalen... | reverse complement strand
ATAATTCTAATTTTTATGAATGGTGCCGGCGGAGAGACTCGAACTCTCGACCTAGGGATTATGAGACCCTCGCTCTACCCCTGAGCTACGCCGGCAAAAATAAAGCGCTCCATGTTACGGATGGATTCCGAGGGCTGTCAAGCAGGGAAAGGGTACCTGAAGTTGAGTCGCTTGTCCAAGCGGGCCAGGCAATCGCCCGAATTGGAACTAAATTTTCGATCTCATTGAGAAGATAGGCCCTTAGTGCCAAGTCCTAGTAGTACTGATGTACCGTTGACCCGGACAGTTCGAAATTTTAAATTGTACGTGGACAGTGCGAATGGAACTGCTCCGTAGTGAGCGGCAAGAGCCGATCACCGGGACATTGTCCAAGGGTGTTGATCGTTTAGACACAAGGTAACAATTCTGTTCCATTAAGGAACTGACGTACATATACTCCCTCCGGGTTAGTTTTCCGTCCGGAGGGCTGAATGTACAAGTCTTTAACGGTTATTGCTTTTGCGCTTATTGTTTTGACGGGCGCGATGGGGCTTAGGAATGTCGCTGTTGCTAACGCCTCAACGACTGCAAGCTCCAGCTTCACCATGCAAGGGCGGCCTTTTCCGCCTCCAGGCCCAGGCCGTATGCAAGGGCGGCCTTTTCCGCCCCCAGGCCCAGGCCGCATGAAATAGCGTGAACCTGTAGTTAACTGGGTCCACGCGGAGGAGTCAGACCGTGCTGGACCCAGTCAACTATACAATCTGGCTAGCCGTTCTCCTCGTTGAAATTTTCTCACTTGTTTGCCTGCTTAGAAAAAAAGCCTTCTCCAAACATTTCACCCTCGTCTTTTATTTGTGTGCATGCGTAGCCACCGACATTGGCAGCTATACCATTATTCATACGTCGGGATATGAGTCGGATGCCTATTTTTATTTTTATTTCTATTCCCAATCCCTGCTTACCATTTGCCTATATTTTGTGCTCATGAATTTGTACACGCATGTATTTTCGGAAATGGGCGTGGGGAAATACATTCGAGCATGTGCGTTGCTGATTTTGGCGGGAACGGCTGGAATTTCTTATTATCTGGTCGCGATCTCGTTCAACCGGATGGTTACGCACTTTGTCGCTGAGCTCGGGCAAAACCTGTATTTCGTTGGCGTGGTGCTGACCTATTTGCTTTGGGGCGCGATGGCAAAACTGCGCGAAAACAGGACGCGCTTGCTGCAGCTTGTTCTTTCCATGGGCGTGTATGTGAGTTTGTCCGCCGGAAGCTACGCCATGAACAATCTCTATCCGAACCATATATTCTGGCAGTATTACTTTCCAGTAACGTCCATGTGGCTGCCTTTGTCCTGGGCTTACACGTTTGTAAAAGTACCGGCGGATGCGCAACTGGCAACAGCACGGGTGCTGGCGCCCAACCAATGATCGCGGGCTTAATCTTCGTCGTCTCTTCTCTAACGCTGTTGCAGTTCTTTGTCTCCTACAGCCGCTCTATTATTACGGAATCGCGCGGCCACACTCTTTCCGAACAAGCCCGCGAACTTTGCGGAATAAGAAGCAGTTTGCTGGCGGGCGAGCAATTCGGACGCCTGAATCAACTGATGGCCCTGTGCCCCGAAGCGAACGATGACGGTTTTAAAGTTAAAGTCGTGGGCATCTATTTCCATTTGTTGGGATTTGCGCGAACATTTATAGGCTGGGCCATTCCTTCCGCCGACACTTGGATTGAAACAGAGCGCGGCGGCTGCGCTTATGTCGCCGCTGTGGTCCTCGATCGACGGATTGCCCATAACCGGATGATGGTGGCGAACCTGGCCAGCCATTAACTTCGAGCATACCGATCCGCTTTCCGTAAGACCTCTGGGAGTTTCTCTTCCGGCTGTTAGATTCGCTCCTTACTTGCTACCATTCTTGTTTGCGGGTTTCTGGCGGAGTCCAGCACAATTCCGCGTGAGGCAAAATATTCGGCCAGCACGACCCGTCTAAATTTACATGAATCCAGGTCCGCACATTCTCGTCTGTAACACGGTTGCCCGGCACGCCATGACTCGTCCGGGCGACCGGATCGGGCTTGGCGTCTCCGGCGGCGCGGATTCCGTGGCCATGCTGCGCATTTTCGCCGATTTGCAAACAAAACTTGGGATCGCGATTTTTGTTTTACATTTCCATCATCAATTACGAGGGGCGGACGCGGACGAAGATGAACGTTTCGTCAAAACTCTTGCGGAACAATTTCATTTTGAATTTGTATCCGGCCGCGCCGATGTTGCCGGCGAAGCGAAACTTCAGGGCAGAAATCTGGAAGATACGGCGCGGCGATTGCGTTATGAATTTTTTAATTCCGCCGCGGAAACGCATGGGCTGAATCGGATCGCCGTCGCTCATACGGCGGATGACCAGGCGGAGACAGTGCTATCTCATTTGCTGCGCGGCACTGGATTAACCGGTTTGGCGGGCATCTATCCCGTTGCCGGGCAAATTATTCGCCCCCTCCTGGAATCGAGCCGCACGAAATTGCGCGAATTTCTTTGCAGTCTAGGGCAGCCTTGGCGCGAAGACCTTACCAATCAAGATACTTCACACATGCGCGCGCGGATTCGCCACCAACTGATTCCTCTTCTTCTCCGCGATTTCGATTCCGCCGCCGTGACGCGCCTGGCGCGCCTGGCGATGCATGCCCGCGAGGAAGAAACATTTTGGCGGTGGCTGGAAGATGCGCGGTTTCAGGCCCTGGCAACTCGAGAATCCGCGGCTGCAATTTCTGTATGTATTCCCGATCTTCTTTCTCCTATGGGGAGTTCCGCTTTACCCTCAATCCAGGAACCGCAAACACCTTTCTCCGCCATGGCATTGACGCGCCGCCTGGTTCGCAAGATTTATGCGGAACTTCGCGGCAGCCGCGAACAATTGACTTCGCACCATGTGGACAGCGTGATCGATCTGGCCACCAAATCTCAAAGTGGAGCCCGAATCGACCTGCCGGGAATTTGCGTGGAGCGAATTTTTGACCGGCTTGTTTTTAAAAATGTATTTGCAGCCACAGACGTAACGCAGCAGGACAAATCGCCCGAACCGAATCGCGGATTTACATATACGGTTTCCAGACCGGAAGGGCTGCATTCCGCTTCCATTGTTGTTACGGAAATTCACCGGCGGTTCAATTTGAAAATAGTTGACTGGCCACCAAGCCCGCGCGACACTGTATCAGGTAGAATTGCACTCGACCTTGAGCGCGTTCAATGGCCATTGGTTCTTCGAAATTGGCTTCCGGGCGACTCCTATCGCCCGCAGGGGAGTAGTAGCGCTCGAAAAGTAAAGCGATTGCTTCTGGAATCCCGAATTCCCCGAAGCTCACGGGCAAGCTGGCCAATTTTGACCAGCCAGGGGAAAGTGATTTGGACTTCAGGGCACCCGGTGGCCGAAGAAGTTGCGGCCCATGCGGGGACTAGAAGTGGTTTGGTTATCGCTGAAGAAGAGCTTTAAAACCTGGTAGATAGCGACAGAGTTAACGCAGGCAGGCGGTGCAGTTTTTGCCGTGGATTTTGGCCAAAAGCGCTTGATTACTTTGGCCCTTGGCCTGCATCTAATTACCAAGGCCATTCCGAGTATTTCAGTAATGGGCCCCGAAGAGTCATAGCATTAGCGGTACTTTAATATCCATTTTTGCGCAGGCGATTTTATGTTGCAGCGCGCCGGAAGATCCGGCAGGCGAGGTAAGCCGTGAACTCTAGTTCGACCCTGAAAACCGTGATGTTTTGGTTGTTCATTATTATGCTGGCCGTGCTGTTGTGGACGCTGGTCTCCAAGAGCGGACAATCGGCGCGTGAGGAAGAACCCAGCTACAGCGAGTTCATGGCCCAGGTGGACCGCGGCAATGTGAAGGAAGTGACGCTGTACCTCTCGCCGACCAGCTACGAGATCGAGGGCGAATGGCGCGAACCTTCCAAGAAATTCCGCACCACCATTTTCAAGGAAACCGCTCCTGACCTGACCAAGACGCTGCGCGACAAGCAGGTCTTGATCAATGTGAAGGAAGTGAATCGCGCGGACTGGGTTACGTTCCTGTTGAACGCTGCTCCCCTGTTTTTGCTCGTGGCGTTCTGGATCTTCATGATGCGGCAAATGCAGGCCGGCGGAAACAAGGCGCTGAGCTTCGGCAAATCCAAGGCGCGCCTCCTGACGGCGCAGCAGAAGAAGGCGACGTTCAAGGACGTGGCTGGCGCGGAGGAAGCCAAGGAAGAGCTTCAGGAAATTATTGAATTCCTGAAAGACCCGCAAAAATTCCAGAAGCTCGGCGGACGCATTCCCAAGGGCGTGTTGCTCGTGGGCCCTCCAGGAACTGGAAAAACCCTGCTGGCACGCGCGATTGCCGGCGAAGCGAATGTTCCTTTCTTCTCTATCTCCGGATCGGACTTCGTCGAAATGTTTGTCGGCGTTGGCGCAAGCCGCGTGCGCGACTTGTTTGAACAGGGCAAGAAGAACGCGCCCTGCATTATTTTCATCGACGAAATTGACGCGGTAGGACGCCACCGTGGCGCAGGCCTCGGCGGCGGGCACGATGAACGCGAGCAAACGCTCAACGCGCTGCTGGTCGAAATGGACGGCTTTGAATCCAACGAAGGCGTGATTTTGATCGCCGCAACAAACCGCCCGGACGTGCTCGACCCGGCGCTGCTCCGCCCCGGTCGCTTTGACCGCCGCGTGGTTGTCGCCCGCCCTGACGTCAAGGGACGCGAAGAAATTCTCCGGGTGCACACGCGCAAAGTTCCGCTGAACGATGACGTGGACCTGTCCGTGATTGCCCGCGGCACGCCCGGATTCTCCGGCGCGGATCTCGCCAATCTCGTAAACGAAGCTGCTTTGTGGGCTGCGCGCCAGGGACGCAAAACGGTTTTCATGATCGATTTCGAGATGTCCAAGGACAAAGTGCTGATGGGCGTCGAGCGCCGGTCGATGATTCTGTCCGACGACGAAAAGAAAAACACTGCGTATCACGAAGCGGGGCACGCGCTCGTCGCGGCAATTACTCCGGGTACCGATCCTCTGCACAAGGTGACGATTATTCCGCGCGGCATGGCGCTGGGCTTGACCATGCAGCTTCCCATCGACGACAAACACACCTACACGAAAACCTATCTCGAGGGAACGTTGACTGTGCTGATGGGCGGACGTTGCGCTGAGGAAATTTTCCTTGGACACATCACCACCGGTGCAGGCAACGACATTGAGCGCGCCACGGACATTGCGCGCAAGATGGTTTGCGAGTGGGGCATGAGCACACTCGGGCCACTGGCTTACGGTAAGAAGGAAGAAGCAATTTTCCTGGGCCGCGAAATTGCCCAGCACCGCGACTTCTCTGAAGACACGGCCATTCGTATCGACCAGGAAGTTCACGGCATCGTTACGAACGCTTACAAAAACGCATATGGCATTCTCGAAAATAACCGCGACATCCTGGAGCGGATCGCTCTCGCGCTACTCGACCGGGAAGTTCTCGACGCAGTCGAATTGAAACTGCTCATGGAGAACAAGCCGCTGCCGGAGAAGATTCGTCCTACACCACCTTCGCCGCCGCAGCCGCTGCCCGGAACCGAGCCGAAACCCGCGCCGCGCCCCGAGCTACGTCCTGCTCCCGGCTTCAGCAAGGGCTAGTTTTTTCGAATTACCTAAGCCAGTCCCGTAGGGACGAAATACCGTAGCCCACGACGGCAGCACCAAATCATTCCTAAGCCCTGGAGGGGCGGCACAAAGGGTTCACACCCTGTGCCGCCCTTCCGGGGCTTTATTAATTCCGGCGCGATTTCCCACCGTTGAAACGGTGGGCTACAAATTTATCGTCCCTCCGGGGCTTGGGACTGACTCGGAATATTGTGAGGCCTCGTATCGGCACGGGAGGTTTTAGGACTTCGGAACTACTGGGACCGTTTCGGGCCGTCGTTATGCCGCTGAACATTTCGGGATTTTGATACATCTCGGGACATTTTCGGTGACTCACACATTCCAAAGGGAAGACGGCATACAATTTCCTTCCTTTAATTAAAATTTTACGTGGATTTCTCAGCATCCAACACCGGGCGAGGATGCAACTCACTCCAAGGCGATCGAACGGGAACGCCTGAAGATCCAGACGTAATTGACACAAAAAATGCGGGGCGGCGGATATAGGATCCGCCACCCCGCATTTTCGTTACTACTTCCCGCGCACGTAATTACTTCGGTGCGGTCTTCTCGTTGTGTTTCTCGTTATAGATCTGGCGGCTGGCTCCATTCTGTTTCTTGTTAATATTTTTCTTTTCGCCTGGCGTGAGCTTGCCTCCGTTTGCCTGGCGATCCGCCGCGACCTGACGATTGATATTCTGTTCATGCCCTTCGGTTTTTGCGGCTTCCGACGGCGACATTTGTCCGCTGCGAATGCCGTTGGCAATGCGCTGCTGCTGATTATCGCGGCGGGCGCCTACTTCGTTGTTGCCGTAGGTGGCCGTGTTGGCATTGTGTTTGTCGTTGTAGATCGACTTGCTGAGGTTATTCTGCTGCCCGTTGACCTGCTGGCGCTCTTGCGGCGTCAGCGTGCCGCCATTCGCCGAGCGGTCATTGTGAATTTCATTGTTCAACCCGGCTTCGCGGCCTTCCAGGTTTTTCGTTTCGCCGGCCGTCAGCTGGCCGGAGGAAACGCCGTTCGCAATGCGTCCTTGCTGGTTATAGCGGCGTCCATTTACGGAATCCATGGCCATGGTTCCGGGATGACCGTTATTGACGGAAGCAAGCTGTCCACGATCCTGCCCGGCTGCCTGCTCGTGAGAAAGTTGGTTGGAGGTAGGCTGTACGTGATTTTCGTGCATGGCCGCTTGCTCTTGTTGATTCGGCTGTGCAGCGACGCCGCCGGCACCATTAAAGCTGGTATGGTTATTCACAACGGTCGTGTTATTGATGACCGTCCGATCGACGTAGGTATTATGAACAACGGATGCGTTCACGTTCATGACGGCCGTGTTATACATGAACCCGCCGCCACCCCAGCGCCCGCCAATGAAGCCTACGCCGCCATATCCAAAGCCGTAGTTAATCCCGCCATAGAAACCAACGTGCGGGCCCCAATAGCCGCCGTGCCAACCGTAGAACCCGCCTGCAAAACCCCAGTAGCCCGGAGTCCACAACACTCCCACTCGGGGAGGCCTAACCCATACGCCCGGCACCCAATAGTAGCCAGCAGAGCCATAACCCCAATAACCGGGCGTCCAGAGATATCCGTCACCGGGGATCGCTGGCTGCTCATACACGGGCAAAGCCGGCGGACCGATTCGGATGGATACGGCAATCTGCGCAAACGATGCCGAAGGGATAATCAAGAAAAGCAGTAAAAACAAAAAACTGCGTGGGTTCAGTAACTTTCGCATACGTAGCCCCTCCTCCGTGAGCTTCCTGACCTTTGAAATACCAGCCGCGATCATGTCTGGGCAAAAGGCCGGTACAGGGATTGTTTTGATCCCACCTAGTTCAACACGGTTCGCAGGAAAAAGTCTCTCAGGGAGGCTGCTATGGTGCCCTGAGGGGTAACAGTAGGTGCGGTTAGCTCCGCATGCAGCGGCCGCTTTCAGGCGGGCAGCTTGGAGCATCCGGATGCCCGCCTGAAGGCGGGCGCTACATGAGATTCGAAGCATCTTGAGGTGCGGGCCGCTACTGCGCAGTGTAATCGCATTGGCCGCGACGAATGGTATACTAGCCAACTCCTATGGCGAAGACTTCACAGGAAGGCCTCACCAGCGTATCGCCCGAAGTCATGTCGGGCTACGAGCCGGTCATCGGCCTCGAAGTCCATGTGCAACTCAAAACATTGACCAAGGCGTTTTGCGCGTGCTCGACGCGCTTCGGCGACGAGCCGAATTCGAACACCTGCCCCGTGTGCCTCGGCCTGCCGGGAGCGCTGCCCGTGCTGAATAAGCGCGCGGTCGAATTGGGCATCCGCGCGGCGCTAGCGCTGCACCTGAACGTGCAGGAGTTTTCGCGCTTCGCTCGAAAAAATTATTTTTACCCCGACCTGCCCAAGGGCTACCAAATTTCGATGTACGAATTGCCGCTGGCCCTGGGCGGCTACCTTGAGATCGAGCATGACGGGGAGATCAAGCGGATCGGCATCACTCGATTGCACCTGGAAGACGACGCTGCGAAAAATTTGCATGAAGGATTTCCCGATTCCTCCGAAAAAAGTTATGTGGATTACAACCGCGGCGGCACGCCCCTCGCCGAAATCGTTTCCGAGCCGGACCTGCGCACGCCTACCGAGGCTCACGCGTACCTGACCGCGCTCAAGGAAGTGATGCTGTACACGGAAGTGAGCGACTGCAACATGGAAGAAGGCTCGCTGCGGTGCGACGCCAACGTGAGCGTGCGGCGGCGCGGCGCGGAAAAATTTGGCACGAAGGCCGAAGTAAAAAATCTCAACTCGTTTCGCCACCTACAGCACGCGCTCGAATACGAGATTGAACGCCAAGTTGGCGTGCTCGAATCCGGCGGAAAAATCACGCAGGAAACGCGCCTTTGGAATGTGGCCGCGGGACGCACGGAATCCATGCGGTCCAAGGAATTCGCGCACGACTACCGCTATTTTCCCGAGCCTGATTTGCTGCCTGTACGCGTTGGCGCCGCCTGGCGCGATGCAATCGCGGGCGCGATGGTGGAGTTGCCGGAAGCAAAGCGCCAACGCTTCGTGCGGGAATATGGGATTACTCCCTATGACTCCGATGTGCTGGCATCCACTCGGGAGCTTGCGGATTTTTTTGAAGAGGTGGCGCGCGCCGGGGCGCCGGCCAAATCCGCGGCAAACTGGATTCAAGTGGAATTGCTGCGACAATTAAAAGAGGCCGGAAAAGAAATCACGGAAAGCCCGGTGCGTCCCGCGGAACTTGCGGCGCTGATTGCGAAAGTGGAAAGCGGCGAGATCAATGCTGCTACAGGCAAAAAAGTTTTCGCGCGAATGTTTGAAACCGGGAAACCCGCAGCGGAAATTATTGTAGCGGAAGGTTTCGCGCAGGTCAGCGATACGGGCGAGATCGAGCGGTGGTGCCGCGAAGTGATCGAGAAAAATCCCGACAATCTGGCAAAGTATCGCGCGGGCAACGAGGGAGTATTTAAATTTTTCGTTGGCCAGGTGATGCGCGCTTCGCGCGGACAGGCCAATCCACAAACCGTCAACGATGCGCTCAAGCGTTTGCTTTCCTGAAAGCTGCATCGCCTGCGAAAGCCGTTACGTTGTAAGGGCACGGCAATGCCGTTCACAGAGAGCGTTCTCGGTGAACCGTGCCCCTACCGCGAGAACTCCGCACCGTTTGGAAGGAGCAACTTCATGCTAAAAGAGGGCGATCCAGCTCCGGACTTCCGGCTTCCCGCCGATGACGGGAGCGAAATTTCGCTGAAAGATTTGCGCGGCAAGCATGTGGCGCTCTATTTTTATCCCAAGGCGAGCACGCCCGGCTGCACGACTGAGGCAATTGAATTTCGCGATCTAAAAAAGGATTTCGATAAGCTCAACGCCGTCATTCTGGGCTGCAGCGCGGATTCCGTGGCATTGCAGGCGAAATTCAAGGCCAACCAAAAGCTGAATTTCCCTCTGCTCAGCGATCCGAACTTCACGGTGATCGAATCGTATGACGCGCGGCGCATGAAAAGTTTTTTGGGGAAATCTTTTCTCGGGATTGTGCGCAGCACCGTGCTGGTTGGCCCGGACGGCAACGTAGAAAAAATTTGGGCAACCGCCAAATCCAAGGGCCATGCCGCCGAAATTGTGGAAGCACTCAAGACTCTTCAGTAGAAGCTGAGAGTAGCACAGGCTTCAGCCTGTGGCTTTTTTTATGGATTTCCTCCCAATCAAATTCAAATTCCACAGGCTGAAGCCTGTACTACTTAAACCTGCTTCACATTCTAGTTTCGAAGATGACATGCTATTTCATGCGGGCAACGGCTTGCCTTTGGTTTCTTCACCGAAGGGAACCATTGCGAGTCCCACCACAAAAGCCAGCGCGATCATCGCCACGGGAATTCCGAATGTTTGAAAGTGGCGGATTCCCGCTCCAACCAAAAACGTGAAGCCTGCGGCGAAGAAGCGGCCGAGGTTGGTGATAAATGCAAAAGCGCTGGCGCGGCATTCCGTGTCGTACTGTTCCGGCAGCCAGAAGGAATAAACAATAAAATTTGCTCCTCCGAGACCAAGGAGCGCTGAGCAAACGAGAAACCATGCAATGGCATTCTGCTGCATGTAAAACACGTGCGCGAACGCCAGCCAGATGGCGAACATCATCACCACATAAAAAATGGCGAGCGTGGCGCGGCGGCCCAGCCAGTCCGCGATAAATGGGACAATTAAAGCGCCGAGGACTGTGGCGACTCCTAGCAATGCCGTCGAATAGGAAGCGAGCCGGGCACTTTCCACAGCGGTTTTTCCTGCCCTTTGCGCGATGTAGATCATGGCCGTCGGCGCGTAGACCGATCCAGCCCACAGGCCCGCGAGCGACACAATCAAGTAGACACAATTAACAATCGTTCTGCGGCGATACTGCGGAGAAAAAAGTTTGAGGAATGCGCGGTGCATCGTGAACTTTGCGCCCAGTTCCTGCACCTTGCTTTCCCAGCGCGCGGGCTCGTGCACATTGTTGCGAATGAGGCCAATCAGCAGCGCGGGCACGCCGCCCAACGCGAACATCGCTCTCCAACCGTAGTGGCTGCCGATAAAAATATTGGCAACGCCGGCAAGAAAAAATCCAATGTAGTAGCCCGTGTGCATCAGCGCCGCGCCCATGGTGCGCCGTTCCTCAGGCCAGTCTTCGGAAACGAGCGACGCGCCGATGGACCACTCGCCGCCGATTCCTACTCCGGCCATAAAGCGAAACACCGCGAGGCTCCAGATACCCGTGGCAAACGCGGCCAGCAGCGTGAAAAGCGAAAAGCACAAAATGCTGAACATCATGGTGCGCACGCGTCCGAATCGATCCGCGATTGGTCCCCAGACAAGAGCCGTGCCGTAGCCAATCAAAAATAGCGTGAAGAAAATTCCGCCGTAATAGCCGACGTTCGCGGGCGTGGCGGGAATTCCAGACCGCGGCAACAATTCGGTGAGAGCTGGAACGAGCACGAGCGAATAGATAAATGAATCCATTCCGTCCATGCTCCAGCCGCCCCACGCGGCCCAGAAGCTGCGAATCTGGTTGCTTGTAAGCTTGGGTTTTCCGGTCGCCGTTATCGGTGTTTGAGTGGATGTCACGCGAGTCCGAGCACGTAGGCGGCGTTGCGATCCAGAATTTTTTCCGCGTCGCCAGGCTTTAAACCGGAGTCGCTGATGTATTGAATCGCGCGATTGTAAAGCTCGCCCGCTTCATACGGAAAATCCGAGCCAAGACAAATGCGGTCCGCGCCCATCGAGTCGACAGCCGCGCGAAGCGCCGGCGGATACCCGTGACCGACGCTGCAATACCACATGCGCTTGGCCGTGACGGTTGGCAATTCCGGCAGCGGATGCTCCCACTTGGAAATATTGTCCAGCCGCTGAAAAACCATCGGAATCATTCCGCCCAAATGGGAATTGACGATTTTCAGCTTGGGATATTTCTGAGGAATGCCCGCTTCAATCAAGTGCATGATCGAAACCGTGTCTTCCATTGGCGCGCCAATGGCCCAGCGCAAGTTGTAGGGAATCACGAACGGAGAATCTAGGCCATTTCCCGATGGATGAATGTAAAGCACCGAGGCGCGGCGATTCAGCTCTTCATAGAATGGAGCGAATGCCGGATCGGCGACAGAACGATTTCCGATGAACGTGGTGATGGTCGCGCCTACAAATTTCAGTTGATCGAGCGCGCGTTCCAGTTCCTTGAGAGCTTCGTCGACATGAGGAAGCGGCACAGCTGCGAATGCTTTAAATCTTTTCGGCCAGCGGCTGACAGCCTCCGCGTAAAGATCGTTTGCCATGCGAGCTGCCTTCACGGCGTGCTCTTTATTCTCGAAGCTGGGCGCTTGCGGACAAATGTCGAGAATCTGCATCTCGACTCCATTGGCGTCCATGGAGGCGAAACGTTTTTCCATCTCCGCCTGGCCCATTCCCGCGCCTTTATTGCGCTGCGTGCCGGTATCCACATTTCCGTAGCTTTGGCAGAGATCGAGATACTCGTCATTCCACAGGTGCGCGTGGATGTCGATGCGCATGCCCTTCTTGGCCTGAGCGCCCAGCGCTGCGCCCGACAGCAAACCTGCTGCCGCCAATGACCCAGCGCGCAGCACTTCACGCCGCGTAAAACCGCATCCGCATCCCATAATGGAAGTTCCTCCCTGACCGACTCGCGTTTCTAGAAACATTGTACGACGGAACGTTTTCGTAGCACAGGCTTCAAGCCTGTGCTACGAAAAATGCGCTGCTAAAAACTAGCGTTGCGAAGCTTTCCCTAATGCGACATTTGAATTGTATTCCGCGGATTTGCGGCGCGGAATGGTCAATGCATTCCAGTCCGGCCCAGCGAAATGTTTGGCGAGAAAAACAATTTGTCCGACGTGATAGGAGTAGTGCGCCACCTGGCGGTGAATTGTCTGCATCACGGAGTGCGCTTCCGATCGGATGTAAACGGTGCGAGAGAGATCGGTGTCCGTTACGGGAGCCAGCGCATCGAAGGCAAGCTTCCAGCCGGATTCCCAGAGCGCGATAAGTTCTTCGCGCGTTTTCGGCGGCGCTTCAAATTCCGAATCCCGATCGCGGTCAGGTTTCTCGCCGTCACTGGTAAGGAAATCGGTCCAGCGCGAGCGCATGTTGCCCGCAAGATGCTTCACGATGATGGCAATGGAATTTGACTCCTCATCGAGTGCAGTGAAGAGTCCGTCATCGGAAACTTGCGACATGGCTCGGTCGCCCAATTTTTTGTAAAAGTGGAGAAGGTCGACCGAATCTTTCAGACACGAGGTTGTAAATTCGAGGGCCATGCACGGATTTTGACGCCGCTTTCGATGAAAATCAAGCGTTGAAGTTTAGCGGCCTGGCTTCGACTGTAGGACGCAGGCTTCAGCGTGTGGGTGTTCTGACTTGCACGGACTAAACCCCACACAGGCAGAAGCCTGTGTGCTACAAAGGCAAATTGGGCGTAAAATGGTTTTATGCCTAAGACGCCTTCACCGACAATTGAAGTGACTTGCCCTTGCTGCAGTTCAAAACTTACGGTAGACACCGATCTTGCTGTAGTTCTTGCCCACACATCGCCGGTAAAAGCCGCGCCGGACGTTGATATCAATGACGCCGCGCGGATTCTCGCGGAACAGGCGCGAAAGCGTGAAGACAAGTTTCGCGATTCGTGGGAAGCGGAAAGCAAGAAGGAAGACGTGCTTAACCGCAAGTTCGAGGAAGCGCTCAAGAAGGCGAAAGATCAGCCCGTCGAAAAACCTTTTCGCGATTTTGATTTGTAGTAGCGCGGGCTTCAGCCTGCGGGGGGTTGGGCCTTGCAAGGACAAAACTCCGCAGGCTGATGCCCGCGCCACTTAAAAAATCTGGCATACTTAAGTACGTGCAAAGGTTTTCTGGTCGCGCAGCTTTCTACTTTCTCGCAGCATTGGCGCTGTTCAACATAAATAATCCGCAATCAAGCGCAGCATCATCCCAGCAAAATCCACCTGCAAAATCTCAAAAATTGCCGCGACCTGTGCCCCTTGGGCGCGACTTGGCGCTGGAACGCGATCCGGCTTCCGGAGAATTGCGCGCGTCCGCGAAGAGTTCCCTTCCCGAGCCACCGCCTGATCACGCAATTCGGTCTCACGTCACTTTGGTGCAAGTGCCCTGCACGGTGACGGCGCCGGATGGGACGCAGGTGCACGGGCTTAACCAAAACGATTTTCATTTGTTTGAAGACGGAGCGGCGCAGGAGATCGCTTCGTTCGATGCTTCGGCCACTCCTGCCAGCGTGGTGCTGGCGATCGATGCGAGCCCCAGCATTTTTCACGAGTTGACGGAAATGCGCGGCGCCGCGCACTCTCTGGCTGAAAATCTTTCTCCCACGGATGAAATCGCGGCCGTGTCTTTTTCTTCTGAAGCGCACTTGCTTTTGCCGTTTTCAAATAATCGCGCGCTATTGGAGCGCGCCATCGATTCGCAGTATTTGTCCAAAGTGGAAAATTCCTCCGAGTCGCGCATTTATGAATCTGTGTTTCTTGCGGCGCATGAATTATTTCAGGGGCGTACCGGTCGCAAGGCAATCGTCCTACTCACGGACGGGCAGGACAGCGGACTGGGTCTGACCTGGGACCCGCGCAGCGCAATGCCCAGCACGGGCGCGGCGAGATCGCGTCTCGCGTTTGACGATGTGGCGCGGGAACTCGGCGCGGACGGCATCGCACTCTTCATCGTCTCCACGGAAAACCGTCCACGCGGAATGACGCCGGAATGGCTCGAAGCGCACCGCACGGAAATGCTCGTCAACGCGGAAACTCGCAAGCAAAATATGCCCAATTACACGCTGTATCTGGCGGAGCTGGCGAGGCGCGCCGGGGGGCAACTTTATTTCCTGCGCGAAGTTGGAAATTTGACGGAAATTTATCGCCGCATTGCGCTCGCAATCGGGGCACAATACACAATAGGCTTTTATCCATCGGAGGGAACCATGCGCCCAGGTTGGCGCTCGCTTACCGTGATGTTAGATGCGGCCGCGAAAGTTCCCGCCGGTTCAAAGCTCATATACCGCGGGTCGTACTATGTTTCCGCGTTCCAGTAGGGCAGGCTTCAGCCTGTCTGGGTTTGATTCAGGTTCGCGCGAAACAACAAGCAGGCTGAAGCTTGCCCTTCATAAAACGGAGAACTCATGCAGGCAAAAATTGAAGTTGAGAAATTTGACCAATCGCGCTTCAAAGTACGAGTCATTGAAGATGGGAGCGAGTCCGGTCATCAGGTCACGTTGAATCCGAAAGATTATGCCAAGCTTGGAAACGGAACCGTTGCGCCGGAAGAGCTCATCCGCAAATCGTTTCAGTTTTTGCTGGAGCGCGAACCTAAGGAATCGATTTTGGGGCGGTTTGATTTGGCGATTATTGGGAGATATTT
>Ga0182024_10014786_pt1 | contig 15041 bp, 7 predicted proteins | sample P32metaG_FD_120480 | JGI IMG/M metagenome (GOLD analysis project Ga0182024, IMG submission 120480) | Permafrost microbial communities from Stordalen Mire, Sweden - P3-2 metaG (Illumina Assembly) | ecosystem: Environmental > Terrestrial > Soil > Wetlands > Permafrost | place: Sweden: Stordalen... | reverse complement strand
GCTTATCTGGGCGACTCTCGCCGCGACCGCCGACAAGGAAGGCTGGCCCGCCGCTCGCTTCCTCGCCGCTCTCGCCGAACAGGAGATGGTCGAGCGAAGCAGACGCCGCTTCGAGCGGAATCTTGCGGAAGCGCGGCTGCCTCCTGGAAAAACCCTCGACACGTTCGACTTCGACCCTCCATCCAATACATTTGCTCTCATGACGGATTCGCACTCCACGATCTCGTCAGCTACAATGAAAGGCATAATGAAGCAAACGGCCACGATAACAATGACAGCCACCCCAACAATTTCTCTTGGAACTTCGGCGCCGAAGGCGAGACCGATGATCCGGAAATCACAACGCTGCGCGCTCAGCAGAAGCGAAACCTTCTTGCCTCTCTCTTTCTCTCGATAGGTACCCCGATGTTACTCATGGGCGATGAACTCTCGCGCAGTCAAAAGGGTAACAACAATGCCTACTGCCAGGATAAAGAGATCAGCCGGATAGAATGGCAAGCCGGCGCTCGGTGCGATCGGCATCTCCTCTCCTTCGTCCGGATGCTTGCCGGACTGCGCCACAGATACAATGTCTTTTGCCGCCATAACTTCCTGAGCGACAAGATTCTGCCGAACGGTCTCAAGGACGTCTATTGGCTTGCGCCGGAGAGACTCGAGATGACGACGGCTGACTGGACCGATCCGCTCCGGCGTGCTCTCGGCGTTCAAATCGGCAATGATTCTCCTGACGGTTGGCGCTTTCTCATTCTCTTCAATGCCGCTCCAGAACCAGTCTCGTTCACGCTTTCCGCCGATTTCCCAAGCAGATACTGGGCCGAGGTGTTTAATACATATCTGTCGGAGGGTCTCGTGCGCGGTGCTCCTGCCATCCTCAAGCCGGGCGGAAATTTCGGACTGAAGCAACGCTCGCTTGTTCTGCTCCAACACGCCGAGGAGCCGACATGACGACACGCGGGCATGACATGCCTTTCGGCACAAAAGTGTCCGATTTCGGCGTCACGTTCGCTCTGTGGGCACCGAATGCGCGCACCGCCGACGTGATTGTGGACAATGGAATCCCGCGCCCAATGTCATCGTTCGGCGATGGCTGGCATAAGGCGACTGTGATGGAGGCGCATGACGGAAGCGGTTACCGCTTCTGCATCGATGGCGCGCTTCTCATCCCCGATCCCGCTTCGCGATTTCAACCAGATGGTCCGTTCGGCGATAGCCGCGTTGTCGATCCGCACGGTTTCTTCTGGTTAGATGATCGATGGCCGGGGCGGCCGTGGAATGAAGCGGTCATCTACGAGGCCCATGTCGGCGCCTTCACTCCCGAGGGCACTTATGCCGCCCTCACCGACCGCCTGCAGGATCTGCGTGAACTCGGAATTACAGCGCTCGAATTGATGCCGCTTGCCGATTGTCAGGGCGCTCGCAACTGGGGCTATGATGGGGTCCTTCCCTTTGCGCCGAATGAATCCTACGGCCAGCCGAGTGATCTGAAACGGCTGATCGCGCGCGCGCACGCGCTCAAACTCATGGTCTTGCTCGACGTCGTCTACAATCATTTCGGTCCCTCCGGAAACTTTCTCCATAACTATGCGAAGCGTTTCTTCACCGATCGGCACACGACGCCTTGGGGCGCCGGACTGAATTTCGACGGCGCGGGGAGCCATGTGGTTCGCGAATTCTTCATTCATAATGCGCTCTACTGGCTCGAAGAATTTCATTTTGACGGACTCCGCCTCGATGCCGTGCATGCGATCGCAGACGATAGCGAACCACATATTCTCGCGGAACTTGCCGAAAGGGTCCGTGCCGCTATCCCGGACCGCCAAGTCCATTTGATCCTCGAGAATGATAATAATGAAGCGCATTGGCTTGAACGTGATGAGCGTGGCCGGCCGCGCTTTTATACCGCCCAATGGAACGACGACCTCCATCATTGCTGGCACGTTCTGCTCACTGGCGAGACGCAAGGATATTACAAAGATTACGCCGAAAACCCTTCAAGGCTTCTTGGCCGCTCTCTCGCAGAAGGCTTTGCCTATCAAAGCGAGGTGTCGGCTCATCGCGCTGGCCGGAAACGCGGTGAGCCATCGCGCCAGCTGCCGCCGACGGCTTTCATTGCCTTTTTGCAAAATCATGATCAGATCGGTAACCGCGCCTTTGGTGAACGCCTTTCGAAGATCGCTGATCCGAGCCGTGTTTCGCTCGCGCGTGCCGTTCTTCTCCTATCTCCGCAAATCCCGATGCTCTTCATGGGCGACGAATGGCAGGCTTCGAGCCCGTTCCTGTACTTCGTCGATTTTGCAGATGATCCAACGCTATCAGACGCCGTGCGCGAAGGACGCCGAAGCGAGTTCGGACGTTTTGAAGCTTTCGCCATTGCCGAGTTAGCTGCGCGGATCCCGGATCCAACACTCGTGGATGCATTCGCACGATCGAAGCTCGACTGGAGTGAATGTAGATCGCCCACCCATGCGCATGCCTATGACGAATGCAAAGAACTTCTCTCGCTTCGCGTGAAGGAAATTGTTCCCCTGCTCGGCAAGCGATTTGATGGCGCCAGTGGGGATCAGCGAAACGATATTATCGATGTCATTTGGCATTTCGAAAGCGAACGGCTGCGGTTGATCCTGAATTTGTCACAGCGAACAGCCAATGTCTCTGCCGGCGAAGACGCACGAACAATATGGCAGAGCGAAGGCGTGGAGGCGGATGGGAAGACGATCATTCTGCCGCCGTGGACCGGCAGATTACTCGGGAGTTGGAAAATGTGACTGAGGGCGACGGAATGATAGATCTCATCGCTCGCGCAGCCGGAATTCTGAGTGGCTACAGGGATACCCAAGGCGCTTACGTTGAGACAAGCAACACCGCAAAACGCGCCGTATTGGAGGGTCTTGGTCTCGAGATTGCCAGCGGCACCTCGTCCCTTCGCACGCTTGAAGAACTCCAGTATCGCGCGACCCTGCCGCTGGATCCGGTCGTTACGGCTCTCGCCCTGGAGCCCTGCCGTATTCCGGTAAGGGTCAACCGGGACATCGCAACGCTGGAGATTTGGGCAACCGACGAAGCAGGCGTCTCGCGCAGCATCCCTTGCGAGGTCCGCAGGCGGCAAAGCGAATCTGTTCTTATTGCTCCTCCTTTCGAGAGAGGCTATTATCGACTATCGCTTCAAACGAAAGCCGCTGACGCCGCAACGACTCTCATCGTTGCACCTGCGCGCTGCTGGCTCCCGGGAACTCTCGAAAATGACACGCGTGGGTGGGGCGCGACCGCGCATGCCTATGGATTGCGCTCGGACGATGACCTCGGCATCGGCGATTTCACTCTCATCGGAAAAGCGGCGGAAGCCTGCGCCAAGCTCGGCGCCTCGTTTCTAGGACTGAACCCTCTACATGCGCTTTTCAGCGCGGATCGAACGCGGATCTCGCCCTATTCTCCTTCCTCCCGGCTCTTTCTTGAGCCTCTCTATATCGATACGGGCGCTGTGGCCAATAGGCTTGGCGTGCCGTGGACGGAGTTTTTCAATGACCCCTATTTGCTTGCTCTTGGGGCACAAGTCCGAAATTCTAATCTCGTTGACTACGACGGCGTTTGGCGATTGAAACGCGAGATTCTCGAACGCTTTTGGACTCAAACGAAAAATTCCCCGGAACAGACCGCTTTCGCGCAGTTCAAGAGGCATCATGGCGAAACTCTCGCGCGGCACGCGACTTTCGAGGCGCTTTCCGAAGCCTTCGCAGCCAAGGGATTTCATCGGCTCGATTATTGGCCGCAGTCCTATCGCGATGTGCGCTCGCCGCAGGTCGAAGCGTTTCGGCGGGAGCATCCAGGGCCGGTCGATTTTCATGCTTGGCTGCAATGGCTCGCTGATGAGCAGCTTGCCGCTGCGGCCCACCTGGCACGCGAGAGCGAGATGGAAATTGGCCTCTATGGCGACCTCGCGGTTGGTGCCGATCGCTCCGGCTCGGAAGTTTGGGCCGCGCCCGAGCGCTACGCCGCGCGGCTTAGTGTCGGCGCGCCGCCGGATCAACTCGGCCCCCATGGTCAGAACTGGGGCTTTCCACCGTTCGATCCTTTTGCCCAATCGAGAGATGGGCTCCCCGGCTTTCGCGAAATCGTCGCGGCGAACATGCCCCACGTTGGCGCAATCCGAATCGATCACGCCTTCCAACTAAAACGTCTCTTTCTCATACCAGGGGGGCTACCGGCGACGCTTGGCGCTTATGTGGAATATCCTTTCGAGGCCATGCTCGCGGTACTTCGGCTCGAGAGCCATCGCGCGAAATGTATGGTTATCGCAGAGGATCTCGGAACCAGGCCAGATGGTTTTTCCGAAGCGATCATGCGCTCGGGCATTTTAGGATATTGTCTTCTCCCTTTCGAACGCGAAGCCGATGGCAGTTTCAAATCGCCGCGAGGTTATCCACGTCATGCGGTCGCGGGGCTCAACACGCATGATCTTCCGACATTCGCAGGCTGGTGCCGTGGTCTCGACATTGATCTACGGGAATGTTTCGGTCTTTACAGCCGCGCGCAAGCCGACGCTCAGCGTACCGACCGCCGCATCGAAATCGCTGCGCTCGGCGCCCGCCTCAATGAAGAAGGGATAAATGGATCACATGAGGACGGGCCAGCTCTATTGGGCGCGATCCGGTTTCTCGCGCGCACGCGAGCGAGCCTCGCAACGATCCAATTCGAAGATGCGCTCGATGAAGTCCAGCAAATCAATCTGCCTGGGCCGACGGCCGGCCATCCCAATTGGCGACGCCGTCTTTCCAGCATGGTCGAGACACTGACACGCAGGGGCGGGCCACTGGCGCGGATCGCAGTCGCCATAACAGAAGAGGGGCGCTCACTCAGGCCGCAGCGCGCGCGTCTTGCGGATATACCGCCTCGATCGACCTATCGCGTTCAGCTCAATAAGAACTTCATGTTCGACGACGCGGCCGCAATTGCGCCTTATCTCGCGCAGCTCGGCATCAGCCACATCTATACGTCACCAATCCAGAAGGCGCGCACCGACTCAATGCACGGCTATGATGTCGTGGAACATCGAGAGATCGATCCACAGTTCGGCGGCATGGCCGGATTCCTTCGCTTCTCCGACCGCCTCAAAGAATGCGGTCTCAGCCTTATCGTCGACATCGTGCCCAATCACATGGGCATCGGCGGCTCCGATAATCCCTGGTGGCTTTCGGTCCTCGAATGGGGGCAGCGATCGCCATATGCGAAGAGCTTTGACATCGACTGGTCGCATCCGAAGGCGAAGGGAAAGCTCATCGTTCCGATCCTAGGAAGCAGCTACCAAGAGGCTTTAGCCACGGGTGATTTCGAATTGCGCTTCGACGAAGCCGAAGGATCATTTGACTTATGGTATTTCACCCATCGCTTCCTGATCCGGCTCGACGATTATGCGCAAATCATCTCGCGCATCCTAGCCATTTGTCCCGCAGGGGATGCGAATGATCTGGCACGCGTCGCCGATGCCATCCAGGCGGATTTGCGCCGCGCGGATGCGCCGTCGCGTTGCGAAGGACACAAGCGGCAACTCTCGGCGAGCCTTTGCCGCAAGCCGATGCGCGCGGCCGTTTCACAAGCGCTCGCAATGATCAATATCCGGCGGGACATATCCTTTGGCTCTGCTGCCCTCGCCGATCTCATTGCTTGCCAGCACTACCGGCCCACGCATTGGCGCTCAGCGTCGCGTCAGATCAACTATAGACGTTTTTTTGACATCAATTCGCTCGCCGCCCTCCGCATCGAAGAGCCGGACGTCTTCGCGAAGGTGCACGAGATGATCTTCAGACTTGTCCGCGAAAAACGTATCCAGGGACTACGGATCGATCACATCGACGGCCTCGCCGATCCAGAGGCATATATCTCAGCCCTTCAGCGGGAGGTCGGTCCCGGTTTCTACATCGTCGCGGAAAAGATACTCGAGTCGGCGGAGGCACTGCGGTCCTGGCCGCTCGCAGGCACGACAGGCTACGATGCCCTCAATCAAATCGACGGGCTCTTTGTAGACCGTCCGTCAGAAGCGATCTTCGACAGGATCTACCAAAGAGAAACCAACGAAGCGCAAGATTACAACTCCCACCTTCGCGCGGCAAAAAGGGAAATCTTGCAGAAGAGTTTCGGCGGCGAGTGCGAGCGCCTTCTTGATGATCTCGAGCGTGCAGCCGAGGCAGATCCTGCGTCGAGTGAACTGACCCGAAACGAACTCCGCGAAGGCTTGATTGCGCTTAGCGCGGCCCTGCCCGTCTACCGCACCTATCTGACATCCTCGAACCCTTCCCAAGAAGATGTCTCTCTGATTCGGCAAGCCAGGGGCACGATCGAGGCGCCGGAAATCGATCAAGCGCTCGACTTCATCGTGACGCTGCTTCTTTCGCCGGATGCCGGCACTTTTCCGGAATCACTCCAATGGCGCTTCAGGCGAAAGTTCCAAGAGATCACTGCGCCCGTGATGGCAAAAAGTGCGGAGGACACCATGTTCTACCGCTACAGCCGGTTCATTGCACTGAATGAGGTTGGGGGTGATCCCGGCCGCTTCGGCACCGATGCCGAAGAGTTCCATGCGCGTTTCGCGCAGCGGACCCGCAATTGGCCGCACGCCATGCTAGCGAGTTCCACTCATGACACAAAGCGGGCAGAGGATGCGCGCGCCCGCCTTCTCGCTCTGACGGGCATGGCAGAGGATTGGCACGCCATGCTCTCGGACTGGCCACACTTATTCGCCGAGGCTGCCACATTGGACCGCAACGAACTCTATCTTCTCCTGCAGTCGATTATCGGCGCATGGCCACTCGAGCTTCTTTTCTGCAATTCTTCGGACGCGACTTTTGCGGATTTCCGAGATCGCATCGCCGCATTCCTGGTGAAGGCACTGCGCGAAACAAAGCGAAGGACGAGCTGGTCGGCCCCCAACGCCCGCTATGAAAAGACCTTCATCGAAAAGGCGACGCAACTTCTCGACCCTGACAGTCGCTTCGTGGAAATATTTAGGCCATTCGTGAGACGGCTTGCTATTCGTGGCGTTCTTATTAGCATCGCGCGAACTGTTCTCAAGTGCACCTTGCCCGGCATTCCAGACTTCTATCAGGGGACAGAATTTTGGGATTTTTCTCTGGTCGATCCTGACAACCGCCGACCAGTCAACTACAAATCGCGCATAGCTGGCATTCAAGCAAATGCACCCCTTTCGGCCATGATCCGGGACTGGCAAAGCGGCCATCTGAAGCAGTACTGCATCCGGCGTCTTCTCGCGGATCGCCGCGCCGATCCTGATCTTTATGCGTTCGGTTCTTACGAACCCTTGATCCCGCAGGACAGCGGCGCACAATCCTCCATCGCTTTTCGCCGCGATCAAGCGCGGTCCACGCTGTTTGTCGTAGCATTGCGCAAATTTCAGGCAAAATCGCACGGGGACACGCTCACCCTCGCGAGCGAGACCATTAATACGGGGGGAATCTTCATTCCGCGTGGCTCCTGGCGCAACCTCCTCACGGACTCGACGTTTTTGAGCAATGGCGAGGTTCCCGCAGTACGGCTGTTCGAAGGACTGCCGGCCATAGTGTTGAGAAATAGTGGATAGGGATGCCCCAAAATAAGTTCCTTAAGTTCCTCTTGCTGCAGCAACCGCAGAAGAAAGAGTCCATATCGCCTCGGGTCGCAGGCGCATCGGCCCGGGATACTTCGGGGCGTGTTGTCATTGAGTCCGTGTCGCCAGAGATCGACGGCGGTCACACTGCGATCAAGAGGATCATTCACGATTGGCTCGAAATCTCAGCGGACATTTTCAGCGATGGTCACGACATTGTCATGGCCGAGCTTCTCTTTCGCGCCTCGGACAGCGGCGGCTGGCATCGTGTGCCAATGCACAAGGGCGACAATGACCGCTGGAGCGGACGCTTCGAACTCGATCGGCTTCTTCCGCATTTCTATACGATCGAAGCCTGGCGCGATCCTTACGCCTCCTGGGCCGACGAAACACGGAAAAAGATTGCGGCAGGAAGGAATTTCACAGTCGAAACGATCGAGGGTCTGCAGCTCATAGAGTCTGTCCGTCAGACTTGCGATGACCAGCGCTTCAAAGAATTCGTTGCCCGCCTCGCGGCGTTGGAGAAGGGCTCCTGGGCACAGACCGAATTGATGCTTGGTGATAGTGCTCTTGCGCTGATGTCGATCTTCGCCCCACGTTCGGCCCTGTCGCGCTATCCGCTCGAACTCGAAGTAAGGGTGGATCGAGGCACCGCCCGATTTTCGAGCTGGTACGAGCTTTTTCCACGATCCCAATCTGGCGATGCCTGCCGCCACGGAACCTTCGAAGATGTCATGGATCATCTGCCTTATGTTCGCGATCTCGGTTTCGATGTTCTTTATTTTCCGCCCATTCATCCTATCGGCATGACGAACCGCAAGGGACGCAACAATGCTCTCGTCGCAGAGCCGGATGATCCTGGCAGCACCTATGCGATCGGCTCCGAGGTTGGCGGACATACAAGCATCCATCCCGAGCTCGGCTCGCTCGATGACTTTCGCCGGCTTGTTGCCGCGGCACGCGCGCATGGCATCGAGATCGCGCTCGATTTTGCCGTGCAGTTCTCGCTCGACCATCCGTGGATCAGAGAACATCCGGAGTGGTTCGATTGGGGGCCGGATGGTTCGATAAAATTCGCAGAGAACCCTCCGAAAAAGTATGAGGACATCGTCAACATTAGGTTCGACGGTGAGGTTTTCCCGGCAGTTTGGTACGCGTTGAGGCAAGTGGTGCTGTTCTGGCTGGATCAAGGTGTCAAGATCTTTCGCGTCGACAACCCGCATACAAAGCCCATACCCTTCTGGAAGTGGCTCATCGACGAAGTGAACGTGATCGATCGTGAAGTGATTTTTCTCGCAGAAGCGTTTACGCGGCCGAAGATGATGAAGAAGCTCGCAAAGGCCGGCTTCCAGCAGAGCTATACCTATTTCACCTGGCGCAACACGAAATCGGAGCTTGTCTCCTATATGGTGGAGCTCGCTGGCGAAATGGGTGAATATTACCGGCCTAACTTCTTCGTCAATACACCCGACATCAATCCCTATTACCTGCAAGCAAGCGGCCGGCCGGGTTTTATCGTACGCGCGACGCTTGCTGCAACGCTGTCAAGCAACTGGGGTCTTTACAGTGGTTTCGAGCTCTGTGAAGCGGGCCCTTTGCCAGGGCGTGAGGAATATCTCAATTCAGAAAAATATGAGATCAAGGTGCGCAACTTCGATGCTCCAGGCCACATCAAGAATCACATTCGTGCACTGAACCGCATCCGCCAAGAAAATCCGGCGTTGCAAGACTGGCGCAACATCCTGGTCCTCAACGCCTGGAACGACAACATCGTAGCCTTCGCCAAGCTGACGCCGGCACGCGACAATTGTGTGATGGTCCTCGTCAATCTCGATCCGCACAACGCGCAGGAGTGCACCTATGAGGTGCCACTGTGGGAATTCGGCTTGCCAGATCACGGGGCGATCGAAGCCGAAGACCTGCTTCTTGGCATTGGCTTCACGCTCCATGGAAAGACCCACCGGATCCGGCTTGACCCGCGTGAGCGGCCTGTGGTCCTCTGGCGGCTCCTCGGCCGGGCGCAGGCGGAGGCTCGGTCATGATCGATCGGACCGACACGCTTTGGTATCGCGATGCCATCATCTATCAGCTTCACGTCAAGTCATTCTTCGATTCGGACAATGATGGTGTCGGCGATTTCCAAGGCCTGACACAGAAACTCGATTATGTGCGCGACCTTGGCGCCAGCGCGATTTGGGTCATGCCCTTTTATCCCTCTCCTTTGCGCGATGACGGCTACGATATTTCTGATTACAGAGGAATCAATCCGTCCTATGGCACGATGCGCGACTTCCGGATTTTCGTGCGCGAGGCGAATCAGAGTGGGTTGCGAGTCATCACCGAGCTTGTTATCAATCACACCTCCGATCTTCACCCGTGGTTCAAACGCGCGCGGAGCGCGGAGCCAGGCTCGACGGCGCGCAATTTTTATGTCTGGTCGGATACGGATCAGCTTTTTGGCGACGCGCGGATCATCTTCCTCGACACGGAAAGATCCAACTGGACCTGGGACCCGGTCGGCAAGGCCTATTTCTGGCATCGCTTCTACAGCCATCAGCCAGATCTGAATTTCGACAATCCACGCGTGCTTGATGCGGTGCTCAATACGATGCGTTTCTGGCTCGACATGGGCGTTGACGGGTTGCGGCTCGACGCCATCCCTTACCTTATCAAACGCGACGGAACGAGTTGCGAGAATCTCCCTGAAACGCATGCGATCGTAAAAAAGCTCCGCGCCGCTCTCGATGCGGCTTATCCCGATCGAGTGCTGCTTGCCGAGGCCAACCAATGGCCGGAAGACTCGGCCCAATATTTCGGCCAGGGCGACGAGTGTCACATGGCATTCCACTTTCCCCTGATGCCGCGCATTTATATTTCGCTGGCGCTGGAAGACCGACATCCGATCACTGATATCATGCGCCAGACTCCGGAAATACCCGAGAATGCGCAATGGGCGATCTTCCTGCGCAATCACGACGAGCTGACTCTTGAAATGGTGACGGACGAGGAGCGCGACTATCTGTGGTCCTTCTACGCTGCCGATAAGCGTGCCCGCCTCAATCTCGGCATCCGTCGCAGATTGGCTCCGTTGCTCGAGAACGACCGCCGCAAGATCGAGCTCCTCAACTCGCTTCTTCTCTCGATGCCGGGCACGCCAGTGCTCTATTACGGGGATGAGATCGGAATGGGCGACAATATCTATCTCGGCGATCGCGATGGGGTTCGCACGCCCATGCAATGGTCGCCGGATCGCAATGGCGGCTTCAGCAAGGTTGAGCCGGCGCGGCTTTTCCTACCTCCCATTCAGGATGCGATCTACGGTTTCAACAGCGTCAATGTTGAAGCGCAGATTGCGAGCCCTTCGAGTCTCCTGAACTGGATGCGACGCATGATCGCGGTGCGGCGTAAGCAGAAGGCGCTCGGGCGTGGAACCTTGCACTTTCTCTACCCTTCGAATCGCAAGGTCCTCGCATATTTGCGCCGATATGAGGGAGAGACGCTGCTTTGCCTCGCCAATGTTTCGCACGCGCCTCAGGCCGCCCAACTCGATCTCGCTGAATTTCGTGGATATGAACCGGTCGAACTCACCGTTGGATCCGCGTTTCCAGCGATCGGAGATCGGCCCTACATGTTGACGCTGCCGTCCTACGGCCTTTATTGGTTCCGCCTTGAGAAGACGGTAGAGCAGGAGGGGCTCGGTCCTGCCCCGGCGCCTGCACTCTTCACGCTCGTTCTGACCGGTTCGGCAGCAGAGCTACTGCTGGGGCGTGAACGCCAGGCCTTCGAACGAACGATCGCGCCACATTTCCTGAGGGGGCGCCGCTGGTTTGCAAGCAAATCCGCCGGCGTCGCAGGTGTCCGGCTCCGTGGCGTTGCAGCTCTCTCGGTGCGCGGCACGAAGACGTTTCTTCTCGTGATCCTGAACGTCGAACTCAGGAATGGCGCCATGGAAACATATTTTACGCCGCTCACGGTCGATGAAAACAGCGACGAGGAAGCAATCACGGCTTATGCGGTGGCCCGAATTCGGCGTGGCTCACGCTGGGGCCTCCTCTACGACGCGGATGCATCGTCGGAGTTTAGCATAAGCATGCTTGAGGCCTTCCGTCAAAAGCGCGTCCTTTCCTTGGGTGAAGGTGAAAGGCTGGAGTTTCGTACGACGACAGTTTACGCCGCGGAAGCCGAGATCGACATGGCGGATGTCCGTCGGATTGGTGCCGAGCAAAGCAATAGTTCCCTCGTGCTCGGCAACCAGATGGTGCTCAAGCTGTATCGACGGTTGCAGCGAGGTATCGGGCTCGAGCTGGAAATCGGACGCTTTCTTGCCAAAGTGAATTTCAGCAATACGCCTGCGCTGCTCGGCTCGGTCGAACTTGTGGCGCGCGACGGGACTCGTACTGCCATCGCGATTCTACAACGTTTCGTGGCAAATCAGGGGGACGCCTGGTTGTGGACGCTCGATACGCTCAAGCGCGAACTCGAGCCTGCGGCGCTCAGCGAGGCTGAGACACCCCTCGATCAGGCTTTCGCGACGTATTGGCCATATGTCCAACTGCTTGGCCGCCGGACAGCCGAGCTTCATGCAACCTTCGCGTCGAGCGAAGATGCAGATTTTGGCGCGGAGCCACTAACATTCATGGACTTGCAAATCGTCGCCGCGGAGGCGCGCAGGCAAGCGGAGCAGGCTTATTCAGCTTGTGAGAGCCTCCTCCATAGCGTGCTCCCGGAGGAGCCGCGCCGGCTGGTCTTGGAATTCCTCACGCGTCGCGACGAAATCAACACAGCGATCGAGTATCTTGGCGCCGTTACGCCAAGAAATTTTGTGAAAACCCGCGTTCATGGCGATTATCATCTGGGGCAAGTTCTCATCGTGAACAACGATGTGATGATCATCGATTTCGAAGGCGAACCTCTGCGCCCGCTCGAGGAGCGCCGGGCCAAGTTCTCGCCGATGCGAGACGTCGCCGGGATGTTGCGTTCCTTCTCGTATGCCGCCAACAGGGCAGTTCGGGAGCTGAGCGTTGGCCTTGAACACCACCATGCGGAAACTTTAGAGCGTGCCTTGCGATGGGAAGAACGGGCCGTCGGGATTTTCCTCGCTTCTTATGCAGCTGCCGCGCGAGGAAGCGTAATCGAAACGCAAGACATGGAAGCTGAAAGACAGCTCTTGCGCCTCAATCTCTTCGCCAAAGTGCTCTATGAAATCAACTACGAGGCAGGCAACCGTCCAGATTGGATCGACATTCCATTGCATGGCGTCCTGCGACTGCTGAGCGACGGTGCAGTCACAGCATAGGGGAGAAACAGCTGAGCGAAGATCCAGTGAAATCCGAGCCGGCGCGTGCCTCGCTATCGAGCCAAGCAATCGAGGCGATTGTCAAAGGCTAGCGTCGTCGCCGATTTCAATGACTGGGATGGGCGGCAGAATCCTATGCGCCTGCGCCACGAAGGCGGCGTCTGGGAGCTCTTCGTGCCAGGCATTTCGAGGGGTATTCACTATAAGTTCGAAGTCATCGCACAGGACGGCCGTCTATTGCCCCTTAAGGCCGATCCGCTTGCCTTCGAGACCGAGCGACCGCCTGCGTCCGCTTCGATCGTTCATGGCCGGCCAGGACACGGCTGGCGCGACGGCGCGTGGATTGAGAAGCGCCGGCTACCGGCTCCGCGTACCAAGCCGATATCGATTTACGAATGTCATCTCGGCTCCTGGGCACGGGTGCCCGAAGATGGCAACCGCTATATCACCTATCGGGAACTTGCCGAACGGCTCGTCCCTTACGTCAAGGACATGGGCTTTACCCATATCGAGCTTTTGCCGATTACCGAGTATCCATTCGATGGCTCCTGGGGGTACCAACCCGTTTCCCTCTTTGCACCAACGCGCCGCTTCGGCCTACCAGAGGATTTTGCGGCGTTCGTAGAAGCGGCCCATGCGGCTGAGATCGGTCTCATTCTCGACTGGGTGCCCGCGCATTTCCCGAATGACCCGCACGGTCTCGGCTATTTCGATGGTACCCATCTCTACGAGCATGCAGATCCGCGGCTGGGTTTTCACCGCGATTGGGGCACTCACATCTACAATTATGGACGACGAGAGGTCTCGGCCTTCCTGATTTCAAACGCCCGCTTCTGGGTCGCCCGTTATCATGTTGACGCCTTACGCGTCGATGCGGTGGCCTCGATGCTCCATCTCGATTATTCGCGCAAGCCAGGCGAATGGGTGGCGAACCTTTACGGCGGCAACGAGAACCTCGACGCAATCAACTTCCTGCGCCGAATGAATGAGACTGTCTATGCAGCTTCGCCCGGCACCTTCACAGTGGCGGAGGAATCGACGGCCTGGCCGGGCGTGTCAGCGCCAGCCTACGCCGGCGGCCTTGGTTTTGGGTTCAAATGGAACATGGGGTGGATGCATGACACCTTGCGGTTCATGCAAAAGGACCCAATCTATCGGCGGCATCATCACAATGATCTGACATTCGGCCTGCTCTACGCCTTTTCCGAAAACTTCATACTGCCTCTGAGCCACGACGAAGTCGTGCATGGCAAGGGGTCACTCATTGGCAAGATGCCCGGCGATGAATGGCAGAAATTTGCTAATTTACGGGCCTATTTCGGTTTCATGTGGGGCCACCCCGGGAAGAAGCTTTTGTTTATGGGCGGCGAGTTCGCGCAAGGCCGCGAATGGAACCACGATTCGAGCCTCGATTGGCACTTACTCGCCAATCCATTCAACCGCGGCGTTCAGACGTTTATTCGTGATCTGAACAGGATCTACCGCGCCACGCGCTTGTCTTCGGGGGAAAGAAAAACAACGAGTGCAATCATGAGAAGGCTCGCGTCGAGCTGCTTTACGCCATAGCTCTGCGTGAAAGCACCGAGCTCCGCGTCGAATCCATTCTGGCAGACATCATCGTGGATACGCTGGCGCAGGCGCCGCCAATGATCGAGCGGCCCGCCAAAGCCAAATTGCTCGATGCTCTTGACTCCCCGAACGCAACCCAGGCCATGACTTTCGAATGGGTAAAATGGCGCCGTGGCCCGCGCACCTCCCAAATTCCTTCGTCGGGAAATTCCCAGATTATTTCGAGGTGCTTTAATACAGCATCCAGTCAGCGGCATCGGAGACCAGCCGACGATCGCGGCTTTGAAGCAGCGCGTCGAGAACCTCGCCATAAATATCGAGCTGCAATTGGGCGGCCGCCGCGTTGCCGACTCGCACCGGCTTTGCGCCCTCATAGCCAGAAAGCCAGGGAAGAGTCCGTTCCGGCATGAACCGCTCGCCACCTATTCCATAGAGGATTTGCACCAGCGAAGGTTCGCCGCCGATGGCCCGGATTAGCCATGCTCGCCATCGCTTCGCCTCATCTACGTAGCCCGCGTTCATCAGCGCGAGCAAAGTGAAGGTCGCGTCGCGGAGCCAGCAAAAACGGTAATCCCAGTTGCG
>Ga0182024_10014785_pt1 | contig 15041 bp, 12 predicted proteins | sample P32metaG_FD_120480 | JGI IMG/M metagenome (GOLD analysis project Ga0182024, IMG submission 120480) | Permafrost microbial communities from Stordalen Mire, Sweden - P3-2 metaG (Illumina Assembly) | ecosystem: Environmental > Terrestrial > Soil > Wetlands > Permafrost | place: Sweden: Stordalen... | reverse complement strand
GGTGTAGCCGGTGCGGGTAAAGGCGTTGAGGGTCAGGTTGGTCGCCACGCTGGCCGTCTCGTTGGCCATCGATCCACCGGTCGAACCGTTGCCGCTAAAGATGACCGTGAAGCCAGTGGGGATGGCAGCGAAGATGGCAGCGATGGAGGTGTAATTGCTCGCCGGAATCTCACTCGCCGTGGGGGCGTAGCTGGTGTTTGCGCTGAGGGCATCGTCCCTGGTGGTGAGGTTACCCGCGCCCGTTGAGGCGTAGCTGAAGCCGGCAGTGCTGCCCGCCGACGCGGTTTGGGTCGACTCCGCGTAACCCCAGTACAGCTGGTTGGCACCCGCACCGCTGGTAACGCTGGGGAACGTGATCGCCGTGGTCGCTGTTCCTGCTGCTCCGTTGCCCGCCACAAAGCCCCAGGTTGCAGGGTTCGCCGTGGTGTAAGAGTCGGCGACCAATTCGGGATTGAGGGAGGCGACACTACCCGAATAGGCGGCGGTGATTGTGGTGGCACCCGTCGAGGTGGCGACCGCCCACCAGATCTCCTCGGTAAGCACGCCGTTCGTCGTGTCGACGTTCCGCTGTGCGAGCTGCCACGCTCCGGTCTCGGGGCAGGTCACTCCCGTGATCGTGATGCTTTGTGAGTGGATCTGCGAAGAGAGGACGAGCAGGTCACCGACCTTCTGTGGATTGACCGACAGCGTCGTCAGCCCAGGAGATTCAGCAGTCACTGGGAACGTTGCCGCTTCGGGAATTCCTGTCGGGGGGGCAGCAGACGCCACACTTTCGAACCCGACGGTCAGGACTGATGCCATCAACGCGATGGATACGATGCATTTCGACACAACGCGAGCAACATTCCCTCGCGTCCCATGGGCGCTGATCATCAAACGCCTCCCTCGGAGCCGGAAATTCATTCCACTGCCCTAGTTGCGGATGTGGGCACTATATACCAAATTGCCGAGGTTCCTCACGGCCAAAAGGGGCCCGGCTGGTCACCCTTCAAGCATTAATCATCAACGATAAACCTACTTAAACGAGAGTTTCGTTACTACCCAGGTGTTATCTGGGTGAACACCGCTTTTAGCGGAGGAGGTGGGATTTGAACCCACGGAAGGTTTCCCCTCACACGATTTCCAATCGTGCCGATTCGGCCGCTCTCGCACTCCTCCAGGTACCGTCATTCAAAAGATGAAATGAATACCGGCTTGCAAGGCTACCCGAGCTTGGTCGCGAGACGGCGCGGTAGCCTCTCTACGCCGAGGTCCACAGCGGTGGTCGGGTCCCGTGCGACGACCGTTCGTGAATCGAGTCAGGGGTGGAAGCCAGCAGCTCTCAGCGAATTGTGTTGGGTGCCACGGATCGCCTGGCCACCGCTTTGGACCCCGGCACCTTACAGAGCACCGTTAGCATGCGAGCATGGCTGAATCGACCCCCGTGCCCACTTCCATTGATGGTGTGACGGCGCTGTATCGCCGGTTTCGACCGGGCCGATTCGCCGAACTCCGAGGCCAGGATCACGTGGTTCGGGCCCTGCAAAGTGCCGTAAAAAACGACCGTGTTGTGCACGCCTATCTCTTTTCGGGGCCTCGCGGCACCGGAAAAACCACCACGGCCCGCATTCTCGCCAAGGCTCTCAACTGCGAAAATCCGCTGGAGGGCGACGCCTGCGACAAGTGCGCCAGCTGCGTGGCGATCACCAGGGGTTCGTCGCTCGACGTCATCGAGCTGGACGCGGCGTCGAACAACGGGGTCGACGATATACGTGAAATCATTGCGGGCGCTTGGCACGGCACGCCCGGCAGCTGGAAGGTCTACATCTTCGACGAGGTCCACCAGCTCTCCAAGGCGGCGTCGGCGGCGTTGCTGAAAACCCTCGAAGAGCCCCCCCAGCACGTAGTTTTCGTCCTGGCGACGACGGAACCGCACAAAGTCATGCCCACCATTCGCTCGCGCACGCAGCATCTAGAGTTTCGCCTCATCGGTGGCGAGACGTTGAGTTCGCTGCTGCACGACGTGCGCGGCGCCGCGGGGCTGGCCGCCGATGACGAGCTCATCGACGCGGCGGTGCGCCTAGGTCGAGGATCCGCCCGCGACGCACTGAGCGCCCTTGATCAACTCATCGCGACGGGATCATTAAGTGAAACGCAGCCAGAGTTCGACGGGCTCTTTCACGCGCTGGTGCACCTCGACGCCGTAGAAGCGCTGCGGTCGCTGGCCGTCCTGACCCGAGAGGGTTGGGATGCTGAGCAGTTAGCCGAAAGTTTCGCCGGTGAAGTTCGTCAGGTCTTCTTGCTCCAAGTGGCGCCGGAAGTGGCGGACGCCGTGGACGCCGATCGTGAGCGGCTCAGTGCGTGGGGTTCGCAGTTAGGGCTTCCGCGCACCGTGCGTATTCTGGAGACCTTTGGGTTGGCCATGCGCGAGATGAAGAGCGCTCCTGAGAAAGTGGTGACCCTCGAAGTGGCCTTGGTCCGTCTCATCCGTCCGGAACTGGACAGTTCACTTGAGGCATTGGACGAGCGCGTCACCAAGCTGGAGCGTGACGGTACTCGTACGAGCGTGCCCAGCGTACCGCCGCCCGCGGCGGTACTTCGACCCATTGGCGCGACGCCAGCGCCGGCCAAGCCCGAGCCTTCACCCCCTTCCCAATCGCCGCCGACACCGTCGACAGGACCGACACCAGCGTCGTCGAGCGGCGACGCGCCGCTCGACGTTGACGACGTTCGCGAGCGCTTCGAGAAGCGCGTGGTACCACGCACGCCACGTTCGGCTCAATTGCTCTTGAAGGACGCGCAGGTCCGCACGCTCGAAGGTCATCGATTGATAATTTCGTTGCCCAATGAGGAATTGCGTCAAAATACGGAATACATCGCCGCGGGACTTCGTAGCGCCATGGATCACGAGTTCAAAGTGCCGCTGCAGATCGAGTGGGTCGTCGATTCTTCGCCTACCAGCCCAATGGCCTCCCAGCCGCGAACCGAGCGCCATGATCCCGAGGCGAACGTGGCCGAAGACCACGACGTGGCCGACGAGTCAACGGTGGTTGTTGATTCAATGGCTGGCCATCTCATCAATGAGATGTTTCCCGGTGCCGAGGAGGTTTCGTGAGTTATCCGCCACCCCTCCAGGCGGTGGTGGATGAGCTTGGTCGCTTTCCAGGGGTGGGACCAAAGTCGGCGCAGCGAATCGCTTTCTGGCTAATGCGCCAACCCGGTGAGGACGTCGCCCGACTGGCTCAAGCGTTAGATGAAATGAAGACCAAACTCTCGTTTTGCGAGCGGTGCTGCAATATCGCCGAGACCGGTGGGCTTTGTCTGATCTGCGCCGATAGCCGTCGCGATCAGACCACAATCTGCGTGGTGGAGAATCCACCGGACGTCGTGGCCGTGGAACGCTCGGGTGCGTTCCACGGCACGTATCACGTACTGCACGGCGTGCTGAGCCCGCTCGAGGGCATCACACCTGACCGCCTCAAGATTCAAGAACTGGTGCAGCGACTCAGCGGTCCGGTGAAGGAAGTCATTCTCTGCTTTAACTCGAACGTGGAGGGCGACGCGACCGCCATGTACCTGAGCCGTCTCTTGCAGATGCCCGGCCTGGTGGTCTCGCAACCGGCGAGCGGGCTTCCCGTGGGCGGTGACCTGGAGTTCGCCGACGACCTCACCCTCGGTCGCGCGATTGAAGGTCGGCGGGTTCTTCGCGACTAGGCGAAACGCACTACGCAGAGAATTCCGGCGATCAGGCAGTAGATTCCGAAGGGCCGAAGGGTCTTGGTAGCGAACCACTTCGTCAAGAAGCGCACGGCAAAGTAGGCGGCGACCATGGCACAGAGTGCGCCGACCAGGGTCTGGAGGCGAACGCCGTCACCCAGCGAACCCAACAACGAGGGGAGTTTGTAGAGCCCGGCCACCAGAATCACCGGAGTGGCCAGCAAAAAAGAGAAATTGGCGGCCTCTTCGTGCTCGAGATGTCCGAGCAGGCCCGACACCATGGTCACGCCGCTGCGAGAGATTCCCGCCAGGAGCGCCAGAATCTGCGACGAGCCGATGGCCAGGGCGCCCTTGACGCTCAAGGTGTCTAAGTTGCTGTGCTTCACGTGGCGTCCGCGCGAACGTAACAGTCCCTCGCCGACCAACAAGATCAGGCCGTTGATAGTGAGAAATATGGCGGCCGCCAGGGGCTTGGCGAAGAGTACCCGAAGTGCCTTTTCGAGAAATAAGCCAGCGATGCCGACGGGAACGCTGCCAATGGCCAAAATGAACAGGAGTCGGTAGCCCGGGTCCATGTCGGGATTACTCAACTGCCACAGCGACGACACGCCGTCGGCGCGCGACTTGGTGAGCTGGCGACCGAGTCCCGCGAGCAGAGCAGACCACGTATTGCGGTAGAAGAAGATAAGACCCAGGGCGGTGCCCACGTGGAGCCCGACGAGGAAGACCAGAAAGAATGACTGCGAGGCCGACTGGCTGCTGACTAGGTTGTGCCAGCCGAGCAGCGCCGGCACCAGCACGCCATGGCCGAGGCTAGAGACCGGAAAGAGCTCGGTAACTCCTTGCACCAGACCCATCACCACGGCTTGGAAGTACGTCAAGGTCACGTGCACGCAGCAACGCTAAACCACGGCGCCCACCCGTGCCGTCGTATGCGACAGACTAAGGACATGCGTTACCTAACGATTGTCCGTCACGCCAAAGCATCGGCGCCTCTTCCGATGGGTTTGGACTTCGATCGAGAACTCAGCCGCCGCGGCCGCAAGCAATGCAAACAGCTGCGGGCCTGGGCGAGTGACGCGGAGTCGCTAGGCCGTTACGGACCGGTGACGGCGCTGGTGAGCAGTGCCGTTCGCACCAAGGAGACGTTTGAACTGGCCTTCGAAGGAACGGGTTTCGTCGGTGACCACACGTACGAACGATCAATCTACGGCGGGAAGCAAGCAGCGACCGGCGAGGATCTCCTGCTGGCTCTTCGCGACATCGATCCCGTCACGACCTCGCTGATGATCGTCGCCCACAATCCCTCGGTGCAGGACCTGGCCCTCATGCTGGCGAGCGATCCTCCCCAGGCACTTCGAACCCAAAATTATGCGTTGGGCGGCGCCTACGTGTTCGCTTTGCCCGAGGGTGAGCTGATCGGTACGCAGCGCTACGAGATTGTGGCCAGTTACATTCCCGATCAAAAAGAACGCAGTATCGCGGCGTCGCCCTGACCGCCGCCCCCGCACAGCGCGACGGCCGCAACGCCGCCGCCGCGCCGGCGCAGTTCCATGAGGGCCGTCAGCGCCACTCGAGTTCCCGACATGCCGACCGGGTGCCCTAGCGCGATGGCGCCCCCGTTGACGTTGATCTTGGCTTCGTCGATGCCGAGGTCGTCGGCCGACGCCAGCCCGACCGCGGCGAAGGCTTCGTTGATCTCGTAGAGATCAAAACCTTTGACGTCGAGTCCGGCCTTGGCGGCGGCTTGGGCGATGGCGCGTGAGGGTTGGGTGAGTAGGGAGGCGTCGGGTCCGGCGACTTGACCGTAACTCACGAGTTCGCCTAGGGGCTGTAGTCCGAGCTGCTCAGCGCGCTCGACGGACATCACCAATACCGCGGCACCGCCGTCGGAAATCTGTGACGCGTTGCCCGCGGTAATGGTTCCGTCCTTTTCGAAGGCCCCGCGAAGCTTTCCCAGCGATTCGGCGGTCGTCTCGCCGCGCACCCCTTCGTCAGTGTTGACGATGGTAGGTTCGCCCTTTCTCTGAGGGATCGTGACGTCGACAATCTCTTCGGCAAACTTTCCCGACGCGATGGCGGCCGCGGCCAACTGGTGACTTCGGGCTGAGAACTCGTCTTGGCGAGCTCGCGAGATACGTCCGGCGTTATGGCGCTCGGTAGACAGTCCCATGGCGCACTGGTCGAAAGCGCAGGTAAGGGCGTCGAACATCATGGCGTCTACTACCTTTTGATCGCCGATCCGGTAGCCAGCGCGGGCCCCCGGTAAGAGGTAGGGCGCGTTCGTCATGGACTCCATGCCCCCGGCAATGACGATGTCGGCTTCGTCGGCGCGAATCATCAAATCGGCAAGGTAAATGGTCTGAAGACCGGAGAGACAGACCTTATTAATGGTCGTGGCGTTGACGGTCATCGGAATGCCTCCCTTGACCGCGGCTTGACGGGCGGTAATTTGGCCCTGCCCCGCTTGCACCACCTGGCCCATCAATACGACGTCCACCGACGCGGGGTCGACCCCGGTTCGCTCGAGCACTCCTTTAATGGCGGCCCCGCCAAGGTCTTGCGCGCTCAACGTGGCAAAGATGCCTGAGAGTTTGCCAATGGCGGTTCGGGTTCCGGCAACGATGACACTGCGTGACATGGTGACTCCTAATGTTTTGAAAGCGGGACTAGTGGTCACGATAGACGTTCGCGCCGTCGGGCATTCACGCAGCGTAGAAGGAGAGTGTCAACGACCAAAGAAAAGTGTCGAAGGGTTGCACTTCAATTCAGCGGCGCCGCGCCCGGTGGCCCGATATACAACTAACCTCGCCCAGATGAGTGACATTCTTGATGCGGTGCGCGCCGGCGCGTCGCCCGCGACCTTGGCCGAGACGTCGATGCCGGCCACCTATCGGGCCGTGTTCGTGCGACGCGACGAGCAAACCATGTTTGAAGGTATGGCCAGTCGAGACAAAGACCCTCGTCGGAGCCTGCACGTGGACGAAGTAGCCCTGCCCGAACTGGCGCCGGACGAGGTGTTTATCGCGGTCATGGCCTCGTCCATCAACTTCAACACGGTGTGGACCAGTATTTTTGAACCGCTTCCCACTTTTGGCTTTCTCGACCGCCTCGCCAAAGAGTCCGTTTGGGGCCAGCGTCATGCGCTCGACTATCACGTGGTTGGTTCGGACGCGGCCGGGGTGATAGTGCGCGCAGGATCGGCCGTGCGCAACTGGAAGATCGGTGACGAGGTCACGGTGCACTGCAATTACGTGGACGATCAAGATCCCAGCAGTCACGACGATTCCATGCGTTCGGACAATCAGCGAATCTGGGGATTTGAGACAAATTTTGGTGGACTGGCGGACATCGCGGCGGTCAAAGCCAACCAGTTGATGCCCAAGGCCACGCACCTGACGTGGGAAGAATCGGCGGTCAACGCGTTGTGCAACTCCACGGCGTATCGCATGTTGGTGTCGCGCAACGGAGCCCCGGTCACGCAAGGTGACCGGGTTTTGATCTGGGGGGCCTCGGGCGGTCTCGGCTCGTTCGCCGTGCAGCACGTGCTGAACTCCGGCGGCACTCCAATCGGCGTGGTGTCGAGCGCGAATAAAGTCGACACCCTTCATGAATTGGGCTGCGAACACGTCATTAATCGCCAGGAGAAGGACTACAAGTTCTGGAAAGATGAGCACACCCAAGACGAGTCCGAGTGGCGCCGGTTGGGAAAAGATATCCGCGCCCTAGTGGGCGAAAATCCCGATATCGTCTTTGAGCATCCGGGACGCTCCACCATGGGAGCCAGCGTGTTCGTCGCCAAGCGGGCCGGAACCATCGTGACCTGCGCCGCGACCAGCGGATACATGATCGAGTACGACAACCGCCACCTGTGGATGAAACTCAAGACCATTAAAGGCTCTCATTTTTCGAATTATCGAGAGGCGTGGTCGGCTAATCAGACGATCCTGGATGGCAAAGTGGTGCCCCCGCTCTCTACGGTGTTTGCCCTCGAGCAAGTAGGCGAGGCCACGTACGAAATGCATCAGAATCGCCACGAAGGAAAGATCGGCATTTTGTGTGCGGCGTCGCAGCAAGGACTCGGCATTAGCGACCCCGAACTGCGCCAACGTATTGGCGAAGGGCGACTCACCATTTTCCGCCGTCACGACAAGGAGTAGTCGTGGACTCATTGCTCCTCGAGATTGACCACGTGGCGATTGCCGTGCACGATCTGGACGCCGCCATTGCGTGGTACCAGGAGGTCTTTGGGGCCTCGGTGGAACACCGCGAGGACGTGGAGTCTGACGGCGTCGCCGAAGCGATGATCCGGGTGGCCGATTCGTACATTCAACTGTTGACGCCCACGCGGGCTGACTCGCCGGTGGCGAAGTACCTTGAAAAGAAAGGTGAAGGCCTGCATCACGTGGCCTACCGCGTCGCGGACTGCGCTAAGGCGTTGGACGCGGTGAAGGCCTCCGGTGGGCAGGTGATTGACCAAGCCCCCCGGCCGGGATCGAGGGGAACCACGGTGGCCTTCGTGCATCCGAAGAGTTCATTTGGCACGTTGATTGAACTGGTGCAAGTCCCCGGTTAAGCGATCCGATCTCTACAAGATGACGATCGGGTAATACCTACTTACCGGTAACGGCAATGATCTCAGCGCGATTCACATCTGGATCCATTTTGACGGGACGTCTCGTTACACGTTGAATTCACTTTGGATAGCCTTGGCGACTATGGAACACACGATGTCCGAACGATTGGCCGAGTTGGGAGCTCGAAAGGCGGAGGCTCGCGTCGCCGGTGGAGAGTACGCCATTGAGCGCCATCAGGCCAAGGGCAAGATGACCGCCCGCGAGCGAATTGAGTATCTGCTCGACGAGGACTCGTTCCAAGAGCTCGATATGTTGAATCGCCACTACGCCTCGGGGATGGGTCTCGAGGAGTCGCGCCCCTACACCGACGGCGTGATAACCGGCTACGGAAATATTGACGGCCGCAAGGTCTGCGTGTATTCCCAGGACTTCACCGTCTTCGGAGGGGCGTTGGGCGAAACCCACGGCGAGAAAATTCACAAGATCATGGACCTGGCGACCACCATGGGTCTGCCCATCATTGGACTGAACGACGGAGCGGGCGCGCGAATACAAGAAGGCGTGGCCGGGCTGAACGCGTACGGCGGCATCTTTCGTCGAAACGCGAAGGCTTCCGGCGTGGTTCCACAGATCTCGGTCATCCTGGGGCCGTGCGCCGGGGGAGCGGTCTACTCGCCGGCGCTCACCGACTTCATCTTTATGGTCAAGGACACCAGCCACATGTTCATCACCGGTCCCGACGTCGTCAAGACGGTGACTGGCGAGGACGTGACGCTCGAAGAGCTCGGCGGAGCGTTGACCCACGCCACCAAGTCCGGGGTGGCGAACTTCGTGCTGCCCGATGAGAAGAGCGTGCTCGATGAGGTGCGTTATCTGATGTCCTTCTTGCCGTCGAACAACATGGAAGAGGCGCCGCGCATCCTGACCGGGGACTCCGCGGACCGACTGTGTGAGAATCTGCGCGATCTTCTGCCGCTGTCGCCGAATCAGCCCTACGACATGAAGAAGGTCATTACGTCGGTAGTGGACGGCGGGGATTACATGGAGGTGCACGCCACCTACGCCCAGCAAATCACTTGCGGTTTCGCACGCATCGACGGTCACACCATTGGTCTGGTGTCGAACCAGCCCCAGATCCTGGCCGGTGTGCTGGACATCGCCTCGAGTGAAAAGGCCGCCCGCTTCGTGCGCACCTGCGATGCCTTCAACATTCCCCTCGTCACCTTTGTCGACGTACCGGGTTTCATGCCGGGCGTCGACCAGGAGTACGGCGGCATTATCCGCCACGGCGCGAAACTCCTCTACGCCTTTTGCGAGGCCACCGTGCCACGCATATCGGTCATCACGCGCAAGGCCTACGGCGGCGCCTACGTGGTCATGAATTCGAAATCCATCGGAGCGGACTTCGCCTTCGCTTGGCCGACGGCCGAACTGGCGGTGATGGGTTCGGCGGGTGCGGTCGAAATCGTGCACCGCCGGGACCTCGCCGAGTCCGATAATCCCGGAGCGCTGCGAGCATCGTTGATCGAAGACTATGAAGAGCGCTACGCCACGCCCTACATTGCCGCGGAGCGAGGTTTCATCGATGACGTCATCGACCCCGCGGAGACTCGCCGGATTCTTTGTCGTTCACTCGACCTGCTTCGCAGCAAGCGTGAAGAGTTGCCCAAGCGTAAGCACGGAAACGTGCCGCTGTGATGTACGGATTGTCGGCCCGCCCCACCGTGCCCATTGATGAGATGGCGGCGCTTGAGGCGGCGGCCGAAGAGATTCTTAAGGAGCAGTCCGAGCAAACTATTGCCGTCGACACGGTGCCGAGTTGGCGGTTCTCCGGACGCTGGTTCAACAGCGGGCCTTACGCCAATCGTCGCCCGATGCGTCCTATGTAGAGGTTTCGACCAAGTCCAAGAGATCGCTCATGATGGCGCTGAGCGAAAAGTCCTTGGGAGTGTAGACCGCGGACACGCCCTCGGCGAGCAGGGTGGCCGCGTCGGCGTCCGGAACAATGCCGCCCACAATCACCTTGGCCTCGACGCCGGCGCTGCGAAGTCCATCCAGGACACGGGGCACGAGCGCCAGGTGCGAACCGGACAGTATTGAAATGCCGACGATGTCGACGTCTTCGTCGCGCGCTGCGGCGACAATTTCTTCGGGGGAGAGGCGAATTCCCTGGTAGACCACTTCGAAACCGGCGTCGCGGGCGGCTACCGCAATCTGTTCGGCGCCGTTGGAGTGGCCGTCCAATCCCGGTTTGGCCACCAGGATCTTGGGCGGCGTGCCGCGATTGGCCGTCACGGCCTTGGACCGCTCGACCAGGTTCGCGAACTGTTCGCCGCGCACGGCGACGCCGGCACGCACGCCGGTCGGCGCGCGATACTCGCCGAAGATCGCCCGCAGCGCGTCGGCCCACTCGCCGGTGGTTCCCCCGGCCTTGGCGAGCGTAATGGTGGGCACCATGATGTTGTCGCCGGGTTGCGAACTCTGGGCCACCCGCGTGAGCTCCTGCAGGGCGCCGCGCACCGCGGTCTCGTCACGCTGCGTGCGCCACGCGGTGATGTCAGCGATCATGGCGCGTTCGAAAGCGGGGTCGACGGTCATGACGGCTTTGATCTCGGCACCGCTCGTCAGGGGTGATTCGGCGGTTTCGGTAAAGCGATTGACCCCCACCACGATTTGCTCGCCCGATTCAATGCGCGCGACGCGGTCGGCCTGGCTGGCGACGAGGCGGCTTTTTAGTTCATCGATGGCCTTGAAGGCTCCACCGAGGGCCAGCACCTCCTCCAGTTCGACGCGCGCCGCCAGGGTGAGTTCACGGACTTTGGACTCCATTACCTGTGAACCGGCAAACACGTCGGGATACTCCAGCAGGTCGCTCTCGTAGGCCAGCACCTGCTGCATGCGAAGACTCCACTGCTGGTCCCACGGACGTGGCAGTCCCAACGCCTCGTTCCACGCGGGCAGTTGAATGGAGCGCGCGCGGGCGTCGGCCGACAGCGTGACACCGAGCATCTCGAGCACGATGCGCGACACGTTGTTCTCGGGCTGCTGTTCGGTGAGGCCCAGTGAGTTCACCTGCACGCCGTATCGGAAACGGCGCAAGGAAGGATCGTCAACGTGGTAGCGGGTGCGACAGATCTCGTCCCACATCGCGGTAAACGTGCGCATTTTGGCGATCTCCTCGATGAATCGCACGCCGCCGTTGACGAAAAACGAAATCCGCCCCACCACCTGGGGCATCTGGTTCGGTTGCACCTTGCCCGAGTCGCGCACCGCATCGAGCACGTCGATGGCGGTGGCGAGTGCGTAGGCAATCTCTTGCACGGGGGTCGCGCCCGCCTCTTGCAGGTGATAACTGCAGACGTTGATGGGATTCCATTTCGTCACGTGATTGATGGCGTACGCAATCATGTCGACGATCAGTCGCTTAGAGGGCTCCGGCGCGAAGATGTAGGTACCGCGACTGAGGTACTCCTTGACGATGTCGTTCTGCGTGGTTCCCTGGAGGAGACCGTGATCGACGCCTTGCTCGTCGGCGAGCGCGAGGTAGAGGCCCCACAACCACGCGGCGGTGGCGTTAATGGTCATGGAGGTATTCATCTCTCCGAGCGGTATGCCCTCGAGGAGTTGGCGCATGTGTCCTAAGTGCGCGACGGGCACGCCGACCTTGCCTACTTCACCGGCGGCCGACGGCGCGTCCGGGTCGTAGCCCGTCTGCGTAGGCAGATCAAAGGCGATGGAAAGCCCGGTCTGTCCCTTGGCGAGATTGCTCCGATAGAGCTCGTTGGACTTCACGGCGCTGGAGTGGCCCGAGTAGGTGCGCATCACCCACGGCTTGGAGCGCTCAGCCATGATCCCCCTCTTGTTGATCCTTACTGACCGTAGTCGTAGAAGCCGCCGCCCGACTTTCGACCGAGTTTGCCGTCCGACACCATTTGGCGCAGCAAGGGTTGCGGCGCGAAGCTGACCTCATTAAAGGCCGCATGGAGAGCGTCAAGAATCGCCAGTGAAGTGTCGAGACCAACTAAGTCGAGCAGCGCGAACGGCCCCATTGGAAAGCCGCAGCCACCCTTCATCGCGGCGTCTATGCCTTCGACGGTCGCGACCTCCTGCTCGAGCAATCGAACGGCGTGATTGAGGTAAGGAAAGAGCAGCGCGTTGACGATGAATCCGGCTTGGTCTTTAACTTCCACGGGCTCCTTGCCGCAGGTCAAGGCGAACTCGGTGACGGCCTGGACCGTTTCGTCACTGGCGCTGAGCGGCCGGACGATCTCTACTAGCGGCATCGTTGACGCCGGGTTGAAGAAATGCAGACCGCAGACCCGTTCGGGATGCGAGATTGACGTGGCTAGCTCCAACACCGAGAGAGTGGAGGTATTCGTCGCCAGAATCGTGCTGGGCTTCAGGACCCGATCGAGTTCGCCAAAGACCCTCTTCTTGATGGCGAGGTCCTCCACGACCGACTCAATGACGAGGTCGCACTCGGCTAGGTCTTCGAAATCCATTGTGGTCGAAACGCGTGCGCGAATGAGGTCCGCAGTGGCCTGGGAGTGCTGCTCCTTGGCGACCTTCCTGGCCAGTGACTTGTCGAGGCCGTCCAGCACCGCGTCGGCCGTCTCCGAAGTGCGGCTGCGAACGATCACGACGATCCCGGCCGTCGCGATTACCTCGGCGATGCCGCTACCCATAATCCCTGAGCCCACAACGCCAACTTTTTGAAGGTTCATCTTGGAACCTTACCGGTTTGCTTTGGAGCAACCTGAAGGTCGGCTCAACGAAGCACGAAATGAGGACCGTTGATCTAGAGCAGATAACCGTCGAGCGCCCGTCGACACACTTCGTTCGCAGTCACGAGGCGACAGCCCACGCCAAGGAGGAATCCCCGGTTTACGAGCTAGGCCTCGCTGATGGTCACCGATTCAATGACCAACCGCTCGCGTGGCGTACCCGAAGGCGTGCCGAACCCGTTGATCGCCTCGACGACGTCGAGTCCCTTGACCACTTGGCCAAAGAGCGCGTAGAGCGGTGGAAGGCGAACCCCGTCGGGACCGGAGATGACAAAGAACTGCGAACCGTTGGTGTGGGGTCCGGAGTTGGCCATCGCCAGCGATCCCAGTTCGTAGCGGCCGTGCTTGGGCAGCTCGTCGTTGAAACGGTAGCCGGGGCCGCCAGTGCCGGTACCGGTGGGATCGCCACCCTGCAGGACGAACCCCGGTATCACGCGATGAAAGATGATGCCGTCGTAGTAGTGCCACCGGGCCAGGTAGACAAAACTGTTCACCGTGACCGGCGCACCCAGGGCGTCGAGGAGAATCTCCATCGTCCCTTTCGACGTCACCATGGTGGCCGTGTAGGTCTTGGTGGGGTCGATGATCATCGGAGGCGCCGCCTTGAATTTCTGGCGCGGTTCACTGCTTCCGTCGGGGTTCGGGATGTGGTCGGTCATAGCTTCCTATCGTTCGAGGGTGCGCATGCGGGTACTTCTTACGGGGCCGTTACCTTCAGCAGGTCAATGATAAAGACCAAGGTGTCGTTCTTGGCAATGCCGGTCCCCGGTGAATTGTCCCCGTAGCCGAAGGCCGCGGGAAGGATTAGTTCGCGCCGCCCTCCTACTCGCATACCCGGAACTCCGTCGACCCATCCGGCGATGACCGAGGTCAAATTTAGGGTGATGGGCAGCGGCTTGCTCGTCCACGACGACTGGACGACCTTTCCGGAGGAGTACGTACCCAATACGTACTGCACGCTGAGCGAGTCGCCGACCCTTGCCACGGCTCCGGCGCCCGTGATCAGGTTGCTCGATTCAATGGTGGTCGGAGGAGTTCCCTTCGGGATCACCATGGTGGGCGCCTTACCGAAGGTACCGGCCGGGGAGGGATCGGGGATTGGTTTGATCGTGACCGGACCCGCGGTCGTGGTGGTGGTCGGCGCGGTGGTGGTGGTACCGGCCAACACCGTCGTAGTCGTCGTAGTCGTCGGAGACTTTCCGGCGAAGAGCAGTGCGGCCGAACCGACGACGAGCAAGGCCACAATCGCCACGATGACGCTGCGTCGGATTGTCTTGCGTCGCTTATTCGCCCGTTGCTCCTGCTCCAGTTTTTGACGGCGGGCCGCCTTTTGCCGTTCACGTTTGGTAGTTGCCATGGATGCGACTTTAGTAGCCATTTAGAAGGACTCCAATCGCCTCAACTAGTTTTGGGGGATGGCATTGGTCGTTCAAAAGTATGGTGGCACCTCGGTTGGTGACGCGGAACGCATCCGTGCGGTCGCTGATCACGTCGCGAGAACCCGCGATGATGGCAAAGAAGTGGTGGTAGTGGTGTCGGCCATGGGCAAGTTCACCGATGATCTGATGCGCTTGGCGGATGAGGTGTCGCCGACCCGCCCACCGCGAGAACTGGACATGTTGCTGACGGCCGGCGAGCGAATTTCAATGGCGCTGGTGTGCATGGCGCTCGCGGCCCGGGGCGTGGAATCGGCCTCCTTTACCGGCTCTCAGGCCGGCATCATCACCGATAACGACCACACCCGCGCCAAAATCCTGGAAATTCGTCCCGACCGCATTCGAGAGGCCCTCGACTCGGGATTGGTGCCGGTGGTCGCCGGTTTCCAAGGTGTCTCCACGCAAAAGGACATCACCACGCTGGGTCGCGGCGGATCGGACGTCACGGCCGTCGCGTTAGCCGCCGCCCTCAAGGCCGATTTCTGCGAGATCTACACCGACGTGACGGGCGTCTTCACTGCCGATCCGCGCGTCGTTCCCAACGCCCG
>Ga0182024_10014784_pt1 | contig 15042 bp, 12 predicted proteins | sample P32metaG_FD_120480 | JGI IMG/M metagenome (GOLD analysis project Ga0182024, IMG submission 120480) | Permafrost microbial communities from Stordalen Mire, Sweden - P3-2 metaG (Illumina Assembly) | ecosystem: Environmental > Terrestrial > Soil > Wetlands > Permafrost | place: Sweden: Stordalen... | reverse complement strand
CCCCCTCTAAAATTCCGTACGGCGGGTTTTCCCCAGTACGGCTTCAAGGCTGACGTTTCAGATGATGCCTTCCTGTCTGCCGATTTGCTTAAGCCTGCTCCCGACGTACGCAGCGCAACAAAACAGTTTCCTTCCATCCTTCGTATCGTCCAAGACTGAGACCCGTGATCCCGTTCTGAGCCGGGCAGGTATTCTTTTCCGATACCGTCATTCAAGCCTCACGGCTTTACCCCAGAGGTCCTCGCTCCGGTCAGGGTTATAGTGTCCCTGTCCATCAACACTTATTGACCTCATCCGAGCCACTCACACGCACTCCCCGATTTTCCAGCTTCGCTGGTTATACGGAGAGCCAATGCTGTGCGGGAGCGCCTAGGCTGCCCACGAGTGGTTCCGAGCTTTCACTGTTAATCCTTGTCAGCATGCAGCCCTCTAGGACCACGGAGAACCCGCCGGTAGCATATACCCAGTTCCTTCACCGGCGGCACAGCCTTCATCTCCGAACAAAAGATTCGGCATTCTTATCTACCCCACCACAGTCCGCTACCAGTGGGTCGGCTTTTCGCGGCTAACGGTTCGCTTCTTTTGCTACAGCCTGCTGACTTGCTAGCCCCCCTGACGGACCCGACGCTGCTTGCGCTTTGCCGGCTGGGGCTTTTACTCCGGAGCTTCCGGTCAGAGAGATCACTCCCTCCGCCGTCCGGTATGACTACAGTAGCAACTGGGCAAGTTCTACTGGCAGGTCCTTCCCCTGCTGGATTAGCAGCTAGCTTCGCTGCGATGTACGGGTAGCCGACGATCCAGGAGCTGAGTGGAAGACCGGCAAATGCTGACGCGTCTCCCAATACCAACCTGAAGGTCGGGTCTGAGAACACTCTTCAGATTTACGAATGGTCGGACCCTACCTCGGCTGCAAGTCCAGTGCTTGCCACACCAGCAACATTCCATCGCCGAGACGCGTATCCTGATAGGTACTAGCAAGTGAAAATCAGGGCCCATGAGCACCAAAGGGGAGGACCGGTTCGATTCCACCGAAGCCTCGCCGTGGATGCGGCCTTTTGTGCCGCGGCGTTTCCTGCGCAACGGGCACCTGCAGACCATCGTCGGCAACCTTCTGCCCCGCACTCATTCGTTGCCTGAGCCGGAGAGCCAACTCATCGAGGTGGAAACAGCCACCACAGCTCGCGGAGCGAGTTTCGTGCTGTGCCACTGCCATTGGCAACCCGCCGAGGTCCGGAGCGAACGACTGACCATGGTCATCGTTCACGGGCTCGAGGGATCATCCTCTTCTCCGTATGTACGGGGGAACTCGGCGCGTGCTTGGACGGCTGGCTGCAACATCGTCCGCATGAATATGCGGAGCTGTGGTGCTGGCGAACAATTGTCTCCCTCCATTTATCACGCCGGCCGATCCGAGGACGTCGCTCTTGTGATGGCCGAATTGGCCCACGCGCACCTCATCCGCAGCTTCGCGCTGGTTGGCTATTCCATGGGAGGCAACTTGGTTCTCAAGCTGGCCGGCGAGTTGGGCAGCGCGCCGCCGCCCTATCTCAAGGCCGTCGTCGGCGTTTCGCCACTCATGGATCTGGTTGCCTCCGCCGCCGCACTGCACGAACCGCAGAACCGCCTTTACGAGAGCAGGTTCCTCATCGACCTGCTAAGGCGCTTTCGCCACAAGGTCGAACTCTACCCGGCTCTCTACTCCGCAGACGGCCTCAGCAAGATTCGCACCATGCGGCAATTTGACGAGCAGGTCGTTGCGCGATACGGCGGCTTCACGGACGCGGACGACTACTACCGCAGTGTTGCCAGTTCCAACTGGGTGCAGGACATTTCCGTGCCCACGCTGATTCTGCACGCTCTCGACGATCCCTTCATCCGCATGACTCCCGAAACCCGCGGCAAGCTCCTCGCCAACAGCCGCGTTAGGCTGGTCGAGACTCGGCACGGCGGCCACTGCGCCTTTCTGTCGCCCGAGCCAGGCGACGCAGGCTTCTGGGCGGAGAGAACGCTACTCGACTTTCTGCTCGTGACGGTAGAAGGCTGATCGGTCGTTGAATCGAAGCCTTTGAGAATGCGGTCAAGACAATCGAAGCAATCGATGGCTTATTCATACCCTGGTTCATGGGCGATCCAATGAAGGACGCTTTCATGTGCATGGGTATTTGGACCGCGGCACCACCACAGCACCCTTCGATATGGTCGTGTTGAACGAGATGAGCCGCTTTCACCTTGCGCTGGATGCACTGAAGCACATTCCGCGGCTTCGTTTACAGGCAACGGCTGCAATCGTTTTGTTCAACAAGAAGCTTGATGAGCATCACGACTACATCCGCCAGGAATTAGAGGACATGCCGGAGATCAGGGACTGGCAGTGGACCGCGGATTTCAGCGATTACACCTCCCCGGCTCCGCTTGCCAAAGGACCTCCCGGCAAAGCTTTGTTCACCGGCAGTCAGGCGACAACCGAGCAAGAAAGAGGCGCGCCGTTCCGGCAAACAGGGGCGCAGGCATCACTTTTGCGAGCATCAGGCATCAGGCCGGACAAGAGCACTGGGTGGCCAGGCTCATCATCCAAATTAAGTAGTGCCGCTGGGGTTATGCCAGCCGCCGTCTGAAGCGATGAGCGCGTCAGCCTCTTTTGGCCCCCAGGTGCCCCGCTTATAAGAGCGCGCCGGGTGGTGGGTTTTAAGCACCCGATCGACCACCTCCCATGCGGCTTCAACCGCGTCCTCGCGGGTAAAGAGCGCCCCGTCGCCCTTCATAGCGTCGCCCAAAAGCCGCTCGTAAGACGTCTCTTCTCCCGGCTGTTCATCTGACAGGTAAAGCTCTCGCTCCTCTCCGATGAATTCCTGACCTGCGAGCTTCACGCGGGCAGCCAGAGCGATGGCCGAGTTGGGAGAGAGCCGGAAGCGCAGGTAGTTCGAATTGCTATCCGCCTGCACAGCGTCGGCAAAGAGCTTCTGCGGCGGCTGCTTCAGCTTCACCAGGATTTCGGTCGCGGTGGTGGGCAGGTATTTACCCGAACGCAAATACCAGGGCACACCGTCCCAGCGCCATGAATCGATGAACAGCCGCATGGCGCAGTAGGTTTCAACATCGGAGCGCTTCGCCACGTCCGGCTCCATTCGATAGCCGGCATACTGGCCGCGTACCAGATCGTTGGGCTTTAGAGGGTGCATGGCTTTCAAGACTTTGGCCTTCTCGTTGTGCACGTCTCCAAAGTCCCGGCCCGCGGGCGCTTCCATGGCAAGGAGCGCAACGATCTGAAAAAGATGGTTCTGGATTACGTCGCGCAGACAGCCTGCTGTCTCGTAAAACGCGCAGCGCTTACCTACGCCGAAATTCTCCGATAGAGTTATCTGGACGCTGGCTACGTAGTTTCGGTTCCAGATCGGCTCCAGAAACGAATTGGCGAAGCGGAAATAGAGAATATTCATGATTGCTTCCTTCCCCAGGAAGTGATCGATCCGGAAGATGGAGTCTTCCGGGAACGCCGCATGAGCGACCTGGTTCAGCTCGCGTGCCGAAACCAAGTCGCGCCCGAATGGCTTTTCGACAATCACGCGCGCATTCCTGGCCAGGTTTGCGGCCCCCAGTCCTTTGATAACTGTTTCGAAGAGTGCCGGTGGGATTGCCAGATAGTACGCGGGGCGGCGCGCTTTTCCCAATGCCTCTTTAATCGCCGTGAATGTATTGCCATCTGTATAGTCCCCGCTCACATACTTCAGCAGAGACAGAAGGCGCCGAAGTGCGCGCTTGTCATCGATTCCGTCCGATCGCCTGATGCTATCCGTAGCTCGCCTGTGCAGGCGTTCCAGGCTCCACTTTGGAAAGGCAACGCCGATCACCGGAACCTTAAGTACATCACGCTTCACCATCGCATAGAGCGCCGGGAAGATCATCTTATGGGCCAGGTCGCCCGTCACGCCAAAAACCACCAAAGCGTCTGACTCGGATGCGGCCATCACGCGCTTTCCCTGACGAGCGCCTGCCCGGCTTCCGCATGCGGATCGTAGACTACGCACTGGCGGTGAGCGCGAATTATGCGGCGCACGATGATGATTCCCATCCGGCCCAGTCCGATCATGCCAGGTTCCATTTACTTATTCCTTCCCTTCAAGGTCGCACTGCAGACTCCAAACGGATGCTACATGCATCCAACCACTTGTAGGGTCTCCATTGCAAGCGGTTTCACGACTCGACGCTTAGGGCGCAAGAGCTGGAACAGAAAGTGGAGCCGTAACAAATGAATTCGCAAACGCTGAGACACACGGCAACAGCTCTATTCGCTTACGACAAAGGTCCGCACGCGATGGATGCCAACGAACAAGAGCGCGCGAAGGCTACTGCTCCGGCTGCACAACCACGTTTTGCGGATGACTGATCCTATGAGGCGAGCCTGGGGCCTCCTTGTAGCTCGTTGGAGTGATTGTGAAAACATAAAGCTTATCCCCAGTATTGCTGATTGCATAGAGGTGGTCCCGGTTGTCCCAGAAGAGTTGATCGATCTCGACCTTCTTCAGAATTTCGGTGTAAGATGTGATCGGCTTGCTTCCGTTGAAATGGAATATTTCGAGCCCCTCCGTCCCACCAACAGCTAATACCTTGCCCGATGGGGACATTTTCAAATCCGTCACGCTGACGACCGAAGTCTTTGGCATGTTGCTGCGCGTGCTGGCGGTGCTCAGGTTCCCTTCCGCATCGGCCGTATAGGTGGCGAGTTGCGGAAGTCTGTCCGGGCTGAAGTCTTCCTGGTTTACTGGCTGCATGGATATGACAACATGGTCGGTTGCATCGGCCGCAGCCAGCGAAGGGCAGTAGAAATAGCCTTGCGGCGGTGTTGGGGGCGTCGCGTTGATAGAAATCTCGGTCAGCAACCCATTGGCGTTCCTGTGGAACCCGTATATCCCCCAATACATGTCTTCGAGACAATCTGCCGAATAGGCGTAGACATTGTTGCCAATGAAACTTGCAGGAAGATAAAGCCAATCGTTGCCGCTGCTATTTCCGGGATCCTTCAATCCTCCAGTGGACTTATCGACATTAAAAGTCACATAGGTATTATTCGCGCAGCCGCTGCCGTCGAACTCCATATCGTACAACGACTTCCCGGTATGGTCGAGAAACAGTGGGCCTAAAACATTGCAGTCGTTAGACTGCGCGGTATCCGTGGTTGCTGCGTAACGAAGCGCGCCATTGGATTCGATCCAATAGGATTCGATGGCAGTCCCGCTGCTGTTCGTAGCGAAGAGGTACTTTCCGTTCGCCGCCATGCTCATGACATTCTCTTGAAAGGGCGAACCGCTCACAGCGGTGAGCTTCCCATTCGACGCCGCGGCGAAAGCTTCAATCTCATTTATATTTCCGCCCTTGAGAGTACTCGACACATACACGTACGCGACAGGAGAGTCACTGGTGGAGGCGTGGCTAACTTCATCAATTGGTGTGGGAGCAGTTTGGGCAAACGCCTCGGCGCAAAGCGTTATAGTCATGATCAACACGAGATCTAGGCGATTTCTCATCAGACAACTCCAAGTTTTCAGTTAAGAGCAGTTGAGCCGGTTGGCTAAGCAGGCCGGCTGTAATGAGTGAAATGTTGCCCGCGGTGCCAAATGACATTCGGATGCGAAGGGAATGATGAGGTCGCTAACGCGACAGGCCTAAATCGGGTCATAATCCCTCCTTAGCTATTGCGCGGCACTCATCGAGCGCCGTCACGCTAATCACCGTAGCGGCTCGGATTGTCATTGTCTGAGCAAATTGGATCACCTCCGATCCAGAGCAAAGTTAGAAATCGGAAGAGTCAATATGCTCGCTGAGTTACAAGGAATCCGTTAATTATTAGTCAGCAAGGGTAAAGTGAGGGTAATCGCTATCGAGAAGTCGATTTATTCAGGGACTGTCAGTGGCCAGTAGGCCTATCAATTCATTCAATCTAATATGTGCGTTGTGCTCGATTGCTCAGCGCGGGCAGTTGCTAAGTGGGAGACTCCAAATGCGAGTCCCGGTTTATCGAGATCGTGAGATGCATACTCTGTGATGATGTGGACGAGAAGCCGATGCCCGGTGTCTACAAAATGAAATGAGGTTGCGACCCGGGCAGAAGGAAAACTTCAATGATGCTGATTCTATTGATCGTTGTTCTCGTACTGGTTTTTGGCGGCGGCGGCGGATAATACGGTTACAGCCGTTGGGGCTATGTTGGAGGCGGAGGCATCGGACTGGGTACCGTTCTGGTGATCCTGCTGGCGTGCTATGTGCTTGGAGCGTTCCGCTAGGAAAAGGCTGCGGCTTGAGCAGCTTGTTCCTGGAGGCGCGGAGACGAGCCCCATCACTGGGGCCGCCGACGTCTCAACCTGTGCGGAAGTGACTGGAAGTGTTTCTCGGAAGATGCCCCCCGGCCCCGATCCATTGGATTTCGCGCATTGTGAAGTCGCGGAAGGAAGCGGCACTAGCTCATGCGGACCGGTATTTGAGATCGCAGCTGGTCTTGTTTAGTTGATAAAGCCGCCGGATATTGGGGCTGGTCGAATGGCGGCTATGCTTACAACGAGGGCTACTGGGGCCCCAACGTTGGCTACTACGGCGGCATCAACTACGGCGGCGGCTACCTGGGCATCGGTTTTGCCGGCGGCGAGTGGCGCGGTGGGAGCTTCGCCTATAACACCGCTGTTGTCAATGTGATTGTGAGCTTCGTCCACACCACATTCGTCGACCGGACGGTCATCGAGAGAGACACGGTGTCGAACCCCAATCACGCGGCCTTCAGCGGCGGGACCGGCGGCGTGCAACATCAGGCCTCCGCACAGGAACTGGTTGCCGCGCACGACCGGCACCTGGCTCCAACCAGGTTCCAGACGGCTCACGTAGCGGAGGCAAAGGCCGATAAAACTTCCTTTGCCAAGGCCAATGGCGGGTACCCCAAGAAGCTGGTTGCGGCCAAGCCGTTAGCGGCGAAAACGCACGCTGCGCCGCCGGGTATGAGGGCAGAAGCAAAGGCACCGATAAAGGTCGAGCCAAAGGCTGTATGCCATCGTTCAAAACAAGAACTATCGCGCTCATTGATCCTGAAGGCGGCCAACATGTGTAAGAGTCGGCCGGGGTCCCTGCGGCGCAACACAAAAATGTTTCAGTAAAAGACACGAGTTGAGTGCTAAATGGAGCATACTTCGTTGGGCATCCTGCTTACGCTTGATTTAATGGGTGTATTCATGACCGCAAGCGAAGCGAACCAGCAACGGATACTCACGCTCCTCCTCTTCGAAGAAGAACAGATGCGAGCTCGGGACAGCGCTTTAGAAAGGGAAATCCCCGCCGTGAGGCGGGGCAAGCTACCGATGTCTGAACCACGGCACCTTTCGATTTCTGGCCTTTGCGAAACGTTTCAATCGAACGCTTCTTGACCTCGTTGCGAGTGCGCTTTCAGTAGCCCACGTCCATTTCACCATCGTGCCTCTGAGGAGCTCATCGAACGATGCATCCACTTCCTGCATGTGATCGACACTACCGCAAGCGTCGGTTGGCTCTGGATTGGTCTTCTTAGGTTCTGTTGGTTTCGATCCCTGGTCCGTGCGAGCCGTTTTTTTTGTTTTCCCGGCGAACCAGTCAGCAAACTCTGGCCCACCTGGATTGAAACAGCTGAAAACTCAAGCCAAAGCTGCAAAAGCTAACGGGCTGGCCATTTTCGGCTTTGAAAGACAGGGTTCCGGGCGAGTGACCGGCAATTCGGACATTATGCTTTCCCAGGTCTCAAGAGCGAGACCTGTGGGTACACATTTTTGTGGTTGGAAATTGAGATGCAGGCCACCCGTCCGCTAAGATGAGGTATTACGCGCCTATCAGACTCGATCGCAATTTTGTGCACAACCGGGTTTCCGGCAACTTGGCTTCGTTGCAAGCAGCCCGCGATGTGACCCGGTCTTGCCGGGCCTTTTCCTTCTGTGCTCACGACCATGGCGTTTGACCGCAGCCACCGAAGGTGGTTTGGAACCTGCTCCCGCAAGCCGGTTCCGAGGGACCTACCCTCATCGGATAAGCAGTCACGCGCTACTAGGCCCCGTGGGCCTTTTGCGCTCGTGGCGCACTATCACCGGCAAACCGGACAGAGCTCAAAAATCGGGACTATGTCCGGATTGCCGAACATCCTCTCGGAATCCGGGAAAGCGACAGGAAATGGTCGACAGGCGTACGAATTGGGCTATTCTTTAACCGTGAAATTGCTGCATGGAAAATGGATTGAATCGCGTCTAAACTTTCGGGACGAGTGCCGTGGAGATATGATGCGCGGTTTAACTTGAAGTCATTACGCGGAGAGAATCACATGGCGTTGTTGCGGTACGATCCCCACGAGCACATCATCTCAGATGCTTGGCTCGCGCTCGATGAATCCGAGCGCATGCGGCTAGTCGCGCGATACCACCGGCGGCAGCGAATCCGGCTTCTCAATGAGACGATTCACGCCGCAGCACACGTGATCGTCGAGAATCAGGTCGCGCTTGGGGACTCATTTCCGGCAAAGGCTGTGCTTTTTCGGTTGATGAACGAAGGGCTCGACCGGCATGAAGCCATCCATGCCATTGGTTCTGTATTGTCGGAAACGCTTTTTGTGGTGATGAGTAAAGAGGATGTAGACGGCGATCTCAATGCCGATTATGTGGAGAAGTTCAAGTCTCTGTCGGCGGAATCCTGGAGGAAGCAAGCGTCGTAGGTGGGCTTTGATGCATCGGGGCACTTGGCATCTGTCTGCTAACAGAATTTCCGTCCATTAACCCGTTTTGGGGTTGGGGAAGGATTGCCGACCATCCTACCAGAACTCGGAGTCGCTGGCAGTAGCTGGGTCGGAAACGCGGTTTCTGCTGTTGCCGACAAGTGTGAGCCGGGGCAGATATCGAATGGAACCTCGGCTTTCGAGCAAGCGTATTCCTTGGAACTGGCCCCGAGCGCGCGGGGAGAAGATGAGGCATGTCCGCCGATAAGCCACAAGAGGGGGGAAGCATGAACGCTGACCTACGACTTGCCATGCGCCAGTTGCGCAAGGCTCCCGGATTTGCCGTAACCGCAGTGCTCACGCTGGCGCTGGCCATTGGCGCCAACGCAGTTGTGTTCAGCGTGTTGAATGCTTTGGTGCTGCGTCCGCTTAATGTGCCGCACTCGGAGGACCTTTTCATGGTGCAGCGCGACTTCCCGCGGGGAGTGACTCCCTCGCAGACGTATCCCGATTACCGGGACCTGCGGGACCGGAACCACAGCTTCGAGTCGCTGATTACGTTCGACATTATCGGGGGAGTGGGTCTGGATATAGGGAGCGGGAATCCCGCCGTCGCCTGGCCGTACCTGGTCAGCGGCAACTACTTCGACGCGCTCGGAGTGCGGCCCTATCTTGGCCGGTTCATCCATGAGCCGGACGAGCACGGAAAGAACAGCGCGCCCTACGTGGTGCTGAGCTATGCCTTCTGGCACAGCCGCTTCAACGGCGATCCGGGGGCGGTGGGACGGACGGTTCAAATCAACAAGCATCCCTACACAATTGTGGGAGTGACGCAGCCCGACTTCCGCGGAACGGAGCTTTTCTTCGCGCCCGATTTTTTTCTCCGTTCGTGGATATGCCGCAGATTGCGGGGTGGGATCCGCTCGATGAGCGCAGCGACCATTTCACGTGGGTGATCGGCCATTTGAAACCCGGGGAGACACCGAGCGCCGCGGCGGCGGACCTGAACACCATTGGCGCTGCGATGGCGAAGACGTATCCCAAGGAGGATGAGTCGCTGAAGTTCTCGCTGGCGCGGCCTGGGCTGGTGGGCGATACGCTGGGGCGACCGGCGCGGGGTTTCATGGCCGGATTGATGCTGCTGGCGGCCCTCATCCTGCTGGCCGCGTGCGCCAACCTGGGTAGCTTGTTCGCGGCGCGGGCAGCGGACCGGTCGCGGGAGATTGCGGTGCGGGTGGCCCTGGGATCGAAGCGGAGGTACATTGTGCGGCAGCTTTTCACCGAAGCGATCCTGATTTCACTGGCCGGAGGGGTATGCGGCATGGCGGGAGCAGCGGCGATTCTGCGCGTGCTGAGCACGTGGCAGCCTATTTCCGGCATTCCCATCAATGTGCCGGTGAATCCGGACGTGACGACATACGCCCTGGCGCTGCTTCTTGCCATTTTCAGCGGTTTTCTGTTTGGCCTGGTTCCAGTGCGCCAGGTAATGCGCTCGGACCCTTGGCAAATAATCCGCTCGGGGTCCTCGGGCGGCGGCCACATGCGCCGCTTTACCCTGCGCGAGGCGCTGCTGGGGCTGCAGATTGCCATCTGCGCGGTTCTGGTTACCGGATCGCTGGTGGCGGTGCGGGGGCTGGCGCGCTCGATGGAGAGCAATTATGGTTTCCAGCCGTAGAATGCGGTGCTGGTGCATAGCGATCTGCACATGGGCGGTTATGACGGCGACCAGCAACCGCAGATGCAGAGGCGCATGCTGGAAGCGGCGGCAGCCATCCCGGGCGTGACCGCGGCGGGTTATGCCGACCGGCTGCCGCTGAGCATTGGCGGCAGCGACTCATCTGTCTTTGCGGACAGCACCACGGATTACCGGCCCGCGAATGTCATCGCCGATGCGCAGACGCTCGATGTCTCCCCGGACTACTTCCGCGCGGCCGGGACCACGATGCTGGCGGGACGAAGCTACACGCTGGACGACGACAAGAAGGCCCCCGCGGTGGCTGTCGTGAACAAGGAATTTGCGCGCAAACTCTTCGGTTCATTCGATAAGGCGGCAGGCGGTCACTTCAAGAAATGGGGCGGCGAGCGCGTTGAAGTGGTGGGAGTGGTGGAGGACGGCAAGTACGAAACCCTGACGGAAAGTCCTCAACCGGCGATGTTCTATTCGTTTTTGCAAGAGCCCTTCGGAAGCACCTGGATCATCGTGCGGTCGCAGCACGGCGCACAGGAGGTGGCCGGCGCGCTGCAACGGTCTATGCGCCGCCTGGATCCCTCGCTGCCGCTGGAGATAAAGACCTGGAACAGCGAATTGGAATCCGCTTTGTTCGCCGCGCGCGTGGCCACAGTGGCCCTGGGTGTGCTGGGACTGCTGGGTGCGATGCTGGCCATTACGGGCATCTTCGGCATGGCGTCGTACGCGGTGAGCAAGCGCCTGCGGGAACTGGGCATCCGCGTCGCGCTCGGAGCCAACCGGCGCGAGGTGCTCGGCGCTGCGCTGGGAAGGGCCTTCCGGTTGCTGGCGATCGGCTCTGCCGCGGGCGTCATCCGGGGCGTGCTCGCAACCCGTGTGCTCTCCTTCATCGTCTATCAGGCCACGCCAAGTGACCCGATCGTGCTCGGCGGCGTCATAATGACGATGTTGGCCGTTGGCCTTGTCGCTGCCTGGATCCCGGCCCGGCACGCTCTCGCCGTCGATCCGATGATCCTACTGCGCGACGAGTAAGACGCGGGCCAATAATTCGGCATCGCTGCGCTTCTTCGGGCTGTGTTGCGAAACGAATAATTGCGGTGGATCGCTTGACGGGCGAGTATGTTTTAGCGGCGAGCACACTGGAATCGAGACCATCGGCGAGGGCCAGATCGACGATGCACTCATAGAGTTCTTCAGATGGAATGCCTTTCGGATTTATGAGTTCCGGGCGGATTACCGCCAAACCGGAAACTGCCGCTTGGTTATCGCCCTGCTGGCGACCATCGACCCGAAACACGCTGATCGTGAAACATCTTCTGAGCGCACATGATTCCCTGTCGACCCCGGTTGTTGACTATCTACAATCAAATAGTGTAGATAGTCATCATATGGGTAAACCAAGCGATCTCGTACAAGGAACGCTCGACCTGCTGATACTCAAAACTATCATGCTTGAGCCGAAACATGGCTGGGCCATCGCCAAGCGCATTCAGCAGATATCGAATGAAGTTCTGCAAGTCCAACAGGGCTCCCTTTATCCCGCGCTTCACCGGCTGGAGCAGCAAGGGTGGATACGGGCCAAGTGGAGCGAAACCGGCTCGGGACGGCCCGCCAAGTTTTACTCGCTTACTAAAGCCGGCCGTGCGCAACTGGAGCGGGAGAAGGAAAGCTGGAGCCGGCTTTCAACCGCAATCAACCTCGTCGTCGAAGGCGTGTAACAAGGCAGGAGGCGCGAGTGCGCATTCTCACACGATTCCGTTTGTCTATCTTGGCGCTGTTCCGCCGTCAGGCCGAAACGGCGCGGCTTAACCAGGAATTGCAATTTCATTTGGAAAAGCAAGTTGCTGAGAATATTGCTCGCGGCCTGTCCCCCGAGGAAGCACGAATGGCGGCCATGCGTTTGTTCGGCAACCAATCGCTCGTGCGGGACCAGGCGCGCTCCACATGGAGTTGGAATTGGCTTGAGAATGGTTTGCGCGACATTCGTTACGGAGTGCGTACCCTCACGCGTTCACCCGGATTCGCTTTGATATCAATCCTCGTCATGGCTTTGGGCATCGGCGCCACTACTTCGCTTTTCACCATTGTGCGTGCGGTGCTGTTGAAGCCGTTACCGTTCGTCGAGTCAGACAAGCTTGTTGCGGTCTATGAACACTTCCGCGAGTCCACAGACGGTGATGGATTCAATGTTGTCTCGCCCGGTGACTTCCGCGATTGGCGACAGCAGACCCATGGCTTCCAGGACATGGCGGCATGGCGCGACTACGGCTTTAATCTCACCGGCGCACGCCAGGAATTCCCGGAGGTGGTCGAGGCTGCCGGGGGCTCCGCAAATCTTCTTTCCTTGCTTGGCGTTCAACCCGTTCTCGGGCGCGCATTCGCGCCGGACGAAGATCGTCCGGACGCAATTCACGTGGTCATGCTCACCTGGAGTCTCTTTCAAAGGCGCTTCTCCGGGGATGCATCGGTGATCGGCACGCAAATCCATCTGGATTCCACCGCTTACACCGTCGTTGGTGTGCTGCCCGATTCGTTTACCTATCCAGATCCTCACATCCAGCTCTGGGTGCCGTATGGGCAGACCTTCACGCCAGAGGTGTACGCCATGCATGAATCCCACATGAGCCATGTGATCGCCCGGCTCAGGCCTGGGATAAGCGCCGCCACCGCAACCAAACAGGTGAGCGCGGTTCAGTACCAGCTGCATCTGGCATATCCATCGAAGCCTGTGGCCGAAGATGCAGTCTTCCGTCCCCTTATTGACGATTTGGTACTGGATGTGAAGACGCCGTTGATCGTTCTGCTTTGCGCCGTCGGATGCATGTTGCTGATCGCTTGTCTCAACGTTTCCAACCTTCTTGTGGCGCGCGGCGCGTCGCGGCGCAAAGAGGTCGCTGTGCGCGGCGCCCTGGGCGGAAGCCGCCTCACGCTCATCTGCGAGCAGATGACCGAGAGCCTGCTGATCTGTGTTGCAGGCGGATCATTGGGGCTCCTGCTGTCAATGCTTTCGACTCATTGGCTGGCCGGCAACTGGCGAGACCTTCCACGGGCGGAGTCTATTCATGTGGACGGAACGGTTCTCGCTTTCTCGATTCTCCTGGTCGTTTTCGCGGCCATGCTGGCAGGCTTGTTGCCCGCCATCTCCTCTACCGGCAAGGGAGTCTTCGCGGTTCTTCAGGAATCCTCCCGATCCATCGGCGGCAGCGCTGCGCGCTCGACGCTTCGCAAGACCATGCTCACGGCGGAAATTTCTCTCACCGTTATTCTGCTCGTATCGGCAGGACTGCTCTTCAAGAGCTTTCTCCACCTGCGTACCGCTGACCTGGGCTGCGTGACCGACCACGTACTTACCATCAAGTACGGCCTTCCTGAGAAACAATACGATACTCGCGAGAAGGTCATTGCTTTTCATGAGTCCCTCATGGAACGCGTGCGCCGTCTTCCCGCAGTTCGCGGCGCGGCCCTGGTTTCCACTCCGCCAGGCGCCGGGTGGGAAAGCGATGACGTCTTTACGACTCCAGGGCGTCCTTCCACCCACTTCAATCTCCAATATGACGCGCTCCAACGCACCATCGATCCGGAATACTTCCGCGTCATGCAAATCCCGTTGATCAGCGGCCGCTTCTTCACAGGTCAGGAGCGTCTAACCAACGATCACTACATCATTGTCAGCAAGAAATTCGCTTCCCAGTTTTTCCCCGGGGATAACCCAATCGGAAGACGCATTAATGTGGCTTGGGATCGCAAGCCTGAGGACTTCGAGATTCTCGGGGTTGTTGGAGACACCCTCTACGACGTGACTCAGCCTGTCAAGGCCACGATGTATTTCCCAATCCTTTCCGGCATTCCGGATCAGGCCAGCGGTGCGACCATCGTGGTGCGCACGGCCGGTGACCCGCTTGCGCTCTCCGTCCCTATCCAGCAGCAGGTGGCCGCGCTCGATCCAACGATGCCGGTCTACGACGTTCTCACGATGGAGCAGATTCTCGGAAAGAACACAGCAAGTCAGAGCTTCAGCGCAACTTTGGTGCTCGCCTTTGCTGGGTTGTCACTGCTGTTGGCCGGCGTCGGGTTGTATGGGGTTCTCTCTTATTTGGTCACCCAGCGCGTTGTGGAAATTGGAATCCGCATCGCGCTGGGCGCGCAGAGATCGGAGGTTCTGCGCATCGTCCTGCTCGACGGCCTGCGTCCGGTTTTCATTGGACTACTTGTGGGCCTGGGAGGCGGTGCGGCGGCAGGCGCGTTGATTCGCTCCATTCTGTATGGGACCAGCCCTTTCGATCCGCTGGTACTTGTCTCGATCGTGGCCTGTCTTCTGCTTACAGCGATTCTGGCCTGCGCTGTGCCGGCAATTCGCGCATCGCGCATTGAACCCATGCAGGCGTTGCGAATGGAATAATTGCTTGCCCGGCGCATTCAATGTGCATTGAAAGCCACAGTCACTGACGACATGAGTATCCCTCAAGGTTGCGAGCTTCCGGGTGTATCGCCGGCAAACCGGACAGAACTCGAAAACCGCGGTAATGCATTATGAGAGGGCGCCCGTGCTTCAGAGTAAGGTTGGATCGCCGGCGCAGCCTGCGGGGGCTTTGCCCCCGCGCCCCCAGGATTTAGCGCTTTGGAGCCTCTCCCGATGTGGGGCCTTTTG
>Ga0182024_10014783_pt1 | contig 15042 bp, 10 predicted proteins | sample P32metaG_FD_120480 | JGI IMG/M metagenome (GOLD analysis project Ga0182024, IMG submission 120480) | Permafrost microbial communities from Stordalen Mire, Sweden - P3-2 metaG (Illumina Assembly) | ecosystem: Environmental > Terrestrial > Soil > Wetlands > Permafrost | place: Sweden: Stordalen... | reverse complement strand
CTGAGAGTAAACGTGACTGAAAATGGCAGTATGCCAGTCGCGGAAATGGGCCGTAGCGGTCCTCGCCATTTCAGCGACAGTCATTTGCTCGCGCGAAAGGCGCACGACTCACGGCCGTCGGAGGCTCCAGGAGGTGGTGAGATCCTGGCGCTTGGCGGAACCACTCACGGTCTGGCCATCATCTGAGAGCTTGCCTGAAAATGTCACCGGCACATCACCCTGCGGCAGAACAAACGAGAACTCGGTACAGGAAGCCATCGCGTCCGCTATCGCGAGCGGCTTGTTGTTTGCCGTGCCTTTCAGGGCCACCTTATGTTCTGACTCGGAAAACTGCAGGAGCACCATCGCGGAAATGCCATCAGCTCCGTCAGGGATGGTGAGATTGCCCCGCCAAGAGCCAACCAAGCCGCATTTGGGGACCTTGCTCACCTTTCGGGATGCTGAATCAGCCTTTGTTGCGCCCATTGGCTTGCCCGCCGCACGCGCTGACATTGGAAAGCTAACGAGCATGGAAGTGGCAAACAAAATGCCGACGTACCCCAATGAGGAGCGTAACTTCATCGCAATCTCCTTCGGTGAATACCATCCGAAACTACGCTGAAGCTGTGTCTGGGGGAATACCAGTTATTGTTTATTTGATGCGTACACCTATGTATCGGTTGGGGGAGTTTCCGCAGCAAAGGAACTCGCGAAACCCGTGCAGAGAACGTTGTTCTTTGGTGGAGAGGCTACAGATGTGGCTGAAATGGGTACGGTGGCTGGCGCAATCGCCAGTGGCAAGCGGGCCGCGCGCGAGTGTGTCCGGACGTTGTTCAAGCGAGGCGCTGCCTAAGGCAGCGAACGATGCGCCACTTAAAATAACGATAACTGTCCTTCCGCCAAGCGTGTACGCTCGGGTTTGTCGAAGACACTTCTGCCGTCAAGCTCTCTAGAAATCGCGTTTTCATGGCGGACGACTTTATCCAATCGCGCCGCCGCATTAAACTGGTTCTCGATCGCACAAGCAAAACGATCGAGTCTCCTGAAGCCATCGAGTTTTTCCGTGTCGCCTAGCTTTGCGGAGTCCAGGCTTGGGCCAACTTTCCCACTCAGGAACGATGGCCTTGCGTTCAAGGCCGGAGCGCGCCTGGTTCTATTCGGAGGGTGGGTATGCTTCGATCTTCGGCAAACGTTTGCGATCTCTTCACCCTCGGCATGGCTTGTGCGAAGACTAGCGGGGCCAGAAGGGCCCGCAGCATTTGCCCAAGCTCCTCACTTGACGAAGCCATTCAGAAAGGTGAGTTGGGAAAGCCAAGTCAGCCGGTTGACGAAAATAGGGAGCCCACGGCGAGTAGCAGCATGCCGCTGCCAACCTCGACCGCGTGCAAGTACCGGCGGAAGCGTTGGTAGAAACCGAGGAACTGATTGATGCCGAGAGCGGTGAGCAGGAATGGGATGGCCAGACTTTGGCCACGGCCGATTGGAATTGATTGGTTCTATATTTTTTCCTTGCAAGGGCACGTTAATTATCGGAACCCTTTGACTGGCGGGCCCGCGGTTGTGACGTGAGCCGCCACCGGCTGGAGGCGACGAACGCCGACAAGAGCCCCACCACCAGCGGGATCAGCGCCAGCGCCACTTGACCGCCCGCTAGTGTGATCACCGTCGCACCGATCATGATGATCACCAGCCCGGCCGCAGCTAGCGGCGTCAAGCCCGGTTGAATGCGCAGGAGCCCGGGAAGAATCAGCCCAATCGCGCCGAGCATCTCAGCCACGCCAATGAACCGCAGGAACACGCCCGGCAGCGGCATTTGCTTCGTCATCACCTCAATCGGCAAGACCAGCTTCATTCCACCGGCGAAAAGAAAGACGAGCGCGAGCAGCCCCTGAACGATCCACAGCAGCACTGCCCTCTTCTGATCGGGCGTGGATCTCGACATGAATTTCATCGTTGTGTCCCCTTGTCTGGGTTCGGAGTCAGGTCGCCCGCCGATCTCGGGCTAGGAAGGAAGCGTGGCCCCCCTCTCACGTTGAACAAGAAGCGGGAGAGGGAAAGCTTCAGCAACCTTCTTGCACCGGAGCAAGACGAGCCGAGCCGCCCTCGACTACGGCGTCACGACGCCTGGCGCTGACCAGACCTAGCCTGCAATCAGGATACTTAGCTAGAGGTCCAAATCGCAAATTCCGGTTAAGACCATATTCCCACAACGGCCCAGCCGCTACGCTGCTGGACGACGTAAACTTTTATGAGCAGCGCTTTAACCTAAACCAGTCCGATCAGCAAAAAACGGACCTAGCTATAGCTAGTGTTTAGCGAGTCCAGCGCAGGCGTAGCTCCTCCGACCCTTTCAAACGTAAGTACTACCTCTCTAGAACCATCGGGCGATTCTCAAGTTCAAAGCGAATGACGGAAAATACCTAGCGATGGCCTTACGAATTGGGAATGAGGGCTGGACATGGTGTCGACGTTTCGGATCGATAGCTTGGAGTTAACCTTATGAATCTACTGAAGTTGAAGCAACATGATATGGCAAATCAGAGCGGGGTTCAGACAGTTGCCGTAGCTGGTACTTTTACGGTTGAGCCGGTCGCGGCTTCCATCAACTTTTGGATGCAAGAACTTAGCATTCCCTCGAGGGTTGCCTTTGCTTCTTATAATCAGGTTTTTCAAGAGCTACTCGATCCTGCCAGTCTGCTATCGCGAAATGAAAAAGGTGTTAACGTCTTACTTATACGCTTGGCGGATTGGCTGGGCTCTCCAGGGGGAGCGAGCTCAAGTCGAGAACGGAAGTGTAATAATAACGCGATCGAAGTGCAGCGCACCGCCAGTCAATTTGTTGAAGCTGTACGCCAGTTCGTACAACGCTCTGCAGTGCCTCTGCTGCTGGTATTTTGTCCCAACCCAGACGAGACCTCTGTGGGAACGGAACTTCTCGTCACCCTAGGTGGTGTCGAAGAACAGATCATAATTGAACTAAAAGACTTAAGCCAAGTACATGTCGTGAGCGCTGCAGAACTCATGTCGTTCTATCCTGTGGCGGAATATTATGATCCTCACGGGGACAAGTCCACCCACCTGCCTTACACACCAGCCTGCTTTGTATCGATCGGCTCAATGGTCTCACGGAGGATCTTCAGGTTAAAGAGCGCTCCCTATAAAGTGATCGTCTTGGACTGCGACCAGACACTGTGGAAAGGTGTGTGCGCCGAGGATGGGCCCTCCGGAATTGAGATGGACGGCGCCCGAACGTGGCTACAAGAATCGATGGTGTTACATCACGATTCCGGCATGATTCTCTGTCTTTGCAGTAAGAATAGCCCTGAGGATGTCTTCCGAGTCTTCGATAGTCGCTCGGATATGCCACTTCGTCGAGAGCACATAACAGCTTCGCGGATTAACTGGAACTCGAAATCGGATAACCTCCGATCGCTGGCGGAGGAACTGCAAGTTGGACTGGACAGTTTTATTTTCATTGATGATAGTCCGGTGGAGTGCGCTGAAGTTCGGATGAACTGTCCGGATGTTCTGACATTGCATCTGCCGTCAGACTGCGAACGCATTCCCAGGTTCCTGCGGCACGTCTGGGCTCTGGATCGAATCCGTATCACTTCAGAAGACAGCCGGCGCGCCTTGTTCTATCGTCAGAACCTTGAGAGGACGACGGCGCAGGAAACATTAGGGCTGCGAGAGTTCTTTGCAACTCTCAACCTCACGGTCCAGATCTCGAAAATGCGTGAGAATCAGCTGCCAAGAGTAGCTCAGCTTGTGGAGCGGACGAATCAGTTCAATTTGACGACCATCCGTCGAACGGAGTCGGAGCTGCATAAGCTGTGGCAATCAGGAACCTACGACTTCCTGACAGTTGAGGTGGAGGACCGATACGGGAACTACGGGCTGGTCGGCCTGACAATTTCTTCGAGAGAGTCCAGGTCAATTGTCGTGGACACATTTCTGCTCAGCTGCCGAGCTCTCGGAAGAGGAGTAGAACACCAGATGCTCGCGAGTTTGGGCAAACGCGCGATCGAGCAATCCCTCGAATTCGTGGATGTTCCCTATCTGGAAACTCAGAGGAATCGGCCAGCGCTTGATTTCTTAAGAAGCGGTGGGATCGGAGTGCCTGTCAACTTTGGAAAGGAGTTATGGTTCCGTTTCCCCTCGCAATATGCAGCAACCTTGATGCACCCGGCTCTTGATCAGAGCGCTCGCCCTTCCATCCAAGGCGTGGATCTCGATGCTCCGACGGAAGAGACAGCCGCAATGCAATTCGAAAAACGCACGGTTATTTCGCTGCGGCAACCAGACCAGCTTAGCCGCATTGCAGAGCAGTTTTATGATTCCACCGACATCCTGGCAGCCATCGTTAAGTCGAACCGCAGAGAGCGTCCGAAATTGGGTGTGGCGCTTGTGCTGCCGGACGGGCCGCTTCAGAAAGAACTGGCGCGAATTTGGTCTGAAGTCTTAGGGATCGATACGATCGCCTTGGACGATAACTTTTTCGATCTAGGCGGTCACTCGTTGACGGCAGTGCAAATGACTTTCAAAATCCGGCAGACGTTCGGCGTCGATTTGCCCCTTCACGCTCTTCTTCAGGCCCCTGTGCTCAGAGCCCAAGTACAAAGGCTAGAGGAAGAGCTTCTTGCACAGCCCGATGCGATTGAGCTGGAGAAGGTTGTTACAGGACGGAGTGTTTTGTCACCGGAACAACGGGAGCAGGCAGCTCTGCGGCTTCTCAGTACCAGGCGCAAGCATCCGTTCGCGGAATTCGAACCACTTCCGGAAATCCATTCCGACCCTCAGAACCGCTACGATCAATTTCCTCTTAGCGACATTCAGGAGGCCTATCTGATCGGGCGCTCTGACAATGTGGAGCTGGGGAACATCTCCTGTCAGACCTATTCTGAAGTGGATGTATCGGATTGGGATCATGAACGCTTGGAGTCGGCGCTCCAAGCGATGATTGAAAGGCACGAGATGTTGCGGGGCATCGTTTTGCCGGACGGCCACCAGCAGATTCTGAAAGACGTGCCGCGATATCGGATTCAATTAATGGACTTGAGCGGACTGGAGCCGGCGGCCGCCACAGCCCAGTTGGAGGCCGTGCGTCGACAAATGTCTCAGCAGGTACGCCCCACTGACCGCTGGCCCCTTTTTGATTTTCGCATATCCCGCCTCGACTCTCGCCGCAGCCGGTTGCACGTGAGTTTCGATCTACTGATCGCGGATGCTCGTAGCTTTGAACTATTTTTCGGTGAACTAGCGCACCTTTACCATAACCCCGATGCAATTCTATGTCCGCTCGAGGTTTCCTTCCGGGACTATCTGCTTGCTTTCAATTCTTTTGAGAAGACTGAGTTATATTGCCAGTCGCGGGAATACTGGCTAAAACGCTTGCCGACGCTTCCTCCGGCGCCGGAATTGCCGCTGGCCACAATCGCCCCTTTTATCACTCGACCCGAGTTTAAACGCCGTCACGCCCGCATTGATGCGGCAATCTGGCAGAGCCTGAAGGAAAGGTCTGCTCGACTTAGCTTGACGCCCGCCGGGATCCTCCTTTCGGCATTTGCTGAAGTGATCGCGATCTGGAGCAAAAACCCGCGGTTTACGATCAATCTCACCCTATTCAATCGACTGCCTTTGCACCAGCAGGTCAATGACATCATTGGTGATTTCACTTCTGTGACCCTGCTGGAAGTGGACAATTCGGGATCGAAGGCTTTCGAGGCGTACGCGAAGCGGCTGCAGGAACAGCTTTGGCAGGATCTAGACCACCGTTACTTCAGTGGCGTCCGCGTCATGCGAGAGTTAACGCGATCCCAGGGTGGCGGACCTAGAGCGATCATGCCCGTAGTTTTCACGAGCCTCTTAAATCTTGGCGATGGAAATGGGAAGACACTCGGGGCAGGCCGACTTGGCCAGACCGTTTATGGAATCAGCCAGACACCGCAGTTGTATCTTGACTGCATCGTGCATGAAGAGGGTCGGGAGCTCGTCCTCAACTGGGATGCGGTGGACGAAGTCTTTCCTCCAGCGCTACTGGATGACATGTTCCAGAGCTATCGATCCCTGTTAGCGCACTTGGCTTCCGATGACTCAAGTTGGCATTGCGACTTGGCTGAGACCGCGCGAACACTGATTCCCGCAACCCAGATGCGATTGCGCGAGGAGATTAATGACACCGAGACTCCGATAAGCGACGAATTATTGCACACCCTTTTCCTCAAGCAGGTCGAGGAACGTCCCCACCAGACTGCGGTCTGTACGCCACAGTGTCGACTGACTTACGCCGACGTTTATCAGCGGGCCTGCGTAATCGAAGAGCTATTGGTGCGTCGAGATGTAAGACCGAACCAACTGGTTGCGGTCATAATGGAAAAAGGTTGGGAACAAATAGTCTCCGTGCTGGGAGTTCTCTTTGCCGGTGGGGCTTACTTACCCATTAGCCCGGAATTGCCGGCGGAACGTCAGCGCTACCTCATCGAGCAAGGCGAGGTAAAGGTCGTCCTGACTCAATCGGCAGCGCAGCCTCGTTTGAGTGTACCCACAGGAGTCGAAGTCCTGGCCGTTGATCTGTTGAAATCCGGGGACCCCGGCGTACCTGTTCCGCGGAGACGGCAAAAGCCGGAGGACCTCGCATATGTGATCTTCACCTCGGGCTCGACCGGCCTGCCCAAAGGCGTAATGATTGATCACCGCGGTGCCGTGAACACCGTCCTCGACATCAATCAACGGTTCGGCATCGGTTGCCAGGATCGTGCGCTGGCGCTCTCCCGATTGAGCTTCGACTTATCCGTTTATGACATCTTTGGCTTGCTGGCAGCGGGTGGAACAATCGTGTTGCCCTCCTCCGACCTCGCGCTCGATGCAGCGCACTGGGCCCACTTGATTGAGTCGGAGAAGGTGACCGTGTGGAATACAGTTCCTACTTTGATGCAGTTGCTGGTGGAAGAAGCTGAGCGTGGCGCAGTGATTGGGCAATCCCTGCGATTGATCATGATGAGTGGCGACTGGATTCCTACAAGCTTGCCTGGCCGAATTCGGAGTCTTCTTCCTCAGGCTGAGATTGTTAGCCTGGGAGGCGCGACCGAGGCCTCGATCTGGTCAATTTTGTACCCGATCGAGCAGATCGATCCGAATTGGACGAGCATTCCCTATGGCAAGCCGATGCTGAACCAGAGCTTCCACGTGCTAACCGAGACGCTCGCACCCCGCCCCGTGTGGGTACCTGGGCAGCTTTACATTGGAGGCATAGGGGTGGCAAAGGGGTATTGGCGAGACGAGGAGAAGACGAACGCGAGTTTCATTGAGGACCCAGCTACTGGGCAACGACTATATCGGACGGGGGACCTAGGGCGTTACCTGCCGGATGGCAACATCGAATTCCTAGGGCGCGAGGATTTCCAGATCAAACTGCGGGGCTACCGAATCGAGCTGGGAGAGATCGAGGCCGGAATTAAGGCACATGCTGGGGTGCGAGAGGCAGTGGTTGTGGTGCGACAGGACCTGCCCGGCGACCGACGTCTGGTGGGGTACTACGTGGCCCGAGAGAAGCAGGGGCCAGACATCGGCGAGTTACTCAGCCATGTGAAAGAGAAACTGCCGGCGTACATGATTCCGAGCCTTGTGAAACTCGACGCGCTGCCGCGAACCGCGAATGGCAAGCTGGACCGCGCGGCGCTTCCCGCTCCGGAGCGCACTCTGCCCCAGACGGGGCGGGCTTTCGCGGCGCCCGGCACGCAGGCGGAGCAGCAACTGGCAGATATCTTTGCCGAAATTCTGGGCATCGAGAAGCTGGGGATCCGCGACAATTTCTTCGATCTTGGGGGGCACTCATTGCAAGTGACCCAAGCGATCTCTAGAATCGGTCGGGCCTTCCAAGTGCAGATTCCTCTGGCGCGCTTCTATCAGATGCCGACCGTGGAAGGCCTGGCTTTGGAGGTCGTCGATATTCTGGCGAAGGCGAAATCTCTGAAGGACCTACACGTCGTACCCACGCCGGTGGAGGCATTGTCCGAGACTCTGCGGCTCCCTACGAATGGAAACGGTGATCGCCGGGCGCTTCCCGCGCCGGGCCAGGCGGACGACGCGCGCGTCCCAGGGTTCTTGGCTGCCCGCGATGATTTGGAAGCTCACCTGACGAAGATTTGCGAAGAAATCTTGGGTATCCCGACCATCGGGGTCCAGCACAACTTCTTCGAACTGGGAGCCCAATCGCTGCTGGTCGCCCGGCTGCTCGCGCGGATTGAACGGGAATTCGGCAGAAGACTGACTTTCGCCTCTGTCTATGCGGCGCCCACGATCGAGCAACTGGCTGCTTTGCTGCGCAACTCAAGTGCTCCCACTCGATTTACCCAGCTGTTCCCCATCCAGCCTGCGGGTTCCAAACCGCCCTTCTTCTGCATTGGCGTGACGATTGGCGGCGGTTTTTTCTATCGGCCTCTCTCGCAGCACCTCGGAATCGAACAGCCTATCCTGGGTGTGCAGCTCGATCAGTCCGTCGTGGATCAACTACACATGCCCTACGCTGTAGAGGAGTTGGCCGGGTATATGGTTGAGGCGATTCGCAAACAACAGCCGCAAGGTCCGTATTTCCTTGGAGGGTTTTGCAACAATGGAACGCTTGTGTACGAAACCGCGAGGCAACTTCTCAAACAGGGATATCCAGTTGCGTTGCTGGCCATCTTCGACGCTCGTAACCACGCTTATTTCCGGCATCACTCGAACGGACGCCGAATTAGCAGGCTCTGGAAACGCGTCCCTTTTCATCTCCAAGAGCTGCGGCAACGGAAGAGCGCCGATGCATGTCGTTATATCGGGGTACGCCTGAAGGCACTCTGGCAAACAGTTCGCAGCAACGCTGGGGATCTTTTCAACGAGATTCGGTCTCGCAGAAGTGTTGTCCGGCTAACGGATCTCGAGCAGATTTTCTCCCTCGCCCTCGAGAAATATGAGCCGAAGCCTTATCCAGGACGGGTTGTTCTTTTCCGCGCCGAGACAAAGTCAGACGAGGCCTTAAGCGGATGGCTTGATGTGATCACTGGTTCGGTGGAGGCGCATGACGTCTCAGGCAACCATATGGGAATATTTTTTGACCCCCACGTCAATCACCTGGCCAGCCGACTCGCGACTTGTATTGACAAGGCAAGTGAGTTTGCCGGGCGGGACGTACACACCTCTCATGAAGCCGCCGTCAACCATCCGCGGCCACTGTCCCACGTGCGGGCGTGAATTATCCTTCCCGCGCTGGCATCGATGTTCGAGGACCTCAGCCGCGCCCACGGCAAATGATCCCCGCAAAAGATATACAGCGGCAGATAACAGTGGTGGTTGTAGTTGCCGTGGAACAAGCGCGCCTCTTGTTCGCCGTGCAGCGGCGTGTCAGTCGCATCCAGATCGAGCGCGATCTCTCGCGGGGCTTTCCGGTGCGCCTCGAGGAAGATGCCCATCAGCAGCGCGTCCAGCGCCTTAGCCGAGTAGCTGATTTTGTGATAGCGCTCGGTGTGCGGTGAGCCCACCGAGACCAGTTCCAGCCGGTTCAGAGATACGGGAGGAATCCCCAAGGCTACAAGGCCGACCACATCTCCAGCAAATCGGCTGTGGTCGATCTATGTATAATACCCCTGCCTCAGAAGGGCAAATCACATGCGCATGATACTCAAGGTTTCACTCCCTGTTGAATCTGGCAATGCCGCAGTTCGGAACGGCAGTTTGGGGACAACGATCGAGAGCATCTACCTCAAGCCTGAAGCGGCTTACTTCGCCGAACAGAATGGCGAACGGACTGGCTACATATTTTCCGATATGAAAGATTCATCGCAACTACCCTTGCCCTGCCTCAGCTGGAAATGGAGAAAGCGTTCATCCGTTAAGATAACGGAGCGAACACATGAAGAAGCAACGGAAGCACGCCATTCTGAGGAGGCATTTAGTGGAAGGAGTGCCGATCTCGGATCTGTGCGACGAACTTGGGCTCCAGCCGACGGTGTTCTACCGCTGGCAGAAGGAGTTCTTCGAGAACGGCGCGGCAGCTTTTCAGCAGAGAGGACGGACCAAGCATCAGCCCGAACAGGAACGAATCGCGTATCTGGAGAAGAAGATCCAGACGAAGGATGAGGTTTTGGCCGAACTGATGGCGGAACATGTTGCCCTAAAAAAAAAGTTGGGGAACTCTGACCGGGGTCTGGGTTCCGCACGATACGCGGGATCAGATTGTGGATTTCGTCCGGTGCTGGTCGCGGAAGACCGAGATCGGCGCAGGGCGGTTCATCGGGTGGCTCGACATCACGGCCAGCAAGTTCTACGACTGGCGCGAGCGATGCGGCCAGGTCAATGAGCACAACGGCTGGGCTCCCCGGGACTTTTGGCTGGAGGATTGGGAGAAGCAGGCGATCATCGGCTTCCACCGGGAACATCCGCTGGAGGGCTACCGGCGGCTGACGTTCATGATGCTGGACGCCGACATCGTGGCGGTGAGTCCGGCCAGCGTGTGGCGGGTGCTGAGTCGGGCGGGACTGCTGCGGAAGTGGAACAGGAAGCCCTCGAAGAAAGGGACCGGTTTTGAACAACCGCCGCAGCCACACCAGCATTGGCATATCGATGTTTCCTACCGGAACGTTTGCGCGACGTTCTACTACCTGTGCAGCATCCTGGGCGGCAACAGTCGTTTCCTGGTTCATTGGGATCTGCGGGAATCGATGACCGAGGCCGACATTGAGATCATTCTGGAACGGACCCCAATTCATCGCCAAGGACTTCAAGGAGTTCATTCGGATCTCGGGTATGACGCACGTCAGGACTTCACCGTATTACCCTCAATCGAATGGCAAAATCGAGCGTTGGCACAAATCACTTAAAGCGGAGTGCATCCGGCCCGGAACGCCGCTGTCTCTGGAAGATGCGCGGCGTCTGGTTAAGGGTTACGTAGAGCATTACAACAACGTGCGTTTGAACAGCGCCATCGGCTATATCACGCCGAAGGACATGCTCGCCGGGCATCAGCGCAGGAGATTCAGACCGACCGGGATCGGAAATTGGAAGCGGCGAGGGAACAGCGGAAGAATCGCCAGCGTGTCGCGTAACGGATGAAGTGGATTACTTCCGGATAGCCGATTATTACCGGCCAATCTTCTGAATCCCACCCCTAAAAGCTGTAGGTGAGAAGCGTTATTCTTTTCCAGTTGAATTTTGTTTCAGAAGGAAGGAGCTCCGCTTCCGGCTCAGATCTTGGCAGGTCAACGCCGGAGGGGCAGAGCTCCGATGAGCTACGATTCTTTTTATCCCACTTTCCGTCCCGCCGCACAAGCTCGAAACGGATTGGGCCGCGAGCTGCGCCGAAGTCATCTTGCGGCGATGCCCCGTTTGTGAATGCGATTCGATCATCGGTCACGGACGCCGTCGCAAGCAGGCGCACGACGAACACCACGACTCGATTGGCATCCGGCGCGGCCGCTGCCCCAGTTGCGGGAAGACCTTCACCTTCCTGCCGTGTTTTTCACTCCCCTACACGCAGTACAGCTTGCTGGCTCGCTGTCAGACGTTGCGGCGGCGCTTTGTGGAGCACTGCTCCTGGGAACAGGCCACGCCTACGCTCAAAGACCCTAACCGCGTGCCTGATTCCTCCACGCTCCGCCGCTGGTCGAGCGGCCTGGACTGCTCCCAACCAGCCCTTTCCTTCCTCCGCCAAACACTCGCCCGCGTGGCTCACGGGCTGGTGCTTGGTGATCCGACCGATCACCAAGCTGGGCCGTGGTCTTGGCTGATTGTGGTTCTGCAAATCCTCTGGCCTCTGCGGCTCTGAGAAATTTTCTCCTGCCCACCATCCTTGCCTGGGAATGCTGGCGGCCTTCTCCTACGTTCGCATCCAGAGGCAAAACTGCGCCGTGGGCGAGGACCTCGAAAAACTGAAACAGCGCCTGCCGCTGCTCGATTATCTGCGGCAGCAGAATTGGACCGCCCAGCCTACCGCTCACGGCCCCGAGTTCGTCGGACTCTGTCCCTTGCATCCGGAGACCCGGCCTTCGTTCTATGTCAACGCCCGCAAAAATCTCTTTTACTGTCACGGTTGCGGACAGGGTGGCGATCTGATTCGCTTTGTCCAGTTGTTCCGTCATCTGTCCTTTCGCGAAAGCCTCGCTCACCTCAAGCAACAAAGCGCTCCTCCCACAGACCCTGCCGCTGTGCTCGAGCAAGCCGCCACGTTCTATCAACAGCAACTCGATCGCTACCCCGAGGCACTGCACTATCTTCAACAACGAGGACTGCGCGATCCTGCCCTGATCAAAGAACTGCGGATCGGCTATGCCCCTGGCGGGAGCTTGCGCCGTCATCTCGCGGCGCAAGGTTATTCTTGCGAGCTCCTAAAGCGTCTCGGCCTGCTCAACCCGCAGGGCCGCGACGCCTTCTACCAGCGCGTCATCTTCCCGTGCTGCCAAGGCGGACGCGTCGTCAACCTCTACGGCCGCAGTATCGCTGCCGCCTTCGCCCATCGATTTCTCTTCGGCTCCAAGGGCGGCTTGCTCGCATGGGAATCGGTTCGCCAGTTTTCCGCGGTGATTCTGGTCGAAGGTCTGTTCGATCTCGCGGTGTTGTGGCAGGCGGGTTTTCGCCACGCCACCTGTTCGTTGGGCACCCATCTCAACACGGACCAGTTTCGACAGCTGTACGACCGCCCGCGCACCGTTTATCTCACCTTCGATGTCGACGCCAACGGCAGCGGACAACAAGCCTCGCAGCAGCTAGCACAGCGTCTATGCGCGCAAGGCATCGCCACTCGCCGCGTTCTCCTGCCCCATGGTCACGATCCGAACTCCTTCTTCCTCCAGGGCGGTGATGCGCGCCAGTTCCACTCTCTTCTGCAGGCTGCCCAGCCATGAAGTTCTGTGTACTCTTCCAGCAGAACTCCCCTAACACACAAAGTCCGGTTCGTGTCGTCGAGCAGACCACCGGCCTGGGAGTCGGCTGGATCAATCGTTACCTGGATCGCGAGTATGTTCGCCGCTTGGCGCACACCAGCCTGCGCATTTACGCTCACAACTTGCTGCACTTTGTTCGCTGGTGGGAGAGCGTTCATCACATCGGCGACGTTAGGGAAGGTAACCTGAGCGAGTCAACGCTGCTGGATTATGTGCGCTTCCAGTCCAGCCAAAAACCTCGGCCTTTTCCTTCCACCATCAATGACCGCGTGGCCGTCGCCGAGCGCGCCATCCGTAACGAGTTCCCCGATGCTCCCTGCCAGATCGCCCACGGTTTTCATCACGCTTTTTTGCGGCGCAGGCCGATGGGTCTTGGCCGGCCGCGGGTGGCGATGAGCCGGTTGCGAGTGAAGGTGCCCAAACGCAACATCGTGCCGCTCTCGGTGGATGAAGTAGCGCGCTTCTGGTCCAGTTTCCGAACTTCGCGCGACTTGGCCATCGTGGGCTTGATGCTCCTGCAAGGGCTGCGGTCCGCCGAAGTGTTGGCTTTGAATCGCGACGACGCGTTGCTTTCCGAAGCACAGCTTCGTGTTCGTGGCAAAGGCAACAAATTTCGCTTCCTGCCGCTGGCGCCGGAAACGGTGCAACTACTCGAACACTACCTGCGACTGGAACGGCCCAATCCCTGCTCCGCCGCACTCTTCGTCTCACTCAAAGGACGCGCGCGCGGAACACGCATGACCGCCGCGGGATTGCGTTCCTTGTTCCGCTACCATCGCCAGGCCACCGGCATCCAGCTCGCCAACCCTCATCGATTTCGACACACCTTTGCCTCGGACATGATCCGCGCCGGTATGAGCCTGCCCGCGCTCATGCAGCTGATGGGTCACGCGGACATCCAGACCACGCTGCTCTATGTGCAGGTCACTCCACAAGACGTCTACCTTGAGTATGCACGTGCCGTAGCGCAGCACATTCGTCCCCTTCCGGTGACCGTCTCATGAACCGCGCGCGACGCCCTCCGCTCCAACATCCTCTGGCTCCTCTCTTCGACCGCGCGATCGATTCCTTCAGTGTTTCTCTCAGTCCCGACACGACTCGCCACTACCGCGGGACTGCCCGCAACTTCCTGGGCTATCTCGGCACTGATCATCCTGAGGTGAAGTGCCTGGACCAATTGCGCCGTGAGTCCCACATCCTCGGCTGGATGTCCCGACTGCACTCGCAGGTGCCACCGCTCGTGACCGCATCCTATAGCAACCTGCTCTTCGGTCTGCGCGCCATCTTCAACGAACTGGCTTGGATGGAACAGCTTCCTGAACTCGCTCCTCTGATCCGTCGCGGGGACCTTCCGCGCCTCCCGCAAAGACTTCCACGCCCACTCACGGCAGAGCAGGGCGAACTCCTGCAGCAGGAATTCCTCCGCCGCAACGATCTGGGTGGCAATGCCTTTTTGTTGATTCGCCACACCGGTATGCGCATCGGTGAATGTGCCGATCTGTCCTTCGACTGCCTTCGCTCCACCGGCCCGAATCAATGGGCGGTTCATGTGCCGCTCGGCAAACTCAAAACAGAACGTATGGTCCCTGTGGATTCCTTTGTGTGTGAACTTGTCCGACGCCTCCAATTCTTTCGTTCCCTTGATTCGCTGCCCGCCGATGGACGACTCCTGGCCCGTCCGCGCACTAAAGAAGCACTCGTTCGTCAACTCCGCGATTACTTGCATCAGGTCTGCCACGCGCTCGGCCTTTCCACCCGCATCGTCCCGCACCAGCTTCGACACACCTATGCCACGGAAATGCTTCGTGCAGGTGTTAACTTTCCCTCCGTTATGAAATTACTCGGCCACACTTCCCCCGAGATGACGATGCGCTATCTCGACGTGGCGCTGAATGACCTCCAGCGGGAATTCGAGCTGGCTCGTTCAAAACCTCGGCATCTTGTTCCGCAGCCGAAGACGCCGTTCACTCCCCGAGCGGGCCTCGATGGCCTGATCGATTCTTTGCTCGCTGCTCAACATGCGCTCGAGATGTTTCGCCGGACGCTGCCAAGCGGTACTTCTCGCCGCCGCCTCGACCGTCTCTCCAACCGGCTTACCAAAATCGTTACCGTAGCCCGCAAGCTCGCGACGACCTGAAAATGGGCAGAGATT
>Ga0182024_10014782_pt1 | contig 15043 bp, 13 predicted proteins | sample P32metaG_FD_120480 | JGI IMG/M metagenome (GOLD analysis project Ga0182024, IMG submission 120480) | Permafrost microbial communities from Stordalen Mire, Sweden - P3-2 metaG (Illumina Assembly) | ecosystem: Environmental > Terrestrial > Soil > Wetlands > Permafrost | place: Sweden: Stordalen... | reverse complement strand
GAGAACGCGCCCTTGCTTGGGTCCCACTTGAGGGACGCCCTAGCGAGCGCTTCGTCGGCCATGTCCTCATCCTTGGTTACGCTTTTTGCGACGCGGCGCGCCTTCTCGTATTCCGCCTTGTTCGGCGCCGGCCGATTGCTTTCGCCGTTCTCGCGGGCCGTCGTAGCCTTCGTCTGAGGCACGTGCACCGTGTCCTTCCGCGGCGCCGGGTCTGAACCACCCGAGCGGCCCGCAAGTCCTTCTACAATGTCTCCGTGCGAGGTGGGGGACCATGCGAGGTCGAATCAAGGGCAAAACTGGGCAGCTTGGCATGCACTAGCGTTGCCATTGGTGAGCGGAACGCAGCAGCCAGAAACACAATCTGTGTCGACCGTGCACGCAGCGGCGCATGTGGTTGCACCGCCGTTCTCTCCGACGCACAAGGGCTCGTCCCCGCCAGCGGCCAAACAGCAGTCGGTCGCTGCAGTACAGGAGGATCCGATCGGCGCGCATGTGCTCGAGCAGAAACCGCGGGGAGCACACGACATCACGGTTGGTTGATTGGCGAGTGGAGCGCAGCAGCCTGACTCGCAGTCTGTGTCGGTCGTGCAGGCTGCCGCGCAGACGTCGGGGTTGCTCGGGTTGCTCAGGTCCGCTGAGCAGATCCCCGAGCAGCACGCGGCGGGCGTGCTCGTACACACGGTGCCTTTAGCGAGGCATGTTGGACCCGTAGCCGCGTCGTCCTTCGTATTTGAAGCATCTGCTTTGGCCTTCGAAGCGTCACCTTTTTCCATGGCGTGCGCGTCGGAGCCCGCGCCTGAATCTAGCGCCAAAGGAGAAGACGGGGCGGAAGAGCACCCGGCTAGAACCGCAACGGCGACAAGGCTGGCAATCTCTCTCATGGATGATCCCTCCCTATTGCGAAACACCGAGCGATCGGACGTTTCTCACACGCATATGGTCCAGGATACCGGATTCCGCGATGCCGGACCCCACTTACCGTCAAGGCCGTGGAGGCAACGGAACTGCGGCGAGTGGTAGCGCGGAACATTCGTGCCGCCGCTAGGCGAAAGCCGGTCGCGCTGACCGCTCTTGCGGACTTCGCGGGCGTGTCGCGATCGCAGGTGTTCAGCGTTCTCGCTACAGCGACCAGCCCCACGCTTGACTGGATCGCCAGGGTAGCCGCCGCGCTCGATGTCGAGCCGTGGCAGCTACTTGCCGCACGAAGCACCAAACGCGAGGCGCGCTAACAACATCCGAGTGCGCTCGCACGACCCGGAAAGAGCGTAACCTCGCGCGATGCGGCTCCGCTCGCTCCTCGCGCTCGTGCTGCAGCTCTCCTTGGGGGCTCTCGTTTCCGCGTGCACGAGCAGCGGTGTCATCCCGACCGGCGACCACACGTATGCGGCGTTGGCCGAAGGCGCGCCGGTGCACATCTACGCTTCGGACAAGGACGCTCCTGCAGGCTTCGAGGTCGTCGGGATCATCGACTACCAGAACCCCGGCAAATACCAGGTACTGTCGCTCCAAGATGCCATCCCAGATCTGCAGGAGAAGGCCCGCTCGGTTGGCGCTAACGGCGTTATTGTCGACGGCAGCGAGCCGGTGAAGTCAGGGATCATCAGCACCGGCGTCCACGTCCGCGCCCGCGCGATCCGGGTAGCGACAACGCCGTAAGGGGCCGCCGACGCACCAGCCACGCTCACCGCTTACGCGTCCTCGCGTCGAGGGCGACAACGCCTGCTCGCGCGTGCCTCCGCTCTTTCAGACGCTCCGCGAGTAGCTCAGCGACGGCACCGCGCCCGTCCAGCATGGCAGCCACGATCGCGCATTCAAGATCCGCGTCGGAGGGTTCCGGTTGTGAGCGTGTCGAGCCGTCCGGAACCGTCGCGACGCTCGCGACGTCGTCGCCCGTCGAATCGGCTTCTTTTTCGCTGGATCGTGCGTCATCTTGCGACGCTTCGTGACGCAAATTGGCAGGGTTCAAGCCCCGTCGGCCACCCCGCCCTTCCGCCGCGTTCTCGTTGAAAAGGCTCGCCCGCCTCGTGGCGAGCGAGAGCGCCACGCATGGCTTTGCTCACCCACGGTCGGGCGTGCTTCGCCTTGCGGCGCGGCCCCGCGATCCCCGACGGCCGGCTTCGCTCGCGCACCGCCACGGAGCAGCGCTAGAGTGCGAGCCATGATACGTTGGCTGGAAGAGCATCAGATGGACGACGTCGTTCGATCGAACTTCGAACGCTTTCGCAGGACGAGCTTCGCCAAAGACCTCGAGGAGGAAAAGGGGGCCTGGCAGATGATGTCTTGGCCGCGAAGCTCCGAGACCCCGCTCCGCTTCCTCTTGAAGGGGAGCCAGAATCAGCGAGCGACCTTCACGATCGACGGCGACGGGCGCGAGTACGGGTCGATCGACGCGTCGTAGAGGTCGACCCCGTCACTCGGGCGTGCCGATCGCGAAGTCCGCGAGAATCGTCGTGTCGACCTTTTGCACTTCGCCTTTCGCGTCGAACAGAAGGCCGAGCTCGCGGTTGTCGTCGAGCGAAGCCGCCGAGAAGTTCTCCGAGCCTACGTAGGCGACGGATCCATCGACGACGATTGCTTTCGCGTGGATGTACGGGCGCGACACGCGCACGACCGCCACGCTCGCCGCGGTGAGAAGACTCACGGCCTGCTCCTGCTCGGCACTCGGCGCGTCATTGGACAGGACGACCCTCACGGCCACCCCCTCTCCGGCCGCCGCGCGAAGCGCCGAGACGACCTCGCCGTCGCTCAGCTCTTCCCCCTCGAGCTCGACCGACCGCCGCGCCGCCGCGAGGAGCGCGACCAGCTTCGGACGCGCGTTGACCGGCGACACGACGAGGCGGCCGCTCACCTTCGCCGGCACGTGGGCAAAGTCGGCCTCGAAAATCGTCTCGGCCTCGCTCACGTCGGCGGGGTCGGCGTCGACGGCAAGGTACTCGCGGTTGTCGAGCGCCGAGCTCTCGTCGAGGTTCATCGTCATGATCCACGCCTCTCGCCCGTCGAGGATCACGCACTTCTCGTGGGTCAGCGCGAACGAAGGCGGCGCCCATTCGACCGCGATCCCGAACGACGCGAGCTCGTCGTACGCGTTCGCGTTGCTCCCGGTACCGCCCGGAAAGCTCTCGTTCAGGACGACCCTCACGTCGAGCCCTGCGCTGCGTTGCGCTTCGAGGGCACGCATCACGGCAACGTTGTCGAGGAGGTACATCGTCATGTGCACGCTCGTCGTCGCGCTCGAGATCGCCGAGACGAGCGCGGAGGCGTCGTCGCTCGGCTCGACGATGATTCGCACGGCATCGGTGTAGACGGAACGTGCGGAAGCCGCGCCGCTGTCGGCGGTCTCGCGTGACGGCGAGCCGCACGCCGCGAGGAGCGCGAGAGCCGGAAAGAACCCGTACCTCCCCCCTCTCATCCCGACGAGCTAGCATGCAGGGGTGAGCACTGCCATGGGGGATCGGGTCGTCCTCGGAACGCTCGGCGTGGGCGCCGTGACGGTCACGGTCGCGGTGCAGCGCGACGGCGAGCCGATCCGCGCCGGCAAGCGTCTCCATCCGCGCTTTCGCGGCGTACACGAGGCGCGCGCTTGTCTCCTCCGCGAGGGGGACATTCTGCGACGACTCGGCGGGCGCGGCGCACCGCGGTTCGTCGAGGCGGGCGAAGACGCGCTCGGCCTCTTTCTCGTGATCGAGCGACTCGCGATGCCGAGCCTCGCCGTGCAAGACTCTTCGGTCCGGCTCCGAGGAGCGCTCTGGTTGGGCCAGGCTTCGCGGTCGGCCCTCCGCGCACTCGCGGACGTCCACGACGCGGACGACTCGGCGGGACCGCTCGCGGTCGTCCACGCCGACGTGAGCCCCGACAACGTGCTCGTCGACGACGACGCGAGCGCTGCAGCCCTCGTCGATTTCGGACTGTCGCGATGGCGGGACGACGCCGGGGCACCCCAGGACGCGTTCCGCGGAACCCTCGCGTTCGTCGCGCCGGAAGTCGCGCGCGGCGAGCCCGCCGACGCGCGGAGCGATCTCTTCGCGCTCGCCACGTCGCTCCTCGCCGCCGCGTCCGGAGAGCTGCCTCGGCAAGGGTCGGATTTTCCCTCGCAGCTCGCCGCCGCAGGCGAGGTCGCGATCCACGATTACGCCGTCCGCGCGTCTGCCGCGCTCCCGCCGGAGGTCGCGCGTGTCCTCGTCGCGTGCGTGCAGTTCGACCCTCGAGACAGACCGGCGAGCGCGTCTGAAGCCTTGGCGCGTCTGGGGTGACCTCGGCCTCGCGTGGTAGAAACGGGCGCATGGCGCACTCCTCGGACCTCGGTCTCGACACGCTCTGCATTCACGGCGGCCAAGCGCCCGACGCGGTCTCGGGCGCCGTCATGACGCCCATCGTGCTCGCCAGCACGTTCGCCCAAGACGGCCCCGGCGCGCCGCGTGGCTTCGACTATTCTCGCGCCGGCAATCCGACGCGCGCCGCGCTCGAGGGTTGCTACGCGGCGGTCGAGGGGGCAAAACACGGCGTCGCGTTCGGCAGCGGGTGCGCCGCGACGACGACACTCCTCCTGACGCTCAAGAGCGGCGATCACGTGCTCGCGGGGAGCGATCTCTACGGGGGGACCTTCCGGATCTTCGACAAAGTGATGAAACCGTTCGGCCTCGAGGCTTCCTTCCTCGACATGACCGACCCCGGCGCAGTCGCCGCCGCCGTCCAACCGAACACGCGCATGATCTGGCTCGAGACGCCCAGCAACCCAAGGCTCAAGATCTTCGACATCGCCCGGATCGCCGAGATCGCTCGCAGCTCGGACCTCGTGTTCGTCGTCGACAACACGTTCGCGACGCCGCTCCTCCAGCGCCCGCTCGACCTCGGCGCGACGGCCTCGGTGCACTCAGCCACCAAATATCTGAACGGCCACTCGGACGTGATCGGCGGGGCCATCATGACGAGCGACGACGCGCTCGCCGACCAGCTGCACTTTCTGCAAAAGTCGGTCGGGGCAGTCCCGAGCCCGTTCGATTGTTATCTCGTCTTGCGAGGGATGAAGACGCTCGGCGTCCGTATGCGCCGCCACGTCGAGAGTGCGCAAGAGATCGCGGCGTGGCTCGCGAAGCATCCGCAAGTCGAGCGCGTGTACTACCCAGGCCTCGAGAGCCACGAGGGGCACGCGGTCGCGGCGCGGCAGATGAAAGGACCCGGCGGGATGATCACGTTCGACCTCGCGGGGGGGCTCGCCGCCGCGCGCCGCTTTCTCGAGGCGCTTCGAGTCTTCGTGTGCGCCGAGAGTCTAGGGGGCGTCGAGTCTCTGGCCGAGCACCCTGCGCTCATGACGCACGCGAGCATTCCGCTCGAAATGCGCCGCGCACTCGGGATCGGAGACGGAATGGTGCGCCTCTCCGTCGGGCTCGAGGACGCTCGCGATCTGCGGAAGGACTTAGAGGCGGGCTTCGCCGCCGCGCGCGCCGCTTGAAAGAATAGTCCAGCGTGACGCGCGAGAAAGCCTTCCCGAATCGCTGAATATTGGCGCGACGACCCGGCGAGCGCGCTATCCTGGATCCATGATCTGTTCGAAGACAGGCGCGACGCAGTGGCTGGGGGCGATGAAGCGGATGTGCGTTCTGGTGTGTGCGGCAGGGGCGGTCGCGATCTCGTCCGCGAGCTGCAGCTCTGCGGCCACCCCTCCGCAAGCCTACGTCTCGTCTTCGATCCAAGCGAGCCCGAACGATCCCGGAGGGTGCTCCTTCCCGAGCGGCCAGGACTGGGTCGAAGACGGCACCGACGAGACGTCGGTTCCGACCAACACGGCGGGAACCTCCGTCACGTGTACCGTGGCCCAGAACGGGACCAGCTTTAACGTAGACCTTAATGTCCAGATGCCCGGCCCGTTCACGCTCACGATTCGAGGTACATTGACGAACGACGCGACGGCGACGCAAACGGTCACCGCCGCATTCGGCAGCCAAGCCGACGGTGACTATGCCGGGACTTGCACTGTGGACTACACGCCGGTGAACGAACCGAAGGCGCTCAAAGGGTCGACCTCTCTGATGGGCGTCTTCCCCGGCCGTGTCTGGGGCAATCTAACCTGCCCCACGCTGATGAACACCATCGGCCAAACCAGCGAGTGCCTGGGGACGGCCGAGTTCAAGTTCGAGGACTGCTCCGAGTAACCCTCAGCTCTTCGGCCCGACCACTCCGACGGGTCCGCGCGCGGGGCCGAGGGACTCGAGGATCGCCTTCACTTCGACCTGCGCCTCGAACTCGGGGCGGGCGTCGAGGAACTCCGTGAGATACCGGCGCGCCGCTATTCGATCTCCATCGGCGAGGTGGGCGAGGCCGAGGGCGTGGAGCGCGTCCGCGTCGCCCGGAGCCTGCGCGAGCGCGAGCGTCCCCTCTTTGATCGCACCCACAGAGTCTCCGAGTCCGCGCAGAACGTGGGCGAGGGCGATGCGCGCCCCGAGGTGCTCGGGCGCGAGGCGGAGACAGGCGCGGTAGGCGTCGCGCGCCGCGTCGAGCTCGCCCGTCTCGAAGAGGGCCACCCCGAGAAAGTGGTACGCGTAAGGGTTCGTCGGATCTTGGCGGAGGACGCTCCGGAGCTCGACGAGCGACTCGTGAAAGCGCTCGGCGTGGAGGAGCTCGGTCGCCTCTTCCACGGCGTCCCAATGGGCGTGATCTGAGGTCTCGCGACCGCCTTCGGGGAGAGGCATGCCTACCGTGTCTTTAGCACCTTTGCTACGAGTCGTGACCGTGCTCGCACCCGAGAGAGCCCACTTCCGGCACACAGTGTTCGCCGCCGCGATCACGCTCGCGTGCGCCTCCGCCTTCTACGGGCCTGCGCTCGTGGCGACGCACGGCGACTGGCCGGCGCCGCTCGACGACGTCTTCATCCACTACGACTTCGCGCGATCGACCGCAAACCTCCATCCGTTCGAATGGATCGCCGGACAGGGCTACTCCTCGGGGGAGACGAGCCTGCTGTACCCTTTCCTCCTCGCGGCAGGATACCTCGTGGGTTTTCGTGGCCTCGCGCTCGGCGTGTGGGCCGCCGCTCTGGCATGCATCTCCCTCGTCGTCATGATGCGCGCCGTCCGCGAGCTCGTGGCGCCATCGCCCGAGTGGGTCGCTTGGCTGGGCGCCGCGATGCTCGTCTGCGTCGGCGCGCTCGATTGGACCTGGTTCAGCGGAATGGAGGGCGCGGTGTTCACAGCCGCGCTCGCGACGGCGCTCGTCCGAGTCAAGCGCGCGAGAGAGTCCCCTCCTACCGCGCGGAGGAGAGCGCAGTGGGCCTTTGGCGCGTGGGGGGCCGCACTCGTGCTCCTGCGCCCCGAGGCGGCGCTGCTCGTGGCGGTCCTGTCCGTCGCCGTCGCACGCCGCGCGTCGTCGCAGTCGGCGTGGGGAGCTCTTTGGCGAAGCGGCGCCCCCGCGGCCTTCGCCACTCTCCTTGTGCTCGGCAGCAATCGCTGGCTCACGGGAGAAGTGGCATCGGCGGGCGCGCTCGTGAAGCTCCTCTCCTATCGCTCTTTTCTTTCCGACGTCGACCGCTCCAAGGCGCTCCTCGTCAACCTCGCGTACCTGAAATCGTTCCTCACCTCGCAACTCGGCGGAGGGCTCGGGCTCTCGGTCGCCTTGCCGTCGCTCTCGCTCGCCGCTCTGGTAGGGCGCCGCACGCGCGCGCTCGCCTTCGTGTGCCTGATCGGCGCGCTCGGATGGACGCTGCTCGTCTCGTGGAACGACGCTGCCCGCTTCCAGAATTTTCGCTACTACATGCCCGCGCTCGCGCTCGTCCTCTTCGCGGCCGCTCTGGGGCTCTCCGCGCTCGCCGGCTCGCGCACGCTCGCCCCGCTCGGCGCCGCCCTCGCTCTCGTCGGCACAGGAGTCGCCGCTCCCGGACTCAAGACTCAGATCGCGTTCTACGCGAACGCCTCGGCGAACGTGCACGACCAGCAGGTGGAGGTCGGCCGAAGGCTCGCCGCACGCATGCCGCCCGAGGCCAGCGTGCTCGTCGGCGACGCGGGGGCGATCCCCTACATGTCGAGACGACACGCGGTCGACGCGATCGGCCTCGGCGGCTACCACGGCTGGCCGTTCGCACGCGCGGGAATCGAGGGAGAAGGGGCGACGGTCGAACTCATCGAACGCATGTCTCGTTCCGAGCGCCCGAGGTTCATGGCTCTCTATCCCAACTGGTTCGCCGGAATTACTTCCACGTTCGGACACGAGGTGGACCACGTGTCTCTCGTGAAGAACTTCGTGTGCGGAGGGCTGACGAAGGCGATCTACGAGGCCGACTGGAGCGCGCTCGCCGACGACAAGACCTCCGAGGATGGGGACGGGGCCCGCGTCGGCACGGTCCTCGACGTGCTCGACGTCGCCGACGTCGAGAGCGAAAAGGAACACGCCTACGAGTCGCCTGCGCCGCTCGGCGGTTGGACGGTATTCGGCGTACACCCGGACGCGCGAGGGGCTCTTCGGTTCGACGCCGGGCGCACGATTCCCGAGGGTCAGAGCGAGCGCTTCACGCTCGGCGAGGACACGCCGACCGAATCGACGCTGGTCGTCCGCACGGACGCGACGGACGCGACGGACGCGACGGACGCGACGGTGCGAGTCGAAGTTGCGCGCGACGGCGTCGCCCTCGAACGCGTTCCGTTACACCGGGACGCGGGAGCACCCGATGGACACTGGGGCTCCTCGCGCGCAACGCTCACTGCCGCGCTTCGTGCCGGAGATCGCATCGCTCTCGTCGTCGAGCGCGGCACGTTCCACGACTACCACGTGTGGATCGTGTCCGACGTAGCCGGAGCGAGCGTCCTCGGCGAACGGCCTACCGGCGGGTGACGCTCGCGGACGTCAGCCCGAACGCCTGCGTGACGTCTACCGGGATGCGCGTCGGCCGGCCGGTCTTGAGGTCCACGTAGCCCCACACCGTATTCGCCGTTGCCGCCGGCGAGGGGTCCGATCCTCGACGGAGCTCCGTGATGCGAACACACTTGGCCGCCATCATGGTCTCGATCCAGGTGCGCGCTTCGATGCAATCGCCGAGCAAGACCGGACGCAGGTAGTCGATCTCGTGCCTCCTCACGACGAAGATGGCGCCGAGCCGTGCGTAGACGGCAAAGTCGAGCCCTACCGAAGCGGAATGGGCCACGGCGATGTCCTGGATCCAACGGACGTAAGAGATGTTGTTGACGTGACCGAGGGGATCGATGTCGCTCGCCGAGACTTCGAACGTCAGCCGAAACTCGGAAGTGAGCACGGAGCTCCTATAGCGCGGAAGCCAGAAGCGAGGGGACGTCGCCCGCGCTTTCAGGCTGTGCTTCGGCGGCGCGCGTACTGGTGATATACGCCGCCTTCCCGTGGAATCGTCCGTCGAACAGCGCCTCGCGCGGTGGACCGAGCGCGCCGTCGCGATCGAGCCGACGATTTACGCACTGTGGGCCGCAGCGTGCACGCTCTCCTCTGCGCGGATGTTCTACGGCTACATGCTCAAACAGACGCGCGGAGAGTGGTCTGCACCGCTCGACGACGTGTTCATCCACTTCGACTACGCCCGCGCGACCGCGGAGGGCCACCCCTTCGAGTGGATCGCGGGCAACGGCTACTCGTCCGGCAACACGAGCCTCACCTACCCTTTCGTGCTCGCGCTCGGGTACCTCGCGGGCTTTCACGGGCAGCGTTTGATGCTCTGGGCGGCGATCGTCGCCGCGACGTGCGTGTTCGGCGTTCTTCTCGCGGGGCGCGCCCTCTTCATGCCCCGGAGCGGCCGGCCCGGACCGCTCGATCGGTGCACGTCTTACCTCTTGCCGCCCGTACTGCTCGGCGTAGGCGCGCTCGACTGGTCGCTCTGGAGCGGAATGGAGGTCAGCTTCTTCCTCGCGACATGGGCCCTCGCGTTCCTCGCGTACCTCGCGCTCGTAGAAGCGCCGAGGGCCGACGTGCCACGCCGGGCGTGGACGCTCGGCGGATGCGGCCTTCTCTTGGTCATGACCCGGCCGGAAGCGATCACCACGATCGCCGTCTTCGGTGTCGGAGCGGGGATCCTTCTCCGGCAAAGGCTACGCGGGGTCGCGCTCGGCGCGGTTCTGCGCGCCGGAACACCGGGTGCGCTCGGTGTGGCGGGCCAAGCCCTGATCAACCGCGTCCTCACGGGCGAATGGACCGCGAGCGGCGCGATCGTCAAGCTCGCCGTCTACAACCCGTTCCTCAGTCGAGACGACAAGATCCAGGACTACCTCTTCAACCTGAAATACCAAATCTTCCGAAACGTCGAGTACCACTTCGCCGACGTACCCGCCTTCGGCATCCTTTTGCCCACCCTTGCCCTCGCCTCGGTCGCCGTGAAGCGGACGCGCGCGTTCGGGCTTCTCCTTCTCGCGCAGGTCGCGGGGTGGACGCTGCTCGTCGCGCTGAACGGCCAGGTGCGCTGGCAGAACGAGCGCTACACCATGCCGGCCGTTGCGTGGCTACTCATGGCAGCCGCGCTCGGCGCGAGCGCCCTCGTTCGTCGGAACGGCCGCGACGAGCGTCCTTTGCCGGTCCTGTTCTTCGCCGCGGGCGCTCTCGCGGTGCAAGCCGTCGTCGCGAGTCTCGCGCCGGAGCTCCGCCCGACGACGACGATCGCGTGGACGATGTCGCTGGTTGCGGGCGTAGTCACCGCGGCGCTCCTCTCGTTTTGGCCGGCACGCATCGCCTCTGCCTGTGCTCTTCTCGTCCTCGCGTACGTGCATCAAGCCCCGAACTTGCGCGGACAGAAGTGGTTCTTCGGCCGCGCGAGCCGGAACATCCTGGAGCAGCACGTCACGGCGGGCCGCTTTCTCAAGAAGTCGGGCGCGCGGCGCGTGCTCGTCGGCGACGCCGGCGCGCTCATCTATGCCTCCGAGAGGCGCGGTCTCGACATCATCGGGCTCGGCGGGTTTCGTTCGCTTCCGTTCGCCCGCGCAGGAATCATGGGCCTCTCGTCGACCATCGAACTGCTCGAACACCTCCCTCCCGCCGACCGGCCCGACGTGTTTGCCATCTATCCGAGCTGGTGGGGCATTCTGCCGACCTGGTTCGCGGGCGAAGAGATCGCTCGCTTCCCGGCCGAGGGGAACGTCATCTGCGGCGGATACGAGGACGTCCTCTACCGTGCCGATTGGCATTTGCTCGGATCGGGAGAAAACGCGCGCTCGATTCCGCTCGGTTTGCGCGTTCGCGATTCGGTCGACATCGCGGATCTACTCAGCGAGGCCGATCACGACTACCACTTCAACGCCCCCGTGAGCGGCTGGACCGACATGAAGATCCTCCCCGACCCTGCCGACGAGCGGAGCGACATGCTCGACGGCGGCCGAATGCTGCGCCCGGGCAGCTCCGAGCGCATGCGACTCGGCGGCCTCGATCCCGGTCGCGGCGCGTGGCTCGTCGTACGCAGCGCCCCGGCGGGTCGCGCGGACGTCGTCGTGCGAGTCGCGGGCAAGGATCTCGCGACGCTCCACTGGACCCCCGGCGAGCGCTGGGTCGAAGAGAATGTCGAGATTCCCGGCGCAAGCGTGACGAGCGACATCGACGTCGAGCTCGCCAACCGAGGCCCGTCCGAGTTCGTCGACTTCCACGTCTGGGTCGCCGAGTGACCGGCCACGTCTTCACTTCTGTCGCGCTCGGCACGTGGGGCAAGCCCCCGGACCCCGTCGCGTGGGCGGCGCTCGGCGTGGCGATCGCCCTCGCGCTGCTCTCCGTCGCGCCAAAGACGGTGCACGAGTCCGTGGGACTCGGTGCGGCGAGCGACCCCGACCAAAGGCGCCGCGTGGTCGCGGGAAGCGCGTTCGTCGCGGCTTTCCTTTCGCTCGGCTACGTGGCTTTTTACCTGCGCGGCGGACCGCGAATCATCGACGCGACGAGCTACTTTCTAGAAGGGCACGCGATTGCGCACGGCAAGTTCGCGTGGGCGGTGCCGTCGCCCAGCGCGAGCTTCCGCGGACGCTTCCTGCTCTTTCACGATCCCGCGTCCGTCGCGGTCATCTTTCCGCCTGGGTATCCGCTCTTGCTCGCGGCAGGGTTCCTCGTGGGCGCGCCGATGGTCATCGGGCCCGTGATCGCCGCGGCCCTCGTCGTGGCCACGGTCCTCGTGACGCGCGAACTATGCGGCCCCGAAGACCCCTCCCGCGACGCGATCGCGACGCTCGCCGGTTCCCTCTCCATCGTGTGCGCGGCTCTGCGCTATCACACCGCCGATACGATGGCGCACGGCGCGTCGGCGCTCGGCATCACGCTCGCCCTTGCCTGTGCGCTCTCCGGGCGACGGACGGGTCTCGTCGCGTACCACCTCCTCGCCGGACTTGCGGTCGGCTGGGTCATCGCTACGCGGCCCGTCTCGGGCGTGCCGATCGCCATCGTCGTCTACGTCCTCGCGGCCGGAAGCGACAAGCGCGAGGCTTCACTCGCCGCCGCAATCCTCGCGACCCTCCCCGGAGTCGCGCTTCTCGCCGTTGCCCAGCGCGCCGAGACGGGCAACTTGCTCGCGTCGGCGCAACGCGCCTACTACGCGATGAGCGACGGCCCGCCTGGCTGCTTTCGATACGGGTTTGGAAAGGACACAGGCTGCCTCTTCGAGCACGGGGACTTCGTCAAGGCGCACCTGGGGTCTGGGTTCGGCTGGATGGCGGCGCTCGGAACGACGGGGCGCAGGCTGAAGGCGCATCTCGCCGACGGCTTCAACTTCGAGCCGCTGCTTCTCCTGGTCCTCGTTCCATCTCTTCGGCGAATCCGATCCCGGCCGAGCATCGCGCTCGCGCTCGTCGTAGGACAGATCCTCGCCTACGCACCCTTCTATTTCGATGGGAACTATCCCGGAGGGGGAGCCCGCATGTTCGCGGACGTCCTCCCCCTGGAACACGCCCTCGCCGCCATCGGGATCTCGTACATCGCGCCGCGAGTCGAGCTCCTACGCCGGGGCCTCGTGATCCTGGCCCTCGCATGCGGCGGCTTCGCGGTGCACGCGGTCTTCAACCATGTGGCTCTCGCCGAGCGGGACGGCGGGCGCCCGATGTACGAGCCCGACGTCACGCGTGAAGCTCAGGTGACAAAGGGTCTCGTTTTCTTCGACACCGACCAGGGTTTCAACCTCGCGCATGTGCCGGGCGCCAACCCCGAGACGGACGTGCTGGCGGCGCGGCTCCGCGGGGACGATCACGATCGGATGCTCCTCGAGCGGCTCAACCACCCCGCTTCCCATATCTACCGATTCGCGAAGGACAGCTCCACGGTCTCACTCTGGGTCCCCCCTCCCGGTAACTCGGACTTTTGGCGGTTCGAGGCCGAAGCCGATTGGCCGCCGCTCGCGCAGACCGCCGGATGGGCCGAACCCGCGTGGATGAACGGCACGTGCGCCTCGCAAGAGCGCGCCCTGGAGCTCCATCCCACGAGCGCCGCTACGGCGAGCGCTACGATCGAGCTGCCCGTCTTCCGAAGCGGTCGCTGGCTCGTGACCCCGCGTATCGTGCGGACCGGCGGGCGCGGCAAGGGGACGCTTCGGCTCGTGCCTATGGGACGCCCGGCGTTGCCCGAAGACGCGAGGCTCGTCTGGGACTGGGAAGACGAGGCGCCTGCGGGCGCGCGGACGCCACGCGAGACGTGCATAGACCTCGCGCCTCGCGAAGCGCCTCTCCTCGCGGAAGGACCCGGCGCCGGCGCGCGTTGGGTGCTTACGGCGACGGGCGGCACGGTCGCGCTCGATCGCACGATGCTCAGGTTTCTACGTTGACGCTTCCTACGTTGACGCTTTCTTCGCTGAGGCGGGAGTTGACGACCCATTTGTGGGGGTGGTAGCGATGAAGGTTGGGCTTTGGTTTTTTGCCCTCTCGCAGGGAAGGCGGGTTCCCCATGACCAAGAGTGAGCTCATCGACGCGATGGCGAGCAAGAGCGAGCTAACCAAGGCTCGCGCGGAGCTCGTCGTGAATTGCGTGTTCGATGCGATGACGGAAGCGCTCGAGCGGGGCGAAGGGATCGAGATCCGTGGCTTCGGAAGCTTTACCGTTCGCCCGTACAAGCCGTACTCGGGCCGAAACCCGCGGACGGGAGCGACGGTTCCGGTGCCTGCCAAGCGTCTCCCGTTCTTCAAGGTGGGCAAGGAACTAAAGGAGCTCGTCAACACAAGCCGGCACCTCGCCATCACGGGCGGAGACGACGCGGACGACTAGACCGGGGACGTTACCTCGGGCTCGCCGCGCTATAAGCGGCCTATGTCCAGCTTCGTGCCGGCCTCCGAGCAACTCGCCATCGTCACACGCGGCGTCGTCGACGTGGTCGTCCACGCCGAACTCGAGGAGCGCCTGAAGGCGTCGCTTTCCAGCGGGGTCCCGCTTCGGGTAAAGGCCGGGTTCGACCCCACTCGTCCTGATCTACACATCGGTCACGCAGTGGTCTTGCAGAAGATGCGGGAGTTCCAAGAGCTCGGGCACAAGGTCGTACTCGTCGTCGGCGGCTTCACCGCAACGCTCGGCGATCCGAGCGGACAAAACGAACAGCGCCCGCGACTCACGCAGGAAGAGGTGGCCGCCGCCGCGGAGACGTACACGACCCAGGCCTTCAAGATTCTCGACCCGCGAGAGACTGAGGTTCGGAACAATCTCGAATGGATCGACAAGCTCGGCGCGGGCGCCATCGCGGAGCTCATGGCTCGCATGACCGTCTCGCGCATGCTCGAGCGCAACGACTTTTCGCAACGATTCCAGGCGCACCGCCCCATCTACCAGCACGAGTTTCTCTACCCGTTGCTTCAGGGCTACGACTCGGTGGCGCTCGGGTGCGACCTCGAGCTCGGCGGCACCGACCAGCTCTTCAATCTCCTCGTCGGGCGCGACATCATGCCCAGCTACGGCCTGCGAGGGCAGATGGTGATGACGACGCCTCTTCTCGAGGGCACGGACGCGCGCGTCGAAGACGGGCGAATCGTCGGCAAGAAGATGAGCAAGAGCGCCGACAACTACATTGGTCTCCAAGAAGATCCGCTGACCATGTTTCGAAAAGTGATGCAGGTCGACGACGCGATCATCTTTCGTTACTTCGAGCTGCTCTCGAGCAAGT
>Ga0182024_10014781_pt1 | contig 15044 bp, 16 predicted proteins | sample P32metaG_FD_120480 | JGI IMG/M metagenome (GOLD analysis project Ga0182024, IMG submission 120480) | Permafrost microbial communities from Stordalen Mire, Sweden - P3-2 metaG (Illumina Assembly) | ecosystem: Environmental > Terrestrial > Soil > Wetlands > Permafrost | place: Sweden: Stordalen... | reverse complement strand
TCAGGAATCGCCAACCCCACATTTCCCCGGTACCCCGCAGGTCGTTCACCACATATCGGATCAACGGCAAAGATTCGGCCACGTCCCGTTGCAATCGACTTTTATCCCTTCAGGTCACATATATTCGAGGGACAGTGAGCTTTCGAATCAGCTGTCCGGCAATGGCATTCTTCTCCGCGACAGATCTCACCCAACTCGCTGGAATTGTTCTCGTTTCCTACGCCATCTACGCTTACTTGACGTACGACAAACGCCGAAAACATCTCCCTCCACACGTCAAAGGATGGCCTCTCATCAACCAAACCTTCGTCCAGCTAGAAGACAACCCAGCCCCACGTCTGCAACAGTGGGCGAAAGAATATGGAGAGATATTCCGCACGACATCGGCAGCGACAACCTTTATTTGGCTGAATTCGAGGAAAGCAAATAAAGAGTTGATTGATCGGAAGAGTGCTATATATTCTTCAAGACATCCGTCTCCCATGATTTTGGATGCTTGCAGTGGTGGCAAGAGGATCGTTTTTATGCCGTACGGCAAGGATTGGAGGGCTCTGAGGAGTATTATGCACAGGGTATCTCACGCGAGGGGTTGCAAGTATACGTAAAGACAGACTGATGGTAGTTGTTTACTCCTCAGATGGCGGTGTCGTATACGCCTATTCAGACCTTTGAAGCCAAGCAACTTAGCGTCGATCTTCTTAATACGCCAAAAGATTTTTACCAACATAACAGACGCTATTCGGCAAGTCTGATCATGCAACTCATCTACGGCCACCGCATCCCCACATGTCTGTTCCTAATCCCACTCCTTGTCCGTGTCCTTATGCCCTCTCTCATCTTAATCCCGTTTCCGTAATACCGAGTGGCTGACCTCTCCAGGGGATTGCGAAGATATCAACAAGATCTACAGCGTCATAGCCCGATTCTCCGCAACCCGCCGCCCAGGGACCTACTTGGTGGACACTTTCCCCCAACTAGCCAAGTATCGTATCTTTGACTATTTTAGCAGCTGGCGAAAGGATGGTGCCCAAGTCCATAAACTTGACGCGGAGATTTATCGCGAGTATTGGAATCGGATGAAAAAGGAGATTGACAATAAGACAGCGGCGCATAGTTGGGGGAAGGGATTTGTGCAGTCGGATTATACGAAACATGGGGTCGATGAGTTGGGTGCTATTTACGCTGCGTAAGACGCCAGTCCCTCGCCCTTCATCCTTGTCCTGCGCCGATTTGGGATGTTGTTTAATTGCAGGGGTTCTATGATTGAAGCGGGTTCAGAGACTACATCCCAAGCACTCAACAACACCATAATCGGCCTTCTCTCCAACCCCGACGCAATCCGGAAAGCCCAAGCAGAACTGGACAGAGTAGTCGGGCCTGACCGCACTCCGACCTTCGAAGACGAGAAATCATTGCCCTACATACGGGCCATCGTCAAGGTTTCCTCCCCGCTACACTCATGTTCTGAAGCGCTAGGAAACACTGCGATGGAGACCCTCCAATAAGTTTGGACATAACCATTATGTGACGGAAGACGATTGGTATGAAGGATATTTTATTCCGAAAAACACCATTATTATGATGAATATTTGGGCGATGCATTATGATCCGGAATACTTCCCCGAGCCCGAGAAGGTCCATATCCTTTCTCATTTCATCAATTGTTCGCTGTTTTTCTGTCTTTCTCTCCCCTTGCTCCTGAATCCTAAATAACCGATGTTTAGTATATCCCAGACAGATATATAAATCATGACCTTTCGGCCTCCGAATACGCCAACCACTCGGACCCCGAACTCCGCGACCACTACGCCTTCGGCGGCGGCCGACGAGTCTGTCCCGGTCTCCATGTCGCTGAAAAATCTCTTTTCATCAACCTCGCGCGTCTGCTATGGGGCTTCAATTTGGAGATGGCGAGAGATGAACAGGGACGGATTATTCCGATTGATTTCTCATTGAATGGACTTATGCCGGGGGTGTTATCGAATCCGAAGCCCTATCAATGCTGTATGTTCCCTTTACTCCCAAGTCCCCCTGGAGGTTGAAGAACCTGGAGAAACAGATCTCTTTGATCACGGATTTCTCGTCACGGCAGCTGAGAGTAGCGATTACGGTTAGGAGTCCGAAACATGAGGAAATTTTGAGGAGGGATTGGGATGAAGCGCAGAAGACTGGGATTGATTGGTCAAAGGTTGTTTTCGAGAAGACTTGATTGAAGCCAATCGCGGTATAGATGCATGAATCACGTTTTATGAATTAGTTAGAATACTCAGTCAATCGAACATTGTAAAGTTTCGGACTCTGTGCGCGGAACGCTGATTTTTCGTCAGTGGCGCAATACACGCCACCCAGAAAGACCAATACTAGTAGCATCGAGACACCCCTGACGATCCCCAATTCAAGACTGATATGCAGAGAGATCATGCTGTTAAACACCAAGAAAATTTCCTTGACAAGTCTGGTGAGCCGCCCGGCTTCCTGTTCCTGGAAGAGGTCCGTGCACATGTGACGTAATCGGTCATGCCGCCCTTCCGCCTGTCCTTGTTTTGACGGGCATATTCGCCGCCATCTTCGAGTCTCCATCGTCACCATCGTCACCGTCATCTTCAAACACCACCCAACCCTGATTCTCGAAAGCCTTCCTTTGCCGACAATTTCCCTTGGATAAACATCAAATATGCCTTTCACTGCTTCGTAAGTCCCACTCGTCGGCGGCCTCCTAGGCCTCCCTTTGGGCCCCGGATGCGGCGGGCCCGTACTAAGCATGTGAGCTGACGCGTACTAGAGATCTTTGCAAGATCATTCTCGCGATCGTATTCCCTCCACTCGGTATGTTATCCTTCCACCCCAATTTGATCAAGATCCTAACTGGCAGGCGTCTTCCTTGAGGTATCCCACTAAGAAAAACCGGCGGGGGTAACAATAGCGCGGCTGCGGGGTTGATTTATTGATTAATATCGTCTTGACTTGTCTTGGATATATCCCTGGAATCGTATAATACCTCTGTTGAAGGATTTTGGCTAATGGTGTAGTTACATGCTCTTTACATTATATTGTTTAATTTCCCCCGCACTTCGAATGTTGATGGTAGCAAATACTGAGTAATTAAGCCTCGGAGAAACGCGATCATAATGGGGAGCAGCATACGGCTTGCATTCTTGTCGCGGGGAGTTAATGACATTTGTGGGTTAACTTGATATCATATCTCTATTAGGATTACAGTAGGTAGCAATGGGAAACGCGAGTCACTCTTTCCATTGACGATGCCAGGCTTCCCCCCGGGACGGGGTGGCATGATGGTTCAGATCCCTCGGCGTAGCAGTGACCGCGTCTATTTGACGAGCTTTGCGAAATAAACTTTGGCTTATGTAGCGGATGTTCGGCCGGCAAACTGCGTTCTGAACGACATATGAGGCCGTCTCTGGGAGGAAATTATTCAGCTGACAACATTCAAGTTCAAAGATTATACACTTGTTCGGAAATTGCCACCTCGAGAACCCCGACCCCCGAGTGAATTTAGTAGGTGACAGGTCCTCATGAGTGGGAGTGAGGTGGGACTCGGACCTTTTGGTGGAGAGTCGTATTATCGTTAACATGGCCTTACTTCGCCAATTCATCCCCCCGGCTAGTAACTCCCATCCCATATTCATCCCGTAGCCTCCCCTCCCCCACCCTACGAAACGTCAGTCACGACCAAAGCCGGTTTCCCACCCGTCCTTGATCGAAAAGTGGGCATTCCAACCAAAAATTGCGATCGGACTGCAAGTCCCGGTGAGGTAGAAAACTCCCATTCTCCGTCCGCTTGTCCACTGCTTATGCCACTGGTGTTTGATAGATTGGTGGATCGCGGAGAACCATTGAATATCTAATTTGTAGGTACAAAGCACCTTTCATACAAGAGAGGATCATATGCATATGCGGGGACCCGATGTCGACAATGATGTTGGCTATATCATTTGCAATGACCTCTGGGCCGGGACAGGGAGAACATCGCTCACGGGCAGCATTCTCGGTATTGAACGCTCACCCTGGAGCTTGGGCCACTGACCTGTCAAAGTTAATTGCGCGATTCGCGAGTTAATGCGCCGCTTAAATGATACCATGCCTCGGCACGTAACGGCCAGTGCACAAACGTGAAAATTTTCACCTCACTGCCACAAGTTCGGTCAACCCACTTGCGTAAGGGTCGCGCCATTCACGGTCGACGATGGACGAGTATTTGAGAAATTCGCACGTGAGCGACAAGAATTCTGAAATACGGATAAAGAAAATTGGGTTTGGTGCCTCCGGAGAGGTTTATCTGGTTCGGGTCCTTCATTCCCTGGGAGCTGACGTGTCAAAGATGCTTAACAATATAACATTCGAGGTACATCTTCTATCGATTAATCCTCATGAAAGTACTTCGCCCGCAAGGTCCTACGCCATGCGGGATCCGGCTCATCTATCACTGAAGATGACTTATTGAACGAATTAAGAGTCGTTAAGGAATTGTGCGAAGGGAATAAGCACGAGAATCTTGTCCAAGTATACAAACAGGGTGCTTTGGAGTCATCGGTCTACCCATTTTACCTGGATATGGAACTATGCGCCTTTAATCTTAATGATTATATATACAACCCCAACAAGTGTATCGAGCAAACCACTCTGCCTCCGGAGTTTCGCGCCACCAGTATACCTAATCGAGAAGAGCCGTACACTGTCTGGGCCATTATGGAGCAAATTTCGTCCGGGATTGCCTTTATGCATGCCAATCACCACGTCCACCGTGACGTAAAACCGGCTAATAGTATCACCCTTTTGTTACCATGTGCACCCTAACTTGTGCAGTTTTATATTCCGCGAAGGAGGACCTCTGGAAGATTGCGGATTTCGGCTTTGTAGCTCATTGCTCCTCAAACCTCAGGAACAAGCCATCCGAAAACCAGCGAGGCACCGACGGCTACCGAGCGCCAGAACTTCTAGGCAAAACGCCTGAGTACAGTTTCAAAACGGATGTCTGGTCGTTGGGTTGTGTTCTCTACGAAGTTGCCTTTGGCACCGTTGCGTTCTCCGCAGACTGGAAGATCAGGGAGCTTGTTGGGAGCATGCAAGCGCCCGTCGAGAAATTACTGACATGGGATTCAGCGTCTAAACAGAATTTGTTCAAGGCTTTAGATAGAACGCTCGATAGCAACCCTGTGTTCAGAGTTGGAGCCGGCCACTTTTGTGAGATGATGGCAAGCTTCAACAAAACCCTCAGGAATAACGGCGTCACTCCGAAAAACCTTCCCCAAGTCACGGAAGAGGTCGACGAGGACATGCCTGCAGATCCTCCAAACGACGAAGATGAACTTGAAATTCAACAAGCACCGACACTCGCCAATCAACCAGCCGCGAGTCCCGGGCCTAGAGCCTCGGGCCAGGTCCAGACTCAAACTTTGGGTTTGCAAAATAACGAAGTCACGTCCCCGATTTTGCAAGTGAAGTGCGATGTCTGTGGAAACCTGAATTCCCGGAAACAAGGTCGGCATCCCCCAGAGGGTGGTCGTGGAATAAGAGATATGAAAAATGCGTGTGTCCATTGTGCCACCGGTAAGGGAATCTACAACAAGCAGGGAAACCCTCGAGGCAAACAGAGACGTTCCGCAGCACAGGATGTGGAGGTGTTATCAGCTCTTTGGCGGTTGGTCTAACCAGTAGATTCTTGAAGGAGCCTCAAAGAAACCCAGATTTGACTGATAAGGGAAGGAGAGTCGGCTTAGGATCGAAAGTATGTAGAAAAGCGTCGTCAAGTTGACAGGAATTACAATAAGCTGGTCTAATGGATAATTCAATCCCAGAATCGGGAGCCATTTGAAAGAGCGCAATCCGTCCCCAACAAATCATTGTTCGCATAGCACGAATATACCGAAGTTTAAGTTCAGCGCCCATATATTCATCCCCTGCAATACTGTATATACAATCACTTCCCTCCACCGACTTCATTTCCTCACATTGAACCTGGGTCCTCCCCAATAATGGGTATTCCCATTCCCCACCATTTCCCTTCCCCCACCATTTTCCCTCCAGCTTCCCTCAATCTCACCTCCCATAAGCCTCGAGAAGCCTCAACCAAATCTCACTAATAGTAGGATAAGCGGGCACAGCATGCCACAACCTCTGTACGGTCACCTCGCCAACAACCGCAATCGTCGCCGCATGACACAACTCACTCACATCTTGTCCACAAAACGTGACCCCAAGCAGCACCTCCCTCTTCCTATCCACGACCATCTTAGCCCTTCCCACGTACGTATCAGCATGGAGATACGCACCCGCCACACCTGCCATATCGTACTCCACGCACTTGACTTCGAAGCCCCTCTTCCTGGCCTCGGCTTCGGTAAGTCCGACGGCGGCTACTTCGGGGTCTGTGAAGATTACTTGTGGGACGGAGGAGTGGTCTGCTGTTGCCACATGCATTCCCCAGGTTGAAGTTTGGAGAGCGGAGGAATTGGCTCTTGAGACGATGATGTCGCCGCAGGCGCGGGCTTGGTATTTTCCTTGGTGGGTGAGCAGGGCGCGATGGTTGATGTCACCGGTTGCATAGAGCCATGGATCTGTAGGGGTGTTTGTGGAGTGTGAGACCAGTAAGGTGTCATCGACAGGGATCCATTGTCCGTCTTTCAACCCCACTGTTTCGAGACCGATATCCTTTGTACGCGGAGTGCGTCCCGTTGCCACTAATACCTCTGAAGCAGTGATCCTTGCAGAGTCATTAAACTCCACGGTGACTTGTCTTTCCTGGTTTCTGAAGACGGATACCGGGGAAATTCCAAGTCTTACATCAACACCCAATTTCTTTAATCCCTCGCCGACCATTTCGCCCGCAAACGGTTCCACGCCAGAGAGTAATTTTCCTCTCGAAGTCAACGTGACTTTTGACCCCAATGTACTCCACGCCGTAGCCATTTCACACGCCACGACTCCACCTCCAATAATAAGCAAAGACTCGGGAACTTTTTGTGAGCTGGTAGCATCTCGACTGGTCCATGGTTTGACATCATGGATTCCTTTGATAGTATCGGGGATCATGGGGTCGCTTCCGGTGGACAGAACCACCGCGTACTTGGCCTCTAATTCCAGTTCCTTTCCCTCGAGCTCACCTAATTCCTTCGAGGACTTGGTGACCTTGACTTTCTTTTTCCCAGCCAATTGGCCTCTCCCTCTAATCAATTCAATCCCAGCACTTCGTAACCACTCCTCGCCACCCTTATCATTCCAATCCGCAGTGATATAATTCCTCCTCTTTAAAACCTGGGCGACTCCAATCCCCGCTGTTACCGCCTGTTTCGCGCCACTGATCCCCTGCGCAGCCCGCAATGCCAGGCCAGGTCGAATCAGTGCTTTCGACGGCATACAGGCCCAAAACGAACATTCTCCGCCGACGAGTTCGGATTCAATGAGGGCGACGCGAAGACCTCCTTGACTGCATCGGTCCGCGACGTTTTCACCGACGGGACCAGCGCCGAGGACGATGACGTCGTGGGTTGGGGACATTTTGAAGGCACAGGATGAAGTGAATTGGCGACAATTGCAAGGGAAAAGGAGGCGACGGGTGCGGACGCGGATAAAAATACGGACTGTGAACAGGGTGAGGGCGATTGGGGGTGGATTGTAAGGATATCTTGGCGGGCGGTGGATGGCATCGCATCACGCAGTCCCGTTGACGTGAAAGCTGGGGAATTCGAAGTGGCATTCGATCGCCCACCAATCGCAAGTTCAAAGATCACCACCATCCAAACAACGTCACGTCGATCAACCAAACCATCGTCTTCCATCGCTCATCCAAGCTCATTCACACGCAATGTCCCTGGAAAAACACCTGTCGCCGACTCTCTACCACCGCCTTCGTAACCTAACTCCATCGTCTTTCCCCCTTTGCCCGTCAAAATCCTCCCGCAATGGCTGACAGGTAGATGGTTCCTCACCACCATGGGCACCGGCATCGTCGCCATCCTCCTGCATCAGCTTCCATATCAATTCCCTGGGCTGACTGTCATATCCATCATATTTCTGTGTCTGAATGTGCTGCTGTTCTTGATTTTGTTTGTGGCTAGTGCGGTACGGTATGCACTGTGGCCGGAAATTTGGGGATTGATGTTACGACATCCCGTGCAATCTTTATTTCTGTAATCTTCCTTATCCCGTTTCCCATAATCTCCTTGAGGTGGAAGACTGTATTTCGAGGTTTTGGAGGGGGGTTTGGAGATTTACTGAAGAGGAGAGTTTTTGAGGAAGTTTTGGTTTGGAGGCTGATTTTAGGGGCGCTCTGCCGATGGGATTGGACACTATTATTACCATGTTGATATACGTTGCTGTTCCACTGTCGCCAGGATTCTTATACTTTACTCAAGTACTCTTCTGGATTGACGTGGTTTTCTCTCTCCTAACCTGTTTCGGCGTGCCACTTTACATGTACCCCCATCCCGTTCCCCAAGCTCAATTCCGTCACTCTCTCTCACTGTCCTGTTTCCCTTTACTCTTTCCCCCCTTTGTTTTTCTCTTCGACGACTTCTGATGATAGGATCATGGCCCATGAACATTCAATCGACAAATTGACAGCAGTCTGGCTTTTGCCTGTCGTAGCACCCATCGTCGCCTCCGCCACGGGAGCCAATCTCTGTACCGTTATCCCCCGAGATTCACCGGCGCTAGGCCACACGCTTGTGGCGAGTTACGTTCTATGGGGAATTGGTATGCCGTTTGCGATGAGTATTCTTGTTCTTTATATCCACCGTCTTACCGTTTATAAGGTGCCTCCCCCCATCGCCCCCCCCCCCCTCAAATCACGCCCATTTTTTGTGTTCACGCACAAACATAATCTCCCCTCCAAACACCCCGCCGTTGATATCCTTTGGTCCTTTGTCTTGGGATAGATCTGATGGACAGCTCCCCGCAACAGAAGTCCTCGTAAGCACATTCCTGCCCATCGGTCCCCTCGGCCAGGGCGGCGCCGGGCTAATCCAACTGGGTATCATTGCGCGAGAGACGAATCTTGCGCAGGTGGGGGACACGTTCTTTGCGGTGGGACTGTTTGTCGGGTTATTGATGTTTGGGTATGGGATTTTGTGGATTGTGTTTGCTGTTGTGACGATTGCGTCGAGGTTTCCTAGGATTGGGTTTTCGATGGCTTGGTGGGGGTTTACGTTTCCTCTTGGTATGGGCCCCTATCCTACCCCTGTTTATCGTTGTGGGGTTTTACGCCTTCTTTGTATATTGTCTGGTTTGCCCTTCCCTCGTTCCCTTATATATCCTTCTCCCCTTCTCCCGTTGTTTATATCCCCTCCCCTTATCCCCTTATCTCCCCTCTTTTTACATTTTCTTCTCCTCTGACAACAAATAGGCACTTTCGCACTCCTGTGCACACAACTAGGCACCCACCTCGACCAACAATTCTTCCTCATCCTCTCCACAATAATAACCGTCTGCGTGATCCTTCTCTGGACGCTCGTGGCATTCAGAACCGTAGTCGAGGGATGGCAGGGCAAGATCTTTTATGCACCCTGCTTGGCTAGCGTGGTTGATAAAGTCGCTGAACCGGCTGTTGTGGTGACTGCAACGGTGGAGATGACTGCGGGGGATCCGGGGACGGGGAGGACGGGAGAGGAGGGCGGGAACGGGAGGGTGCAGGCGTGAGTTGGGTGCGGAGGGTGGGGGTATTTGGAATGGTGTATTACTATTGTGAAACGAAGGATAATAACTGGGGGTTCTTCATTATGGATTTCATGGGGATAATCAATATCTGGGAGTTTTGTCAGGAAACTATCTATCAATTGGCGGTAAATTCAGGCTCCTGGGAAAAAGCTAAATCGACTAGAAATATCCGACTATATAAAATAAACGCCTTTTGGAATTGGACTTTTCGTGGTTGGAGGTATCCTTTTGATACATACGACTCTGCAGCCTGAGGACGGCGACTGATCCGGGGGGGTCGACGTACCCGCCACGATTACTGCTGTGCCGGGGAATTCAGGTTTTTCGTACTTTTGGAGGTTGTTAATGTAGTTGTGCCGTTACTATTACTTTTTACCGAGGATGGGTTAGTCAGGGCTGACTTGGCGACATAGGCTAGGCGGTCCCTCACGACTGTTCGCTCCTCGACTGCCTTCAATCCTCCGCAAGCGCCAATCAATTGCACTTTGGGCGCAGGCTCATTACTGGTATGTATAGCACTGAATCTTTTCATAGGTATTATTATTAAACTAATAACCAAACAAGTCAAGCAATCCCCTGTATTCTGCATCTATGTACGCCATGACATCCTCTTCGATATCTAAGTCCACGGCATCCCTATTGTGCTTCCCTTGACGTCTGGCCCCACACCCGCAAGAACCAAGCCTGCACTGAGGAGTCCAGAACAAGCCTCCCCGGCAGTCAATCCGGCCGCAACGGGGTACCCATAAAGTTCCCACAGAGCAGGTCGATATTTCTGGAAAAGGAAGGCCACCACAGCTCCACACAACATCGGGCATCCATACAATGGCGTGGCCAGCGTGAAGGGGACACCAATCGCAAGCCAATTGGGAAACCAGACGTGGTATTTTCTGGGGACGCGTTGTTTAATTACCACGGTTGTGATAGCGAGGATTCCCAAAATTATCGCTGCGATGCCTTCCGTTAGAGGGACCTGTCAGGGGGGGCGTACCTGATGATTTGGGGATAGGATTTGCTGCCTGAGTCATGGCTATCGCGACTGCCTTCCAGGCCATGACGGCGGGCAATTCGAACGGACAATTGTCGATGGTATGGTCGATGATACAAGGATACGCCTTTGTATACATGACGAAAAGCCCCGTCATCGGCACCACCGTTAGAACCGTTCCGATCAATTGTGCCCAAAACTGTCCTTTGGGTGTCGCACTCATCAGATGTCCGATCTTGAGATCCGTGACCATATCCACTGAATGACTCGCCGCTTGTCCAGCCAGAGATCCTGCCACCAGATTTGTCATCTGAGACGCTTTCAGATCTGCGCCTTGGGCTTTCGAGATCCCGCCGAAGATCAATTGCGAACATTTCCCGATGGGGCCAACGGGATTGATTCCCACGGTTCCAGTGGCTTGCACTCCAATGAAGGAAAAGATGAAGGCAAGGATGATTCCGAGGATCGTATTCTGGACGGGGACATCAAGTTGTACTTTCAGGAGAACACAGCTCAACATGATGGAGAGGGCAAGTCCGATACCCCATGCCTATTAAAATCAGCAAAATAATATTTAGCATCATGGATACATACCCATATGGGGACCTGGTCTTTCGGTCCCATCGGGTCGTCGACGCTTGACTCCGGAGCCACGGGACGGCGTCGGATGGTATCATACAACTCCCTGAAGGCGAGTTTGATTCCTTTCCAGATGGTTTTATAGCTGACTGCGACCTCGGTAACGGAAGCACAGAGCATTGTAAACACCCCTGGCCACAATAACCAATACCGAGGTGACCCTTTCGCCGACGCGCTGTAGATCCACCTTCCCGATGGCAACAACTTGCCTGCAGTCAAACCCGTGGCCACGGTGATCGGCCCCAGAGCGCCCCAGGCGAGAACGCACCCTGCATAAAAACTTATTGCAGAGTTCAATCCGATGATCATTCCGAGTCCAAAGAAACAGGGGGTTGTATCTACAATACCCCAACCCCAGTTCTCCGCTGCCATGACCTTCGGACTTGTGAACAGGGAGATCCAGTAAAAGAAGTGCCACGAGCCAAGGATCCCGGGGGCATAATCTCTGCAGACATTCCAGAAGAAGGCGGCGGTGAAAGTTATTCCCAAACAAATTACCTGACGCCGTGCCTTTGCATCGCCGTGCAAATGAAGTGCTCGGATTGAGTAGGAGACCGCAATTGCTTCAGGAAACACCAGTTTCATATGAAGAATGTAGAATTTCCTCAAGGGGATCGCGAAAAACATGCCGTAAAAGGCACAGACAATCGATAGCCCGAGAAGTTTGCCGAAATCCTGCTCTGGAGTACTGAGGAGATTAAGAGCATACATCGCGGGGACTCTACATGTCAAAAATCTTCAACCGAGGGTGGGTTACGCAGCAACAAAAGGCCCATAACCAGAGGAAGCGCCGTTGGCCGCAGACTGGCAACTCACGTTCTCCTTTGGCCCAAAGTATCCGCCTCCCCATCCGGGAGGAAACCGTTTCTGCATGGCCTTGAGAATTGCGAATCCGCAGAACGTGGCGAATGCACCTGCACCCATTCCCCATCCGATCTTAAGACCGAGATAGATATTTGCAGCGCCGATGATTAAACCGAAAATAGAGCCGACCAGGACGCTGCGGAACGTGAGCTGACGGGTTTCGGCGTCGCGAAGGCCAGGATCCTCTTGGAATGGTTTCCCCGAAATGGGATCAAATGTGAAGGGAGTCTTTTCATCGACGTTAGGTTCATCTTCTGAGATTTGGATTCGAACATCCGATTTGGACACCCTCGCGGAGAGCTATGAAGTTAGTGGATTAAAGGAGACGTTACGCACGTTATCTTTGGACATGGTTTGTTGAAAAAGGGCCGGAGAGAGGAAACCTGCGGTTATAAATTAGATGAAACATGTAACTCAGACTTCGTCATCTATAGATTGACTCTGCGTCTCGCCGATCAGCCGAGGGAATTCTCCAAAAATTGTAGTCTCTGCGTGATTTGTCTATAAATCTGGAACATGGAGGCGGAACCGAAACCGTGAGATGGGCGGTTTAATAACACGTTTGATTGTAGCCAGGGTTGGAAGAATACAAGTCCAGGACATTCTCCAACTCGTCTATGACGAGTCTAAATTGAGCTCCGGATATCACCAAATTGCCGCCAATTGTTCGATTTGGGGAAAAATGCGCACCGTTTGGTTTCCCGACGGAGAGTAATTACCCATCTTACCGCGTCCGTATTGATAATTGCTTCACACCGCTTCCCTCCGCCGAGCAGCCGGTGAGGCAGGGGATCAACCGAATGACAGATTAAGACTTAACTTCCCTTGTCTGAGAATCACTGATAACAAGTTTCAAAGACATAGTCCTCTTCTTCTCCTTCCGATCTTTTGTCACGTTACGTTGTCAATGCTTCTGATTTCGGTGGCCGCGATGGAGTCCCCTGATTGGTGGGTAGCTGGTCCCAATCATAACGGTCTGTGCGGGCGGAGACTTGCTTACGACGATTCAGGCAACGTTTCCTTCAGCTTTGTTTGAAAGAGCGCCGCCAGCCAGCCAGTCAGTCAGCCAGCGATACGATGACGGACTACTCCAAGCTCAAGGTGACGGACCTCAAGGATCTTCTCTCAGCGCGGTCGCTGCCTGTCTCGGGGAAGAAGGAAGAGCTCATTGCCCGCCTCACAGAAAGCGATGCCGCAACTCCCACCGCCGACGATCTGGGCGATTTAGCGCCGCCAGAGGAAGACTATGACTGGGACACGCCCGCTACAAAGACGTATCTCCCTGGGATCTCTGATCTGAACGCAAGGACTGAAAAAACCGAGACGAAACCTGCTGCGGCGCCCGCTGCTGCGCCATCCTCTACACCAAAACAATCCGTCGAAACTCCCAATCCCGCCGCCGCCACGACTTCCGCTACATCTCCTCCTGCGCCTGCTCCGGCCACTGCTCCTACTGCCGCAGATACAACAGACGCCGATGCCGCTCTCGCTGCCGAATTGGAAAAGCGCAAGCGTCGCGCCGAACGGTTTGGCATCCCTCTCGAGGAATCAGCAAAAGCACTGGAACGCGCACGCAAGTTCGGCATACAACCAAACACTGCATCCACAGAGAACGCGAAGAAAGCTGCCCGGGGGAAGAAATTCGGCAACCAAGTATGGACAAACAATGGAAATGCAAAGGACGAAGAGACAAAGAAGCCTGCCGAGACGAAGAAGCCTGCCGAGACAAAGGCTCCCGCGCCTGCGAAGAAGACTGTTCTGGAGGATCCGGTTGAAGCAGAGAAAGCGAAGAAACGGCTTGAGCGGTTTGGAGGGGGCAACGAGGCTAAAAAGGTCAAGACGTAGATAGGATGGGTTGTAGTGAGGGATTATAGAAAGCAGTGTAGATTAAATCGATGTACATCTTACTATTTGAAGCATTGATCACGATGAAACTTCTTGCAATGCCCTTGCTCGCTCGATAAAACTCCCCACATCTAAAGTTTGCGGAACAAACTTGCCGTTATTGATTGTCAACACCTTCATGTTGCGATGATACTTCAGCCCAGGCAATAATTTCGGCGTAATCAGAAAATATCTACTGTCAGACGATGACCGAAGGAGGCAGGGGGGTACTGTGAAGTATCAGGACGACATGCGGCCTCGACCATTTTTTCATGAACCAGTCTCTCGTTCCTTGGATCCATTCCCTGATTGATTTCATCGACCACTCGGAACGGAGCTTGAGCCATATCCTGCAGTGCCATCAGATAGAAAATAGTACTGACACTGCGTTCCCCACCGGACTGTCTCTGTCCCGTCAACAGCTGCAACTCTTCCGTATCACGGAATTTCACTTTAACATGAATAGCCCATTTCTCGAAATCATCCGTCGGCGTGAGATTATCAGGCTCTCCCGATTTCGACAAGAGGACTTCTCCGGCGCAACCGATAGACGCGAATGCATTGCCAAAGGCAATGGACACCCGATTTATCAGCATTTGTAGACGCGGTTCCCAAATTTGTCGATAATGCGTTATTTCAGCGGTCTTTTGATCCATCTCCGTTTGACGCGTGACCATACGTTCTTCAATCTCTTGAATATCCTTGGCTCGTTTTTCGTACATCTCCATAACGCCAACGGTGGTAGTAGGTTGATTTGTTCGGAGATTGCTTTCTTCCGCCTCGAGTTCCGCTTCCAGCGCCTCGGCCGAGATATCTTCCGGAGTTTCCTGTAATTAGATAGCAACCCTTTGAATAGGGGATAAATACCCGAATTAACTCTGCCTTTTCTTCATCTGTTTTGCCCTTTTCGTCCATCGTGGCGACTAGTTCTGTGTGAAGCAATTTGGCTCTCTCGGCAATCTCTTTGGTCTCACCATCAAGTTTACGGTACTCTTCC
>Ga0182024_10014780_pt1 | contig 15044 bp, 11 predicted proteins | sample P32metaG_FD_120480 | JGI IMG/M metagenome (GOLD analysis project Ga0182024, IMG submission 120480) | Permafrost microbial communities from Stordalen Mire, Sweden - P3-2 metaG (Illumina Assembly) | ecosystem: Environmental > Terrestrial > Soil > Wetlands > Permafrost | place: Sweden: Stordalen... | reverse complement strand
AGTTGACCACGCCGACGCCGGCCTCGAGCGCGCACTCCATATAGAACTTGACCGCGTCCTCGGAGCCGACCGGAAGGAAGTTCACCAGCACATCGACCCGCGCCTCGGTCAGCGCCGAGACGATGGCGTCCTTGTCGGGCTGGCCCGCCTTGGCCACGCGGAAGCTGCGGTCGGCGGGCATGGATTCCATGTGATCGGCCATGCCGTCGAGCACCGCGCCCATGCGCACCGTGATTCCCGATTTCGGCACCTGGGCGAAGACGGCGGTGCAGTTGGGCTTGGCGAAGATCGCTTCGGCCAGATCGGTTGCCACCTTGCGCTCGTCGATGTCCCAGGCGGCGACCACCTCCATGTCGGTGGGATCGTAGCCGCCGAGATCCCAGTGCATCAGGCCGACGGTGTTGTCGTTGACCTGGCGGTAGTAGGCCACGCCTTGGACCAGCGAACTGGCGCAGTTGCCAACTCCAATGATCGCGACGCGAATCTTGGCCATGAATCTTTTCCTCGGAAATCGAAGACGTGGCATTAGCGCCCAGCTTCGACTGTCACAAGACCGCCATGCGCCCGCGCCTCAGGAACCCATGGGAGCGATGAGACCAGACGGCGCCGCGGAAGCGGCCACCCAGGGCCGACCAAGCGAGATCGAGGCGACGACCAATCGCCTGCTGGTTCATCCCGTCTCCCGCGCCCTGGTCGACCTCCTCGTGCTTACGCCGATCACGCCCAATCAGGTGTCGGTGGCCAGCGTCTTCGCGGCCGCCGCCGGGGCGGCCTGCTACGTCGCCCTCGCGTGGCCCTGGAACGCCTTGGCGGGCCTGGCCTGCCAGTTCGGCTGGCATGTCCTGGACGGGGCGGACGGGGACCTGGCCAGGCGGACCGGCCGCGCCTCGCCGATCGGCGAACTGGTCGACGGGGTCTGTGACCACGCCAGCCAGGGCCTGCTCTACGTCGCCTTCGCGATCGTCCTGCAACGCAGCCTGGGCGGATGGGCCTGGGCGCTGGGTTGGGCGGCCGCCCTGTCGCACTTCGTCCAGGCCAACGCCTACGAAACCGGCCGCAAGACCTATCGGCGGTGGGTCTATGACGCCGTATGGATGCGCCAGAGCCACGGCGCCTCGGAGGGCGCCCTCCAGAGAGGCTTGGGGGCGCTCTATCTGACCTTCTCGAACCTCGCCAACCCCGGCGAGGCGGCGATCGAAGCGCTTCTCGCGCCTCGCCTCGCCGGCGGAGGCGCGGGGGCGGAACGGACGCGGGCCGTCTACCGCCGTCTCTATGCGCCGCTGGTCTCGGCCAGCGGCCTGTTCGGGTCCAACAGCCGGACGATCGCGGCCTTTCTCAGCATCCTCGCCGGCAGCCCGCTGTGGTTCTTCGTCTACGAGATCACCGTCCTGAACCTGCTCCTGGCGGTCGTCACAGTGGCTCGGCTGCGCTGCGACGCGCAGCTCGCCGCCGCTCTGGCCGCCTAAGCCGCCTCGGCCCCGAATTGCAGCTTGGCCAGGCGGGCGTAGAGCCCGTTGCGGGCGAGCAGTTCGCCGTGGCGGCCCTCCTCGACCACGGCGCCGGCGTCCATCACCACGATGCGATCAGCCTCCAGCACGGTCGCCAGACGATGGGCGATGACCAGGGTCGTCCTGCCCGCCATGGCTTCATGCAGCGCCTGTTGCACCAGGCGTTCGTTCTCTGCGTCCAGGGCGCTGGTGGCCTCGTCCAGGAGCAGGATCGGGGCGTGGCGGATGAGCGCCCTGGCGATCGCCAGGCGCTGGCGCTGACCTCCCGACAGGGTCTTGGCGTGTTCGCCGATCAAGGTGTCGAAGCCCTGCGGCAGGGCGCTCAGAAAGCCCGCCGCCTGAGCGGCCAGGGCGGCGTCGCGCACGTCGCCGACCGTGGCGCCCTGCCGGCCGAAGACGATGTTGTCCGCGGCCGAGCCCGAGAAGAGCGGCGCATCCTGGGCGACCAGGGCCATGCGGGCGCGAACCTCGCGGGGATCGGCGGCGGCGACGTCGACCCCGTCCACGCGCACCGTCCCGAGGTCGGGGTCGTAGAAGCGCAGCAAAAGGCGCAGCACCGTGCTCTTGCCGGCCCCGGACGGGCCGACCAGAGCCACCCGCTCCCCGGGTTTGGCGACCAGCGAAAACCCGTTCAGCGCCGCGGGTCCCGTGCGGCCGGGGTAGCTGAAGTGAACGTTCTCGAACCTCACCTCGCCGCGCGGCGGCCACGGCAGCGCGGTCGCATGGGCCGGAGCGGCGATGGTCGCGGTGGCGTCGAGCATCTCGGCGACCCGCTCCGCCGCGCCGGAGGCCTTCTGGATCTGGCCCCACACCTCTGAGAGATCCTTCACGGCGTTGGCGGCGAAGAACGCCAGGGCGAGAAGCTGGAAGAGGGCGCCGGGAGACAGGCTGTGCTTGACGATCACCGCCAGCGCCGACTGGTAGAGCAGCGCCAGCATGCCGAAGAAAATCAGGCTGATCATCAGGCCGGACAGCAGGCCCCGGGCGCGAAGCTGATCGCGCGAGGCTTCGAAGGCGCCTTCCACCGCGCCGTTGAAGCGGCCGGCGACGGCGTCCTCCTGGCCGAAGGCCTGGACGGTCTCTATGCCTCCCAGACCCTCTCCCGCATAGCCCACCGCCTGGGCGAATCTGTCCTGCGCCCGCACCGACAGCATTTGCATCCGCCGGCTCATCAGGAACAGTGGCGTGAGCAGGGCGGGAATGAGCAGCAGCACCAGGCCGGTGAAATTCGGGCTGATCACGACCATGCCGACCAGGGCCCCGACAAGGATGACCAGATTGCGCAGGGCGACCGGGATGACGTTTCCCACCACGTTCTCGACCATGGTCATGTCGGTGGTCAGCCGCGACAGCACCTCGCCGGTGCGCAGCTCGAGGAAATGGGTGAGATCGAGGCCCAGCACGTGGCGGAAGACGACCTGGCGCAGATCGGCCACCACGCGCTCTCCCAGTTTGTAGAGGAAGTAGAGCCGCAGACCGGTGGTGACCGCCAGGATCGCGACCATGCCGGCCGCCCAGAGAAAGATCCGCAACAACGCTCTCTGGCTATGGACGGCGAAGCCGCCGTCGATCACCAGCCGGGCGCCGCCGGTGAGAACCAGCAGGGCGGCGGCGGAAATCAACAGGAACAGCAGGCCGAGGAAAGCGTCGATGGGGTGGGCGCGGACAAACGGCGCGAGCCGCGCGAGCGGGCGCAGATCGCGGCCTTTTTCCCGCCGCCAGGCGTCGGCGAGGAACTCGTCCTTCATCAGGGCGCCGAGGCTCGGACGTCCGCTAGCGGCCGGTTGGTTGACGCGCTGGGGGTTCATCCGCACTCCGACCGCGAGCTTCGCACGAAGCTGGAGCGCCACGCACTATCAGGTAACAGGGCATTGTCGATAATGACGAGGTCGAGCGAGCCGTGCCATGATGGGGCGAATCCGCGGCATTTCGAGAAGGTTTCCATTGGACGGCCACCCTTGACCCCGACGCCCACCGCGCCAGAGCGGGCCCTCAGGCCGGCGGATTTCGGCAGCATCGCCGAGGCCCTCGACCATGCGGCCGGTCACCCGACCGGAATCAATGTCCATTCCTTGCGGGGCGAGCTCACCGAAGTGATCGCCTATGCGGCGTTGCGCGACCAGGCCAGGGTTCTGGCCTCGCGCCTGCTCGCCGCGGGCCTCGAACCCGGCGAGCGGGTGATCCTGGCGGCGGACAGCGACGGCGATTTTCTTCGCGCCTTCTTCGCCTGCCAGTTCGCCGGTCTCGTCGCCGCGCCCGTCCCCCTTCCGGCCCCCTTCGGCGGCAAGGACGCCTATGTCGCCCATCTCCGGCGCATGATGATCGCGGCCGGCGCCCGGGCCGCGTTCGCCCCCGCCGCTCTGGAGGCCTGGTTCGCCCAGGCCGCCGAAGGTCTCGCTCTTCTCTGGGTCGGATCGTTGCACGACTTGCCATGTGGCCCGGCCGGCGGCCTCCCCGCGCTCGATCCACTCGGGCTCTGCTATCTGCAGTTTTCGTCCGGCAGCACTCGCTTTCCCGTCGGCGTGGCGGTGACCCATGCCGCCCTGATGGCCAATATCGGCGCCATCGGCCGAGGCGGACTGGAGGTTCGCGCCGCCGATCGGACCGTCTCGTGGCTGCCGCTCTATCATGACATGGGCCTGGTCGGGATGCTGCTCTCGAGCGTCGCGTTCCAGAGCTCCGTCGACCTGATCCCAACCGGCGCCTTCGTTCGCCGCCCGAGCCTTTGGCTGGAGCTGATCTCCAAGCGCAGGGGTACGATCTCATACGCGCCGACGTTCGGATACGATCTGGCGGCGCGCCGTGGGGCCACCGCCGGCGGCGCTGATCTGGACCTCTCCTGCTGGCGCGTGGCCGGGCTGGGCGGCGACATGATCCGGCCCGAACCCCTGCGCGCTTTTGCCACCGCGTTCGGGCCGCGGGGTTTCGATGAGCGTGCATTCGTGGCCAGTTACGGCATGGCCGAGGCCACCCTGGCGCTGACCTTGAGCCCCCTTGATCGGGGGCTGCGCACCGATGTCGCCGAGGTGTCGGCCCTCGAGCGCGCCGGCAAGGCCCTGCCGCCCGCTTCGAACACCGGGCGGACCCGCGAGTTCGCTCTATGTGGTCGCGCTCTCGCGGGCCACAGTCTGGAGGTTCGCGACGAGAAAGGGGCCGTCGTCGGCGACCGCCGCGTGGGCCGCATCTTCGCCTCGGGCCCCAGTCTGATGAAGGCCTACTTCGACGCGCCGGAGGAAACCGCCGCGGTTCTCTCCGGCGACGGCTGGCTCGACACCGGCGATCTCGGCTATAGCCTCGACGGCGAATTCGTGATCACCGGCCGGGCCAAGGACCTGATCATCGTCAACGGCCGCAACCTCTGGCCGCAGGATCTGGAGTGGACGGCCGAAAAGGAAATCGCCGGCCTGCGGGGCGGCGATGTGGCCGCCTTTTCCGTCTCGAGCGACGAAGAGGAGCAGGTGGTCGCCCTGGTGCAGTGCCGCACCAGCAACGAGGCGGCGCGGGAGGCGTTGCGAACCGAAACGGCGAATCTCATTCGAGTGCGCCACGGCGTGGAGGCCTGGGTGGTCCTGGTCCCGCCGCACAGCCTGCCCCAGACCTCGTCAGGCAAGCTCAGTCGTTCCGGCGCCAAGGCGCTCTACCTCTCCGGCGCGCTCCGGCTGTCCGAATTTCGGGTGACCGCCTGACCGCCCGCGGCGCGCGCATCGCCCCGCGGTTGAAGGAATAGTCACAAACCTGTATCGATGGGGCTGGCTCCGTCGGCGGAGCGGGGCGCAGAGCCGCGGTATGCGAGAACACCATCAGTTGGCTTTGGTAGAGAGTCGGGTAGGCGTTGGGGATCGGCCCGTGCTTGATGAAATCTCCACAGTCTTCGAACAAGTTCTGGGACATCCAGTCAAAATTACGGGTGCTACGGATATCGTCGAAGATCTTGGCATGGACTCATTGGGGGTAATGGATTTCGTCATGGCGATCGAAGACTTCTACGACATCTCGATTCCTCTCGACCGTATCGCCCAGGTGCAGACGGTCGGCGATCTGATTCACGCCGTCGAGGCCCTGCGCAGCGGAGCGCCGGCATGACCATTCTGGCCAAGCACAACGCCTACAAGCTCGCCTACGACGCGCTGCGCGAGCATGGCGTGGATCCGCTGAATGTGCGCTTCGACAGCGTGCTCTCACCCACCGAGGGCATACTCAACGGCAAGCGCACCATCCTGATCGGCACCCACAACTATCTGGGACTGACCTTCGACCCCGATTGCATCGAAAAGGCCGTCGAAGCCACCCGCAGCCAGGGCACCGGCACTACCGGCTCGCGCGTCGCGAACGGCAACTACGATGGCCACCTGCGCCTGGAGAAGGCCCTGGCCGAGTTCTACGGCCGCGATCACGCGATGGTGTTCAGCACCGGCTACCAGGCCAATCTCGGCGTGCTCTCCACGCTCGTGGGCCGTGGCGATCACCTGATGCTCGACGCCGACAGCCACGCCAGCATCTATGACGGCTCGCGGCTGGGTCATGCCGAGGTCATCCGCTTCCGGCACAACAATCCCGACGACCTCTACAAACGCCTGCGGCGTCTCGCGGGCGCGCCCGGCGACCGGCTGATCGTGGTCGAGGGCATCTATTCGATGCTGGGCGACACCGCCCCGCTGAAGGAAATCGCCGCGGTGAAGCGCGAGACCGGCGCCTATCTGCTGGTCGATGAGGCTCATTCCCTGGGTGTCCTGGGCGCCACCGGCCGCGGCCTGGCCGAAGCGGCGGGCGTCGAGGACGACGTCGATTTCATCGTCGGCACATTTTCCAAGAGCCTGGGCAGCGTCGGCGGCTTTTGTGTCTCCAACAGCCCCGACTTCGATGTCATGCGGATCGTCTGCCGCCCCTACATGTTCACCGCCTCCCTGCCGCCGAGCGTGATCGCCTCGACCCTTCAGGCGCTGATCAAGATCCAGACCAAGCCGAGCCTGCGCGTCGATCTGATGCGCAACGCCCGACGGTTCTATGACGGCCTCGCCGCCATGGGTTTCCAGGTCGGGCCGGAAGCCAATCCGATCGTCGCCGTGGCCATGCCCGATCAGGACACGGCCGTGGCGTTCTGGAAAATGCTGATGGAATCCGGGCTCTACCTGAATCTGGCGGTCCCGCCGGCCACCCCGACCAACACGCCCTTGCTGCGCACCATCGTCAGCGCGGCGCACACCCTCAGCCAGATCGACACCGCCCTGGCGATCTTCGCCGACGTTGGGCGACGCCTTGGCCTGCTCACCGCCGACCGCCGCCGCGCCGGAGCGTCGAGCTAGCTGATGGGCGCCGCGGCGCTCGGCGCGCCGGGCGCCTACCGGACGACCTGGCGGCCGGCGATCATCGACGGCTACATCCTGCGCATGCTCGCTCTGCCCGCGGCCGCGGTCCTGGGCGTGACGCTGGTGGCTTTCCTGCTCGAACAGACCCTGCGGCTGATCAACGAGCTCGCCGCCAACGGGGCGCACCTGGGTTTCCTGTTCGGCCTGATCGGCAACCTGATCCCCTACCAGCTCGGCCTGGCCCTGCCGGCCGCCTTCTTCGTGGCCATGTTCATCGTCATCGCCAGACTGGATGAGGAAAGTGAGTTGGACGCGCTCTTGTCTGGAGGCGTGTCGTTCGGGCGCATCGTCGCGCCGCTCGTCCTCGCCGGCGTGGTGCTGGGGGTGGTGAGCCTTGTGCTCGTCGGCTTCCTCCAGCCCTATAGCCGCTACGGCTACCGGGCCATCCGCAACGCCGCCATGGAAGCCGGCTGGACGGCCCAGCTCGACCCCGAAGTGTTCATCAACGCCGGGCCCGACTTCACCATCTCCGCCGACGAGGCCGACGCCACGGGCCGGCGGCTCAAGGGCGTGTTCATCCGCCGCCGATCGGACAACGGCGAGACGGTGGTGACCGCGGCCGAGGGCGTGCTCGGCCTGCGGCCCGACGGCAAGACGACGGAGCTTCATCTGGGCGGCGGCCTGGTCCTGGAGGACGCGGCCAAGGGCGCCACGCGGCTGCTGCGCTTCGTCGACTTCACCGACCACGAGCATCTGGGGGGCGCTGAAACGCTGCGCCCGCGGGGCGGCGACGAGCAGGAATTGACCTTGCCCGAGCTGGTCAGGGAAATGCGCCGGCCCGACGCCCTGATCCCCAAGCGGGTCCTCGCGGCCGAACTCTATGCCCGCCTCGCCAGATCCCTGGCCATCCCGTTCCTTCCCTTGCTTGCGCTGCCCCTCGCCATGGCCGCCAAGCGGGGCCGCCGGGCGCCGGGGATGATCCTCGGCGCGGTGGTGCTGGTGGCCTTCCACCACGGCATCACCCTGGCCAAGAGTTTCGCCGCATCCGGGGCCATCGATCCCCTGCTGGCCATGGGCGGGCTCTTCTGCCTGATGGCCGGTTTCGGAATGTGGATCTTCCTGTCGAGCCGGCGTCGTCCGGGAGAAACGCCCTTCTCGGGCCTCTTCGCCGCCATCGAGCGGATGATCGACCGGCGGACCAAGGTGCGGACGAGCGCCGTCCCCAAGCAGGGTCAGATGAGTTTCGGCGGTTATCTGGGGCGGATCATGTTCGTCCGAACCGCCGCGGCGGCGGCCGCCCTCATCGGCCTGCTGCAGCTGATCGATCTGCTCGAACGCACGAGCGACATCCTGGCTCGCGGCGGCGCCATAGAGATCGGCCGCTACATGCTCCTGCGCCTGCCCGGCCTCTTCCAGCAGGCGGCGCCGTTCGCGGTTCTGGCCGGCGCGATCTTCACGTTCAGCCAGCTGGCGCGGAACAGCGAGCTGGTGGTGATGCGCATAACCGGCCTCTCTCTGTTCGAAATCTTCCGCCGGACCCTGCCGGTCGCCCTGCTGGTGACGGCGATGCAACTGGTGATTGCCGATCAGATCACGCCACGGGCGGAGCAGGCGCTGGCCACATGGTGGGCGGCCGCCACGCCGGCGGCGGCGAAGAAGGCGCCGGCGCCGCGCTGGTTCCGCATCGGCGGCGACGTGGTGATGGTCAGGTCCAGCGACGCCAGAGGCGACGTCCTGCACGGCGTTTCGATCTATCAGCGTGACGCCGCCGACGCCTTGACGCGGCGGATGACGGCGGCGAGCGCCACCGCTGAGCGAGACGGCTGGCGATTGCATGACGCCCGCGTCACCGATGTCGGCCAGTCCCGCGCCGACAACATGACCGTGGGCGAGATGGACTGGCGCACCACCCTGGCTCCGGCCGACGCGGCGCGGCTATTTTCCGACACCTATCAGGTGACATCGAACACGGCCTTCCGCTCCCTGTTCGGATCGGGACCGGTAGACAAGAGCCCCAGCGAGTCGCAGACTCGCCTCTATAGAACCTTGGCCGAGGGCGTCGCTCCGATCATCATGCTGCTCCTCGCCCTGCCGGCCGCTCTGGGCCATGCGCGCAGCAACAAGACCGCGCCGGTGATCTTCGGCCTGGGTTGCGGACTGCTCTATCTGGTCTCGGACGGCCTGCTGACGGCGATGGGCCAGACCGGCGCCCTGCCCCCCGCCCTGGCCGCCTGGGGGGCGCCCCTGATCTTCGCCGCGGGCGCCGTGAGCATCTTGTTGTACGCCGAGGGATGAGTGGTCCGATCGCATTGACGCCGGTCGCCAGCAAGGGCGAGCTCGAACGCTTCATCCGCCTGCCCATGCGCTTGTCGGCGAGCGATCCGAACTACATCGCCCCTCTCCTGTTCGAGCGCCGTGAAGCCCTTTCGCCGAAGCACAATCCCTTCTTCGCGCACGCCGACCACCAGTTCTGGCTGGCCCGACGGGACGGCCGTGACGTGGGCCGGATCAGCGCCCAGATCGACCATCTGGCGCGCACCGATCCCGCCGCGCCGGCGGGATACTTCGGGATGATCGCCGCCGAAGACGATCCGGCCGTGTTCGCGGCCCTGTTCGCCGCCGCCGAGGACTGGCTGCGCGCCCGCGGCCGAGCCCAGGCCCTGGGACCCTTCAACCTGTCGATCAACGAGGAAGTGGGTCTCCTCGTCGAGGGATTCGATACCCCGCCGATGCTGATGATGGGCCACGACACGCCCTATGCCGCCGCGCGGATCGAAGAACAGGGCTACGCCAAGGCCAAGGATGTCTTCGCCTACTTCTCAGGCGTGCCGGTCTTCACGCCGGGCGTCGAAGCGCGGCTGAACCGCCCCTTGCCGCCCGGAATGGTCCTGCGGCCGGTGCGCATGAACCGCTTCGACGAGGACGTGAAACTGCTGGTGGAGATTTTGAACGACGCCTGGTCCGCCAACTGGGGCGCGGCGCCGGTCACCGACGAGGAAACCAAGCACCTGGCGGATTCGCTGAAGCTGATCCTTCATCCGCGGCTGGTCTGGTTCCTGGAAATCGACGGCGAGGCGGCCGGCTTCGGCGTGCTGCTGCCCAATCTCAACGACGCGATCCACGATCTCGGCGGTCGTCTGGCGCCGTTCGGCTGGGCCAGGCTCCTGTGGCGCCTGAAGGTCACGGGCGTGAAACGCGGGCGCGTCCCACTGATGGGGATCAAACGCAAGTTCGCCCGCGATCGGCGTGGAATTTTCGCTCCCTTCGTGATTCTCGACGCCATCCGCAGCGAGGGGGTCAAGGCCGGCATCACCGAGGCGGAGTATTCCTGGATCCTCGAAGACAACCTGCCCATGCGCCATATCCTCGAAAGCTTCGGCGCCCGCGTCTACAAGACCTATCGGATCTACGGGAAGCGGCTCGACGGAGGCTCGGACACGACCGGCCGACCGGCGCCGTCGGCGGGCTCGCTGACGCTGTAGGGGTCTTTCCGTCCGGCCCGTCTACCGGGTGCGGAACCGGGCCACCGCATGGACCTTTGGATCACGGGCGATGTCGGCCGGGGCGATGAAGCCGAGGCCATCCCACTCGATCTCGATGCCGATGCGATGGAAGCATTTGGCGACATATTCCGAGCAGATGTACTCGTCCTTCGCCCCGAGGGACTTGGGCATGTGCCGGTTCAGACGACCAAGGACGATGCGGGTGGCGATCTTGATGACCTCGAACCCTGAGAAGCGGTCGCCCATGCGGTCGACGGCGAAGTCGGTCATGCGGCGCATCACCTCGGGGTCACCCTTCTTGCGCTCGGTCAGACCTTCGTGGCGGGCCAGGACGATCTGGCCCGGATAGGGTTTCGTTCCACTACTGGTCTGGCTGATGAAGCGCTCCATCGATACCGCGTGAACGCCGATCTGCTGGACGCACTCGAAGGCCACGATGCGGCCGAGCGTGGGCAAACGGAAGGCGAGGGCGACATGGCTCCAGGGGCTCTTGGTGCTCCAGCCGATCAGCCGCGAGAACGGGTCGTGGGCGGCGCACAGCAGGATGTCGCCATCGCGAATCTGGCGCGAGATCTTGCCGAGAGCCTCAGCCGGGAGCGTGGTGAGGGCGTCGTCACTGATGGCCATCCGCCCTCATAGCCCCCCTTTTTGTCCCATTCCGTCTTGGTCGCAACCCACGCTCAACGCGAAACCCGGCAAGGCGGGGTTGGTTCCGGGGGTGTTCCTGGCTCGGCCGCTGGAGTAGGCAATCGCATGACCGCGACCCCAGCCGCTCCCACTCCGCTCGCGTCGATAGAGAGCATCATCGAGGGGCTGGCCGGCGTCGGCTATATCGCCTCGCGGCGGATCGCCACGGCGCTGTTCATGGCCTCGCATCTACAAAAACCGGTGTTGGTGGAGGGCGTCGCCGGCGTGGGCAAGACCGAGCTGGCCCTGTGCACGGCGTCGCTCCTGAACCTGCCTCTGATCCGGATGCAGTGCTACGAGGGACTGGATGAATCCAAGGCCCTCTACGAGTGGAAATACGGCAAGCAGCTCCTCTACACCCAGATCCTGAAGGACCACATGGGGGCCGAGCTGACCGGCGCGCCGAGCATGGAGGCGGCGATGGACCGCCTGCACGGCATGGGAGATCTGTTCTTTTCCGAACCGTTCATGGAGGCGCGGCCCCTGCTCCAGGCCCTGCGGACGCAACGCGGGGCGGTGCTTCTGATCGACGAGATCGACAAGAGCGACGAGGCCTTCGAGGCCTTTCTGCTGGAACTGCTTTCGGCGTTCCAGGTGTCGATTCCCGAAATTGGCGTGATCAAGGCGACCACCGCGCCGGTGGTCTTCCTGACCTCGAACAATGTCCGCGATCTGGGCGACGCCCTCAAGCGCCGCTGCTTGCATCTGCACATTCCGCTTCCGGACCAGGCGCTCGAGGAGCGGATCGTCGCCGCCCGGGCGCCGGAGACCGAGCAGCGCCTGCGCGTCCAGCTGGTCACCTTCGTCCAGGCCCTGCGCACCCTGGATCTGCGCAAGCTTCCCTCCATTTCCGAGACGGTCGACTGGGCCCGGGCCCTCACTCTGCTGCACGTCCACGCGCTGGACGCCGAGCTGGTTCGCGAGACCCTCAACGTACTCCTGAAATTCGAACAGGACATCCTCGCCGCCGAGCCGAGGATCGGCGAGTTCCTTGCCCGCGCCTGAACCTGGGGGTGATGCGCGAAGGCCCCTGGCGGATTTCCTGAGGGCGCTGCGCGCCGTGGATCTGCCGATATCGCCGGCCGAAGTCATCGACGCCCATCGTGCGGCGGCCGAAGTCGGCTTCGCGGACCGAACCCTGTTGAAGGACGCCCTGTGCGTGACTCTGGCCAAGACCGCCGACGAGGCAAGGCGGTTCGACCTCTGTTTCGAGACGTTCTTCGCGCGCGATCGACGGGCGGCGAACCCGGCCGCCGCCGGGGAGGGTCCTCTGCCCGACGATCCCCTCGCACAGCAGTTGTTGGCGGATGACGGCGCCGCCTTGAGCGCGGCCATGGAGGGAGCCGCGGGACGGGTCGGGGTCAGCGCCATCCGTCTGAACACGCAGCGCAATCTTTTGACCCGCCGGATGCTCGACGCCATGGGCCTTCGCGAACTCGAGGCGCTGATCAACTCCCTGCGCGCGGCCGGAGGCGGGCGGGACGCAGCCCTGGCCGAACGCCTGGTCGAGCGGCGGACGGCGCTCTTCGCCGAGGCGGCGCGTTTCGTCGAGCGTCAGGCGCGCCTCTATGCCGGTGAAACCGGCCGGCGGCTGCGCGAGCAGATCCTCAGGCGCCAGAGCCTCACCGCCATCCCGCCGGAGGAGTTCCGGGCCATGGAGGCCCTGGTCAAGCGGATGGCGAAGCGCCTGGCGACGCGCTACGCCCGCCGGCGCCATCGGGCGCGGAAGGGAAAGCTGGATGTCCGCAGGACCATCCGGCGGTCGATGGTGACCGGCGGCGTGCCCTTCGAAGTGGTCTGGAAGAGCCTTCGGGTGGAAAAACCCCGGATCGTGGTGATTTGCGACGTTTCGCGGTCGGTGGCCGCCGCCGCGCAATTCCTCCTGCTGTTCCTCTACAGCCTCAACGAGGTGGTCCAGAAACTGGAGGCCTTCGCCTTTTCCGACCGGCTGGTCAGCGTCGACGATCTGCTGAAGGACGAGACGGTGGACGACGCCATCACCCTCATCCTGGCGCGAATCGGCTTTCGCGCCACCGACTACGGCCGGGCCCTGGAGGATTTCCGCCATGCGACGGCCGACAGCCTGACCCGTCGGACGACGGTGATCATCCTGGGCGACGGCCGCTCGAACTGGTCCGACCCGCGGCTCGACCTGATGCGGGAGGTCGCCGAACGGTGCCGCGCCGTGATCTGGCTCAATCCGGAGCCCGAGACCTATTGGGGCCAGGGGGATTCCAGGATGGACGCCTACCGCCGCTTCTGCCGGGTGGCCAAGACCTGCAACACCCTCGACGCCCTCGAAGCGATCATCGAGGACGTGCTGCGGAGCCACCTGCCCCGCTGAGATCGGTCCGGCGCAGCGAGGCCAGCTCCGACGCCAAGGCCACGGCGACGGCCTCGACCACGGGACCCCACTCGCGTGGCGCGGCCTGCCGGAAAAGCCGGACGGTGGGATACCAGGGGCTGTCGGCCCGCTTTTCGAGCCAGCGCCAGTCCGGCGCGAAGGGCGTCATGATCCATACCGGCTTGCCCAGGGCCCCGGCGAGATGGGCCACGGCGGTGTCCACGGTCACGACCAGATCCAGCGCCTCGATGATCGCGGCGGTGTCGCGGAAATCGTCGATCTCGGGGCCGAGATTGACCAGCGGCGCCCGCCCGAAGAACTCGGCGACCTGACCCTGCGGCGGACCTTTCTGCAGGGATATCAGGCTCAACCCATCCAGGGCGGCGATGGGCGCCAGGGTCTTCAACGACACCGAACGGTTGTGGTCGTTGCGGTGCGTCGGCCGGCCGGCCCAAACCAGCCCGACGCGCCGATGGCGCGGCGAGACCAGCGCCGCCAGGCGCGCGGTCCAGGCCGCCTTCCTGTCCGGCTCGGCGCGCAGATAGGGAATCTCGGCCGGTATGGCGCCCAACTTCGCCTCGGCCAGCCGCGGCAGTCCGCTGAGAGGAAGGTATGCCACCGCCTCCGGACAATCGTTCCACTGATCGAACATCGAGGTGACGTCGGAGAACTGACCGAGCAGGGGTTGCATCTCCTTGCCGCAAGCCAGCACCAGACCTTGGCATCGCGCCGCCGCCCACGGGATGAAGCGGCTGAACTGTATGCAGTCGCCAAATCCCTGATCGGCGATGAGGACGATCCGGCCCTCGACCGGCGCGCCGTCCCACTGGGGGATGTCCGTCCTGGGCATCAGCGTCGGCACGCCCTTGAGGCGGAAACGCCACTCGTATTCCTCCCAGCCGCGGGCGAATTCGCCGCGCAGCAACAGCGCCTCGGCGAGGCCGAAATGGGCCCCCGGCAGGGTCGGGTCGAGGGCCAGGGCGCGTTCGGCGCTGACGATCGCCTCGGCCGGCTCGCCCCGCGCCAGGCGCAGAACCGAGAGATTGACGTGGGCGATGGGATCGCGCGGGTCGCCCAGCACGGCGCTCAAGCCGGCCTGCAACGCCTCGTCGTAGCGGCCGAGCAGCCGATAGACCTCGCACAGGTTGCGGGCATAGAGCGTCTTGGCGGGATCGATCTCGCGCGAACGCTCCATGAGGCGCAGCGCCTCGTCCATCCGCCCGTCGCGGAACGCCGCCGCGCCCATCATCTGGAGGGCGTCGGCGTGGTCGGGGTCGGCCGCGAGCACCTGTTCGGCGCAAGCGCGCGCCTCGTCCACCCGCCCGGCGCGCTCATGCTCGGTGGCCAGCGCCATCAGCGCGGCGCCGCTGGCCGGCTCCTCGATCGTGGTGGCCGTCAGCGCGCTCATGCGGCGGCCTGCGCCTCGTCGACGGCATAGCCGAGCCGATCCATCGCCGGCTGCAGGATCGAAACGACCGGCGCCAGCTGTTCGCGATAGCGGCGGTGGCGCAAGCGCGAGCGGTCATAGAGCTTCTCGGTCACCTGGGCGTAGCTGGCGGTGCGGGCGTAGCGCTGATTGTCCTGGAAGTTGAGGCAGCGCGCGTCGAAGTCCTCGCCGATGAAATCGAGCATGCGCCGGATCGCCCCCTCCTGGTCATCGACCATGTCCTCGTAGCGGACCGGCAGATATCTCAGT
>Ga0182024_10014779_pt1 | contig 15044 bp, 11 predicted proteins | sample P32metaG_FD_120480 | JGI IMG/M metagenome (GOLD analysis project Ga0182024, IMG submission 120480) | Permafrost microbial communities from Stordalen Mire, Sweden - P3-2 metaG (Illumina Assembly) | ecosystem: Environmental > Terrestrial > Soil > Wetlands > Permafrost | place: Sweden: Stordalen... | reverse complement strand
TCATCACCTTGGCGTTGGCCGAATAGGCCTGCTGCGCCACGATCAACTGGCTGAACTGGGTGGCGATATCGACGTTGGAGGCCTCGATCGAGTTGCCGACGATCTTGCCCGTCGCCGAGTAGAGCGGCGGTCCGGAATCGGCGGTGGCCTGATAGGCGCCGCCGTTGAGCGGCTCCAGGCTGTCCTGGCCGTTGAAGGTCGCGAGCGTTATTTGCGCCAGCGGGATGGTTTGCCCGTTCGAGAACGTGCCGACCACACGATTCTCGTTGTCGACGGCAACCGATTGCAGCTGTCCGGCCGCAAAACCGTTCTGCTGGAACTGATTCACCTGGGCGGTGCCGCTCGAATCCGCGAACTGGGTCAGTCCGTTGCTGCCCAAAAGGAGTTGAACGTTGCCAAGCGAGTCGCCGTTGACCGTGAGGTTGGGGAGCGTGAGGCTCGTGAGGGGCGGATTCATCTGGCCTGCGGAATTGAACGTGAAGGTCGTGCCAACGTTCTGCCATGCCGACTGCGTGCCGGTGGCGTTCGAGTTGGACTGATAGAACAGCTGCCAGGAATCGGTGCCGCCGGTCGCGGCGCTGGAGGTCTTGGCCCAGCGCAGCTGGACGTCCACCGGATTGCCGGTCGAGTCGTAGGCCGTCACCGAGCCGCCGGAGATGGATTCATTGGTGAATGTCTGCACGTCGTCGGCGATCACCGTGCCGTTGGCGGGCACCGCGAGCAGGTTCTGAATGCCGAAGCGCGATGCGCCCGCGGTCCCCCCGATCGAGATCTGGTCGGTCGAGTTGTTGGCGGTGATGGTGATGTTCCCGTTGGCCGCATTCACCGAGGCGGAGACGTTGCCGAGCGCGGCCAGGGCGGTCTGCAGTTGCGCCAGCGTCGCGACCTGACTAGGGCCGAAGGTGATGGTCGAGGTGACCGGAGCGCCCGGAGCGGTGTCGGTCGTGATGGTGAGCGTTTGACCGGCCGCGACGGTGTTCTGCGTCAGCAGATTGGTCGGTTGGAAGGTGTTCTGCCCGACCGCGAATCCGACCGCGGCCGCCGCCGTGCCCGAGCCGGTGACGGTGATCGGAATTTGCGGGTTGTTGCCGGTCAGCACCAACTGATTGTTGCCGTTGACGGTGGCCGTTATTGCGGTCGTGCCGGTGTGCCCGGCACCGGTCCCGATCGCGGCGATGAGGTTCGCGACCGTGGGACTGCCCACGTTCGGCACCGTGTAGGTATCGGTGTTCGTCCCGTCGAACACGCTGATGGTCTGGCCCGCGGTCAGGCCGAGCGAAGCCAGCGTGGTGGCGGCGCCGCTCGGAAGCGTGACGGTCCCGGTTCCCACCGCGTCGGCGTCGGGCAGCAAGGTTGCGCCGTTGCCGGTGATCTTTGCCGCTGCCGGCGCTCCCACCAGCGGATTTGCCGTAAATCCGACCGGATTGAGCAAATTGGAGCCGGGCACACTGCTGCTGCTGTCGGCGGTGGTTGGATCGCTCGCAAGGTTGGCTTGGTATTGAATTTGCGTGGTCGGCTGGGCTGGCACGAAGCTGTTGCTGAATTGGAGGACGGACGGGACGCTGCCGAGCGGATTGCCGGTAGTGGCGCTCACCGGAATGCCCATGAGGTAGTATCCGGCGCCGTTGACCAGATAGCCGCCTGAATTTTCCTGGAAATCGCCCCGGCGCGTATAAGCGTTGACGCCGCTGAACACCGGCTGATTGTCCGAGAAGGACGTCGGCTGACCGACCACGAAATAGCCATTGCCGTTGATGGCCATGTTGGTGCTGACGGTCGCGCTCTGGATCGAGCCTTGAACCGTGTTGGTCGCCACCGAGCCAGCGATCACGCTGCCGGAGGTTTGCTCGCCCTCGGCGGCCGAAGCCACCAAGGCGTCGAAGCTCGTGTCCGTTTCCTTGAAGCCCGTGGTCTGCGAGTTCGCGATATTGCCGGAAATGTTCTGCAGAGCGAACGACTGCGCCTGCAAGCCTCCGACGGAGGTCGTGAGAGCATCGAATAGACCCATGACTAGTCTCCAAGTGCGGTCCAGACGGCCGCCGGCATGATCCGTCGCGGGGCTGCACCCATGGCTCGGTACCGGTGCACCGACACCCCCGACGGAACCGCCGTCGCAATCCGCGTGCCAAAGAAATTATTCAGAAAGATCAAGCGTTTCGCGGATCGGCCGGCGCCGCCAATGCGGCCGGCCGGGCAAGACTCGCCGGCCGCGGGCAATTTCTGCCGGGCCGCAGGCTTGCTGTGCGGTGAACGCGGCTGCGGATCTTAAGCGACCTGCCCCACCGTACATCAGTCGCGCTTGCAACGCCGCCCGCAGGCGACGGCAACGCCGGCCGGAGAAACGGTGATCGCACCTTTTTTGCGGCCGCTGCGGTTGCTACATTGCTTTGCAAATGAGGCAAGCCATGAATGTCCGGCAGAATCTGCAGATGGACAAGCCCGAGTTCCTCGCATGGGTACGCGCGCGCGAGGGGCGCTACGAGCTTGCTGGAGGTCGTGCCGTGATGATGACCGGAGGATCGCGGGGGCATGTCATCGTCATGCGTCGCCTCGCAACGGCTCTGGAAAGGCGGCTCGACAGCAATCGGTGGACCGTATTGACGTCGGACTTCGGCGTCGACCTTGGCCCGGCGACCGTTCGCTATCCGGACGTCGTGGTGGATGCGGCCGGCGGACTGCTCAAGGATCTCACGGCAACTGCGCCGATACTGGTCGCCGAGGTCGTGTCACCTTCCTCGGCCACCTGCGATCTCGGCGACAAGGCGTCCGAAAATTTGCGATTGCCTGGCTTGTCGGCTTATCTTGTGCTGGCGCAGGACGAGCCCAAAGCTTGGATCTGGGTGCGCGGTGCCGGCGGATTTCCGCCAGGCCCGAACGTGCTCGAAGGTCACGATGCAAAGATCGGGATTGCGGCGCTGGGGATCGACATGCCGCTGTCGGAGATCTATGCCGGCATCGCGACAAGCTGAAAATCATGCGCTTTGAAGGCACCAGCGCCTATGTGGCCACCGAGGATCTCAAAGTCGCGGTGAATGCCGCCATCGCGCTGGAACGGCCGCTTCTGGTCAAGGGCGAGCCCGGCACCGGCAAGACCGTGCTCGCGCTCGAGATCGCCAGGGGCCTCGCCTCGCCGCTCCTGGAGTGGCACATCAAATCGACCACCAAGGCCCTGCAAGGCCTCTACGAATACGACGCGGTGTCGCGGCTGCGCGACAGCCAGCTCGGCGACGAACGGGTCCGCGACATTCGCAACTACATCAAGCGCGGCAAACTGTGGGACGCCTTCGTGGCCGACGAGCGTCCGGTGCTGCTGATCGACGAGATCGACAAGGCCGACATCGAGTTCCCCAACGACCTGCTGCAGGAGCTCGACCGCATGGAGTTCTTCGTCTACGAGACCGGCGAGACCGTGCGTGCGCGCCGGCGTCCGATCGTGATCATCACCTCGAACAACGAGAAGGAGCTGCCGGATGCGTTCCTGCGCCGCTGCTTCTTCCACTACATCCGTTTTCCCGATCCCGACACCATGCGCGCGATCGTGGACGTGCACTTCCCCGGCATCAAGCAGCGCCTGGTCACCGAGGCGCTGCGCCTGTTCTATGAGGTGCGCGAGGTGCCGGGCCTGAAGAAAAAGCCCTCGACCTCGGAGTTGCTCGATTGGCTCAAGCTCTTGCTGGTCGAGGATATCGGACCGGAGACGCTGCGCGAGCGCGACCCCAAGAAGCTGATCCCGCCGCTGCACGGCGCGCTGATCAAGAACGAGCAGGATGTCCACCTGTTCGAGCGGCTTGCCTTCATGGCCCGCCGCGAAGGCCGCTGAGCAGCCCGGCACGCGTCCGGCCTCGGCTCCCGATGGTCAGCAAGGCGCCGGTCATGGCGCTCGCCGCCGGGGGCAGCTGGCTTGATATGCGGGGGTCACGGCCACAACCGCTGTGACCCTTCGCGACAGATGCCAAGGGTCTGACTTTGCGTCGCTTTCAATCGAGCTTCAGTCCGATCGCGTTCACGACCGGAGTCCAATGAGCGACATCCTGTTCGAGGGAGCGTCGGAAGGTCTCAGGCGTTGAATCGAGATCGGGTTCAAGTCCGGCTTCGGTCAGCATCTGCTGAAAGCCCCGATCGGCAAGCACCGTGTGCGTGGCCTGTGCGACCTGCGCGATGATCGGCGTCTGCGTCCCTCGCGGAGCGATCAAGCCGATCTGTTGTAGCGCGATGAGATCAGGATATCCCTGTTCGACCGCTGTCGGAAGATCGGGCGTACCGGCGAGGCGGCTCGGGCTGACCACGGCCAGGATACGCAGCCTATTGGTCCGATGGAATTCGAGCACCTGTCCGCTCATGGCGGGTATCACCATTGGAACCTGTCCGGCGATCAGATCGGTAAGCGCCGGCCCGGCACCTCGATAGGGTACATGAATGAGCTCGGGAATCCCTGCCCGCAGCTTGAGCAATTCTCCGGTCAAGTGGTTCAATGTGCCCGCGCCCGAAGTGCCATAGGACGCCCTGCCGGGGTTGGCTTTGGCATAATCGACAAACTCCTTGAGGGTGTGGGCCGGCACGGCGGGATGGACAACGATGGCGAAAGTGTTGATTGATACGTTCGCAATCGGCGCCAAGTCTTTGATGGGATCGTATTGCGGCCGGCTCTTAAGAAGCATCTCGGTGACATATTGGACAGTGCTGCCCAAAAGAAGGGTGTAGCCATCCGGTGACGCGTGCGCCACGGTGGCACCGCCCAAAGAGCCTCCGCCACCGCCGACGTTCTCAATGAACACCGTCCCGAGGGCCGGCCTTATCCTTTCCGCCAACGGGCGGCCGACGAAGTCAAACACGCCTCCTGGCGGGAACGGAACGACGAGTCGTATCGGCCGTGTCGGATAAGACTGAGCGCGGGCGGCGCGTGACGACACCGGCAGTACGCCAGCACCAGCAGCCACGTGCAGGAATTCCCGGCGGTGAAGTTTCATGCGCCCCTCCCAAAAGCTGCTTTGCGCCACAGCGTATCAGCCCGCGACAAGCGCCAGGAATCTTTATATTACGGCAATGACTGCTTCCGGCCCAGACCGCAAATTCGTCGGGGCGCAGCGGAGCGTCGGCTGTCCGAGGAGAACCGGACTGTTGGCGCGCGCGGCCGGCACCGTCGCTCCCTGACCTTCCCAGCCCCTTCCTGAAGGCCGGAAATTATCCCGCCAAGACAGCCGATCCTTCCAATGAGATTTCGGATATGCTGTTTGCCACCAATCCCTCGATTTCCTCGGGAGCGTCCCATGAAGAAGTCTCGAGCCTTCGTTTGTGCTGTCACACTGGCACTGAGCGGCACCGCATCTCACGCCGAAGGCGGGTATCATGTGATCAAATCGATCCCCATCCCCGGAGATGGAGCCTGGGACTACATCGGAATGGATAGCATCAACCGCCACGTGTTTGTCTCGCACGGACAGCAGTTGGAAATCCTAAACGCCGACACCTATCAGATCGACGGGAGGATCGTGGCGCCGGGAGTCGACCTTTCCAAGCAGGTAGCACCGACCGGCTTGGCAGTGCGCGGTGGAACCTCGGCTCCTGAAATCGACCGTGGCTTTTCCGTCAACTCCCGCGACGGCTCGGTTTCCATCTTCGATCTGAAGACTCTGATGGTTCTCGCCATTGTCAAAGTGGGGGAAAACCCCGACGGCTATGTCTATGATCCGGCCACCAAGCGCGGCTTTACCTTCAGCGACCGCACCAAGACCGCCGCGGCCGTGGATCTGCCCGACGCCAAGCTGGCAGGCATTGTACCACTCGGCAGCAAGCCCGAGGCCGCCGCGGCCGATGGCGAAGGGCACGTATTCGTAAATATGCAGGAGGTGGATATGGTCGCCAAAATCGACTCGCGGAAGCTCGCGGTCGAGGACATGTGGCCTACCGCGCCTTGCAAGCAGCCGACCAGCATGGCCATGGATGTCAAGGCAAACCGCCTGTTCATCGGCTGCCGCGGCAATGCCCCGATTCTGGCGGTGATGGATTCGTCGAACGGCAAGCTCATCGCCACGCTACCCATCGGCACTGGCACCGATGCCGCCGCATTCGACGCCGAGAAGCGGCTGGTCTTTACCTCCAATGGAGAGGGCACGATCACGGTAATTCAGGAAGAGTCGCCTCAAAAATTCACGGTCATCGACACCGTGAAGACAGAACCCGGCGCCCGGACCATGACGCTTGATAACAAGACGCACAATTTGTTTTTGATTAACGCCGACCGGGCTGCCCGGCCTTCCGCTGCACCCGGCCAACCTGCGCAACGGCCGGAGATCGTCCCAGGCTCGTTTCGTGTCCTGGTCGTCGGTCCGCAATAGAATCGGCCTCCCCGCTTGCGGCGTCGGCGGCACAAGCACGACGTCCCCCTTCCGACGGCTTGACCGACCTTGTACTCTATCCGCACGGACTTGGAGATGGTTCGCAAGCCGCGCCATCGGACGCGCCGGAATCCCGTTCGAGCGCGACCACCGGGAGGATAGCCATGCTTTATCGCCGCTTGCTCGGTGCCATCGCGCTCTCGACGACACTGTGGGCACCCACTGTCGGCGCGCAAATCTTCGATCTGGGGAAGTACCCCGACCTCAGGGGCCAGTGGGTTCGCTGGGGACCGTCCGGTGGCGACTTGAAGGGGCCGTTGGTTCGCTTTGGGCCTCCCGGCTTCAACGGTACGCGGTTTGATCCTTCCAAGCCTCCCAATCGAGGACAGGAAGCCCCGCTGACGCCGGAATATCAAGCCCTCTTCGAGGCCAACCTCAAGGACCAAGCCGCGGGCGGCCAGGGCACGACCCCGACCTATGCCTGCCTCTCGCCAGGCATGCCGCGCGCCACCAACGGCTATGGCGAGATCGAATTCGTGGTGACGCCCTACACCTTCTACATCCTGGTGCAGCACATCGACGACGATCGCCGCATCTATACCGACGGGCGCGATTGGCCGGCGGATCCGGAGCCGACCTTCATGGGCTATTCGATCGGCAGATGGGTCGATACGCAGGGCAACGGCCGCTACGACCTGCTCGAAGCCGAGACCCGCGGTCCGTTCAGGGGCCCGCGCACTTTCGACAGCGGCGGCGCCCTGCTGGACAAGGACAATGAGACCATCGTCAAGGAGCGAATCTACCTGGACAAAGCCAACCCCGACATCCTCCATAACGACGTTACGGTGATCGACCATGCATTGACGCGTCCGTGGACCGTCAACAAGACATATGGCCGCGAGCCTAACAAGGAGCGGCCAATCTGGCGCGACAACAATTGCTCCGAGAACAACAATCACGTCATCATCGGCAAGGAGGGCTACATGCTGAGCGCGGATGGCTTCCTGATGCCGGCCAAGAAGGACCAGCCGCCGCCGGATTTGAGATATTTCAAGAAGACGGCAAATTAGGCGGGCGCCGGCCGGCCATCGACAGGGAGACATCGACGATCAATGGAAGCTGCGCAAGAAGCGCATATCATCATGGGAGGTTGAGATGAAACCAACTCGACGATCATGGAGCGCGATCCTGATCCCGATGCTGGCGCTGGGCTTGACGCTTGCGCTCACGGGTGCGGGCCTCGGGCAGGCGCCGAAGCTGCCGGAGCAGACCATTTCACTGGCAGAGGCCCGCACGATCATCGATGCCGCCATCGCTCATGCGCGCGAGAAGAACCTGCGCATGGGCGTTGTCGTCCTCGACGCTTCCGGAGAGATGGTGGCGGGCGAGCACATGGACGGTGCGACCGGGCGCAATATCATGTTCGCCGAGGGCAAGGCCTACGCCTCGGTCATGTATCGGACGACGTCGGCGAGCTTGTCGCAGCTCTACAAGACCCGCCCCGACCGTTACTTCGGCATCCAGAACATGTACGGCAACAAGGTGTATCTGGTGGACGGCGGCGTGCCGCTGGTGGTTGACGACAAGCTCGTCGGCGCAGTCGGGGTCGCCGGGACGCCGGGCCAGGACGAGGAATGCGCGCAGGCCGGGATCGCGGCTTGGGAAAAGGCGCGCCCCGCGCGGAAATAGCGCGGGACGCGAGGCCTCGCGCCTATTCCGGCAGCAGCGCGAACGTCCACAGCGAGCCGCCGGTCGGCACCTTGTCGCCGGCGGCGCGGCGCGCCAGGATGCCGCCCATGCCGGAGGCGACCGTCACATATTGCCGGCCGTCATGGGTGTAGGTGATGGCGGTCGAATTGACGCCTGAGCTGGTCTGGAACTGCCACAGCTGCTGGCCGGTGTCCTCGTCAAGCGCAAGGAACTCGCCGGTGAGCTTGCCGGTGAATACCAACCCGCCGCCGGTGACCAGCATGCCGGACGAGCTCGGTATGTCGGTCAGCGGAACTTCCCATTTCCGCTGGCCGGTGAGCGGATCGATGGCGGTGAAGTAGCCAACCACCTGGCCAGGCTCGATGCGCGGCTGACGCGCGTTGACGCCGGTGGAGCTCTCGCCGATCACCTGCGGGTGGGGCGGCGCCAGTTGCTGGATGCGCGGCTCGTCCCACGGCGCGGCATAGACCAGCCCCTTGGCGGGATCGAATGCGATCGGAACCGCGTTCGAGCCGCGCGAAGGAAGGATCTCGACCTCTCCGCCGGCCAGGAAGTCCTTGTAGACTCCCGTGAGCTGCGGGCGACCGGTGGCGAGGTCGATGCCGCTTGCCCAGTTGACCTTGGTATAGGGATGCGCGGCGATCAGCTTGCAGTTGGTGCGATCGAGCACATACATGAAGCCGTTCTTGTTCGACTGGATCATCACCTTGCGGGTCTGCCCGTCGACCTGCATGTCGGCAAGCACCTGCTCGTCGGTAGCGTCGACGTCATAAACGTCGTTCGGCGTATATTGATAGTAGCAGACGATCTCGCCGGTCTTCGGCCGGATCGCGAGCACGCTGTCGGTAAACAGACTGTCGCGACCCTCGCGCGGCCGCGGATCGTAGGGCTCCGCGTTGCCGACGCCCCAATAGACCAGGTCGAGCTGCGGATCGTAGGAGCCCGAGCGCCAGAGCGAGCCGCCGCCGTATTTCCAGGCGTCGCTGTTCGCCGGCCAGCTCTCCGAGCCCGGCTCGCCCGGCGCCGGGATCGTGTAGCGGCGCCACAGCTTCTCGCCGGTATCGGGGTTCCAGCCGTCGAGGAAGCCGCGTGTCGTCGATTCGCCGCCGGCGACGCCGGAGATCAGCACGCCGTTGGCGACGATCGGCGCGCCGCTCGAGTGATAGCCCTCCTTCCAGTCGGCGAATTTCTTGTTCCACAGCACACGTCCGGTCTTCATCTCGAGTGCGACGATGTGGTTGTCGACGGTGACGCGGAACAGCTTGCCCTCATAGATCGCCGGCGCGCCGCGGTAGATCGCGCTACCCGCGCGCGTCATGCCCGGCTCGGTCTGCACCGGCGTGCGCCAGAGCTGGCGGCCGGTCGCCACATCGATCGCGAAGGTCCACTTGGCGTTGATGACATAGATCACGCCGTCATAGACCACCGGCGCCGCGAGCTCGCCCAGGTCGTTCATCAGGCTCGTGCTCCAGACCGGCACCAGGCGCTTGATGTTCGATTTGTTGATCTGCGCGAGCGGGCTGTAGCTCTTGCGGTCGAGGCCCATGCTCTGGGTCAGGACGTTATCGGGATTCTTGCCGTCGGTGTTGAGCTCTTCGGTCGTCTGTGCCGATGCGAGATTGGGCGAAAGCGCCAGCACGGCCGCCAGCAGCCAGGTTTTCCGCATGATCTTCCTCCCTCAGCGAGCGTTCTGCTTCGTCTCTGAGAGAATATTGCCCAATTTCGCGCCCGATGTCCGCGAAAAAATCGCTCGTCCGGCCGCTGCACGGCGCGCTCGTCAAGACGCAGGATGTTCACTTGTTCGAGCGACTCGCATTATGGCGGGGCGAGCAGGCCATGATCGCCCCGCGGCTCGTCCTCGGCGGCGGCCGCAGGCGCAGCCATTGCGGTCGGCGGCAGAGCTTCCGGCTCGGCCGGGAGCGCGACAGCAGGCAGCTCCATCGCGACTGTCGGCGGCATCGGCGGCGCCGGCCGGCCGCTCGGCTTCGCCGGCGCGGAATGCCGCCGTGCCGGCTCGGCCCGGTGACCGCCGGCCGCGCGGTGGCGGGCTTTTTGCGCCTTGATCTCGTCGCGGTTCCTGGCCCACCAATAGCCGGCCTGCGCGGCGACGCGACCGGCCAAGCCGCCCGCCCAGATCAACTCGAACGGCAGAAACAGCCGCCAGGTATCGTCGCCATCGACGATGGCGCGCGCAATCAGGTTGCCGGCGAGCGCCGTGGTATTGAAACCGTGGCCGCCGAAACCGCTCGCCAGCCAGATACCCGGCGAAAGCTCTCCGATCTGCGGCATGTTGTGGATGGTGCGGCCAAGCACGCCAGACCAGCTATGCTCGATCGCGACCGCGCCGAGCTGCGGATAAAGCTTGGCGAGGGCGGCCGCGAGCTTGCCGGCGAAGCGCCTTGGATCGGCTTCCCATGTGGTCGCGCGCCCGGATATCAGCACGCGGTCGCCATCGACGACGCGATAGTGATTGTCGGCACGCTCGCCGTCGCTGATCGCGCCGGAATAGCAGATCGCATCGTGGAGCCGCGGGCCGAGCGGCGCGGTGGTCGCCACATAGGTCCAGATCGGCAGCAAGGTGGCGGCGAGGTGCGGCATCAGCTGGCCGAGGTGAACATTGCCGGCCAGCACCACGTGGGCCGCGCGCAGCCGGCCATGCGGCGTCCCGATCCGCTTGCGCACCCCGTCCGGATCGATCGCCACCGCCGCCGTATGCTCGAACACATGCACTCCGGCCTGCTCGGCCAGCCCCGCCAGCCCCAGCACGTAATTGAGCGGATGCAGATGGAAGGCGCGCGGGAAATGGATGGCGCTGAAATAGCAATTGCTCTTGAGCACGTCGCGTACCCGGTCGGTCGTCCAGCCCTCGACCTCCGCGCCCAGATCCTGCCCAAGCAGTTGCAGGGTTGCCAGCATGGCGTCGGTGTCATCCACCTTGGAGACGTTGAGCCAGCCATCGATCGGATCGAGCCCCGCCATGCCGGTTTCACGGACGGTGGTGCGAACATATTCGAGACCGATTTGCGCCAGCGCCCACAGCTCCTTCGCCCGATAGAGCCCTACCCGCTCCACGATGCCGTCGATTCCCGCCGCAAAGCCCGGCAGCACGAAGCCGCAATTCTGTCCTGACGCATTGGCGCCGACCCGGCCGGACTCCAGGACCGCCACCGACCAGCCGCGGCGGGCGATCTCGCGCGCCGTGGTCAGGCCGGCCAGACCCGCACCGACCACGCAAACATCCACATCGAGATCGGCCGTCAACGGCGCGCGCTCGGGCGCCGGCGCCGCGGTCGCGGTGTACCAGGTCGGCGCGGTGCCGGATCGATCCGATGCGCTCACGTCATCTCCCTCGCCGTCGGGCCCGACATTCCGGCGACCTCCACCGCGCACACATTATGCTAGACTGTCCCATGCTAGACTGACGCGCCGAAGAAATCGATGCTGCCGACATGCGACTGATGCTGCTGCGCCATGCCAAGGCGGAAAAGCCGGAACCCGGCATGCGCGACCGCAACCGAAGGCTCACTGCGCGCGGGCGCAGCGACGCCGCACTGGTCGCCGCCTATATGGCCGAGCATGCGCTGGCACCCGACCGGGTCCTGGTGTCGTCCGCGCAACGCACGCGCGAAACCTGGGAGCACATGGCGCCGGCGTTTTCCGCGGCCCCGGCGGTCGCTTACGAAGATCGGCTGTACGAAAGCGGCACCGATTCGATCCTGGCCGCGATCAAGGCCGTCGACGACCCGGCGTCCGCGCTCCTGGTGATCGGCCACAATCCGGGCTTGTATGACACAGCGCGGCTGCTGCTCGCGCACCGCGGCGGCGCGGCGCATCAGCTCGCTGACGGACTGCCGACCGCAGGCCTCATCGTGATCGATTTCGCCGAGGATGACCGGCGCCGGCTTGCCACCCGCAGCGGACGCCTCAAGGCGTTTGTCACCCCCAGCCTCATCAAGCCGGCGAAGGATTAAGCGTCGATGGCCCATTGGGCTACCGGCATGAGCCGGGTTCGCAGCGGCGCGCAATCATGCCATGATGATCGGGTCCGGTGTTGAATCCGGCGGCGAGGGGGGCGGCGGCGATGTACAAGCAGATTCTGGTCCCGGTCGATCTCGCCGATCCGGAATTGGCCAAGCCCGCGCTCGCGACCGCGGTGATGATGGCGAGCCAGTCGGGCGGCATGGTCCGCCTGATCAACATCATGCCGCTCACGCCGGTGATGCTCGCCGAATACGTGCCGCCGGATTTCGAGGCCCAGCAGCGCAAGTCGGCCGAGGAGGCGCTGGCGATCGTGGCCGGGGAGACCGGTCTCGATCCGGCCCGCGTGTCGAAGGTGGTGCGCCAGGGCGGCATCCACCAGGAGATTCTCGAGGAGGCCAATGCCATGAAGGCCGACCTCATCGTGATGACATCGCATCGCCCGCAGCGGCCGGCGGTGCGCACCTATTTCCTCGGCTCCAATGCCGGCCACGTGGTGCGCTACGCCAAATGCTCGGTGCTGGTGGTGCGGCACCGGGCGGGCGAGTAGCGATCCGGACGCGTCCTCATCGACGCTCGGCTCCGAGGTCCGGAGGACTGCATGCGGCGGCGGACTTTCATCGGGCTTCTCGGCGGCGGCCTGACCGCTGCCTCGCTGGGTGGCCCCCCCGGTCGCGCGACCGCGGCGCCGCTGCCCGGCCGCGTGCCGTTTCCAATCACCGGAAACAGTGACCCGAAAACGGCCGCTTACGACGAGTTGATGACCGATTTCATGAGCAAGTACCGGCCGCCTGGCGTCGCTCTGGCGGTGAGCAAGAAGGGCCGCCTGGTATATGCGCGCGGCTTCGGCTACGCCGACGTCGAGCGAAAGGAACCGGTGCAGCCGACCTCGCTGTTTCGGATCGCCTCGATCTCCAAGCAGTTTACCTCGACGGCGGTGCTCCAACTCGTGCAGCAAGGAAAGCTCAGGCTTGACGACAAGGTTTTCGCAATCATCAAGCTCACGCCATTCCTCGAGCCCGGCGCCCGCGTCGACCCGCGCATCTATGGCATCACGGTCCATCACTGTCTCCAGCACACCGCCGGCTGGGACCGCGACAAATCGTTCGATCCGATGAGCGCGGCCACGGCCGAGCAGGTCGCGAAGTCGCTTCGGATCCCGCTGCCGATCCGGCCCGAGCACATCATCCGCTACACGATGGGAAAGCCGCTCGATTGGGCCCCCGGCACGAAATACGCCTACTCGAATTTCGGCTATTGCGTTCTCGGCCGCGTCGTCGAAGCGGTCTCCGGCAGCCCCTACGGAGTGAACGAGACCCGGGAGGTCCTCGAGCCGATCGGGATCACGCATATGCGATTGGGCAAGAATCTGCTCAGGGATCGCGCTCCCGGCGAGGTCAAATACTACGACAGCAAGGGCGGGCTGGGGCGCGCCATATCGGGACCGAACATCGGCCGATTGGTGCCCAAGCCCTACGGCGAGGAATGCATCGAGACCATGGACGCCAATGGCGGCTGGATTTCCTCCGCCATCATGCTGGTGCGCTTCGGCGACGCCTTCAACGACATCAGGAATTCGAAGCTCCTGAACGAAGCCAGCATCCGCGCCATGCTGGCGCGCCCGCCCGGCGCACCCGGAATGGAGAACGGCAAGCTCGCGGAATCCTATTACGGTTGCGGCTGGCAAGTTCGCCCGGTCGCGGAACGGCGGGGCAGCTACACGAAGTGGCACCTCGGCCTGCTCAGCGGATCGTCCACGCTCCTGGTCTGCCGCGACGACGGGGCCAATTGGGCCGCCTTGTTCAACTCCGATGCCGACCGGGCCGACATGGAATTCGCGGGGATAATCGACCCCTTGCTGCACCAGCCGGCCGACCGGATCAAGGATTGGCCGGAAGATGACCTGTACAAGACGTATTCGCTTTGACGGCACGTTGGTTGCCTTTTTCGTCGCAATGCCACATGTTGGGAATGTGATTGATGCCCTTCTTAGGGAAGCGTGGTTGAGGGAGTAGGATCGTTGATCGCGCCCGGCGCCCAATCCGGCTTGCCTCCGGTGCCGCAGGCGGTAGTTCAGGCCTTGACTCGCGCCGCGATCTTTCTCGTCGCAACCGTCAACTCAACCGGCGCGAGCCGCCGGGCGGTCCGGTCGTTCTGCGGCGACCTCCCGGCGCTGTTACGTGCAGTCGGCTTCCGCGATATCGAGGGAAACCTCTCCTGCGTGATGGGGATCGGGTCCGACGCATGGGACAGGATCTTTGGTCAACCGCGGCCGGCGGAACTGCATCCCTTTCGGGAGATTAAGGCCGGCTCGCGCCATGCCGTCGCGACACCCGGCGATCTCCTCTTTCATATTCGCGCCAAGCGCATGGATCTCTGTTTCGAGCTGGCAACGCAAATCATGGCCCGGCTCGGCGCGGCGGTCTCCCTGGTCGATGAAGTGCATGGCTTTCGCTATTTCGACGACCGCGATCTCATCGGCTTCGTCGACGGCACGGAGAATCCAACGGCGCAAGCGGCGATCGATGCCGCTTATCTGGGCTCCGAAGACGCCCTTTTCGCCGGCGGCAGCTACGTGATCGTGCAAAAATATCTGCACGATGTGGCCGGTTGGAACGCGCTGTCCACCGAAGCGCAGGAACGCATTATCGGGCGCACCAAGCTTTCGGACATCGAGCTCGACGATGCCGTGAAGCCGACGTCCGCCCACAACGCACTGACGACCATCATCGAGGATGGCAGGGAAATCAAGATCATCCGCGACAACATGCCGTTCGGCCGCGTTGCCGCCAAGGAGTTCGGCACCTATTTCATCGGCTACGCGCGTTCGCCCCGAACGATCGAGCAGATGCTGGAAAACATGTTCGTAGGTCGTCCTCCCGGCAATTACGACCGTTTGCTCGATTTCAGCGTTGCTGCGACCGGCAATCTGTTCTTCGTGCCATCAGCGACTTTCCTGGAAAATATCACGGACGACGATCCGGCCGCTGAGCTTTCGGACACGCCTGCGGCTGCAGCGCC
>Ga0182024_10014778_pt1 | contig 15045 bp, 9 predicted proteins | sample P32metaG_FD_120480 | JGI IMG/M metagenome (GOLD analysis project Ga0182024, IMG submission 120480) | Permafrost microbial communities from Stordalen Mire, Sweden - P3-2 metaG (Illumina Assembly) | ecosystem: Environmental > Terrestrial > Soil > Wetlands > Permafrost | place: Sweden: Stordalen... | reverse complement strand
CGCATAGTCTGAACGCCAACAAAAACTCCACGCAGATGCCTGGCCTCCTCGTTTCCCAGACTCAGGCGTTCCAGGACTTTGTATCCTAGAGGAAGTCAAAATGGTTCGGCGTCGCGCCGACCTGAGCCAGAAGGAGAGAACATCGTGAATGACGTTCGACACACCGTCACCGACCTAGTCGCGGCAGTCGGGAATACGTTTCGGGCGATCGACATCCGCGCCGTCTCTATATTTGAGATGGATGTGTGGACAAACGTAATGGCTGTTGTGCGCTTTTCCTATGAGGATTTGGAAACCGCCGAGGCACGGTTCGCGGCGCGGGCAGAGCGTTACCCAGCGGTCCGTACAGAGACGCTACGCATCGACGCAGCCGCCAGGCCATCCAGCGAATGGTCCAACCTAGTTTCGGAAGTTAAGGATGAGGGCATTCTCCGATTCAAAGACTTTGACTCCAAGTTGCGCCAGAATCCCGACATCTGCAACGCGGGTGGCTTTATTCGGACTTATTCTGAGATTCGGTCCTTCGATGGTCGAGAGTGGCCGGCGTTGACAATTGATTTCAATCTGGGTGGCATGAGTCCACTGGCTCGCGGGGAATTCACATTTCACAAGGAGATTGCTCTCCTCGGGTAATCGTTGCCGCGATAACGCACCAGTGACGGCGAACTCACCCGCGGTGCGCTTCTCGCACTCCTCATACGCAGCCTTCGGCAGCGGCAACAGTGCTGTGCGATCGCGCTCGAACCGTTCCCCAATCGTCTCTTCCTGCCCTCGCAACCGCCGCTCTCGTCGCTCCCCGCACTGCTCCCCCAGATAGGTGTTCAACTCCTGCCTACGGCGCTGCCCTGCACAGACGGTGTACCGTTAGGTATAGTTCTAAATCCTGTATTACACTGCATTGCTCAGAACCCCATGGAGTGTCTCCCGATGAATGCAAGGCGATCCGATGCTGTGCAAGGATTGATATGAGTGAAAAAAACTTTCGAGTCGCGCAGACCGCCGAGCGGACCAGCGCCGACGGAAAACCAGTAAGGAGCAAAATACTGTTGGCCATGCCCGATAGTGAATACGAGCTGATGCGGGCGGACTTGAGGCATGTCGACCTTCCGTCTCATCTCAGCCTTCATGAGCCGGCGCAAAGAATCGAGTTCGTCTATTTCCCGAACGGAGGAATGGTTTCTCAAGTTGTGGTGACCAAAGACGGCCGAACCGTGGAAGTTGGTGTAGTAGGTAACGAGGGCTACGTGGGGGCAGGATTGGCGGCCGGCTTGAGTAGAAGTTCCGTGCGCGAAGTCATCCAAATCGCCGGCAATGGCTTCCGAGTGAGGGGGAACGCGCTAGAACGCATTCTCCGGGCGGCCCCACAGTTACAGGTGATATTGAACAGGCATACGGGGCTTCAAGGAATGCAAGTCGCACAAACGGCGGCGTGCAATCGGCTGCACGATATACAGCAGCGTCTCTCCAGGTGGCTGCTGATGACGCACGACAGAGTAGGTTCCGGAGTGCTGCCAATCACCCATGATTTCATTGCGACCATGATGGGCACCGACCGGTCCACTGTTAGCTCGGCAGCAGCAGCGCTGCAAAAACAGGGAATTGTGGATTACGTGCGAGGGGCGGTGAAGATTGTGAACCGCAGGAAACTCGAAAAATCCGCCTGTGAGTGCTACGGCGTCATTCGACAGTTCGAGGATGACCTCGGACTGAGATAGCAATTCTTGCCAGTGTTGGATACCCGACAGACAGCAGCCCTTGGTTAGCGGTAGCCTTTACAACTTTATTGGGTTAACTTCGGTTTTGATGCCTGTTCACGGAGCGACAAGTTGCGCAGAACCTCGCCCGGAGCAATGGCGGGACGCCGAAGTTGCGCTCGAGAAAACCGATGCAACGCCGTGTTTCACAGGACATACCGCACCAAATCGACGAGGTGTGCTAGCGAGGCGATGCGCCGCAAACTGGTACAGATCGAAGAACAGGGTTTTAGGGCCTGGGGTTGCTCCGAATGCGCATGGGTGTTCCGTCCTTCGGATTTACCCGCCGGCAAATTGCTCAATGAAATGATCCAGAACTACAAGCTGCAGTGCGATAACGATTTTGCAGCGCATGTTTGTGGTGCGCATCCTAGAGCCTAGAACACATAAGGTTAAGTGCAGGCACCCGAATGCAGCACACCAGGCAGCCCAGGAGCGGCGCGCAACACGTACGACAGCACTGAGGATCAGAGGCGGAACCAATGGTCACCAGAGAGGATTTTGAGGCTAAGCCGGAATGGCGCGCCACCATACGGAGAAGGCATAGCGTTGTTTTTATCCTGGAAGGCCAAGGCCCACTGACAGGCAGGTTCTACGAATATCCTGAGGATTGGATTTTACGCGGCCGGTTAGATCGACCTCTTGAAACTGAAGTTAAGCCCCGAACCCTTCACGCCGAACTCGCTGCCGGACAGATCGTGTTGCTTAAAGGCGCGCTCCCGTAACGAAGACGAGCAGTGCTGAACGGATGGCGTCATGTGTGCCTCCAGAGCCAACCCTGTATTTGTCGCGGTCTACCGCTGCATGCTCGTTGCGCAGCAGCCCTTTGCGGAGATTACAGACTGCCGCAGCCGGTCCGAAGGCCGGGGTCTTCCGCATGAATGCCGCACGAATGCGAATGGCAAGCAGAATCTGAGACGGCAAGGCCAGGAATGTTACCGGTATCCCGGATGAAGCCCGGATGAAAGGGAATTCGAACGGGGCGTTTTGCATCGGGCATTTCGCATGGGGAGCATTGCGCAGGATGCATCGGAGCCGAGGTTTCGCGAGTTTAGCGGCGCGAAGTGAGGTTGAGGATTTGCGCTACGGGCTCGCGCACTTCGGGTTCTACGCCGCGCCAGCCTACGGCGCTGCCCTGCACAGCCCGCTTTACCGCGCGGAACAGGACCACGTACATCATCTGGCGGTAGTAGAAGCGCTGCAGCAGCAGGGGCCAGAGGAGCGACCAGTCTTCGTGGCGCTCGAGCAGGAACGCGATCACGCAGGTGAGCAAATCGATGGTCATGAACGCGAGGAAGAAAATCACCGAGCGCTCGAGGTCCGCCGCTGTCCATAGCTGTGGCACGTGCGTCATGCGAAATTGCGACAGCCCCCAGAGGAGCAGAGAGCTGAGAAACATGAGATCGATCACTGGCGAGACCAGCGGCAGCAAAAGCTGGAAAAGAAATATATTCGGCAGCGCCACGAATCCGAGCGTGCCGTAGCGCGGGCGAGCGAGAGTGTCGCGATGCTTCCAAAAGGCTTGCAGTGTGCCGAAGGTCCAGCGGAACCGCTGGCGGATCAGGGTCTCGGCAGTTTCCGGCGCCTCGGTCCAGCCGATGGCGCGCTCGTCATAGACGATGCGCCAGCCATCGCGCCTGATAGCAATGGTGAGATCGGTATCCTCGGCCACGGTATCGGAGGTGAATCCACCCGCGCGGTGGATAGCCTCGGTGCGCCAGGCGCTTAGCGCGCCGGGAACCACGGGAATGCAATTGAGCAGGTCGAATGCGCGCTTCTCAAGGTTCTGGCTGGTGATGTATTCAAGAGCCTGCCAGCGCGTGAGCCAGCGGTTGCGATTGCCGACCTTGACGTTGCCGGCCACCGCGCCGATGTTCGGTGCATAGAAGTGGCGCACGAGGCTGCCCACTGCGCTGGGCGCGATGGAGGTATCCGCGTCGATGGTCACCAGAATATCGCTGCGAGCTTCCTGCAGAGCGCGGGTGAGCGCGACGGACTTGCCGCGATTTACCTGGTGAACGATGTGCACGCGCGGGTCGTGACCGAAGTGCAATTCGAGGAGTTCGCCGGTGCGATCGACCGAGCCGTCATTCACCACGATGACTTCGAGCGCGGGATAGTCGCAGGCCAGGGCGGCGGTGACCGTTTGCACGATCACGCTCTCCTCGTTATAAGCGGGGATGAGCACCGAGACGTGCGGCTGATAATCGGGGGGCGCGAGGCGCTCGGGACGCAACTTTTCGATGAGCGCGAGCACACCCACAATCAGGGCGCGGCCGCTGACGAGGGCAATGCCGATCAGGAAGATCCAGGCCATACCCAGCCGCAGCCATTCGTAAAGAGTAAAAATCAACGCGTCGGTTTGCGCGAGCAGCCGTTCGCCGAGGTTGAGCGGCAGCATCACCTGGGCGCGCGACTGCCCAATCAGGTCCGACGCCAGAACGAGATCGAAGCCAGCGGCGCGCAGGCCGTCGATGATTTGCGGAAGCGCTTCAACCGTATTTTTGCGATCTCCGCCGCCATCGTGCAGCAATACGATGTTGCCCACACCTTGTTTGGCCTGGTCCACCACACGCTTGGCGATTACCGAAGCGGCGGCCGGGGGCACACCGCCCGGCTCGCCCCAATCGTGGGGATCGATGCGCGCGCCCACGAGCAGATAGCCCATCGACTGTGGAATGGGCAGCAGGGCTACTTCGTCGGCGGTTTCGGGCTGGTGGTCAATACCGTAAGGAGGCCGGAAAAGCAGGGTGTTCACGCCCAGCGTGCTGGCGAAGAGGCGCTCGGTCAAGTTCAGCTCCACCTCAAGTTGCGCACGCGAAATCGCGTTTAATTCGGGATGCGTGTAGGTGTGATTACCGATCTCATGCCCCTCCGCATATTCGCGCTGCAACAAGCCGAGGTATTGATTCGCATTGCTGCCAATGACGAAGAATGTTGCGGGGGCGTGTTTGGTCTTCAGGATGTCGAGAATCTGCGGCGTATTCTGAGGATCGGGGCCATCGTCGAAGCTGAGCGCAAGCTTTTTGCGGGCTGCTCCTCCCAACTGCTCGATGCGATAGGAGAGCGGAATGCTGACATAACTCTCGTCCACGATGGTGTTGGAGGCCGCATCGAAGCGAAACGTGCGCTGGCCCTTTTGCGGCGTGGCGGTAATGTGCCAGATATCGCCATCGCCTTCGAGAATGAGGTCGTAGCCGGGGGGCATGTCGGTGAGGCGCGCGCGCGAGGCGTCGTCAGCCTTGGTGGCGTCCCAAATCGACCAGAGCGAGGGATCTTCCGTGCCCATGCGCCAAAGCGCGGTGCCACGCACGCCCGCACGCTCGGCGGTGCGCAACTCGTTGTAGGCGGTCACGCCATCCAGCATCCAGACCTGATGAACGTGGTCGTGTTCGTCGTAATAAGAAAAATGCGGGTTGAGGGAGTCGGGATCGTACTCCACCTTGGCATCGGATTCCGACGAGGTGACGATGGCTTCCTCGAACGTCTGGGGAATCGCGGCCTCGTGCGCGGCGCGTCCCTTGGCATCGGGCCAATCGTAGGCATAATTAGCGATACCCATCACCAGTTTCTCGCGCGGCACGAGCTTCAGCATCTTTTCAATATTGGTGGCGAACCAGTCTTGCGGCGCGATGGGGCCGGGCGCCGAAGTGAGCCAGTGATCGTCATAGTTCATCAGTATGATGGCGTCGCACTCGCGCGACACCGTCGCGTAATCGTAGATCCAGTCGGCCGCCGGCAGGGCCACCATCAGCTTCAGATCGGCGCCGTGCAGGCCCGCCTCCAGTTCGCCGATAAAGTTTCTGAAATCGCGCTGGCTGTTGTCGGGGACCTGCTCGAAATCCAGCACGATGCCCGCCTGTCCCGCATCGACAACCTGCGAAACGAGCTGCTGGACCAGCCGCTGGCGCGCGTCCGGACGGTGCAGCATCGCGGCCATCTCCGGAACATGCCAGATGGTGCCGTCGGAATTATTGAGCAGCGGCATGGTGGGAATTCGCACTCCAACCGATTGCATCCAGCCGTCGAGTTTGGGGTCGCTCTCGACGTCGAGCTGGCCGTCGGCGGAGATCGCATGCAACTGCTCGGGAACCAGCAAATCGATATCGCGATAATGCATTTTCAAGGAGGCCAGGCTGTTAGGGTCCCAGCTCACGTAGAATGCCACGCGCAGCGGGTCGTAACTGGCAGGAACCTCGCCAAGCGCGGCGACGCGACGCGTGCGGCCGCGGCGGCGCGCCGGAAGCTTGGCCTTCACCGGCGTCAAAACGGCGCGCAGATTGGCGCGGGCGGTGGGAAGCAGCAGGGCAGGGAGGTCGACGCGCTGGATGATGGTGATAAAGAATGTGACCAGAATAACGGCAAACAACACACCCGTAATTTCGAGAACGCGGCGCGTGCGGCGCCAGCGGCGGCGCTCCTCGTCGTAGAATATGGGCTTGCGATCACTCATCGGAAAAATCCAAGATAACGGCCAGCTGGAGCCGAGTCAATCGGTGTGGAGGTCGCAGCCAGGGCTGCAGAACCAGCGACTATTGCGCCGCCACAAAAAAACCGCTCAAGAAAAGGGCTGATGCGTTCGTTTCTTCGCCGGCTTCTCGCGCCCCCCGTGCAAGTGGCCATGGCTTCAGTCGCAGGACTGGGCCTGCGGCTGCTTCTCGTGCTGCGATTCCCCGCAGGCGCGGGCGACGCAGCGATTTACGAGGAGCTCGCGCGCAACTGGATCACCGAGCACGTTTACGGCTTATATTTTGCGAATGGGCTGCTGCCGTCCGACATGCGGCCGCCAGGTTATCCCGCCTTCCTTGCACTACTGTACCTCCTATTTAGACGCGGTGGAGCAGTTATTGTGTTGGCTCAGGCGGTATTGGACATGGGCACGTGCTACCTGGTCGCGTGGCTCGCAGGGCGATTGGTGGCGAAGCCCTATCACCGTCGCATCTCATTGACAGCGCTATGGCTTGCGGCTACCTGCCCGTTCGTCGCCAATTATGCCACAGTGCCGCTGACCGAGGTCCTGGCTACATTCCTCACCGCAGCTGCACTGATTCCTTTGACGGCACCATTCGCGCAGATGGAGGGCCGAGGAATGGCACTTAATGGAGGCGCCCATGCCGGCATGACCGACTCGTGGAAAGACCCAGGGAATCGCCGGTGGGATCACCCGTGGAATCAGGAGTCGCGTGAGTGGTTTCTCGGAGGGCTGCTGGCGGGGGTTGGTGCGCTCGTGCGGCCGGAGACTCCGCTGGTGCTCGCGGCGGTGGCGCTGGTGCTGATGCTGGTGCTGGCCATCCATTGGAGGCGGTCGACTAATCAGGGAGATCGGGGCAATCGGGGCAATTGGGGCCATCTGCTTCGCGCGGGCGTTCGCGCGGGCGCTCTGATGGCGGCGGGATTAACTATACCGTTAATCCCGTGGGCGATGCGGAACTGGGTTGATTTTCACGAGGTGCAATTCCTCGCTCCGCGATTCGCGGCGTCGCCGGACGAGTATACGCCGCGCGGTCTGTATGCCTGGACGGGTACGTGGCTCGTGCGCTATCGCGACGTGTACCTGGTTCCATGGAACGTGGACGGCGGGCGAATCGAGATTGGCGATATTCCGCCCGCGGCGTTTGATTCCGCGGGCGAACGCGCACGGGTCGCCGAACTGCTCGACCGCTACAACGCGACGCTGCGCATGACTCCGGAAGTTGACCGGGGATTTGCAGAACTGGCACACGAGCGAACCATGCGGCATCCACTGCGAACGTACCTGCGCGTGCCACTGGAACGAATTGCGACGCTGTGGTTTACGCCGCGCACGGAACTGCTGCCCATCACGGGCCACTTGTGGCCCGTGCGCGAACGGTGGCGCGCCGACCCAGCGGATTTCAGCGTCACGGTGCTGCTGGGAACACTCAATTTTTTCTATGCGGGGCTGGCGGTTGCGGGAGTGGTTCGCGCGCTGCGCGTGGACGGGGCCCCAAGCGCGGGCCGAGTAGCGGACGGGTCGTCGTCTGCGGCAGGGCCGGCCGCGCCGCGCGCGCCGGTGGCACGCACGGCCGTCGCGTTCCTCGCGACATTCGTAGTGCTGCGCACGATATTTTTATCGACCGTCGAGACGCCGGAGCCGCGCTACGTACTCGAGTGCTTCCCGGCGATGCTGGCGCTTGGAGCGCTGGCATGGCTGCCGCGGCGCGGGAACAAAGAGACTGCCGCGGCGGCAGGCTAGAACTGCCGCCGCAGGCGCAGTATCGATAGGGAGTGTCAATGGAACGATGCGCTTGATGTAAGTAGCTGCGAGTCGACGAACAGTCTTGGGCTAATCGGACACCAATCGCAGATTGATCAGAGGTCAATCTGGATCGTTCGCAGACTCAGACTAATCGGAGACCGCGGCTCAGGGTTCGCCTGGCCCCGCGCTACAGCGGCGGAGGCGGCACAAGCGGCATACTCCGCGGCTCGCCGTGCGGCCCGCGAACCTCGACCTCCTCGAACAGCAAAGAAGGCGCGATCACGGTGCTGGGTACGCCGCCATCGGCCGAGCCAAACGCGCCGAGCGCCGTTCCGGCAATTTCCGCGTCCTGGCTCTGCGCGTAGGAGAAGACGGCACTATCGTTACCCACGCCGAGCAGCGTGCGCATGTTCCGCGAGGCAATCCCCGAAAGGATGGCCCCGCGCACCAACTCCTCGTGACCATCGTCCACGTTCACGCGATAGACCAGCAACGGCAGGCGATCGCCTTTTGACGCGCCGGTTGCCAGGATGGCGAGTGCGTCGGAAAGCTCTTCCTGCGACGAGCTGGCAACGACGGGGTTGTCCATTTCTCGCACGATCAAGCCAAACTTCTGGCCATTCTGCTTACAGGCGTCGAGAAACTTTTTTCGCAAGTCGGCAGGCGCCTGGCCAGCGGTGGAGGTGAAAAATAGATTGCTCGGCATCGGACGGGGTTGCGCGAGAAAAGTCGAGCGGCCGTGTCCGTTCGACCGCTCGAAGTCGGGGCCGGGCCGGCGCGACATGAGCAATTGACGCAGCATTCCGTTTTCGACGATGGCGACTTTTTGAGCGCGAACGCCTTCCTCGTCGGTCACGTAGGAGCCGATGAGCGGCTGTCCGTCGAATTGCTGGGCCGTGGGATCGTCAACCACGCTGACTTCGGCGGGCAAGACGCGCTGGCCGACGCGGCCGGTCCATTCGTTGCGTCCGCCAAGCTGCTGCGACATCTGGTCGAACCGAGAATTCATGGAGAGTGGTGCGCGGGCGCCGGCCACCGAAGGGTTCATCACCTGAGCAAGGAGTGAGCCCGATGCCAGCGGCTCAAACAGCACGGGGCCATCGTAATCGGAGACGGCAGGAGCGTTGCGCAGAGCCACGAGTTCGCGGCCGACGCGTTCGATCTGCGGGCGGACGGTTTCGGCGGCAGGCAGCTCGCCGGGACGGCGCGCGTAAAGGGCGAGGAAATCGTGCATGGGCGTGCCATCGTCGGCGCGAGAGCCCAGGCTGGCCTCAATAGCGGCGAGGGAGTGGTTCACGCGAATTTCCGATCCTTCCGTGGACATCACATACGTGGTCGCGTAAATCAGATGGTAGGTGACACGCGAGTTGTAGAGCTCGGGGTAATTGCGCAACACGGCGGACACCATCTTGGCTTCCGATTCCCAGTTGCGCGACGTCCAGTCAGGCGTCACCAGGGGATCGACTTGCACCAGCGGCGCCTCTTTCGAGAGGTCGTCGATGGTGGGAGCGTTCGCCAGGCTGCGCAGGAACGCGCGCTTGTGTGAGAGGTTGTCGAGCGCTTCCTTATAGGCCTGGTCGGTAGCCAGCCACAAATCCTGCCGCAGGGAATCGTAATCGTGGTCGATGCCGACGGTGCCGGTAGACCCCAGGAACCCGCGGAAACCCTGATCGCTGATAAAGTTTGAGCTGTCCAGTTTGTAATCGCCCACGCGGACGTCCACGCTCATGAAGCGGTTGCGCGTCGTGGTGCTGCCGATCACGGCGCCGAACTGTGCGCTGACGGTGCGCTCATCGAGATCGAGCAGGCGATACTCGATGTAATACGGCTTTTCCTGGCCGACCAATGCCAGGCGCGTGCGAGAGCGCTCGAGTTCGTCATGCAGCGCTGCGAGCGATTTGTCGGTGTCGCCAGCGGGTACCTGCGCGACTTGCGGTACGGCTGCGGGGGTTTCGGCCAGGCGGGCGGCAGGACGGGCGGCAGACGCGGCCGCAGGAACATCGTTAGGAACATCGCCGGCGGGCTTCCGTGTGGCCGCGCCAGCCAGGGATGTTGCGGCTCCACTCGCCGCAACGAGCGCCAGAACAAGCAGCGCGATAGGCAGCGCGACAATCAGCGCGGAAGTTACGTTTCTCGGTGCCGCATTCCTGATCATGGCACGTTTGAGCGATCTCATCAGCGATCTCATCGTTGCACCCCTTGGGCCTGAGGATCGTGCGCCGGAGGCGGAAGGATCGGAGGACGATCAGTAGACGTCTGCTTTTTCTGCACTTCCATCTCGGAGATCAACATGGCAGGGGCGGCGGCCGCGACGGGAACCGATCCGGACTCGGCACCGCAATAGCCGTTGAAGACTTCCATCTGGTCTCCAGTGGCGATGATCTTGGTGAGCGACACGAGCGGCGTGCCCACGATATCGACGCCACGGACCAGCTCATCAGGGCGGTTGTCGGTATAGACTTTGTAAACCACGAGCGGCTGCACCTGAAAGGCCTGCGGCTGGCCTCGCCCGGTGAAGGTAAACCCGCCCGCGATGTCGTCGATCAGCAAGCCAAATGGCTTCCCCTGGCGGCGAATCTCTTCAATCAGCATTTTCCGCAGCTCATCGTTGGTGACCTGGTGGGTACTCTCGACGATGAGGTTGCCCTGGCGCGAGACGGGCGCCAGACCGACCTGGCGACGGCCGTGTCCATTCGATTGCGGAAAGCCATTGAGCGGCTGGCGCGACATTTCGAAATTGCGCAGTACGCCTTTATCCACGAGCGTCACGCGCTGCGCCGCCGTGCCCTCGTCATCGAATGGGTAGAACCCCAGCAGTACGTTCGAGCCGAGTTTCGCGTCGGTGGGATCGTCCACGATGGAAAGGAAACTCGGCAGGATCTGCTCGCCCACCTTGCGCGCAAAGGTTTGACCTTCGTTGATGTCCTTTTGCCTAAACCCCTCGTCGCGATGGCCAAACACCTCATGAAAGAAAACGGCGGAGGCGCGGCCGGTGAGCATGGCCGGGCCCGCAAACGGCTCGACGAGCGGAGCCTTGATCAAACCTTCTAATTCTTTTTGTAGCACCGCGCACTGCGCCAACACTGTTTTATCATCGGGGGCAGCAGCGGGATCGGTCCAATCAAAATTGTAATACCGGTCGATATCCATGCCGTCAGACGCTTTGCCCTGAATAAACAATTCCAGGCGATAGCGCACTTGACCAAATTGCAGGCGTGAACCTTCGCTCGAAACCTGATAGTTATTTTCCGCCTGCGCGGTAAAGGTAGCGATCGAATTCAAAATGGCGGGCGAGGCATGAAAAAAATTGGTATAGAGACGCGCCTTAGCCTCCCAAGGATGGCGGTCGAGAGTGAAGGAAGCGTGCGGGCCGTAGAATACGTGCGCGGTTTCATGGCTGAAGTCGGGCGCGTGCTCCTCGGCCGTCTGCACCTGCACGTCCTTGCTGGTCCGAATCTTGATCAACGAGTCGGCAGCCGCGCGATATTGCGCATCGGTCTCGCGCCAGATGGCGCGCCGCAAAACTCCCGCGTCATCCTCGATGGAAATCGGTTCGCCGTAGCTGCCCGGAGCGTCGCCCTGCCCATTTCCCACGCGGTGGGTGTTGTCCAGATCGTACGAGCCGACACGCACTTGCGCTTCGAGCCAGCGGGAATGATTTTCCTGGCTCGACAGCAGGGCGCCATTCGACCCCGTGACTTCGGCACGATTGGAATCCGTCACGGTGTAGCTCATGAAGTAAGCAGGCGGGTCCGCTTTGCCGAGGACGCCCATCTCCCGAGTCAGTTCCTGTTGCACGGTGGCCAGCAGGGGTGAGGGCGCTACCTGCGGCGGCGCTGTCGGCGAGGCCTGGGGCTTGGCTGCGGGTAACTTACCTTTGGCAATCGCCGCGGAAGACGCGAGGAGTACAGCGGCACAAACCAGGATGGTCGATGTGAATTTCAAAAGAATCGCTCCTTGGCCCAGCAGCGGGCCGCCAGACAGCAGTCTATGACACGTAGTCTATGACAGGTCTTGGGCCATAAGAACCCGGATGAGCAGCCTTGCTACACGAAAGAACAATCAGCACAGGACGGTCGCGGCTGGTTAATACGATACGCACGCGCGCTTCTGAGAACCGCAGGTCATATGCCCAGAAATCTTTGATGCAGCCAGCTGCTGATTCGTAGCTTCGCCATTATATGATATGCGGAACGCCACGACAGTCATATCTCCAACATTGGCAACACCAACGCGCGCGCAAACATCCTAATGATCGAAGGTTAGGCCTGGATTGTTTACGAAAACAGCACCAAGGATAGACCCGTCAGATTTTGCTCAAAGGTAAAGTTAAAGACGTACACCGAATCTAGTGACCCTGACTAAAACGCATCGGGAAATAACCTCCCCTTCGCCGCCGCTGCAAGTGCCACCTGTTCGGTTGCGTGCGTCCCGCCGAAAACGCTTCCGCGTCGCTAGATTTATGCTCCTCGTACTGACGCTGGTGATGCTGTCGATAGTGCTTGAGGGGCTGCTGGTCCGATTGCCGGGCACCCTGGGTACTCCGGCTGCAGGCGAACGGCTGGGCGCTGTGCACATTCATACCATCGCTTCCGATGGCAGCGGCACGGTTAACCAAGTGATGGCAGCGGCACGCAAAGCGAATCTTTCCTTCCTGGCCATCACGGACCATAACGTGGCGGTGAGCCAAGCGACACTCGCTGAGGATCCGCCCGACTTTCCCATCGTCGCGGGAGAAGAGCTAAGCACGACGAACGGGCACTTCGTAACCCTGGGAATACCGCCCGGCTGGCGAAAGCCTGAGACCGATAACGCGGAGACGCTGCTGGCGGCGGCCCATGCGGCGGGCGGGTTCAACATACTGGCTCATCCATTCAGCAATCGCATTCCATGGACGGATTGGAAAACGGCGGATTTCGACGGAATGGAAATCTGGAACGAGGATGAGAACTGGCGGCGAGACAGCGTGTTCGCGTTGGCAGCTGGGCTGCTTCTATACACGGTAAACGATCAGCTCGCCATGGTGCGCCTGGCGCGAACGCCCGAACCGAATTTCGCGAAGTGGGACCAATTGCTTGCGACACGGCCGGTGGTGGGCATGTGCGGCAGCGATGCGCATGCGAACTTGCGCCTGGGTCACGGCATATCTCTGCATTTCCCGGGATACGTGCCGGTGTTTCTGGTGGCTCGCGAGCACGTGCTGCTCGGTAGCGGCGCGGGAGGCGGGAACCCCGATCATGTGAACGCCGCGGAAATCCTCGACGCCCTCGAACGTGGTCATTCCTTCTGTTCGCTCGATGCCATCTATCCGGCCAGCGGATTTATCAGCCGTGTGTCGGCCGGGACATCTTCCGGCGGCCCCGGCGATTTCATGAACTGGGCAAATCCGGCGATCATGCACGTTTCCGTGCCTGCGGGAGCGAGCCAGCCGCTGATTGAAGTTTTCCGCGATGGCCACAAGATTATCGAGAAGGAAGCGTGGAGAATTGACGAGCCGCTTCCGGGACCCGGAACCTACCGCACCGAGGTTTTCCTGCGCCAGCCTGGAATCCTGGGATGGAGGCGCTGGACGCTCTGGATTTTCTCAAATCCTACCCACGTAGCCGCATCGAGATAGCACCGGAGTAGCGGTGGAGGGCTGCCGCATGCGGCGCCGACTGCGACGTAGATCCGAACGCTCGCGCCGCGATAAAGACAGCGCAGCGCGCCGATTGCGAACCGTGCCGATTTCAAATCGTACCGTGCATGGCATGCGTGCGGACGGGTGCCGTGCGGCGTGCGATCGAGCGCGGTGGTTAGGTCGCTGCCGCGACTTCCCGGATGAAAGCGCGGCCCTTTTCATCAGGCGAGCTGCAGCATGCGGTCGATGGCGCGCCGCGCGCGCACGGCAACATCCGAGTGAACCCTCAGCTGCGGAGCCAGTTCTTCAAGCGAGGCGATAATCCTGTCGAGGGTAATCGTCTTCATGAAAGCGCACACGGCATCAGGATTGACAGGATAAAACGTCCTGTCTGGATGCTGCTTCCGCAGGCCATGCAGAATACCCAGCTCGGTCCCCACCGCGAATTCTTTGGCGCTCGAACTCGCGATGTGGTGGAGCATGCCTTCGGTCGACAAAAAAAACGTGCGATCGGCGGGAAGGCCTCCATCGAGCGCTTTCGCCATGCAGGAGCTGACGCAGCCACATTCGGGGTGCAGCAAAAGCTCGATGTCGGGATGCTCGTCGAGCATGCCAATGACGTCTTCGGGGCGAATCATGCGATGCACGTGGCAATATCCCGGATAAGCGATGATGTTGCTGCGCTGGGTCTGGCGCGCGACCACGGTGGCCAAAAATTTGTCGGGAAGAAACAAAATGGGCTGGCTTTCGGGAACCGCGCGCACTACTTTCGCCGCATTGGCCGACGTGCAGCAGTAATCGCTTTCGGCTTTCACTGCGGCCGAAGTATTGATATACGCGACGACGGCGGCGTCAGGGAAGCGCGCTTTCCAGGCGCAGAGTTCAGCCGCCGTGATGCTCGCGGCAAGCGAACAGCCCGCGCGCGGATCGGGCAGCAACACCGCTTTTTCCGGGCACAGAACCGCCGCCGTTTCGGCCATAAAATGCACGCCGCAGAATACGATGACGTCCGCATTGGTGGCCGCGGCCGCCTGGCATAACCGCAGCGAGTCGCCCACGAAATCGGCCACATCCTGAACCTCGGATCGCTGGTAGTGATGGGACAGCAGGACGGCATTGCGCTCCTTACAAAGATGCCGGATCCTCGCCTGCTTCTCCCTGATCTCTTCCGGCGTATCGAACACTTCTTCAACGCGCGGCAGGGTGTATCTCATTTCAAAAGGGACGTGCGAGACGGCTTCGAGTGTGGTCATTGTCAGGTTTTCCATTTCACGAAAGGCGCTGGGAAAGATCGAGTGCCTGCACGGAATGCGTCAGGGCGCCGACGGATACCGCGTCCACGCCACAGGCGGCGTACGCCTCGAGATTATTTTCCGAGATGTTTCCGCTGGCTTCGACCAGCACATAATCGAGCAGGCCTTGCGCACGAAGCGCTCGCAGAATACGGTCCACTT
>Ga0182024_10014777_pt1 | contig 15045 bp, 18 predicted proteins | sample P32metaG_FD_120480 | JGI IMG/M metagenome (GOLD analysis project Ga0182024, IMG submission 120480) | Permafrost microbial communities from Stordalen Mire, Sweden - P3-2 metaG (Illumina Assembly) | ecosystem: Environmental > Terrestrial > Soil > Wetlands > Permafrost | place: Sweden: Stordalen... | reverse complement strand
GGTGGAGACCGAAAGACCGTCGCCGATCACGCGTTGAAAAATGTCGCGTCGCGTCGTATCGGCCAGGGCCCGGAACACGAGGTCCACATCACGATCTGAGAGTTGATGTACAACCATATAGTTGTACGATATCGAAGCCCCGGCCGGGGCGCAAGTCCCCAGCGAAAAAAGCTTCGGGGTCCCTTTTCATCGGGGAGGCCCGGATATATAGTGCCCCCAATGACCGATGTACCGGTGTCGCCGTTGGATGCTGAGTATGCGCCCACGGATACCACGACCTTGTCTGCATGCTCACGGGTCCGTTACCCATAGCGATGGTGAAACGCGCCGCCCTCGCCTCACTACTCTTGGCGGCGACGATCGCGGGAACCGTGGCCACCCCGATGGCCGGCGCAGCGATCTCGAGTCACGCCGCCCACGCCGTCGGTTGTGCGGCCAATGCCAACACCTACCCCGGATCGAAGGCCACCGACTGCGTGGCGCTTAGTAACAGCACGGTCTTCGTCGATGACACGGTCGTGAGCGCGAAATGGGCGCTCACCGCCGACAAGTTCGGGTTCACCAACCTCTGCGCCGCGGTGACCATTCGTAACCAGAACAGATCGACCTATTTCTTCAACGACTTCAACATGACGTTGCGACCTCCGAAAGGCAAAGTGACGGTGCTGAACTTCACGGCCAAACACTCCCTCGAAGATGGCTTCATTGCCCCCGGGGGCGTCGCGAAGGGCAATATTTGCTTCGACTATTTCGGCCAAGCTGGCCAGTACGTCGCCATGTACTCACCACACGCCGACACCTCAATCCGGGGTATTTGGCTCGTCAACCTCGACGGAAAGATCGTTTGACCTCAATCGCTTGACGGCTCGTCGGTCGCGAATTTCGCGTGAATTGGCCGAGGACCACGCTGTCGGACCTGATCCGCTGAAACCACGAGAGCGTCGTGTTCAAATCACGACACCCACTAGAGAATTCCTAGGATGTCGGCGTGCGAATCGTTTCTCTACTTCCGTCCACCACGGAGATCGTCTGCGACTTAGGTCTCGAAGTCGAGTTGGTCGGTGTCACCGCCGAGTGCAATTGGCCGAATCGAGTCCAAGACGGCCGAGAGATTGTGGTCCGATCCTTCGCCGATGCCGCGATGACGCCGGGCGAAATCGATGAGTTCGTTCGTCAGAGACTCGACGCGGGGCTCGACCTCTACGCGCTGGACGACGAGGCGTTGCGGCGTTGTGATCCCGATCTCATCCTGAGCCAGGACCTTTGTCGCGTCTGTGCGGTGGCGAGCGGCGACGTCGAAGCGGCGACGCGGCGCCTCAACTGCCACGCCGACGTTCTCCAAATTGACCCGCAAACGCTTTCGGATGTTCTCGAATCGATTACGACAATCGCGACCGCGGCGGACGTCACGCAACGCGGCATCGATGTCGTCGCCGGACTGCGAGGTCGACTGGCCAACGTTCAAGCAGCCGTGCGCGAGCGTCCGCGACGCCGAGTCTTCATCTTGGAATGGATCGATCCACCCTTCGGTGCGGGCCATTGGGTACCGGACCTCGTGACCGCCGCGGGGGGAGAACCCGTGCTCGCTCGCGCCGGTGAGCGATCAGTCCCCACGACCTGGGAGGCGATCACGAACGCTCGGCCCGAGGTCGTGGTGGTCGCGCCCTGCGGCTTCGGTCTCGAGCGCGCCAGCGAACAAGCTCGTCTGGTGCTCGATCGACTGCCTCACGATGCTGAAGTCTGGGCGATTGACGCCGACGCAGTAATGGTTCGTCCGGGACCGCGGCTCGTCGACGGCGTGGAAGCACTGGCCTCGATGCTGCACGGCGTTGGCGTCTTGCCCGCCCACGTCGTATCCCGAATTCGCTGACGAAGACGCCGATTCGACGCCACGTCGTTAGTCCGACGAAATGAGACGCTGACGTACCGACTTGGGCAGTCCCGCGACGACCTGATCGTACGAGTGGGTGACCATGTGAAGGATCTCGTCGTCCGGAATCGTTCCGTCCAGGTGAACGGTATTCCATAGCCGCTTATTGAGGTGGTAGCCGGGTATCACCGCGGCGTAGCGCAGTCGTAGTTCGATCGCCAGGTCGGGATCACACTTCAACGAGATCGCTTCGGGCGAACTCTCGGGCGAAAGAATGGCAAATATCTTGCCCCCTACCTTCAGCACGTCGACATCCGGTCCGAACGGCTGTTCTTCGACGACTCCCGCCAGTTCCGAGGCGAATCCTGAGATCTCCTCCAGGCTCATTTCGTAATGCGGCCGCCATACCGATTGTTCGAGATCAACCTTCGATCTCTGAGTACAGGTCGTGCGAAATCAGTTTCGCTGGAAAGTCACTGGCGTGCGCTTCGCGCCACGCTTTCATCGGCACGCTGTCCATGATTGTCTCGTTCGACGCGCCGTTGTCCGCGAGTCCTTTGAAGTGCTGAATCACCACCACTCGACCGACGTCCTTGCCGGCGACGCCGCCGAGCAGGTCGACCTTCGAGACACCCGCCTCGACAAAGGCTTTGGCCAGACTCTTGATCGTTTCGTCGAACTCTTCGAACTTTCCTGGGAGCGGCTCCCAGACTGAAATCTCGTATGCCTTCGCCATTCGTCAACCCCTCAATGTTGGGCTCAGCCTTTCGCCGAGCGTGAATAGGACAGAATCTACCTACCCCGTGTCACTCGCGCTCCGGGCACTGGACGGAGCCGCCGGTAGCCTCCCACCATGACCTTTCACCTCGCGCAGTGCAACGTCGTGAAGCTCAGAGCGCCCCTCGACTCCCCGCTCGTCGCCGACTTCGTCGCGGCGCTGGTCCCCGTCAACGCCCTGGCCGATGCGGCCCCGGGATTAGTGTGGCGATTGAAGACGGAAGAGGGTGACGCGACGAGCATTCGAGTCTTCGCTGATGATCAGGTCCTGCTCAACATGAGTGTCTGGGAGTCGATGGAAGCTCTCGCGGATTACGTCTACCGAAGCGCTTATAAAGAGGTGCTGCGCCAACGGCGACGGTGGGCGAACCGATTCGACGGCGTCCAGTCGGCGATGTGGTGGATTCGGGCCGGGACGATCCCCGAGCCGTCCGAAGCCGTCGCTCGACTGGAGTGTCTGGAGCGCGTCGGTCCCAGTGAGTACGCCTTCACGTTTCAATCGCCCTTCGACCCGCCCGCCGAATAGGCGTCCCGGTAGCGGAATTACGACGCCGCAATCGACGGGTCCGAAGGGCTGACGGCGATGTCGTATTTCCGCTAGTTCGAGCTGCGCTGCGCCGGTAGGTTCTTGGCATGGTCGAAGACTTTGAGCACTGTTATCTGGCGGTGCAGTCGCGTGATCCGCGCTTCGACGGTTGGTTCTTTACCGCGGTGACCTCGACGCACATCTACTGTCGGCCCAGTTGTCCGGCGCTAACTCCCCTGCGCAAGAACGTGCGCTTTTATCCTTCGGCCGCGGCCGCTCAATTGGCGGGCTTTCGCGCCTGCAAGCGTTGTCGCCCCGACGCTTCGCCCGGCTCTCCGGAGTGGAACTCGCGCGCCGACGTGGCCGCGCGCGCCATGCGTCTCATTGGCGACGGTCTCGTCGACCGAGAAGGCGTGAATGGACTGGCCCAACGACTGGGCTACAGCGTGCGTCAACTGGAACGCGTCCTTCACAACGAAATAGGGGCCGGTCCGATTTCGATCGCTCGATCGCAGCGCGCCCAGACCGCGCGAGTCCTCATCGAAACGACGACCTTGCCCATGACCGACGTGGCGTTCGCCGCCGGATTTTCCAGCGTCCGACAGTTCAACGACACGGTCAATGCCGTGTACGCGTCGTCGCCGACGATGCTTCGAGCTCGAGCGAAGAGACCTCGCTCCCTCGCCGAAGCGTCCACCGCCATCGAGTTGCGACTCGCCTTTCGCCAACCTCTCTGTCCCGACAACCTTTTCGGTCATCTCGCGGCCACGGCGGTTCCCGGCGTCGAAGAGGTGCGAGGACGGACCTATCGCCGAACTCTTCGCTTGGCCCACGGTCCGGGAATAGTCGAACTCACTCCGACCCCCGAGTACGTCAGCTGTCGCGCCGTGTTGAGCGACATGCGCGACCTCACGGCGACGATCGCGAGGAGCCGCTGGCTGCTCGATCTCGACGCCGATCCGGTGGCGATCGACCGCCAGTTGAGTGTCGACCCGTCACTCGCTCCCGTCGTGACCAAAGGCCCGGGGCGCCGCGTACCGCGATGCGTCGACGGCGCGGAGATGGCGCTGCGGGCCGTTTTGGGCCAACAGGTCTCGACCACGGCGGCGCAGACCCACGCCGGTCGGCTGGTTCGGCTGCACGGTGAGCCCATCAGCGACCCCGGCGGTGGACTGACGCATCTGTTCCCGTTACCGAGTGCGGTGACCCACGCCGACCTGGCGATGCCCACGAACCGGCGCGCCACGTTCGCGGCCCTCGTGGCGGCGTTGCAACGAGGCGACCTCGACCTCGGTCCGGGTAGTGACCGAGACGAGACGATGACCGCCTTGGCCGCGATCAAGGGTGTCGGACCCTGGACCCGTCAGGTGATCGCCATGCGAGCCCTCGGCGATCCCGACGCCTTCCCCGAGTCGGACCTCGGAGTTCGCCACGCCGCCGAGCAGCTCGGGCTCGCGAGTACGCCGGCGGCCCTGGTCGAACGCTCTCAAATCTGGCGGCCGTGGCGCGCGTACGCCGTGCAGTACCTCTGGTCGGTCGATGAGCACCGCATCAACGACTGGCCGCCGAAGCCGTTACGCCAATCTCGACGAACAAAGGAAACCGATGACTGAAATCCTCACCTCTACCATCGAGAGCCCGATCGGGCCTCTCACGCTGGTGGCCCGCGACGGCGTCTTGACCGACCTGTCGATGCACGATCAGCGTCACGCCTCGCCACCGCCCGACGACGCGATCACCGATGACCCTTGGTTCAAGGACCTCGCGGCTCAACTCGACGCTTACTTCGTCGGAGAACTGACCTCCTTCGACGTCGAGATGAATCTCCTCGGTACGCCGTTCCAACAAAACGTGTGGTCGCGACTGTGCGAGATTCCCTACGGCGAGACGATTTCTTACGGCGAACTAGCGCGGCGAATTGGCAATCCCCAGGCGTCGCGCGCCGTCGGCCTGGCCAACGGCCGCAACCCCGTCGCCATCATCGTGCCCTGTCACCGGGTGATCGGGGCCGACGGATCGCTCACCGGTTACGGCGGCGGACTCGAACGAAAGACGTGGCTGCTCGAGCACGAGGTGAAGCATCGTCCGTAGCGCGCGGCTACGTTGCGACCATGGCGACCGATAAGAAGTTCATCGAAGCGGTGCTCGAGAAACTCGAGCCGCTCGAGATCACGGCCAAGCCGATGTTCGGCGAGTACGGCCTCTACTACCGCGGTAAGAACTTCGCGCTGGTGTGTGACAACACGCTCTTCGTCAAGATCACCGCGGCGGGCGCCGCGATCGCCGGCCGGGTGGGCCAAGCGCCGCCGTACGACGGCGCCAAGCCGGCCTACCGGATCTCGCCGGCCAAACTCAACGACCGCGACTGGATCGTCTCGCTCGTAAAGACGACGAGCGACGCACTCCCGCTGCCCAAGAAAAGGAAGTGACCGGACTCCACCGTCAGGACAACATCTCTCGGTAACTCGTCGAGCGAGTCCCGTTAGACGACTCGTTGCGCCAATGCCAGAATGACCGGGTGATCATTGCCACCACCCGATTGTCGATTCGAGCACTGACGCCCGTTGAAGCCGAGTCCATCGTGGCGGGAGTACGGACCGGACAGTCATGGGCCGCGGACTTCCCGACACCGAATGACGTTCGTATCGCCGCCGGCGCTCTGGATGGGACCATGGCGTTCGCTACCGACACCATGCCGTGGGGAGTGTTCGTTATCGACGAGACGTCGAGCGGACGCAGCGTCGGTGGGATCGGCTTCAAGAACAAGCCCAGCTCGCGCGGCGAAGTGGAGATCGGCTACGGCATCTGTCCCTCGTTTCAGGGCCGGGGCGTCGCCACCGAAGCGGTGGTCGCACTGTGCGACTTCGCGAGTCCACGTGCTCTAGCGGTGCTCGCCGCCACCGACCGCGAGAACGTGGCGAGTCAACGGGTGCTCGAGAAGAGTGGATTTCAGTCCGTGGGCGAGACCGATGGTCTTATTCGGTGGCGAAGAGAAGTTCCGGCGTCCGAGGTCGCGCCCGAGTGATCGAACTGTCCGCCTCGGCGGTCATTCGGGTCCGACAAAGCCGGCGGATACTGGCGATTCACAATATTCTTGCTCGACGCTTGACAAGGTAGTGAGTAAGCACTTACAATAATCCAATGATGGTTTCGACCCGACAGACAGCCGCCGAACGCAGGGTCGCGGTGCTCAGTGCCGCGGTGACCGAATTCGCCAAATCCGGTTACTCCGGGACCTCCACCGACGCCATCGCCGCGCGCGCCGGCATCTCTCAGCCCTATCTCTTTCGCCTCTTCGGCACCAAAAAGGAACTGTTCATCGCCACCTACGACCAGGTCGGTACGCGAATCGTGAAGGAGCTGTCGGGAGCGATCGAAGGCTTGAACGGCGAAGAGGCGATGCACGCCATGGGAATGGCCTACCTCCAACTGCTGCAGGACCCCGAGATGTTGCAGGTCCAGATGCACGGCTTCGCCGCCGCGACGGGCGACCCGGACATTGCCGCGGCCTGTCGAAAGACCTTCGAAGTGCTGTGGCACATGGTCAAGGACAAGTTGGGTCTGGACCCGGAGATGATCCAGGATTTCTTCGCTAACGGCATGTTGATCTCGGTGATGTCGGCCATCGATCTTCTCTCGGTGCATGAAGCGTGGGCCCAATCGATCTGTCCCGGCTTGGATAAATTCGAAGCGATGAACGCAATGTCACAGGCGCGTCAGCGAAGTGGCGAAACCTCTTCACAGCAGGCTTCGTGATGACCATATTATTTTTTTCCCATCTCAAGATAGTGACTACTCACAACTAACAACACCCGCCATCAGGACTTCCCGATGGTGGAGCAAGGGCAAGGAGCGCACCAATGACCACCACACTGACCCGGCCGATTGACAGGGTGCCCGTCGTTTCCTCGACCCCACAACAGGCCGATCGGCATCGTGGCGCCTGGGCTGTGATCATCACCGGCCTCGCGCTCTTCATGGCGTCACTCGACAACCTGGTCGTGACCACGGCGCTGCCCGTCATCCGCGTGCACCTGCACGCCGGACTCTCGGGCCTCGAGTGGACGGTCAACGCGTACACCCTCACCTTCGCCGTCCTACTTCTTACGGCCGCCGCCCTGGGTGAGCGCTTCGGCCGTCGCCGTACCTTCATGGCGGGCATCGCGGTGTTCACGGTGGCGTCGGCCCTGGCGGCCGTTGCACCGAATATCGGCTTTCTCATCGCCGCGCGCGCCGTTCAAGGTGCCGGGGGCGCCATGATCATGCCGCTCTCACTGACGTTGCTGAGTGCTGCCGTGAGGCCGGAGCGTCGCAACGCCGCGCTGGGAATCTGGGGAGCGATCGGCGGTGCCGCCATCGCCCTCGGCCCGCTCGTCGGCGGCGCGGTCACGACCGGCTGGTCGTGGCACTACATCTTCTGGCTGAACGTGCCGATCGGCGTAGTCCTCGTACCCCTGGCGTGGTGGAAATTGGCCGAATCGCGCGGGGCCCAGAACCGGCTGGACATCCGCGGTGCCCTACTGGTCAGCGGCGGACTCCTCGGCGTGGTCCTTGGTCTGGTTCGCGGCAACGCCAGTGGCTGGATCAGTTCGAGCGTGCTGGCCTCCTTCGTGATCGGGATCGCGTTACTGGCGGCGTTCATCCGGTGGGAGCTTCGAGTCCCAGCCCCGATGCTCAACCTGGGGATGTTCAGGAATCGTGGCTTCGCGGCGATCAACATGACCGGGCTCTTGTTCAGCTTCGGAATGTTCGGCACCGTCTTCTTCCTTTCGCAGTTCCTTCAGACCGTGCAGGGCTATTCGCCCCTCGGCGCGGGACTGCGGGTGCTGCCGTGGACCGGCATGCCGATGCTGCTCGCGCCGGTCGTCGGACTACTCGCTCAGCGTGTAGGCGCCAAGCCCCTGGTCGTCACCGGCCTCATCCTCCAGGCCGTCAGCCTGACGTGGTTGGCGTTACTTTTGACCGCGACCACGCCGTACTCGGACATGGTCCCGGCGTTCATCGTCGCCGGCGTCGGCATGACCCTCTTCTTCGTGCCGGTGGCGTCACTCGTGCTCGGTTCGGTACCGAAGGATCTCGAAGGACTCGCGTCGGGTACCAACGCCGCGTTTCGTGAACTGGGCGGCGTCTTCGGCATCGCGCTCTTAGGGGCGGTCTTCTCCTCGAGCGGTGGCTACGCCTCAGCCCAGGATTACGTCAACGGCCTGCGTCCCGCGATGTACGTGGGAGCGGGTGTCGTGGCGATCGGGGTCGTGATGGCCCTTCTGGTGCCGAGCCGCCGAGCCCTCAGCGCCCCGGCCCTGGCCTCGCTCCAGCGAATTCAGGAGATCTCACTGCACGACACGCCCGATCGACTGAGCGCCTAGTCCTGGGCCCTCTTTGTGAAACGACCGCGACATCACTGACCAGCCAATCTCACGTTGAGTGGGACCGGCGTCACGAGTAGCGCGAGCCCGAGTCAGCCGGTCGTCAAACCTCGCATTCACAACGGATACACGCTTCAAGTTGTCGGCGATTTGAGCCTCTGACCAGGAGCGCAGAACTATCGTCGCTTCAGACGGTGTCGGGCCACGTGGCGAGGGCAAAGAGTGAACAACGCGAATCACAAAATTCCTTCGGCGGACCGTACGCCCGACCGATGGCGAGGGCGCCAGTCACTGTCAACGCTCGTGAGCGCCACAGCTTTCTTGGTTCCCGTTGCCCTTTCGATAATCGCAGCAGCCGTAGTTGCTCGCATGTGGGCCGCACCACATGGCGCCGGCTGGACGGTGGTGTGGTGGGTGATGGTTCTCGGAACCCCACTGATCGTCCTGGCCGTGACTGATCGGTTGGCCCGCCGATTGCTTCCGCTCGCGGTGTTGTTGAAAATGACATTGGTGTTTCCAGACCAAGCCCCAAAGAGAATGGCCGTGGCACGCAAGGCTGGAAGTACCAGGGACCTGGCTCGACGAGTGCAAGAGGCGAAAGATAACGGCATGCGTGATGCGCCCGTCATCGCCGCCGAAAAGATTCTCGTGCTCGCCGGCGCCCTCAACGTCCATGATCGTCGCACCCGTGGCCACAGTGAGCGCGTGCGAATGTACACCGACCTGATCGCCGAAGAGATGAAGTTGCCACAAGTCGATCGGGATCGCCTCCGTTGGTCAGCACTTCTGCACGACGTTGGAAAGGTCGCGGTCCATCCAGATATCTTGAACAAACCCGGCGCACTAGACGCCGCCGAGTGGGAACAGATTAAGAACCACCCTCTCGAAGGTGCGAAACTCACCGCGCCGCTTTCAGCGTGGCTTGGTCAGTGGGCGGACACGATGGCCGAACACCACGAGAAGTACGACGGTTCGGGCTACCCGCGCGGCTTGGCGGGCCGAGAGATATCAATGGGGGCGCGGATCGTTGCGGTCGCCGATGCGTATGACGTGATGACCGCAGTACGCAGCTACAAACCAGCGATGACTCCGCAAGCGGCACGAACCGAATTGCAGGCGTGTGCGGGAACGCACTTCGACCCCACGGTAGTCCGGGCGTTTCTTGACGTATCGATTGGACGAGTGCGCGCAGTGGCGGGCCCGGTCGCCTGGCTGGGATCACTTCCCTTCCTGGGCAACGTTCCGACACTGGCACAAGTGGGCGTCGCCGCGGTTCGAACTGCGGCGATCTCGATGAGCTTCGCGGGCGCCGTTGTGGTTGGCACCGCTCACGTGACGTATCACCCGCCTGCGGTAACGGCGGTGGCAGTTGCCTCGGACCGATCCTCGTCGGTGTCGCCAGGTGCCGCAAGTTACTCGACATCGCAATCAACCGACGGAAGGCCTCCAACTCCTGGAAGTGGTCTCAGCGGAACCTCGGGCAATTCGATCACGACTACGACCTCCGTCACTTCAGCGACAGGTACAGCAAGCTCGTCTGGAGGTTCGAGCGCATCGGGAAACTCTGGGACGGTGGCCAATGATCCATCGACGACATCATCGCCAGCGAGTTCCACCACGCCCGTAGTACCTTCGGCCACGAGCACTACGACGATGCCGGCGGCCAAGGGCACAACGAGTACGACGGCCCCGAATAAGACCACGAGTACGACGGCGCCAACGTCGGCAACGACGACGGTGCCGAAGAGCACCACAACGACACCCAAGTCAACGACAACCTCGACGCCCAAGAGCACCACGACCACAGTTCCGAAACTCTGTTTGCTCGGGATATGTCTTTGATGCGGTCAATGATTCAGGTGCGGAGAGTGACCGCTCGCTGAATATCATGTAGTGGTTGTTCGGTCCTGCCTCACCGCGAAACGGTCACTTCGGCCGCTTGTCGGCGATGGTGAAGTGCCGACCAGCGGTGGTGACAAATGCGGTGCCCGTCGTATGGTTGAAATCTTGAGATTGGAGCAGCCATGAGCGTCGTGCCCTTCGCCCTGGACGGATTCGAGATGAAACCCTTCATCTCCTCCCGCGGAAGACGGCGCAACATCTATCGGCGCGGCACCGGGCCGGCCGTCATCGTCATCCACGAGGTGCCGGGAATCACGCCCCTCGTCGTCGCCTTCGCCCGTCGCCTCACCGATCGGGGCATGACCGCCGTTCTCCCCGACCTGCTCGGCACGCCGGGCAAGCCGGTAACGCTCCCGTACAACCTTTCGTCGTTGGCGCGCGCCTGCGTGAGCCGAGAGTTCACGTTACTGGCTCTCGATAAGACGAGTCCCATCGTCGACTACTTACGCGAGTTGGCGGCCCACGAGCACGGAGAGTGCGGCGGGCCGGGCGTGGGCGCCGTGGGCATGTGTCTTACTGGCGGCTTCGCGCTGGCCATGTGCGTCGAACCGTCGGTCGTCGCGCCGGTAATGAGTCAGCCGTCGCTCCCCTTTCCCACCAACTCCGAACATCGCCGCGCGCTCGGGCTCTCCGACGCGGATTTCACGGTCGTTCAACGAAGGACGACCGAGGACCTCTGCGTCATGGGACTGCGCTTTAGTGGGGACACGAAGTCACCGGCCGATCGCTTCACCAGACTCCGCGAAACGCTCGGCGACAAGTTCGTGAGTGTGGAGATCGACTCGTCACCAGGCAATCCGTGGGGCTACAAGAGGTCGGCCCATTCGGTGCTGACCGAGGACTACTCGGACGAGCTCACCTCGCCGACACGCCGCGCGCTCGACGGCGTGCTCGATTTTCTGGCGTCGCGATTGGGCGTCGAGCCGCCACGCCAGAGTCCCGAGGACTGAGCGGCGACGTGACGGCGAGTATCTGGGGAATGACGCCCCAGCAGTCAATCCTCTTCGAATGCGATCAGAGAGGCCGCGAGGACGTGGTGCGCGACTGCATCGCGATTCTCAACGGCCACTCGTTCGACGATCACTTCCTGCGCGTCATCGGTGGACCGAGCGCCGAGACCGTCCTCGACGATCGCGCGGGCGGCGTCCACGGCTACTGGCCCCGGGTGTGGGCGGCCCGAGGTCTCTTACACGTGTGGGACGACGTGGCCACCGACGCGATCATCGAGTCCACCACGCACGATTCGTGGCGGGTTCGCGAGATGTCGGCCAAGGTGATTGCGCGACATCGGGTGAAACCGGCCATCGACGCGGTCGTCACGCTGCTGGATGACGACAACGCTCGCGTGCGAGCGGCGGCCAGTCGGGCGTTCCACGCAGTGGTCGAGTCGTAAAGCTCCGCACGATTGGGGTGAACAACACACTCGTGTTCTGGTTCCCCGAATGTCTCAGGGCGCCTCGATGTCGGCCAACTGACTCGCGATGAGGCTTTGGTCCTCCGGATCGGCGATGACCTCGACGAGACGACTCGCCAACGCGGCCCAATGGTTGAACTCTTCGACGTTGCCGAGAGCCGCGAACGCTCGCGCGACGCCCTCGGCGGTTGAGGCCACCAACCAGTCCGGGGTCTCGCTTTCCTGGGCCGCTGAATGAGCTCGTTGGGCGAAGAGAATCGCTAACTCTCCGTCACCGAGCGCCGCGGCCGCCCGAGAGACCATCCAGTCGCCGCAAATCCACTGCACCGCGGCCCCGGCGTTCAACCAGTGATAGCGAGAGACGAACGCGGCGGTCAACAACTCGACGTCATCATCGGGATCACGTGTCGCTTCCAGCAGTTCCCAACACCGATTGAAGAGTTGCGTCGCCAACTCTCGGTCGTCCAATTGGGCCACGACGAGAGTCTAAGTGAGGCTGACAACTCTGGCCGGGTGTGACGCCCGTGCCATCTTCAACTCGGCACCAGTTCGAACCAGATCAAGACCACCGGAGTCTGATCATCGATCTTCTCGCCTTCCGAAGTCCAGAATCGACGATGGCCCTCGCGCCAACCTTCCAAAGACTCGTCGCCCTCGCCCTCGGCTTGGGCGAACGCCCACGGAACCTCGATGAAGGGCACCGTCTTAACGTCCACGACAACCACCGTCGCGATGCGTTGCGTATCGTCGTCGACGAGAGCCAGCAATTCGCCCGCCAACTCCACTTCCTCGTTCTCTCTCACGTAGTCGAGCAAGAGTCCCGCAGTCGCCCGTTTGTGCCCATCGAGGATGAGTTGATTAAGACGCCTTCGCATCGCCCCCGGGGAGCCGATTTCGAGAGCTCGAAGACCGTCCACCATCGGAAACGACATGTCAGCTCCTTCGACTCGTACTTCGACGCCACAATCTACGTCGAGTCTCAGACGGCCTTCTGAGTGTTCTCGGTCGCAAAGACTTCACGCGATAATCTCGCTCCATGTCGCCGCTGCTCCTCACCGTAGTTGTCTGCGCTGCGGCGTGCGCCTTCGCGTGGGTGGCGTCGCTCGCCACCGGCGACACGTCGTGGGTCGATCGAATGTGGTCGATCGTCCCGGTCATCTACCTGTGGGTCTTTGCGGCCAAAGCCGATCTCGACAACGCGCGGCTCGACGTCATGGCTGCATTAGTCACCGTGTGGGGAGCACGTCTCACGTTTAACTTCGCCCGAAAAGGCGGCTACAGCGGGGTCGAGGACTATCGCTGGGCCGTACTACGTTCGTCCATGCGCCCGTGGCAGTTCCAGCTCTTCAACCTGTTCTTCATCGTGCTGTATCAGAACGCCCTCTTGGTGTTGATCACCCTTCCCGCGTGGACCGCCTATCGGCATGGAACCACTGCCTTCGGCCTGATCGATCTTCTGTTGACGCTGCTCTTCCTTCTCTTTACCATCGGGGAAACGGTCGCCGATCAACAGCAGTGGAACTTCCACCAGTGGAAGATCGCCGAGGACCACGCCGGCCGTTCTCCGAACCCTCGTTTCCTTCAGAGCGGTCTCTTTCGATTCTCGAGGCACCCCAACTATTTCTTCGAACTGGCCCAGTGGTGGGTGGTATTCCTCTTGGGCGCGGCGGCGGCCCGGTCGGTTCTGGAATGGACCGTGATCGGTCCCGTGCTCTTGACGTTGCTCTTCGTCGGATCGACCCGTTTCACGGAGAAGATCTCACTCTCGCACTATCCCGAGTACGAACTCTTCCAACGCTCCACCTCGGCGGTTCTACCGTGGTTCGCGCACAGCGTCGCCGTCGTGCAGGTGTCCGAGACCCAGTAGTTCAGTCGAGCTCCGCTCGATTGAGCGGCTGTTCGAGGTGAACCAGTCGAGCAGTCCACTCCGTGTTCCTCTATACACTCGCAGTGTGCAACCGCAAAAGATCATTCTCTATTACGGTTTCACTCCGCTCATCGATCCCGAGGCCATTCGACTGTGGCAGCGAACGCTCTGCGAAAAGCTCTCGCTGCAGGGTCGGATACTGATTTCGCGACACGGCATCAACGGCACGCTCGGTGGCGATCTCGACGATTTGCGGCGTTACATCGCCGCCACCAAAGAGTTCCCCGGTTTCAAGGGAATCGACTTCAAGTGGTCCGAAGGATCGGCCGCCGACTTCCCTCGTCTCCGGGTTCGCGTTCGTGACGAGATCGTCTCTTTTGGTGCCTCCGGAGAGCTGGAGGTCGACCAGTGCGGCGTCGTCGGGAGTGGCGTCCATCTCGCACCCCACGAAGTCCATGAGTTGGTCGAGCGGCGCGGCGACGACGTCGTCTTCTTTGACGCCCGGAACGCCTTCGAGGCCGAGATCGGTCGTTTCAAAAACGCCGTGGTCCCCCACGTGCGCGCGACGCGCGACTTCGCCTCCGTCCTCGACAGCGGTCGCTACAACCATCTAAAGCAGAAGGCCGTCGTCACGTACTGCACGGGCGGCGTGCGATGCGAGGTTCTTTCAGCGCTCATGACTCGACGGGGATTCGAAGAGGTCTATCAAATTGACGGCGGCATAGTGCGCTACGGCGAAACCTATGGCGACGACGGGCTCTGGGAGGGATCGCTGTACCTCTTCGACGCTCGCATGCACCACGAATTCAGCGACCACTCAAAAGTGATTGGTGCTTGCGAACGATGTGGCGCGCTCACCAGTCAGTTTCACAACTGCGCGAATCTGGCCTGCCGCAAACTGATACTTCTCTGCGGCGAGTGCGAAAGGGACAACGTCGCCACGGCGTGCGCACCACATCATCACGACAACGATCTGGATGAGATCGGGTCGAGTTCGCCGTTCTGACTACAGCGAGAAATGAAAATCCCCCCGGCGAGCATCGCTCGCCGGGGGTTTCGTGACTGTTAATTACGACAGCGATACGAACTAGTGATTGTGGTGATGGGAGGACTTTCCGTGGCGATGGCCGGATCCCTGGTTGTTGCCTCGGTTGTTGCCTTGACTGTCGCCGTGGTCGTCACCGTTTCCGGATGAAACGAAGATGTTCACGGAGTTGGCGTTCAAGGTGCCTGCGGTCGTGCCCGGAAGGCCGACGGCGCTGATCTTGGACCCCATAACAACGGCGCTGAGCGAAGAGGGAGCGCCATCCGAGGTGTAGGTCG
>Ga0182024_10014776_pt1 | contig 15046 bp, 13 predicted proteins | sample P32metaG_FD_120480 | JGI IMG/M metagenome (GOLD analysis project Ga0182024, IMG submission 120480) | Permafrost microbial communities from Stordalen Mire, Sweden - P3-2 metaG (Illumina Assembly) | ecosystem: Environmental > Terrestrial > Soil > Wetlands > Permafrost | place: Sweden: Stordalen... | reverse complement strand
GTCGGTGACGACGATGCGCCCGAACTTTGTCGGCAGTTCGGTGGTCTCCGCGATCACCCAGACGCCGGCCTCGGGCCCTTTCGAGCTGGTGACTATGCCGCCGATATCGACGGCGCCGACATTCACACTCTGTTGTGCGAAGATTTTCGTGGGAGCCATAGCCGCCAGCAGAACGAAGCCAGCAAGGATCATTCCGCGCCGAAGCGCTCTAGTCATAAAGAACATGAATAGCCCCCCTGCATCGTGTCGGCTCAGTCGGCCGGCTTTTTTAGTTGGGCAACCGTAGCTCAGTCGTTTGTAAACGGTCAAATACTGCAGTTTTATAGTTTCGTTATTTTGACAGCTCCGGGTCATTTGCGACCGAACCATTTTACGCCCGTGCCGATCAATGTCTGCTGTTAGTCCGATTTTGTTGCAGAAGTCGGCGATCAGTGCGGTTGGGCGCTGAATCGATTGTTTTTGAAGTTGTCGGTTGCTGACCGCTCCATTGGGAGCGGCGGCTTTGACGCTATGGCACCGACACCCACCACATGGCCGCCTCGCGGAAGCTTTGCGGCACGCCGCGGCCGTAGGTGTGCAGGAACCACAGAACGCCCTGCGCGCGGGAATTGCCATGCTCGGCCGGCGAGCGCAGCAATAGCCCGGCGGCCGTGTAGTCATGCCGGTCGAAGGCGGCCAGTCCCTTCCTCAGTTGCACGGCGTCGAAGCGGTCCGGCAGGCGGCGGGCCTCGGCGGGGCCATAGGCGGCGAGCACCGCGAGCAGCGGCCAGACCATCAAAAGGATGCTTTTTTCATACTGGCTGCTCTTGCCATTCTCTGCCCAAGGTCGCGCCGCAGAATACCCGCGAATATCGCTGATGAATAATAGTCTTCGCAACCGCCAACGATGTCCAGCCGCCTGTTAAGGCATTGATCCGCGTGGTATTTTCGTTGCCCCCGCGGTCGGCCGGCGTTTTGTAGCCCTGCAGGCCTGTCGCGTTGACAGTGGCGGGGAGGCTGCTATGAACCCGGCAACCAGAAAACCCAGAGATTGTCATGAAAGTCCGTAACTCCCTGAAATCCCTGCGCGGCCGCCACCGCGACAACAAAATCGTCCGGCGCAAAGGGCGCGTCTACATCATCAATAAGACCAATGCCCGCTATAAGGCCCGCCAAGGCTGAACAACGAGCCTTGAGCCGGCCTCGGCCGGGTGCTTCCGTCATCGCCGCATATTTGCCTTAAGCAACGGAGATATTAATCTCCGCCTATGCGCGCGCGATTCCTCGTAAGCTTGTTTGTCCTGGCCACGGCCTTCGCCGTGCCTGCCGCCGCGGCGCCGAGCGATTGGGTGACGCCGCCGAAAAAGCTGCCGCACGTGCAGCACGGCGGTGCCACGCATAATCTCGATTTTCTATTCGGAGCGCTCAAAGTTGCGCCCGACGACGTCACCGCCAAGGCGATCGAGGGGCGCATCTGGGCGCTGTGGACCGCCACGCGCAGCGACACCACGTCGCTGCTGATGTCGCGCGCTCAGTCCGCGATCGAGGCGAACGATCTCGATCTCGCGGTCAAGCTGCTCGATGCCGTCATCAAGATCAAACCGAAATACATAGAAGCCTGGAACCGGCGCGCCACCATCTACTACACGAAAAAGGATTATGGCCGCGCGCTCGCCGACATTGGCGAGGTGCTGCGCCGCGAGCCGCGCCATTTCGGCGCGCTGTCGGGCCTCGGCTTGATCATGCAGGAAATCGGCGACGACAAGCAGGCGCTGGAAGTCTATCGGCGCACGCTTGCGATCTATCCGCGCCTGCCGCGCATCCCCGACATCGTCAAGACGCTGCAGGAAAAGGTCGAGGGCAGGGATATTTAATCCCCCGCCGCCTCGCTCCCCACATAGGCAATGCGCAGCATGTTGGTCGCGCCCGGCGTGCCAAAGGGTACGCCGGCGACGGTGATGACGCGCTGGCCAGCTTTGGCGAAGCCTTCCTTGAAGGCGATGCGGCAGGCGCGGTCGACCATGTCGTCCTGATCGTGGGCGTCCTCGGTGATCACGCAATGCACGCCCCACACCACCGCCAGCCGGCGCCCGGTCGCTATATTGGGCGACAGGGCCACGATCGGCGGGCGCGGCCGCTCACGCGCAACCCGCAATGCAGTTGAACCGGATGCGGTCCAGCACACTACCGCCGCCAGATCGAGCGTATCGGCGATGTGGCGCACTGCATCGGCGATGGCATCGGCGCCGGTCGCCTCCGGCACCGCGCGTTGGGCGTCGATAATGGTGCGGTAGACTGGATCGTTTTCGATCTCTTCGGCGATGCGGTTCATGGTGGCGACCGCTTCCACCGGATATTTCCCGGCCGCCGATTCCGCCGACAGCATGACCGCGTCGGCGCCCTCGAAAATCGCGGTGGCGACATCGGAGACTTCCGCGCGCGTGGGCACTGGCGACGAAATCATCGATTCCAGCATCTGCGTGGCGACCACCACCGGTTTGCCTGTGGCGCGGCCCATGCGCGTCATCTGCTTTTGCACGCCGGGCACTTTCTCCAGCGGCATCTCGACGCCGAGATCGCCGCGCGCCACCATCAGCGCGTCGGCGAGGTCCATGATTTCCGACAGGCGGTGTACCGCTTGCGGCTTCTCGATCTTGGCCATTACCGCGGCGCGCCCGCGAGTGATTTTCTTCGCCTCCGCGATGTCCTCCGGCCGCTGGATGAACGACAGCGCCACCCAGTCGATGCCGGCGTTGAGCGCGGCTTCGAGATCGGAGCGGTCCTTCTCGGCCAGGGCCGAAAACGGAATGGTCGAATCCGGCAGGCTCACGCCCTTGCGGTCGGACAATTTGCCGGCCACCTCGACGCGCGTGGTCATGCGCTTGGGCTCGGCTTGCGTGACGGTGAGGCGCACCTTGCCGTCGTCAATCAACAGCGTGTGCCCCGGCGCGACCGCGGCGAAAATCTCCGGATGCGGCAGAAACGCGCGCGTGGCATCGCCGGGGGCCGGATCGCAATCGAGCACGAAGCTGTCGCCGCTCGCCACCATCGCCGATCCGCCGGTAAAGGTGCCGAGCCGCAGCTTGGGTCCCTGCAGATCGACCAGGATTCCGATCGGCCGCCCGAGCTCCTTCTCGATGCCGCGGATCATGGCGACCAGCTCGCGCAGGCGGTCCTGGCTGGTGTGACTCATATTGATGCGGAATACGTCGGCGCCGGCCTTGAACAAACGCGCGATCATGGCGGCGTCGGAGGAGGCCGGTCCGAGCGTGGCAACGATCTTGGCGCGGCGTAATCGTCTCATTTCAAGTGTCTCATCGCTTGCCGCCTTCGGCTGGCGCCGACGGCGCGGCGGAGGGTGGCCGCTGTGTTGCGGGCGGCGTGCGCGGCGGTAACGGACGGGCGGGCTTCTGTTCGGCGCTGTCGGTCAACTGCACCGTCCAGGATCTCTGCTCGCCGGTGTCGACCTCGAAAAAGCCGGTGCGGTCATAGCCGCGCGCCAGGCAGTTCTCGGTACTGCGGATGGTGAATTCTTTCTCGCGTGAGCACATGAAAGCGCGACCGGACCATTCGCCGCCGCGGTCGTAATCGACCGCGTAGATGTAATAGTAGCGCGCAACCAGCGAGCCGCGTAGCAGTGTTTCGCAGGATCGCGCCGTAACGTTCCACCAGCCTTCCGTGGTCCAGCCCTCGGCGTCCTTGTAGCCGAGCGCGACGCCGACCCGGCTGCCGGTGTTGTTGCATAACCGGAAATCGGCCTTGGCCGTATGCGCCGACGCAGTTAGCAGCGCGGCAGCAAGCGCGACTGTAGCGGCGATACGATGCGTAGCTGAATGGCGGGGCAATGCGGTCAAGCTACCGTCGCTTATGATTCATCACGGTTGTCGCGTGATCGGTCACGCCCTGTCAACGACGATAACGCGGAAGTCGTTCACGTTGGTATAAGTGGGTCCGGTCATTAGTAAATCCCCAAGGGCGGCGAAGAAAGTCGTCGAATTATTGTCGGCAAGAAACGCGGCGGTATCGAGGCCAAGCGCCTTGGCCCGCGCCACGGTTTCGCCGTCTAGCAGCGCGCCCGCCGGGTCGCTGGCCTCGCCCACGCCGCCGTCGGTGCCGTCGGTGTCGCCGGCCAAGGCCGCCACTGCCGGCATGTGGGCCAAGCCTATTGCCAGAGCCATAGCGTATTCCTGGTTCGGCCCGCCGCGGCCCTTGCCGCGGATGGTGACCGTGAGTTCACCGCCCGAGAGGATCACGGCGCGCTTGCCCTGCGCGCGCAGCTCGCGCGCGAGCTTGGCGTGGGCGGCGGCCACCTCGCGCGCTTCGCCTTCGACGCGATCGCCCAGGGACAGGCATTCGTAACCGGCGGCGCGTACGGCGGCCTCCGCCGCGCGCAGCGAGTCGGCCGGCCGTGCCGCCAGCACGAATTGGCTGCCGGCAAAAACCGGATCGCCGGGTTTCGGCGTTTCATTGTTCGGGTCGGCGAGCGCGGCAACGACGTTGGATGGAAGATCGAGCCGGTATTTGGCGACGACGCCGCGCGCATCGGCAAGCGTCGTCGGATCAGGCACGGTCGGGCCGGAGCCGATCGCCGAAGGATCGTCGCCAGGCACGTCGGAAATCGCGATGGTGACAAGCTTCGCCGGAAAGGCGGTGCGCGCCAGCCGTCCGCCTTTGATGCGCGAGAGATGTTTTCGCACCGTGTTGATCTCGCCGATGGTCGCTCCCGAACGCAGGAGCGCGCGCGTCACCGATTGCTTCTCGGCGAAGGTCACGCCAGCGGTCGGCGCGATCCAGTTGGCGGAAGCGCCCCCCGACATCAGCACCAGCACCAAATCGTCCGCGTCCGCGCCGTTGGCAAGTTCAATGGCGCGTAAGCCGGCCTCCAGACCCGCTCCATCCGGCACCGGATGGCCGGCTTCGATCATGGTTACGATCTTCAGCGGCCGTCCGTAGCCGTGGCGCGCCACCGCGTTGCCGTAGAGGTGTCCGGCCGGCAGCTTCAATCGGTCGAGATAAAAGCCTTCCGCGACTTCGGCCATGGAGCCGGCGGCCTTGCCGGCAGCAAGCAGTATGAGTTGGCCCTTGGGCGGCGAGGGCAACAGCGGCGGCAGGCAGGTCGCGGGGTGAGCCGCGGCTACCGCGGTGCGAAACAAGCCTTCCAGAAATGCGCGCGTAGTGCCAATCATGAATCAACCATAGCGGTCTACCGCGTCGATAAACCTGCTTATAATCATTATCGAAGCCTAACAAACGAGCCGGCGTCGTAGGGCCGCCGGGGGCCGGAGTGCCTGCCAATGATCGACGAAATTGTCCAGATAGCCGCGCGGGACGGGACCTCGATCGGCGCGCGCGTCTATCGGCCGGACGGCGCCGGCCCCTATCCCGCGCTGTTCGGCGCATCGCCCTATCGCTTCGACAACAATAGCCTGCCGGCTAGCCCGCAATTCCTCTGGCGCGAAACCGGGCCGATCGAATGGTATGTCGAGCAAGGCTACGCCTATGTGCACATGGACGTGCGCGGCAGCGGCCGGTCCGGCGGGTCCTTCGAATTCCTCGGCCGCGGCGAGCAGAACGATCTCTACGACGCGATCGAATGGATCGGCGCGCAACCATGGTCGAACAGCAAAGTCGGCGGCATCGGCCAGTCCTATTTCTGCATGGTGCAATGGTTCATGGGCGCACTGGCGCCGCCGTCGCTCGCCTGCCTTGGTGCGCATGACGGCTTGGCGGATGCCTACCGCGCTGGCTGTTACCACGGCGGCATCCCGTGCGATTTCTTTCCCGGCTACTGGTGGTACCAGAATCGCTTCATCAACCGCTATCCGGCGAGCGGCCCGGCGCGCGACCAAGACACGGACCTCGCCGAATTATTCGCCGCGCATCCGACCTATGACGATTTCTGGCGCGAACGCAGCGCCTGGGAAGTTCTCGACCGCATCAAAGTCCCGCTTTATTCGAGCGGCGTCTGGGGCAAGATGCAGTTGCATACGCGCGGCAATATCGACGGCTACTGCCGCGCCAGCGGACCGAAGAAACTGCGCATGTCCGGGGTGCCGAACGCCTGGGCGGCGGCGGCAGAATTTTCCAGCGTAGAATTCCACGCCAAAGTGATGCTGCCGTTCTACGATCATTATCTCAAAGGCAAGAGCACCGGCTATCTGGCGCGCCCGAATGTCGAATTCGCGGTGCGCGGCGCCAATGTCACGCGCAGCGCAGAGACGTGGCCGCCTCCGAGCATTCAATACACGCATTGGTTCCTCAACGCTTCGCCGTCCGGCAGCGTGACGTCGCTCAACGACGGCGGCCTGGCGCCGCAGCCCGTCAGTGGCGCGGCCGCGACGACCTACAAATATCCGCAGCCCGGCTGGGTCGCCGGCGTGGTCGGCTTTGGGCCGGGCGGACCGGCAGGCGGCTTCGATTCCGTTCGCCGCGTGTTGACCTTCACCACCGCGCCGCTGGAAAAAGACATGGAAATCTGCGGGCCGATCAAGCTGGTGCTCTATGCCTCGTCGAGCGCGCGCGACACCGATTTCTTCATCAAGCTCTCCGACCAGTTCCCGCAGACGCCGGAGGATCGCGGCAAGGGATTAAACCCGTTCGGTGAGCTGATCACGCGCGGCTGGCTGCGCGCCTCGCACCGCGCGCTCGATCTCCAGCACTGCACCGAAATGGTGCCCTATCACAGCCATTGCGATCCGCAGCCGCTGACGCCGAATGAAATCTACAAATTCGAGATCAGCCTCGAGCCGATGGCCTATCTGATCAAGCAACGCCATCGTCTCCGGCTTGAAATAGTCAACGGCGACTCGCCGGTCAGCGAGGCGCTATGGCCGCATTACTACCGGCCGGACAAGGTGGGCAGCGACAGCATCCATCACGCCGCCGCCCATCCATCGAAATTAATTTTGCCGATCTCGCCAAACCCGGCCTGATATGCGGGATACCCCGCTTTTCACCGCTGCACGGGCGGCATAGCATTCGACCAAGGGCCGCAAAAGGCCCGCCTACAACGAAGATCGCCCTGGGGAGGGAACAATGGCGGACCAACCGGTCGTCCAAGTCTCGCGTTTGCTCGACGAACGTGGACTGAGCTCGTTTCAGATCAAGCTTATCGCCTGGTCGTTTTTCATGGTCCTGATCGACGGCTACGACATCACCGCGATCGCATTCGCCGCGCCCAGCCTTGTTAAAGAATGGGCCTTGAAGTCAGGCTCGCTCGGTCCGGTATTCAGCGCCAGCCTCGTCGGCATCCTCTTTGGATCGGCGTTTTTTGGCTGGGTCGGCGACCGCTACGGCCGCAAGGCGGCGCTGATCTGGTCGAACCTGGTGTTCGGCGTGTTCACGCTGGCCGCCGCCTTCTCAACCGACCTCACGCAGATGTTCTGGCTGCGGCTCCTGGCCGGCCTCGGCATCGGCGGCGTGATCCCGAATGCGGTTGCGATCAATGCCGAATCCGCTCCGCGCAAAATGCGCGCGACCTTGGCGATTATTGCGGTCGGCTGCGTGCCGCTCGGCGGCGCCATTCCCGGCTTCGTCGCGGCGACATTGGTGCCGACTCATGGCTGGCAGATCCTGTTTTATATCGGCGGCATCGTACCGATCATCATCGCTCTCGTGGCGATGGTAGGATTGCCGGAATCCATCAAATACATGGCGTTGCACGAGCGACTGCGCGGCAAGATGGAAGCCGCCATCAAGGCCATCCGGCCCGACTATCCCGTGCCGGCCAACGCCAAATTCGTCATCGAAGACGAAAAGCAATATCCCGGCTTCAGTCCCGCCTATCTGTTCCGCGACGGATTGGCGCTGATCACGCCGCTGGTGTGGTTGCTGTTTGCGTTGAACCTGATGGGTTACTTCTTCCTCATCAGTTGGACGCCGATCCTGATGACCGCGACCAAGCTTCCGCCGGGGACGGCGGCGCTCGCGGGCGCGTTGCTCCAAGTGGGCGGCACTGTCGGCGCGCTGCTGCTGTGTTGGTGGCTGCAACGGCACCGATTCCTCGCCCTTGCTGTCATGTTCGCGGTTGCCGTGCCGGTCGTCGCCTCGATCGGCTTTGCCGGTTTGGCGTCCAAGGCGGCCGTGCTGACCGCGACCTTCTTCGCCGGTTTCTTCGTGCTCGGCATCCAATCCGGCATCAATGTCATCGGGGCGCTGATCTATCCGACCTCGTTGCGCGCCAACGGCTCGGGCTGGGAATTGGGCATCGGGCGGATCGGATCGATCGCCGGGCCCTTGGTCGGCGCGCTGTTGATCGGGCTGCCGGTGGAACGGCTCTATATGTGGTCGGCGCTGCCCTTCGTCGTCGGCGCGGTCGTTTGCTTCATCGTTTATCGCCTTAATGCCGCGCGTCTGGCGGCGCGGCCAGAACTGCGCGACGCGCAGTAGCCGGCTTCATTGGCTATGGAACTGGCGGCGGTGCGCGCCTATCTTTGCTCTTGAGAAAGGCAGGAAATCTCCATGGACGACAAGACCCGCACCGAGCTGGAGGCCGCCGTGTACCGGCGACTGGTCGAGCACTTACGTAGTCGTACCGACGTGCAGAACATCGACATGATGAATCTCGCCGGTTTCTGCCGCAATTGCCTGTCGAACTGGATGAAGGACGCCGCCGACGCGAAGGGCGTCGCCATGAGCAAGGACGAAAGCCGCGAGATCGTCTACGGCATGCCGTACGATGATTGGCGCAAGAAGCATCAGAAAGAGGCTTCGCCGGAGCAAAAGGCGGCCTTCGAAAAGTCCAGCCCCAAGTACTAGCCTTTGTGAACAGGTGTGAATGTCGGGGGCTTCGCAATTATACGATGGCCCCCGGGCAGGATTTCTCCTTATGACAGGGCGGGAAACCCGCCTTTGTCATTCAGGAGACTTCGATGCCTGCGACCGCCGCCGCTGAAAAAGAACAGCCAGCAACCCGCTTTGCCAAGGATCAGTTGAAAGCCTTCGTCGAGCGCATCGAGCGGCTCGAGGAAGAAAAGAAGGCGACTTCCGACGACATCCGCGACGTCTATGCCGAGGCCAAGGGCACCGGCTTCGACGTCAAGGCGCTGCGCACCATCGTCAGCCTGCGCAAGCAGGACACCGACGAGCGCCGCGAGCAGCAGGCCGTGCTGGAGACCTACATGCACGCGCTGGGAATGTTGAACTGAAATTAGGGGAGGGCCGCCGTCGTCTGACGGTTGAATGTGACGGTGGCCATGAACACCACCGCGCTGCCGGTGAAGCGGTCGGCCACCATGCCGAGATGCGGATCGGCCGAGAAGGTCATCATCACCGACTGCGGCGGCTTCTGCAGCAGCGCGTGCTGCCAGCGCGGGTCGATCGCGCCGACCCGCGTCGCCGTCATGAACCCGCTGACGCTCGGTGTCAGTATGGCGGCGCGTAGCCACGGACTATCGATCCGCTCGACGCCGCCCTGGACCCCTGCGGCCGCCAGCGCCGGCTTCACCACCACGCTGGTATTGGCCGAGGTCGGCATCACGCGCGCTTCCGCCGGCATGCGCGGCAGGCGCGCGCCCATCGGGCGGGCGCGCATGGCGAGCGGCTCGGGTTGCGTGGCGTAGGCGAGCGCATCGCCGCCCGCACTGCCGGTGCTAAACGGTTCGGCGGAGGCGGTTTCATACCGCGTGCCGGCCGCGATCGCCGCGGGCAGCGCCGGTCCGGTCTCGGCCGCGCCTTGCCAGTAGCCGCGATTGGCGAACACATTGGCCGTCGCGGATGCCGGCTTTGCCGGCCGCGGTCGTGGCAACAGGGCCGCGACTTCTGCCGGCTTCGGCCGCGCTGCCTGCACGATGGGCTCGACCGCAACGCGCTTGGACGGGCCTAGGCTGGCCACCGCCACGGGCGCTCGCGACGGCCTGGGCTCCGGCTGTTCGCTTGCCTCATCGTTATCCTTGCCGGAGCCGAAAATCCGGGCGAGCAGGCTGCGCTTGGGCTGTTCGGCGGCGTGCTCCTGGCTGGCGGTGATGACGCCGGCCTCGCGCGCGGCTTCCAGCGAGGTTCCGGACGGCATCGCGCCGTGGCGCTCGACGTCGGCAAGCGCCAGCGCATAGCCGGGCAGCGGATGTCCGTCGGCCGGGATGTGGACGGTTCGCCCATTGGGGAAGATCTTGACCAGTTCCTCGCGCGGGATGCGCGGCCAGTGCCGGATGGTGCCGGTATCCATATGCACGAACGGCGAGCCCGAGGTCGGGTAGAACCCGACGCCGCCGCGCTGGAGACGCAGGCCTTCGGCTCTGACTTTGGCGAGCGGTACGCCGGGAATGTAGAAGTCGATCGCGTTGCCGTTGACGTGCTGGCTGAACTGCGCAACTCCGCTCGAGCGCGCGCGCAGCATGGAGTTGGTCCCCGGCGAACGGTATCCGCAGATCACTTGGATCGGCTCGGTGCCGCCGACCTCGCGATTGGTCTCCCACATCAGATCGAACAGGTGGGGATCCATGTGGGTTTCTTGTTCCTTGCGCCAGTCGCGCATGAACCAGTCGAGCTTCTTCAGCGCAGCCTCGTCGTAACGGCCGTTGCGCTTGTAGGTGATGGTGATGTCTTCGCCGGTGTGAACGTGATGAAAGGAGATGGTGCGGGTGTCGCCTTCGGCGACGGCGTTCTGCAGGGAATTGCTGGCGCCCAACAGCAGCAGGCCGGCAACACCAAGCCGCGCGCCGGTGCGCGCCAAGGACAAAACGACAGTACCTTCGCGCCGCGCCCCAACCGCCACTGCCACCGTCCGTGAACTGTGCCGTCCCAAAATGTCGCTCCCCCCGGAACGTTTTCTTTCGTCCGGCTGCGACAATCACCCAGTCTTCTCGGCAAGGGTTAACGTGAACCTAGCGGTCGCCCCCCCGATTCGTCGATTCCTAGCGACCGAAAGTGGCTAAAAATGGCCGAGGCGGAGGTGAATCGTGGGTTTCTGCGAGGACCCGGGAGCCGGCCGCCGCGGGCTTTAGCCGGGTAGGGGCACGCCTGGCCTGACCGCGTGGCATGTGGTCAAAGAATTCGGACGCATTGGGGGCCTCGCCGCGTTCGACCCGGCGCAGCACGGCTTGATTGGCCTGCGCGCTTGCGCGCTCGCGCTTGATGTCCTGCTGCGCCGCCGCATCGGCAATCCGGCGTCCGTCCTTGTGCAGGATGTTCTCGATACGTTCGTCCATGCCGTAGACGTCCTCGCGCTGCTGCAGCTTGCCGGCATCGTCCACGAAGGCCGTCTGGTAGGTGAGATGCACCATCGGCCGGTCGGTGAGCCTAAAGGAGCGCTCGTCGCGGCCGAACATCGCGCTGAGCTGTTGCGCGTTCGGCGTCGGACCGTTCATTGCGAGATGCAGAATGATCTCGCCGAATTCGGTCGGGTTCTCCACCCGCATGCAGCCGTGGCTGAAGGCGCGTTTGTCGGCGGCAAACAGTCGCTTCTCCGGCGTGTCATGCAGGTAGACGGAATACTCGTTGGTAAAATTGAACTTGATGCGGCCGAGCGCATTGCGGGCCCCGGGCGGTTGCGTCACGCTCAAGGTGCCGTCGCGTTCGCGTTTCACCTTGAGGCCCATGCGGGCGAAAATGGTGGGATCGCGACCGTAACGCGGCAGCAGTTCTTTCTTGATGATCGATTGCGGCACGTGCCACGACGGATTGAGCAGGACGGTATCCATCGACGCAGTCAGCAGCGGCGTCGGGGTCTTCGGCTTGCCGGCGACGATCTTGGTCCGCCACTGCACCTGATGGTCGTGCACGACCTTGAGCGAGTAATCCGGGATATTGACCATCACATAAGTGTGGCCGAGGTCGCGCGGCAGCCAGCGCCAGCGCTCCATATTGGCGATCACGCGGTCGATGGCGTGGCCCGGCTTGGAACGGCTGGCGCCGGCGGCGGATATTTTCTGGGCGCGTGCGCCTCTGCCGGCCGGTCTCACAGGCGCATCGTCGCCGACGAGAGCCGGCTGGAAAATGCGGCCGCGCAATTCGGCGAGCTTCGCCTTCAGCGCCCGGAATCCCGAATGCGGCGGATTGAAGCTTTCGAGCGCGGCGCCGGCATCGGTGGCCTCGGCTAGTTTGCGCAGGATGTCGGCCGGCGGCGGCGTATGATCGCCGTAATCGACTTCCGACACCACCCGCCCCGGCGCGATACGGCCGGTCGCCAGGTGGCGGGCATAAGTAAGAACCGAATTGGTAAGCGTCATATCGGCGTCGGCCAGTGCCTCGGCGGATGTGCCGAAGGCTGGAATCCGATAATCGGCCGCGTTGAGCCCGTCCGCGGCGGCGTTTTCGAACTGCGCGATCACCGATTTGGCGCGCGAGTCGGGCTGGCCGTTGGCGATCCACAGCGGAGCGTAATTGCGTGCGGCATAGAAAGCCGCCATCGCTTCGCGCTCGATGCGCTTGTCGAGCGGGCCGGAAGTCATGATGGCGCGCAACTTGTCCGCAATCTGCGCGTCGATCGCCGCCGGGTGCTCGTCGACCTCGTTTTTGATACAGGCGTCGCCGGGTGCGGCTGGAGCGGGCGCCGCGGAGGGTGGCTGGGCTGCGGGCCCGAGCGGCTCGGAAATCGCCGCGGCGTGGATCGGGGTGATGAAAATCAGCGCCAATAGGCTGCCGGAGAGCAGATGGCCGAATTGTCTTTTTCGCATCGATGATTCCGCTGAACCCGTCAAGCAACCGCGACTATGCGTCGATTCGACGGTTTGCCGAATTAATTTCGTCGTTCGTTTGCCCGTACTTTCGAACGAGGCTAACGCGACGTGCATGGCGCGCCGCCGCCGTTTACGCCGTCGTATTCTCCTTTTCCGCCGTGTCGTGCGGAACGTCGTCCAGGCCGAGGCTTTCCAGCTTGCGGTAGAGCGTCGATCGCCCGATTTTTAGACGGCGCGCAACCTCCGACATTTGCTCGTGGTAATGCGCTATAGCGAAGCGGATCGCTTCCCGTTCGATCTCTTCGAGCGGCCGCACTTCGCCCTGTGCGTCGGTCAGCCGCAGCGTCGGTGAGGTCGATTTGGTGGCATTGTGCCCGGACAGGTCGGCGGCGTTGCGCACGTCCGGCCACGCGGCGGCAATGGCCGGGGAGGGCTCGATCATCGGCTGCGCGGCAAGCGCGTCGGGCCCGACCTGGGCGGCTACTTGGGGAAACTCATGGACGCCGATCTGCTCGCCGTCGGTGAGCACGACCGCGCGGAAGATCGCATTCTCGAGCTGGCGCACATTGCCCGGCCAGCGATAGGCCGTGAGCAGCCGCAGCGCCCCGGCCTCGATCCCGCGCACGCGCTTGCCTTCCTCGGCCGCGAGGCGGGCGAGGAAATGGCGGGCGAGTTCGGGGATGTCCTCCGACCGCTGCCGCAGCGGCGGCACCGAAATCGGAAACACGTGCAGGCGGTAGAACAGGTCTTCGCGGAAACGGCCGGACTTCACGTCGGCGATCAAATCGCGGTTGGTGGCGGAGATGATGCGCACGTCGACCTTGATGTTCTTGCGTCCGCCGACCGGCTCGACCTCGCCCTCCTGCAGCGCGCGCAGCAATTTGACCTGCGCGGCGGGCGGCAATTCGCCGACCTCGTCGAGGAACAGCGTGCCGCCGTCGGCCTCGATGAATTTGCCGGTATGCTTGTCGGTGGCGCCAGTGAAGGCGCCCTTCTCGTGGCCGAACAAAATCGACTCGACCAGATTCTCCGGCATGGCGCCGCAATTGACCGCCACGAAGGGCTTGGTGCGGCGTGCACCTGAGCCGTGAATGGCACGCGCGATCAACTCCTTGCCGACGCCGGATTCGCCTTCGATTAGCACCGGGATGGCCGACGCCGCGGCCTTTTCGGCCGCGTGCAGCACCGGGCGCATGGCGTCCGAGCGCGTGATGACGTCGGAGATGCCGAGCGTCCCGTCGCGGCTGCGTTTGAGCCGCTGCAATTCGCCCGCCAGCGCCTTGGTGGCGAGCGCGTTGCGCAGCGACACCTGCAGCCGTTCCGGGCTCGCCGGCTTGACCACGAAGTCGGTGGCGCCTGCGCGCATGACCGACACAACATTGTCGATGCCGCCATGGGCGGTCTGCACGATGACGGGAATGTCCAGGCCGGCCTCGCGCATGCGCGCCAGGACGCCGAGGCCGTCGAGGTCGGGCATCACCAGATCGAGCACCATGCAGTCGACGCGTTGCGTCCCGCCGAGCGCCCGCAAGGCCGCGTCGCCGCCTTCGGCGACGCGCGCCTGATATCCGAAGCGCTGGACCATGGCCTCGAGCAGCCGGCGTTGGACGGGATCGTCGTCGACGATGAGCACGGTTACGGACATTGGACCTCGCAACGCACGGCGGCTGTGCCGATTTGGTGCAATGTGGCCGGTCCGGCTTAATGGGCTGTTAAATGGGCCGCCGGCGAGCGATATGTTGAAAATTCGCCCATTGCCATCGCATCGCCACGGGCGGCGGCATAAATGGTACCCCGAGCGCCCGAAATTCCCCGTTTCCGTATAAAAAGATTACCCGCCCATGGCCAAGAGCACGCCTCGCAAAAAGCCGCCGACACCGTCCAAGCTCGGCGTCTTGCCCGAGTGGAATCTCAACGACCTCTATCCGGGCATCGACAGTCCCGAGCTCAAATGGGACCTGGAAAACGCCGAAACCCGCAGCGTAGCGTTCGAGGCCGACTTCAAGGGTAGGCTCGCCGCGCCGGCGGCCGGGCCGAATGCGGGCAAGGCGCTGGCGGCCGCGGTCCGGCGCTATGAGGCGCTCGACGACACGCTCGGCCGGGCGATGTCCTATGCCTCGTTGCGCTATGCCGGCAATTCCACCGATCCCGTCAGCGCCAAGTTTTACGGCGACATGCAGGAGCGCATCACCGCCGCTTCGTTGCACCTGTTGTTCTTCACGCTCGAGCTCAACCGGATCGACGACGCCAAGCTTGAAGCGGCCATGGCGGATCCGGCGCTCGGCCATTACCGGCCCTGGATCGAGGACGTGCGCAAGGATAAGCCCTACCAGCTCGAGGATCGGGTCGAGGAACTGTTCCACGAGAAATCGATCACCGGCTATTCGGCCTGGAACCGCAATTACGACGAGACCATCGCATCCTTGCGCTTCAACATCGGCGGCAAGCCGATC
>Ga0182024_10014775_pt1 | contig 15046 bp, 16 predicted proteins | sample P32metaG_FD_120480 | JGI IMG/M metagenome (GOLD analysis project Ga0182024, IMG submission 120480) | Permafrost microbial communities from Stordalen Mire, Sweden - P3-2 metaG (Illumina Assembly) | ecosystem: Environmental > Terrestrial > Soil > Wetlands > Permafrost | place: Sweden: Stordalen... | reverse complement strand
TCGCTGATGGACAACTTCGAGTGGGCCTGGGGGTACCAGAAGCGCTTCGGCATCGTCTTCACCGATTACGGCACGCAACGTCGAATCCCGAAGCAGAGTGCCCGCTTCTATCAGCAGGTCGCGACCACCAACGAGCTCCGTACGGGCGAGGGCTATGAACTGATTGCCAGCACGGCATGAGCACGACGGGTCACAGCAGCGATGTCCCGCGGGCACGGGGGTTTCCAGAGGGATTTGTCTGGGGCGTGGGGACATCCTCGTACCAGATCGAGGGTGCCGCCGCGGCGGACGGTCGCGGCCGCTCCATCTGGGATGTCTTCGCGCATACCGACGGGAACGTGCACCGCGGCGACACCGGTGACACAGCGTGCGACTCGTACAACCGCATGGAGGACGACGTGCGGCTGCTGGACGACCTCGGGGTCGGCGCCTACCGCTTCTCGATCTCGTGGCCGCGCGTGCTTCCGGAGGGCGCCGGACCGATCAACCAGGCCGGGCTCGACTACTACCGGCGGCTCGTCGAGCGCCTCAACCAAAGCGGGATCAAACCCGTCGCCACCGTTTACCACTGGGATCTACCGCAGGCACTGGAGGATCGCGGCGGCTGGGCGAGGCGCGACACCGCCGAGCGCATGGCCGAGCTGACGCAGGTGCTCGCGCAGGCGCTGGGCGATCAGGTCGGCATGTGGGCCACGATCAACGAGCCGCTCCAGAGCGTGCATCAGGGCTACCGGCTGGGAACCCATGCTCCCGGGCGCTGCGACGACGAGCTGGCCGCGGCGGCGACCCATCACCTCCTTCTGGCCCACGGCTACGCGCTTCAGGCACTGCGCGCGACCGTGCCGGCGGGGGTCCCGATCGGCCCGACGATGGACCCGCAGCCCATTGTCGCGCTCGATGATGCGGCCGCGCCCGTGGCCGACGCGCTCGACGGCCTGCTCAATCGCGTCTACCTGGATCCGGTGCTGCGCGGAACCTACCCGGCCGAGCTGCGCAGCGACATGCGTCCCCCAGACGAGCTGATCAGGGACGGGGACATGCAGCTGATCTCCGCGCCGATCGACTTCTTCGGCGTCAACTACTACCGGCCGCACTACGTGCGCAGCGGCGACTGGTCAGACCTGCGCCAGGGTGAAACCCCGGTGCCCGAGCACCCGGGCTTTGTCCACTATCTGGCGCCCGACCTGGATCGGACGGTGATGGGCTGGCCGATCGTGCCCGAGTCGTTGCGCGACCTGCTGGTGCGGTTGCACGCCGAGAGCGGGGGGCTGCCGCTGTACGTAACCGAGAACGGCTGCGCCGCCGACGACTACGTCACGCCCGAGGGCACGATCGAGGACGACGATCGGATCGCCTACATCCATAGCCACCTCGGAGCCGTGTTGGAGGCAGTCGACGCCGGCGTCAACGTCGCCGGCTACTTCTGCTGGTCGCTGATGGACAACTTTGAGTGGGCCGAGGGCTACCGCCGTCGGTTCGGGTTGCACTACGTGGAATTCGACTCCGGCCGTCGTATCCCCAAGCGCAGCGCGCATTTCTACCGGCAACTGGCGCGCAGCGGCGAGCTGCCGGCGGCAGAGCCGGCGCTGCCATCCGAGGGGGTGCCCGGGGCGCAGGAGGCGCCGGCAGCGGTGTCGTAGGCACGATAATCAGACGATGAGCGACGCCGCACTCGACGCCTACGCCGTCCTGGGCGTTGCTCCAGGCGCGTCTGACGCGGAGCTGCGGGTCGCCTACCGCGAGCTCGTCAAGCGCCATCACCCCGACCACAACGCCGGCTCGCCGGAGTCCGCCGCGCGCTTCGAACAGATCCAGAGCGCCTATGCGCTGATCACGCAGTTGCGCCAACTCCCCGGGCACGGCGTGGACGAGCCCGACCACGGCACGGAGAAACGCATCGCCGCGATCGAGGCGGAGCTCGCGCGGCAGAAGGCGGCCCGGCAGGCCGCTGCCGCCAGAGCCGAGGCCGCGCGTCAGGCGTCGGCGGGCGCCGCCTCCGCTCAGCCCCGGCAGCCAACGCCCGAGGAGCTCGGCCACTACACGACCGAGGACAACTTTACGAAGATCCTCGACGACGCCGCCGAGGGAATCGCGGAGCGTTTCAAGCGCTGGCGGCGCGCTTGAGCTGCTCGTCGCGGCGGACGAGTTTGACGCGCGGCCGGCCGGCGGGTTCGCCGAGCGCACGCTCGTGCGCGTCGATCGCCTCCCAGCCGGAGTAGTCGATCACGTCGAGGCCGCCGTCTCTCAAGCTCTCGAGCAGCGCGTCGGGTGACGCGCTCGGTTCGGGCAGGAGGCCGCCGGCAAAGTCCTCGAGCAGCAGCGCGGTCGTCTCCTGGGCGCATTTCTTGTTGGTGCCGATCACGCCGGAGGGGCCGCGCTTGATCCAGCCGGCGGCGTAGAGGCCGGGGATCGGCTCGTGCGAGACGGGGTCGAGCACGCGCCCGCCCTGGTTCAACACGGTCTGACGGCGGTCGTCGAACGGCACACCCGGGAGCGGCCTGCCGACGTAGCCGACGGCGCGCAGGACGAGGCCGGTCTCGAGTCGCTCGGTGACGCCGGTCGGCCGGGCCTTGAGCGATCCGTCCTCGGCTGCGACCAGCTCGTTGCGCTCGAGGACCACTGCCTCTACCTCGCCGTCGCCCTCGATCGCGACCGGTGAGCAGAGGAACCGCAGCACGATCCGGCGCGGCTTGCCTGCCGGGGTGGAGCCCGCGTACACGCTGAGCGTCTCGACGTTGCGTTGGGTGGTCCCGTCCGCTTGCTGAAGCGACACGACGCTCGCGGGGTCAAGCCGCATATCGGCCGGGTCGACGATCACGTCCGCCAGCTCGAGGTCGGCGAGCTCGCGCAGTTCCGGGTTCGTGAACGCCGCCTGTACCGGGCCGCGACGCCCGAGCACGACGATCTCCTCGACGTTCGAGTCGCGCAACAGCTCGATCGAGTGATCGGCGATGTCGGTGACTTGAAGCTCGTCGACCGACAGCGCCAACATCCGCGCGACGTCGAGCGCGACGTTGCCGTTGCCGATCACCACCGCCCGCTTGCACGACAGATCGAAATCCATGTCGGCGTAATCGGGGTGGCCGTTGTACCAGGCGACGAACTCGGTGGCGGACTCGCTGCCGGGCAGATCCTCACCGGGTATCCCCAGGCGCCGATCGCCGGGAGTGCCGACCGCATACAGCACGGCGTGGTAGGCCGCGGCCAGCTGCTCATGGCTCACGTCCAGACCCACGTCGACGTTGCCATGGAAGCGGAAGCCCGGCCGGCGCGCGATCTTCTCGAATACCCGCGTCACCGACTTGATCTTCGGATGGTCGGGCGCCACGCCGAAACGGACCAGGCCCCACGGCGTCATCAGCCTGTCGAAGACATCGACCGTGACAACCGGATCGGCGCTCGACAGCAGCTGGCCGGCGGCATAGAACCCGGCAGGGCCGGAGCCGACGATCGCCACGCGCACGGGATTCTCAGCTGTGCCTGGTACGACACTCATAGAACTGAGGGTATCGAGGCGCTAGAGGATGTTGACCGCGCGTGACACGACCAGACCGATCGTGACGAGTGAGATCATCGACTGCAGGCCCATGAGCGACTTTGCCTGCACGCTCAGGGGCATCGTGTCGGTCGGGCTGAAGGCCGTCGCGTTCGTCAGCGAGAGGTACAGATAGTCGACGAACTGCGGTCGCCAGCCCGGGTAGACGGCGGCCACCTCGTCGGTCATCTGCACGAACTGGAAATCCGGACAGCCGTCGCGACCGGCCGCGCGAAGGCCGGGACCGCCACGATCGACCTCCCAATACCAGAACCCGAACAGCAGCACGTTGGTGAGCCAGATCTCGGAGCCGGCAATGATCAGGTCATGGCCCTGGTTACCGCTGGAGAGGCCGCGATTCAGCAGCAGGTGCGAGAGCAGCACCAGCGCAATGCCATTGGCGATGCTGACCAGCGCAGTGAGGCTGATCATCATCGCGCGCCGCCCCGAGTGCGGTGCCTCCAGCCGCTGCGGCGCGGAGATGACCAGGGCGATCAATAGCAGCCCCTCGAGCGCGGGCAGAAGCCATTTGGGGCCTGCGTACAGACGATCCGGCAGCAGCAGCTGCAATGCGATCGCCACGACGACCGTGAGCTGTGGCGGCCAATGCCACTCACCGCCGGGCGGCGGTGGGTACGGGGGACCTTTGAGGCCTGCCGCGGACTCCGCCATGCGGACAGCCTACGGACGGTGCCGGGCGTCACAGTGGATGCTGCCGGACGTCACAGGCCTGACACATATACTTCCCCCCGACCCTACCGAGGAGCCCGACCCGTGCAGGAGATGGTCATCTACGGTGTGAGCTTCGACATGGTCGGAAAGCAGCCGATCGTGCTGCTGAAGGCTGTCGAGAGCAACAAGTTCCTGCCGATCTGGATCGGGCATCCGGAGGCCGCGGCGATCCTGATGAAGCTGCAGGGCGCCTCGACTCCGCGGCCGATGACCCACGACCTGCTCTCCGACGTGCTCGGCGAGCTCGACGTCGAATGCACGCGCGTCTCGGTCACCGAACTGCGCGAGAACACGTTCTACGCGTCGATCAGCCTGCGTTCCAACGGACGCGAGCTCGAGATCGACTCGCGCCCGAGCGATGCACTCGCCCTCGCGGTCCGTTCCGGTGCTCCGATCTTCGCTGCAGACGAGGTGATCGCCGAATCCGCGATCGAGTTCGAGCACGAGGTCGAGGACCAGGAAGAGGTCGTCGAGAAGTTCAAGGACTTCCTCGACACGGTCAAGCCGGACGACTTCCTCGGCGAGGAGAGCTAGTCGCCTCGCGTGTGGCGGACCGTCAGGCCAGCGGGCCGCACCTCGAGCGTGAACTCGATCCCCAATCGCTCCGAGATCCGCAGCAGCGTGTCGAAGTTCGGATTGATCAGGCCCGACTCGAGCCGTGCCACCTGCGGCTGCTTGACCCCCAGCCGCTCCGCCAGTTGTTGCTGGGACAGGCTGTGCGTCCAGCGGTAATCCATCAGTGACCGCTGCACGTCGCGCGCAAGCGCGCGCTTCGGACTTTGGTCGAGCGATTGCGACATCTGCCTGACGATGCGCGGACTGAGCTCCTCGCCGTACTGATCCCTGCGCTTTTTCTTTCTGGGCATCTGGTGCCGGACCTTCAAAGTGCGTTTTGCGTTATGCCGGCACCGTTATAACGCAAAACCCACTTTTGGAAGGGGTTACTCGATCCGTAAGGCGTTGCTCGCCCCGCTCGCCAGGCTAAACCGTCGCGGCCGCGAGGATGCGCGCGATCAGGTCGTCGAAGCCGATGCCCGCCGCGTCGGCAGCCTGCGGCAACAACGAGGTCTCGGTCAGGCCGGGGATCGGGTTGACCTCCAGCACATAGAGCTCGGCGGTCTCGGCGTCGAGCATCAGATCCACGCGGGCGAAGACCGAGCAGCCGAGCAGGTTGAAGGCGTCGAGCGCGATCGTCTGGGCCTTCAGGGCCAGCACGGCGTCCAGCTCGGCGGGGCAGACGAAGCGGGTACGGCCGATCTCGTACCGCGACTCGAAGTCGTAGAAGGACTCCTGCTCTGGCACCGCCTCGACGATCGGAAGCGCCCACGGCCGGCCGCTGTCCTCGAGGATCGAGATGGCGAGTTCGCGGCCGGCGACATAGCGTTCGAGCAGGACCTTCCGGTCATATGAGAAGGCGGCCACGAGCGCGGTCGGGACGTCGGTTGCGCTACGGGCGAACTTGATCCCGAGCGCCGAGCCCTGGCTGGCGGGCTTGATCACCAGCGGAAAGCTCAGCCGTGAGCTGATCGCCGGTAGTGCCTGCGCCGCGCCGAGCCCCTTGAAGGCCGTCTCGCTGAAGGCGAAGAAGTCGGGCGTGGGGATGCCGGCGTCGCGCATCGCGTGCTTGGCCAGGACCTTGTCGGAAGCGCGGATGCACGCCGATACGCGCGAACCGGTGTAGGGGATTCCCAGCGCCTCGAGCAGCTCCTGCACAGTTCCGTCCTCGCCGTCGCGCCCGTGCAGCACCACGAACGCGACATCGGGGCGCTCAGCTGAGAGCCGGTTGACGAGCTCGACGTCGACATCGAGTTCGATCACCTCGTGGCCGAGCCGGCGCAGCGACTCCTCGACGCGGCCGCCCGACTTCAACGACACCTGGCGCTCCAGCGAGCGCCCACCCTTCAGGACTGCGACACGGCTCATCCGGCGCGCTTGCGGGAGAGCGGCAGCACGTCGGCCATGCGCTCATCCGGGCTGGGATTTGGTCCCGCCCGCCCATCCTGCCCGGCGGCACCACGCCTGTCGGCGGGCGTCTGGCCGGTCAGCGTGCTGTAGAGCGCCACCTGCTCGCGTACGACCTCGCCCAGGCGCCGCATGCCCTCGCGGATCTCGTCCTCGCTGACGCCGCTGAAGTTCAGCCGCATCGACGAGCCGCCGCGGCCGTCGACGTAGGCGGCGCGGCCGGGGACGAACGCGACGCGCTCCTCGATCGAGCGCGCGAGCAGGTCGGTGGTGTCAATGTAGTCGGGCAGCGTCGCCCACACGAACAGGCCGCCCTGCGGGTGCGTCCAGGTGGCTTCACGCGGGAAGTGCTCGGCCAGCGCGTCCAGCATCACGTCGCGGCGGCGGCGGTAGAGCTCGGAAAGCGAGCGCACGTAGTCGATCCACGGGCCCGCCTGGAAGTACTCGGCGATGAAGTACTGCGAGATCGACGACGAGCACAGATCGGCCGAGCCCTTGCCGAGGACGAGCTGGCGCAGCACCGGCGCCGGTGCCACCAGCCAGCCGATGCGCACGCCCGGCGACAGGATCTTTGAGAACGTGCCCGTGTAAAGCACGAAGTCGCTGTCCAGCGAGTAAAGCGTCGGCAGCGGATCGCCCTCGTAGCGCAACAGCCCGTAGGGGTTGTCCTCGAGCACGAGCACTTCGCGTTCACCGGCGATCCGCAGCAATTCATGGCGGCGCTCCAGTGACATCGTCACGCCGGCCGGGTTGTGGAAGTTCGGGATCGTGTAGATGAACTTCGGGCGGCGGCCCTCGCTGTCGAGCAGCGCCAGCGCCTCCTTCAGTTTGTCGATCTGCATGCCGTCGCGGTCGAGCGGGATCTGGATCACGTCGGCCTGGTAGGAGCAGAACGTCGGCACCGCGCCCGGGTAGGTGGGGGCTTCGGCGATGATCACGTCGCCCGGGTCGATCAGGATCTTGCAGACGAGATCGATCGCCTGCTGACCGCCGCTGGTCGCCAGGATCGAGTCGGGGTCGACTGTCATCCCCTCGGCCTCCATCACCAGGGCGATCGCCTCGCGTACGTCGGCGAGGCCCTCGGTCGGGCCGTATTGGAGCGCCTTGGCGACGGAGTCGGTCGCGACACGACTCATCAGCTCGGTGAAGAACCCGGGCGCGAACGTCGATGTGTCCGGCAGCCCGCCCGAGAACGAGATCAGGTCGTCACGGGCGGTCAGCGCCATCAGGTCGCGCATCGCGGAGGACTTCATGACGCGCGTGCGTTCGGCGAACAGCGCCGCGTAACGCTCGATCTCGTGCGCCGCCGAGCGCGGCTTGCGACCCTCGTCGCTCACGGCCGGCCGCACGCTCCGGCCGGCGCCCTCTCGTCTATCGTCACGCTCGATCACGGTACAGCACGGTGCATCTCGCCTTCGACATATTCCAGGGCATCGGCATCGCCGCGGCGATTGGGATCAGGCCCTTCCTGCCGGGCCTGGCGGCCGGAGCGCTGGCGGCCGGCGACGTCGAGATCCACTTCGACCACACCTCCTACAGTTTCCTGCAATCGCTGCCATTCCTGCTTGTGATGGTGATCGGCGCGGTGCTCTTGGTCGTGCTCGATCAGGGCGTATGGGCGAGTCGTCTGCACAGCGGCCCGCTGGCGGCGGCGCTCGGCGTCGTCGCGCTCGCGCTCGGCGCGCTGTTCTTCGCGGGCTCGCTCGTCCGCGACCACCACGCCGCCTGGCCGGGATGGGTCGGCGGTGTGATCTGCGCCGCGGTCGGGATCGCCGCCGCGCGCCCGTTCCTCGCGCGCCTGCGCTCACGGCTCGACGAGGCTGCCGCCGCCGTCGGCTTGCCGGTGATCGCCGACGGCTCGGCGTTGCTCGTGGCCGTGCTCTCAGTGTTGGCGCCGCCGATCGGCCTGATCGCGCTGCTCGGGCTCCTGTGGCTGTTGTACCGGGGTCAGCAGGGCGGCGAGCAGAAGTACGCGGGCTTGCGGATATTGCGCTGATGGTCTCGATCGTATGGGTGGGCGCGCCGCGGTGAAGAAGCTCGTCCTCGTCGTGATCGACGCGATGAAGTCGGAGATGCTCGACCGCGCGATCGCGGCCGGGCGCGCGCCGGCGCTGGCGCGGATCGCGCAGGAGGGCGTCTACGTGAATGACGTCGCCGCCGCCTTCCCATCGGTCACGCCGGTCTGCGCGGCGACGATCGCCACCGGCGTCGGTCCCGAACAGCACCTGATCCCGAGCATGAACTGGTACCACCGGCTCGAGGAGCGCTACGTCGAGTACGGCTCGAGCTTCTCGGCCACGCGCCAGTTCGGCGTGGTGCGGTCGCTCACCGACACCGTCTACCGGATGAACGCCGAGCACCTCTCAGGCGACACCCCGACCGTGTTCGAGTCGCTGGATGACCTCGGCGTGCGCACCGCCGGCACCACCTACCTGATCTACCGCGGCCGTCACGAGCACGACGTGGCCCAGGAGTCTGCGCTTGCGCGCATGGTCACCTCGACACTGTTCCGTCGCACGATCCTCGGTCCGCAGGAGCTCTTCTACGCTGACCTCTATGCGAGCCGCAGGACAGGCTGCCGCGGTCAGCTGGGAATGCCGGGTGTGCGCGACCAGCACACGGGCTGCGTGGGCTCGTACCTGGTCGAGCACGACCTGTTCGACTTCCTGCTGTTCTCGCTGCCCGACAACGACGCCTGGTCACACCGGAACGGGCCGCACGCGCAGGTTACGTCGCTGGCTGCGGCTGACCGCCAGATCGAGCGGCTGATGCATGCCGGCGGCGGCCCCGAGGCGTTCCTCGAGGAGCACGCCGTCGTGGTGACCTCCGACCATTCGCAGGCGCTGGTCGAGGAGCGGATCCGGCTCGACCTCGCGCTCGCCGACTTCCATGTCGCCACGCCCAGCGTGACGCGCTCCGTCGGGGCAGAGCTGGCGCTGAGCCCGTCGCAGCGCGCGGCGATGATCTACGCGCTTGACCTCGATCGCCGCGAGGAGCTTGTTCGGCGGGTGCTGGAGGCCGTGGGCGACCTGGAGGGTGTCGACCTGGCGATGTGGTTGCGCGGAGCTGACGGCGACGCGCCCGAGGCGGTGATCCGCGCACCCGGGGGCGGCGAGCTGCGCTTCACGCCCGGTGGCGAGCTCAGCGACCTGCGCGGCGAGCGCTGGAGTGTCGACGGCGACCTGACGGTGCTGGCGGCCGCGGTACACGACGGGCGCTTCGAAACCCCCGACTATCCGGATGCGCTCGCACGGGTCTGGTCGGCGCTGCGCTGCCAGAACTCAGGCGACATCCTGCTCTCCGCGGCTCCCGGTTACGAGTTCGTGGACTGGGCTGGCGCCGACCACGTCGGAGGCGGCAGCCACGGATCGCTCCACCGGACTGATTCGTTGGGCGCGCTACTCTGGTGCGGCACCGGGCCTGACACACGCACGGTGCGTGAGCAATGGTCGCTGCGCGATGTGACGCCGATGATTCGGTCGCATTTCGGGTAGCTGCCTTGCGTCTGAGCCAGTAGTTCCCGATAGGATTGTGAAGAGTGCCTGACGAAATTACCTCCATGCTCGAGCTTCCGCCTTCCGCTCGGGCGCTGAGCCGCATACGCAGCGCCTACCGGCGTTTTGCCTACGAAGTTCGCCATCCCGAGAACCACAAGCAGCTGGTTCGCTTCCTCTGTGTCGGGGCATCCGGGTACGTCGTCAACCTTGCTCTGTTCTACATCCTGATTCACGGGCTGCACTGGGCAGACACCGTCTCCTTCGTGCTGGCTGCCGTGATCGCTTCGACGAACAACTTCTTCTGGAACCGTCACTGGACATTCGGAGCCAAGGAGGACCATCCTGCCGGGCAGGCCGTGCGATTCTTCCTCGTATCGCTGCTCGTGCTCCTCTTCGCGACCGGGATCTATCACGTGCTCGTGGACAGCGTCGGAATCAGCTGGAAGGTCGCCGCCGACGGCATCGCGTGGATCATCGCGACGCCGCTCTCATTCGTCATCCAGAAGCTCTGGAGCTTCAAGGCCTGATCTTCGCTCGTGCCCGCCGGCCGCTGCGGCTGGTGGCGCTCTGCGCGTGCCTCGGCGCCGCGCTGAGCTTGGCGCTTGGGCTTGCTCTGCCGGGTGTCGCGCGCGCGGCCGGCAACCCGCCCGGGCAGGCGGCGCCGATCTCGGCCCCACCGGGGGTGCCGACGCTGGTGCCGTCGATGACGAAGCCGCCCGCAGGCTTCCATCTGACCGGCGAGCAGGTGCTCGCGACAGCGAAGAAGAACCCGGTCGTGATCGCCGAGCTGAAGAAGCACCCGCACCTGGTCAGCTATGTCTACACCCGCGGTGCCGGCGTTTGGCAGGTGAGCTGGTTCACGCCGCCGGCGCCGGCAGGCCCCAAGAATCAGATCGAGATGCTGCAGCTGTACGTCTCCGATGCGACCGGCGACGTCACGCAGGTCTGGACCGGTTATCAGGTCGCCTGGACGATGGCGCGGGGCTATCCCGGCGCCTTCGGCAGCGGCACGTTCAACGCGCTGTGGGTGTGGTTGTTGCTGTGCTCGCTCTTCCTGCTGCCGTTCATGCCCTGGCGCCGGCGCCCGACGCTGTGGCATCTGGACCTGCTGATGCTGCTCGGCTTTTCGGCTTCGCTCGTGTGGTTCAACAAGGCCGACCTCGGCCTGTCGGTCCCGTTGGTGTACCCGTTCATGCTCTACCTGCTTGTGCGGATGCTGTTGCTGGCGTGCGGGCGCGGGCGCCCGCGTGAGCCGCTGCGGATCGTGGTCCCGTTGCCGATGCTGGTGGTTCTGCTTGCGGTCCTGGTGAGCGGCCGGGTCGTGCTCAACATCGCCGACTCCAACGTGATCGACGTCGGCTACGCGGGCGTGATCGGGGCCGACAGGGTCGTGCACGGCGAGCAGCTCTACGGCCATTGGCCTCTGGATAACTCCTCGGGTGACACATACGGCCCGGTGAACTACTACGCCTACGTGCCGTTCAGGCTGATCTGGGGCTGGAGCGGCACCTGGGACAGCCTGCCTGCCGCGCACGCCGCCGCGATCGCTTTCGACCTGCTGACGATGCTCGGCCTGTTCGTGCTGGGCTGGACGGTGCGCGGGCCAACCGTCGGCGTCGTGCTCGCGTACCTGTGGGGGGCGTTCCCGTTCACCTCGTTCGTGCTGATGTCGAACTCCAACGACGCGCTCGTGGCGCTGTTGATCGTCGCCTCGCTGTTGATGTTGCGCTTCGCGTCGATGCGTGGCGTGGTGGGCGCCTTTGCTGGGCTGACCAAGTTCGCGCCGCTCGGGCTGGCGCCGCTGCTCTGGCGTGGGGTTGGTCGCAAGCCCGGGAAGCGGAGCACGCTCACGTTCGTGGTCGCCTACGCGCTCGCGATCGTCGTGTCGCTGTTGCCCGTGCTGCTCACCGGCGACTGGCACTGGTTCTGGCACGACTCGATCTCCTACCAGGCGACCCGCCCGGCGCCGTTCTCGATCTGGGGGCTGTGGGGTGGCTTCAAGCAGTCGCTGCACCTGCCCGAGCACATCGTGCTCGGGGCGACGGTGGCGCTCGGTCTGGCCGCGCCGTTCTGGCCACGAGGCGAGCGCACGCTGGTCGAGGTCGCCGCGCTTGGCGCGGCGATCCTGATCGGCCTGCAGATGGGGATCACCTACTGGTTCTACCTCTACATCGTCTGGTTCTTCCCGCTGGTCGTGATCGCGCTGGTGCTGGCGCACCCGGCGATCGAGTCGACGAGTTGGCGCCGGCGCCGGCGCCGGCGCCGCACGCCGGCTACAGCGGTTCCTGTACTCCGGTGATCGAGACCGCCCGCAGCGGTTCGGCGCCACACTCGATCAACGCGCCCTGAAGCCACGGATCCTCGTCTGAGGACTCGAAGCGAACCGGCATGCGCGTCAGCATCGCGTCGATCGCCTGCTGGCGCTTGACGCCGAGCACGCCGCCGCGCGCGCCGGTCATGCCGACGTCTGTGATGTAGGCGGTGCCGCCCGGCAGCACGCGCGCGTCCGCCGTCGGCACGTGCGTGTGCGTGCCGATGACAGCAGTCACGCGGCCATCGAGATACCAGCCGAGGCCGACCTTCTCGCTCGTCGCCTCGGCATGCATGTCGACGAGGATGTGGTCGGCCTTGCCGCGCAGCGCGTAGAGCGCGGCATCGGCTTCGGGGAAGGCCGGCAGCGAGCTGTTCATGTAAAGGTTGCCCGACAGCGACACGACCGCCAGGCGCACGTCACCGGCGGCGTTGGTCACGACACAGCTGCCGTGGCCGGGCTGGCTACGGAGGAAGTTCGCGGGACGCAGGATCCGCTGCTCGTTGTCGAGGTACGCGTAGACCTCGCTTTGGCGGTAGGTGTGGTTGCCGAGCGTGATCACGTCCACGCCGGCGGCAAACAGCTCGCGCGCGATCTTCGAGGTGATTCCGTGGCCTCCGGCGGCGTTCTCACCGTTGACGACGACGAAGTCGATCGGCGTCCGTTCGCGCAGGCGCGGCAGCACGCTCAGCAGCGTGCGCCGACCCGTGCTGCCGACCACATCGCCCACAAATAGGATCCGGACTCCGTCGTGCATGTGCGCATACTCTTCCAGTTAGATGCACGAGACGGAGGTCCAGTCGGACCAGACCACCGGGGAGCAGGGCTCGCCCGAGACCACCGAGCAGCCCTCACCGCCCACTGTGGCCGAGCATTTGGTGGCGCCGGTGATGGTTCCACGCTGGATGCAGATGGTGTTGCTGCCGCTTGCGCTGCTGGGCCTCTGGGAGCTCGGGCGCGCGGTCGGAACGCTGCTGGTGATCGTCGTCGCTGCCGGCGTGATCGCGTTGATCCTCAACCCGCTCGCCAGGCAACTCGAGCGCGTCGTCCCGCGTGCGCTCGCGATCGTTCTCTCCTACGTGGCGGTCGTGCTCGTCTTCGCGGCGATCGGCGCGCTGCTGTCGGCTCCGGTCAGCGACCAGCTGAGCCATTTCTCCGACAACTTTCCGCACTTCGTCAAGCGCGCGGACCAGGATCTGGTGAGCGTCCAGAACTTCCTGAACCATCACGGGATAAAGGTGCACATCGCCCAGCAGGGGCAAAGCGCGCTGCAGACGATCGAAAAGCACGTACTGAAGAGCTCCGGCTCGATCCTCTCGTTCTCACGTGACGTGCTGGGCAAGCTCGTGACGTTGTCAGTCGACCTGATCCTGACGTTCGTGCTGTCGGTCTACCTGCTGGTCTACGCGCGCGACATCGGCGACCTGGTCAGGCGCTGGATGCCCTCCGGTGACGGCACCCCAGAGGACGACTACCCGCGGCTGATCCAGCAGGCTGTCTCCAATTATGTCCGCGGCCAGCTGTCGTTCAGCCTGATCATGGGCGGCAGCGCCGCGCTGTTGATGGAGATCATGGGGCTGGTCCACCTCTTCGACGACGGATCGCGCTACGCGGTCTTCTTCGGGCTGTTCTACGGGTTGATGGAGCTGATCCCCTACATCGGCCCGATCATCGGCCCGATCCCGCCGATCGTGGTCGCACTTGCAACACACCCGATCAGCGCGCTCTGGGTGCTGATCGTATTCATCGCGCTGCAACAGCTGGAGGGCCACCTGGTCGCGCCGCAGGTGTTCCGCATCTCGCTGCGTATCAACCCGATCCTGGTGATCCTCTCACTGCTGATCGGCTACAAGATCTACGGAGTCGCCGGAGCGCTGCTGGCGCTGCCGGTCGCGACGATCATCCGCCAGACCGTCGTCTATCTGCGCAGGCACCTCGTGCTCGAACCGTGGGCGACGGGGCAGCCGCGGCTCTGACCGCCGTCAGAAGGTCGGGTTGAGCCACAGCTCGACAGCCAGCCCTATAGCCAGCAGGAAGACCACCCAGCGCAGTGTCTCGGCCGGCACCCGGCGGGCTACGCCGGGGCCCAGGCGGGCGCCGACGAGCACGCCGACTGCCAGCGCCGCTGCGTCGGCCCAGTGCACCGGGGCGAAGAATGCGAGCAGCACGGCGGCGGGCACGGTCGCCGCTCCGATCAACATGTTCTTGAGCGCGTTGGCGGTCGGCATGCGCCGGTCGACCAAGATCAGCATCAGCGCGAGCGTCATGACGCCGGAGCCGGCGCCGAAGTAGCCGCTGTAGGCGGCCAGCACCGCGAGCCAAACGCCCAGCACCACGGATCGGTGCGCCGGCGCCGTCCAGCGCCGGCGCAACCACGGCTCGCCGATCAGCGCCAGCGCGCCGGCCGCCACCAGAAAGGGGACGACGCGCTTGAACGCATCGGATGGCGTCACGATCAGCACCCCGGCCCCCAGCGCGCCACCGGCCAACATGACCGGCGTCCAGCGCCACAGCCATCGCCCCCACCCGACGAGTTCGGGTTGTGAACCGCGGGCCACGGCCGGCCAGAAGGCCGTCAGTCCGACGATGTTGGTGGCGTTGGCGGCGAGCGGCGCCAGCCCGACGGCCAGCAGCGCGGGGAATGTGATGAGCGAGGTGATGCCGCCGGCGCTGCCGACGATCCCGCCGAGCACCCCGGCGGCGATCAGCGCGATGGCGTGGTCCGGGCTCAGCGTCTCTGCAGATCAGCGCTGGCCGGTGACCCGCATGAACCGCCAGACGCACCAGGCGCTGAGCAGCAGCAGGATGATCGGCGCGAAGAAGCTGGTGACGCCGGCGATCGCGAGGACGAAGGTGACAACCCCGACGATGCCGGTGCCCGCACCACCCACAGCGAGCCGGTAGGCCTGCTTTTCCCGCTGGCTGCGGGGCGTGTAGTCGCCCCGCTTCTGGAGGTTCGCCATTGCCGCACAGACTAGCGTTCCATGCATGACAGAACCTGAAGAGACG
>Ga0182024_10014774_pt1 | contig 15047 bp, 7 predicted proteins | sample P32metaG_FD_120480 | JGI IMG/M metagenome (GOLD analysis project Ga0182024, IMG submission 120480) | Permafrost microbial communities from Stordalen Mire, Sweden - P3-2 metaG (Illumina Assembly) | ecosystem: Environmental > Terrestrial > Soil > Wetlands > Permafrost | place: Sweden: Stordalen... | reverse complement strand
GTACCGAGAGGCTCTCAACAGCAACAGTTCCGTATATCGTTTTCTCTGTCTCTTCAAAATCATCGAAGGGATTCGGGTGCGGCGCTTACGTCTCGGAAAAGAGGCTGCTGGTGACCGCGAGAAATGTGTTCGGCCAATGGAACGTATCCCGAATGACGACGCAAGCGCCAAGGCGTGGCTCAACACAATTTTTCCGATACACCGTGAGTGGGATGGCCTAACGCTTCATCAGATGTTTCCCCCGGAAGCCAAGGGGAAGAAGCTAATGCACCTCGTGCAAACCGAGTTGACGAACCTTCGAGACCAGATAGCACACAGCATCATGCGCTCTGGGGAGTTGTCACTCTCTGCGGATGACCTCGTTCAAATTCAGCGTGTCAATAAGTGGCTGCCATTGACTCGCAGCATCGCACGTCGAATGTTGAAAAACGACTTTCCAGCACAATTTCTTTCCTATCTTGGAGACGACGGAACGTATCGAGGCGGAAACAAGGGCTAGTTCTGACACCCAGATGACCCTAGATGAATTTCGTCAATCGTTGTCCGCATCCGATCCGCCAGCCGGAATCTCGCACGCCCTCGCCGGGCTGTGGTGGGATGCCAAAGGCGATTGGACGCGAGCACACGAATCTGCCCAGCAGGACGAAGGCAGGGATGGTTCGTGGGTTCACGCTTACCTGCACCGCAAAGAAGGCGATCAAGGCAACGCAGCCTACTGGTACAGTCGGGCGGGCAAGCCCATTTGCCGGGAATCGGTCGACGCGGAATGGCTGGCGATCGTGAAAGTTCTGCTGCGTGAGAATTAGCAAAGCGGAGCAATCAATAACCTACCATTTCGGCTGGTAGCGGTTAGCTATGCGCGTGTCCGACTGCTGCGCCTTTCGATGTGCGCCTTTGCACGCACCAATGCGTCATCGAGATTGTCGGAGCGCTCGTAGGGGTTTTCTTGTTCGTATTTCTCCGCGATTGACGCGTAGTATTGATACTTAGTCATTTCGCCCAGCATCGCATAGAACTCTGTCAGCATGCCGATGACTCGCATCGGTGAGAATTCGGTATCTCGTATCGCCTCAAGGTACTGGATGGCCCGCCGTAGTTGAGGGTCGGTTTGCGCTCTCATTTTTGCAACAGTGGCAGATTCCAAAAGAATTCGAGCCCTTTCGAATTCGGTCACCAGCGATTGCGCTTGCGGCATAACCGCGTCGGCGCACTGTCGATAAAGATCATCGGCTGTGACGAGGTTTTCCAAGTGCCGTTCGCATTCGGCTCGGAGCCACTTCAGTTTCACGGCATGACTCTGAGACGCTTTGGGCAGCGCAGCTTGAATGCGCCTGTCAAGCTCAGTTATTTCCTCTCTCGTGTAATCCTGAATTCGACGAGGCTCAATCTTGAGGAGGTCGCGCACAAGCGGCGATTCTGGTGGGTTGTCGGCTTGCTGACGTACGAACGAGCGCAGATTCTGGACGTACTCGGCTTCCCACCCTTGGTTTCTCGCGAGTTCAGATGCTGGCTTTTCGGCCAGCGGAGCAACCGTATACGTAGTAACTCCGTCCTCATCAGTACCAGCATATACAAGCCCTGAGCACTCCAACTCCCACAAGCCCGTCTCGATACTCGATTCAGCCACACCACTCGTCTTTTGAATGCAAAGCGGAGTCGGCTCAGCGGTATCCGATATTGCGAGAAGTGCTCCAAGAATCTTCTGAGTGTCTCTGTCTAAGTTTCCGAGCGTATGGGCAACACAAAAGGTCTCAAGCTCTCGCTTGTCACTCACACTGATTCCAGTGTCCCATAGCGCCGGAGTTTTCTTGCACGCCCACGCGAACCATCGGAGTGCTAGCGGGTGAAAGTACAGATTTTCTGCTTTTGACTTCAGATCATTGATGTTCTTATCGGCCAGTTCCTCCAAGCCCTGTCTCTTAAGCTCGTAGCGCAACAACCGGGCCGCACTGTCCGCATCCATCTCGCGAAGCTCTTTCGGATAGACGAAGTTGCGAATTTTGTGAACGCGTGCGGTAGCAACCAGCCAACAGTTCGGCGATAATTCATTATCGAGAAATCCAAGAAGGTTTCTGTCAGTGACGGTTTCCAGATTATCCGCAAACAGCAATACCTTGCGGTTTCCGTCTCTTGCTAATTCCGCTAGGCACTGCTTGGACAACTCATCCACGCTGGTTTTTGGCCCCAGATTGAGCCCGAGCCAGCCCGCTAAGTCTGCGAGAAATGTTCGAAGGTCGATAAACACGGGATCAGTCTGTTGAACGCCCCCAGGCCCCAGAAGGGTCTGTTTGGCAGAAGCCGAGTAAATTGTCTTGAACTTTCCTCTACGATGAAGCTCTGAGACGAGTCGGATCGCAAGCTCTGTCTTTCCCACCCCTCCGAAGCCAGCGATTGACACGCCGCGTCCGCGAGGATCATCGAACTTTGAAATCAGTTCGGCAAGTTCAGCATCTCGTCCGAAGAACCTGTCATTTATAGGAGCGTACAGCCGGAGTCCCGGCTTATCCTCCTGCAAGAGGAATGATGTTCGCGTGCGAGGAGCAGCACCACTGAACCTCAACTCGTGCGCTCTGGCCTCCACATTTTCGTAAGGAGATTCGGAGAATGTTTCGTTCCCCAAACGATAGAAGAGGGTGCCCTTCAGGTACTTCAACTTTCGGACCAATCCGGGCCTGAAATCGATGTCCTTGCGTAGCAGATTCGGGTAGGCATTAAGAGATCGCCGGACATGAAACACCACGAGCCTTCGTATCGAGCCTTGAGCAGAGACAGGAATCTCGTCCAGATCGAAGGTCACACGGGTTCCTATGAACGGCCCCATAGCATCACGCAGCTTTCTCCCGTCAATGGGATCGTGACCCACAACCGTTCGATTATCCGCCGCGCCGATGATAAGGAGACCGCCTTCGGTGTTAGAAAATGCGAGGACATCACGTGCGATTTCGGCAACAGAGCTACCACTATCGAGGCGAAGCTTTTCCTTGTAGTCGAGCTGTAATCCCTCCGGCAATTGAAACACTCCTGAGGTTCGATCAACGAGAGCAGCGATCCCGTCTTTGAGCGGAACCTCGTCTGCCATTACACGGTGCAGGATGTCGTTATGGCCGACTTGTGCCAAGAGAAGTCTCCCCCTTCGACGAGTCCCACTCAGATTTCAGTCCATAACTCATCTTCCATCTCCTCGGTGCGCTGCTTAATCGAACGAGATTTCGTCCGACAATCCCAGCTCCCGCAATGCGACCTTGATCTCGTCCACCTTCTGGTTAGAAACGCCACCATCTGGGGCGATCTCAACGTTCAATCCGATCTTTAGGCCGCTCTGAGTTGCAAACTTCGAAAGCACCTTCGTGTAGAAGTTCATCCATTTCTGAGGCGGAATATCCCCGTGCCACCTGACTCGGTTCGCGCCAGCCGCATTCGGAATCGGGACTGATGTGGGCGTTGCCTTCGGCATGCCAGATGTTCCCTCAGCCGGAATCTGTGGGGGCTGTAACACGAAATCCGTACTCGGCGCTGATTTTCCTGCGAGGTATGCCTCAGCAACCTCGGGCTGGAGAATATACATGTCATCCGACAGTTCCACATCGAAAGCCGTCAGAGACGACGACTTCCAGTGAAAGGGATCATACGATCCGTCCGGTTTCTTCCCCACGTAAGCGAGCACCCGATTCCCCACGCCTCGTGCAATTGTCTCCTTGAGGCTTTCGGAGTTGAGTAGCCGGGGGAATTGGGGGGATGCGAAGAATGCGTCACGCACCGACTTCGTGCTCCATTCTTTGAATGCCGGAGGCCAGTTTCTAACGAGGAAGCTTGGACTCACCGAGTCTTCAATGTCGCCGTCCTGACGGAGTCGGTTGATTATCAAATCCACAAGAGATGGAGCCGCACTCGAATGGACGAGCCCCAGATCAACAGTCTTCCAACTATTGTCTTTCGCGAGAAGCATCACGTTTTTGTAGGTTCGCCAGACAATTTCCTTAGCGTCCCGCTGTGCCTTCTTCACGTTCTCGGCAAGTTGCCTCTTTTGGGCGTCGTCCAAACGGAGGTCGTCTTCTTCGTCGGCAATATCCTCCCAAGCGAGCACCTTGCGAGCCTCATCACGCAGTGCATCGAGAGAATCTGGAACAGACCACACCAATCCGCTTTTGTACGTCCGCCCCGAAGTGCCACTTTCTTTCGTGGCGCTTTCGATAAAGTCGCGGGTCGCCTTGTCGGAGATCGACTGCTCTGGCGACATCACCACCAGCGAAAGCGCCGGGCGGTCTGCGATCTGTCCGCTCTTGTCGGGAAAGTACACTCGTTCGACGCCCGTGCCGTCCTTAAACACCCTCTGAACCTCTGCCTTCAATCTCTCCTCGATCTTTTTCGGCTGGACGCTGGCTCGCCGATCCGCAAGAAGCTTGTTCAGATTGGGCGATAGGCTGAAGCGGTAGCGATTTTTCTCGGAGGACAAGAAGTAGCAAGTCGTAGACAGCGTCTCCAATGCCGTTTCGATATTGCCAATGTCGATGTCGGGCTCGGCGACAGCAAGCCTGATCTCTGGGAGGGTTGCTTCGGTCTTAGATTGCCCACCATTCGACTCGAAGAAGATCGATGTTGCTACCTTCTGGTGGAGGCGTGCTTTCTTGATCGCATCAACCGCCTCTTTATCCAATCGGACAGCATGGGATTCTTTCTTGCCGCAGATGTCGGTCGTCACGGCACCTTCGAGCTTTGCACCACCGAGTTGCTCAAAGGCGGCTGACCGAAACATTGGATCATCGAGAGGGGCGGTTCCCATCACAATCAGTGCATCCTTGTGTGCCCCTTTGAAACCGATCTGATACGCATGAGACACCCAGAGCGCTAAAAGCCGCAGAATGCCACGGGTCTGCTGGAAGCGAGGCAGTTGTTGCCATTTGCGTTCAAACACGGACAAAAGCGTCGGATGAAAAGGGTAACTTGCTGCGAATTGCTCCTTCGCGTTATCTGCTGGGAACCAGTTGGGGAATTGAGTTCTGTTATCGAGAATGAAATCGCCGTACTCCTGAGCGGTCTTCCTGCCTTCGTCGGGAATACCGCCCCATTCGAACAGGCGGCGTCGGATGATCTCGGAAGTCTCCGTTTCAGCCGACATAATCATCGCTTTGCCTAGACGATCAAGAAGTTTTTGAAAACGGTCGAAGTCGCCTTCATCTTCTGGGGTCATCTCGTCCAGCAAAGACGGCAGCGACACAGCAAGCACAACGCGATCCTGAGCGCGAGCCTCTTCCGAAAGGTTCTGAACGAACGAGTACAGTTGGTTGGTAAGGCCGGACTTGCGGTTCCGCCCCATGTAGTTCAGCAGTTCGTCCATCAAAATCAATGCGGGCTTATCCTTAGGCAGGAAAGATCGGATCACCTCACTCGACGGCGCGGTTAGCTCTTGGTCGTGCCGCGCTACCGTTGCGAATGCTTCTTTGCCGCCAAGTTGAAATGCGATCTCGCCCCAAGGCGTCTTTCGTAGCGGTGTACCGTCGTTCCCGCCCCGACCTGTAAGGGAATCGAATTCTGTTCCCACGAAGACCGCGACCGCCGAAGCAGGTACCGTCTTCACGCCAGCGTCTTCGAGAATGCTGGGAACGCCCTTCCACTGCGCGGACTCTGGGCCGCCCTTCGCCAAGTGGTACAAGAGTGTCAGTGCGTGGGTCTTGCCACCGCCGAATTGCGTGGTGAGGTTGAACACAGCGGAGGTTTCGACCTTAATACCAGAGAGTCGCCTAACTACGTTCACGGCCAACTCAGTGAGATTTCTCGTCAGAAATGTGCGGTCAAAGAATCGGGCTGGCTCCTGATAGTCGGCGGGAGCCCGATGATCTCGAACGTGATCGAGATGAACTGCAAATTCGGACGCATCCAGCGGACGACCGTCCCGCAAGTCTTCGCGAGGGGTAACGACTTTATACCAAGGTTTGAGTGCCATAGAGGACATCTCTCCCAATCAGGCGCGTCCAAAGCGCCCCAAATTCATGTCGAACCGCCACTCCTTGAAAAAGCCGTAGGGGAAAGTTTCAGACTCGTTCCTCGACCCTACAATTAGCATGGTTTCCCCACCGATCCGAGTCCTCTCCTGTATTCCCATTGCCTGAGCGACCTGTTCGGATAGGTGGCGAACGAGAGCGGTGCCTTCCGCCGAATCCTTGCGATAACAGAACACGATGCGAAGCTCCGCACGGGTGCAGAGAACCTTCCACAAAGAGTAGGCTACCCGATCATCCTCACGGCTGTTCTCCAATTCAATCGCCGCTATCGGGAAACGCCAGCGACGGTCTCCCGCTGGCTCAAACGCAACGACGTCAAGAGCCAGATACTCTTGGCGGGCTTCGGGAAGCAACGTTGATAGGTTTCCTTTCGCGGCTGCTTTCCAGCCCATCGCTTCACACGTCGAGCAAACAACTCCAGTTAGAGCGGTTGTCCATTTGCCTAGCTGCCCCCGGATCGCAGCATCCTTCAGAAGTGCCGAAGATTCGTGGTGCTGAACGATGTCCATGAACTTTCCATACCAGACTGGAGCCAATGCATCCGGCATCAGAAACCGAGCCCTTTCTTCCGAGCCAGCACACCGTCGATCCATCTCTTCTCATCACTAGTCTTCGCGTACAAGTAAGAGAGAACTTGTGCCAAGCGCCAAAATCGCTCGTCTCTGCCGACACCTTCATCAACTAGAAAACGTCGAAGGGCCTCCCCTCGGCTAGCCGCGAATAGAATCATGCACTGGTGAATTCGGTCGAGAACGGTAACACCTTGCGTCGGAGCACCCTTATTGCCCCAGCCTCCTGACTCCTCCGCTTCTTCTAGTTCCGCGACAAATCCCAACTGAAGTTGCGGTGATTTCTTCTTTCGAGTACTAGTTGGGGTCTCCCCGCCCTCTTTTCCGAATAGTCTGCGAGTACGTTCCGCCACTGGAAGCAATCGAGCCACGTCCCCTTTGACCTCGACTAATGAGACCAGCGACTCCAGATTTGCGCCCAAGCCTTGTGCGATCTTTCTCGCCGCGTCATATTCCAAGATCGAACCTTTCGGCGCGGTGCCAGTTCCCTCAGAATCTGAGGTATCTTCTTCTTGTTTGGAAGGCAAACCGACATCATCATCCTGTCCGCCCGAAATCGTCCAGAGCCACATTGCCGTAAGTCGCGCATCTTCCTCGAAGCCGCTCGCGTCCGCTCCTGCGAATACCATTGCGAGAGCTTCTTTCGCGACCGCAGCCCACACGTATACGAGGTACTCCTGTAGCCCCACCTCTTCTCCGTTTGCCTTCTCAACGCGGGAATATCGGGAGAAGATTTCGAGTGCTGGCCCAAGGCATGCGAAAATCGCGTCTGCGCCGACTACGCCTTCCTCGGCCAATCGCGGCATCCAGTCGTGGATTCGCTTCGGCAACTCCTGAAGTACATCCCGCCAGTCCCCGATTTCAATCCCGCCCTCGCCGACACTCTCGCGAGGCCGACACACGAGATGAACCGACGACGCAAGTACAGCAGAGTCTTGAGCCCGTAGACGGCTAGTCATTTCCGTGTCGATTGGCCATGACGCGGACACAATCCAGCCCGATTCGACCAGAGCGGCGAGCATCGCCTCCCACCCGGATGTGGACTTGTTTGCGAACACTACCACGCCGATCCCGGTCGGCTTCGTAAGGCGGCGTCCCTCCGACATTGCAACGGTCATTGTCCGCTCGAAAAATTGACGATCTTTGTTACGATACATCGCCGCACGATGAGACAGGCTCACACACTCGTCAGCTTTGGGAGATAGTGGCTGGTTAAACAATTGGGGGTGTACATCCCCGACCATTCGACGCAGCCACACATAAAAGAAATCCGACAGATCAGCGTATGGAATAGCGTCGTAGTAGGGAGGGTCGGTGACAAAGGCGTCCACGGAGTCATCGGGAAGTGGGTGAGCAGTTGCTGAAGCCTGTTCCACTGTGCCTGACTTCATATGCAGACTTGCCAAATCTCCCAGTACTGCGCAGGATGCGTCGATATATTGCTTTAGGTCGCCCGTGCTCTCACTGAATGGGTAGGCTTCGGCGAAGTCCCACACCATTGGAATAGCTTGACGACCAAACATATCCACCAGCGTCTCTCCAGTCGGCTTCCACCTGCAACACGACGAGTTGTACTGGGCAACCTTCCCAGCGGCCAAAGCGAGACACGTGCTGACCGCGTCCGCAAGTCCAGGATCGACTTGGGCAAGCTTTGCATGCTCCTCCTTTATTAAACGCGTCAAAGTAAGCATTAGGAGCGTCTGGCGAGGGTTGAACAGATCACCCCAAACACGCATGCCGTACAAAACTACATTGAAGAATCCTCTGAGGTGATTCAATTCCTCGTCGGGGACTGTGGGAATCCCATTTTCGGCGCGTTGCCTTTCCTTCAGATATTGAGTCTTTGCTAGAGCGAATTGGTGTAGCTCGTCCTCAGTAGGAGAGCGATATGATTTGCCGACTTGGCCGGCTCTGCTTACCGCAACCGCGAATAGCTTCGCGTCTGTGGCACCGCCTTCGCGCTTTGACAATTGTTCACGGACACTTTCCACCGGGGTGGTGTACCCACATACGGGGCAGGTAGCACTGCCTTGCTTTGAGGTGCCCGTTCCCACCGCTTGACTCGAAGTCGGGCTAATAATCTCGATCTCAACTTCCCGTGTTTGCTTATTGCTTCTCAGACGAAGAGCGACCGCGTTTGCACTCTTCTGCCGCAACCACAACGAGCGCAACAGCGGAATCCGATAACCGCAAGCTGGCCCTTCGCAAGTGATCGTTCGAGCCCAGAAGAACACGAGCCGCTTCTCTCGATTGTCGTTCGTGAAATAGTTAGGCTTAAGCGCCTGTTCGAGAGCGGAGCGAACGGAGTCACCGGACTTCCTGAGCTGCTCGACAAGTTGTGAGCCGTATCTCGGCACATAATCAAGAATGACCTTGTTCAGCAATATTGGGAGAGGATTCAGGTCGCTCGCAAATGCTTCCGCTCCAACCCGCTGGGCTTCTAACGGAATTGCACCGCCCCCAGCGAAGGAATCAGCAACAAGCGGCAAAGTCCCCGGACTCCCTCCAAGCGACTGATGAGCAACACTGGTAAGCACCCGGCTGGTGTTCAAGAATTCGCTTACAGTTGAATTCTGCCAGTCTGCAAAATCAGCGATAAAGTCGAGCAGCGCGTACCGAAGCTCCGAGTTGCTGTCCAATTTCTTGGGATCACTTCGAAACTCCAGAAAACGTTCGGCACTGCGGCCACTCAAGAGCTTGAGGTGGTCATTCGCCCAAACCTGCATCTGTGTTCTTGCTACGGTTCGGAAGGAATCTGGACACTCAGGGTCTGCCGGATCGGGCCAAAGTGATGCGCAGATCACAGCGCGACAGGCGGCTAGAGGGCGTCTTGCCCACCAAATGTGCAAGGTGGATATGTGCCCGACTTTTGTGTTCTTTTCCCGTCGAGCGTGATCGGAAATCCGCCGGATTGGTAAGTCAACTTCAATGAGGCGCTTCGGTAGCGGGTGAGTCATCGAGACTCCCCACCTAGAATCACCTCTGCACTGGTGTGGTAGTGGTCGATCTTGACAAGTGGCTCCCAGCCCAGCCGTGCTGGGTCTTGCACTGCATGCAGTTCGGGTTTCGACCCGCAATTGAAGACGGCGTATAGCCAGTAGTCCTTTTTCAATCGTTCTGCGGTCTTGTATTCATTGAAGCTCAGTGCAACCTCGCCAATCGCAACTCTCCCTTTGACTTCGATGAAGCGAACGTCAGTGAAGGTCTTCGGATCATGCGGATGGGGTTTCCGCGAGATCAGGTCGAAACCACGATTGTCCGCCTCGACACTCTCAACTTCCCATCCACGGCTGGTCTCATACTTCCTTGCTTCTTGGATTGCGATCCTTTCGATCTCTTCGTCGCGCACCATGAACGCGATGCCCGGTGCGTTGCGCTCGGGGTGAGGCAATACCCAAGCGCGTCCAAGATGTTGGATGTCGCCAATAGTGCATTGCTTCTCGTTTCTCAACTCGGCTCGACGGTTCTCAAGCCGATTGTTCAACTCGTCGAGGTGGGACTCTGCCAAAGAGATATTTCCATCGAGTCCCGGCACGGTGACGCCAGATTGTTGCCGCCCGACCAGTTCCGCGAGTTGCAAGTTCTGACGATTGATTAGCTCACCGAGGGAAATCTCCATGTGGCGGGAGATCGTGTCTACTTCTTTAGCGCGTTGAGCAGCGACCTCATCTAGGAAAGGCTTCAGCGCAGTGTCAACCAACTTATGTTCGACCGTCGCACGGTCGGGAAGACTGGCGTCGTCAGGAACAGAGATTCCTTTCGGGGCGGGGGAAATGTCCAATAGAAGCGTGGGCTGCTTGATTGTGAGTTGCCCATCCATTGCCGCTTCAACAATGAACAGCCGCCGATGAATGCAGTTAGCCCGCCCGTCCCTGATGGAAGCTGAGAATACGTCCAGCCGGTAGGGCAGTTTGGTGTGCAGGTCGTAAAAGACCGTCCCTCTTCGCAAATCGTCGCTAACGCGCTCGCCTACGTCTTCTCTCACGGTCTCAAACAACGGATGACCCGGCGTGACCCATTCCAGAGTTGCGTCTTGAGGCAGGAGCGCCTTATCGAACACGACCTTCTGGTACTCATGCCCCAGCTTTCCAAACCTACCTTCGAGTCGCTCGCCAATGGGGTACAAGGTGCGCGGGATTCTGCCGATTCGGTAGACGTGCGCGTCCTTCTGAACTGGTCGCGGGTTGACTCCCGAGATCGGCGCTGCCTGCGTGAAGAAATCTTCGATAACTTCGGGAATGAGGCGGCGCTCCCGAGCCTCTGCCGACTTGCCAACAATCGCCCCAAGGTTCAACTCGCGTTTTGCAAGTCCCTCTAGCGTAGATTCTGTGATCTCGCGGAAGCGATTGGCATCGACATCCCGAACAATCCGAGCCTCGATGTTGGGTAGATCAGTTCTCCTTGCGTACATGTCCCGAAAGAGTTTTTCGAGAAGGTTGGACGGAAAGACTTCGCCAACTACATCAAACACATGGTCAGTCCCTAGCTCCCTTCGAATCTCCGCCAACCGTTCGAGCAGTTTCTGGAGTACTCGACCTTCACGCGTGTTGAGAGCGGCGAAATTAAAGATGAGGCAATTGTGTTCTTGCCCGTAACGATGAATGCGCCCCATACGCTGCTCCAGTCGGACGGGGTTCCACGGGATGTCGTAGTTAATCATCAGCCAGCAGAATTGCAGGTTGATGCCTTCGCCTGCGGCCTCCGTTGCAACCAGAATCTGCGCATCTTCTCTGAACTCGCGTTCGGCACAGATTCGCGTACCGGGCGTATCGCGATCCCCAATCTTCATCCCGCCGTGAATCTGGGTTACCTTGAGACCCCACTCCCGCAATTTGCCCAGTGGTCGTCCGTCCTGTCCGTCTCCTGCGAGGTAATCGAGCGTGTCCTTGTGCTCAGTGAAGACAAGCAACTTCATGCTCGGGTTCGAGAAGATTTCCTGCTCAGCGAGCACACTCTTGAGTTTCACGAGCTTCGATTCGATTTCACGATGTTCCAGTGCCCGAGCTTGGTCGATTAGTCTGCCGATCTGGAGGATCTCCTCTTTAAGCAGTGTCGGATCAAAACTGATGGCAGCATTTTCAATTTCCTCGATATATTCGTCACGCTCCTCTTCGGGGAGATCATCCATGTCCTCAGGAATCTCCATCTGCTTTCGCAGATAGTCGCGAGGGTCTTCCAGAATCTTCTTGCGCTTGTCCCGCATGCGTTCAAGACTGCGACGAACGGAGTAAACACTAGACGCAAACCGCCGCTGTAACATCGCCATCGTGAAACTCAACGCACGGCTGCGAGGGGAGTCTTCTTGAGCGGCTTTGATCGACTGATCTTCAACGTACCGGGTAAGTGCGTCGTAGAAGTCGTATTCCTCGCCATCCAGATCGAAGGATGCTGTATGAACGAATCGGTCGGTGAAAAGCTTCTTAACCTGCCCGGTCTCCGGGTCAGGGAACGAAACCAGAGCCTCCTTTGTCCGCCGGAGATAGAACGGGGCGTAATTCCGTCGCATAGCCTCTTCGAGGCTCTTGACATTGCCGTAAACGTCGCGATCCAGCAGTTCTAGGAAAAGGCAGAAGTTCTCTGGATCGCCTTTGTGCGGAGTCGCCGTCATCAGCAGGAAATGGTCTGTCATGCCAGACAACGATTCTCCCAATCGGTAGGCAAGGGTCTTCTTGTCGGCGCTGTAGGCAGCCATCTTGTGGGCTTCGTCCACAATGATTAAGTCCCAGCGGCTTCGGAGAAGGCTGTCCTTCGCGTCTTCGATCCTCGATACCCAAGAGATCGACGTGACAACCTGATTGCGTTCCTGCCACGGATTCATACCGTAATTAGCGCGAAGGACGTCGCTGCGGATGACTTCGAACTGCTCTCGGAACTTTTCCTTCATTTCCCGCTGCCATTGAAATGACAGGCTGGCTGGCGTGATGATGAGCGTTCGCTTGACCAATCCACGAATTTTTAACTCCTTGAGCAGGAGTCCAGCCATGATCGTCTTCCCCGCGCCGGGATCATCGGCGAGGAGAAAGCGGATGCGCGGCATCGTCAGGAAGTAGTCGTAGACCGCCTCAAGTTGGTGGGGAAGCGGGTCTACGCGGGCAATGGATAGCGAAAAATAAGGATCGTACTCGTAGGCGAGACCCAGCCGAAGAGCCTCAATGCCGAGGCGGAACCGCAAAGGGTCGCCGTCGAAAGGCTCCTTTTCAGGAGTGGAAACGAGTTGAGCAAGTTGCTCTGCGCTCAGGATTGGCTCGTGAACCTGATTGGTGTTGAGTCCCTTCCCGACGAGCTTTACGGACGTCCCCATACGGATCGCCACAATCACCTGAACAGGCTCAGGAAAGATGGGCCCACGCACGATGACGTTCGGTTTCAACTGATCCAGAAGCATGGTTCTAAGCCTGAGGCGAGAGTTGCCCTCGACGAATCCGAGTTTCGTGGAGATGCCTACTCATCATCTTGGGGAAGCGAACTGCTAAATATAGCAGAGTCAAGGGATTGCTTAGGTTTAGGATTCTTGAGAGCGATGTTCCCGGAAGCACAATCGCCCATCTCTATTGCACTCGTCACACCAGATGAGCCGATACAATTACGGGCATATCGTGGGAGCGAGACTTGAGGACGCTGGAATGTCGCTGGCCACGTGAGTTAGTCATGCCCCAATTCTTCTTTTCACGGACGATAACACGTCATCCAGTGGGCGGTGGGCAGTGAGCCGAGACATGCTGTTCATCAGCCATGCCAATCCAGAAGACAACGACTTCACGCGTTGGCTGGCGCTGCAACTGGCGAAGGATGGGTACGGAGTCTGGTGCGATCTCACGAAACTCCTCGGTGGCGAGAATTTTTGGAAAGACGCGGAAGATGCAATCCGAACAAGAACCATCAAGTTCATATATGTGCTCTCCCGCACGTCCAACGTAAAAGACGGTCCGCGTAACGAGTTGCAGATTGCCAAGAATGTCATCCGACAAGATAAGGCTCTGCACGATTTCATTGTTCCGCTCCACGTTGACGACCTGCCCCACGGTGAGATTAACGTTCTGCTGACCAGCATCAATGCCGTCCCGTTTGAGAAAAGCTGGGCAAGGGGGTATTCGCAACTGCTCGAAGTGTTGGAACGCGAGAAGGTTTCGAAGAATCCGAACTTCAATCCCGCTACTGTCCTGTCATGGTGGAGAGAACAGTTCAGTGCCGAACGAGGGGTAAAGCGAGAGCCGGAGACCTACCTGTCGAACTCTTTGCGGGTGAAATCGACCCCGCAGGTAGTCTGGCTACACACTTTGGTGAGATCAACAACCGGACCAGTTCAGCCTGATAATCGGCTGTCCCATGCCGGATTCATGGACGGCATCGATCTTGTGACCTTTGCGTCGGCTGATGACATTAGACCTGCGTTGGGCGAATCGGTCAGCGTGGTGGAGTCGAATGCTTTTCTCGTTTCCGATTTGCTTCTGGGTAAGAGTCAGCTTGATCCACGAAAAGGTCGATACTTCTTGTCACGGCTGTTGCGGGAGTGTTGGGAGCGGTGGATCGGCGCTTCCACTCTGGGGGCATACGCGCTATCGAACCGAGCAAATTGCTACTTCTTCAAGAAGGAAGCGCAGCCGAATCTCGACATTCATTTCACCAATGCAGAAGGCAAGAACACTTACCGCAGTGTCGTGGGGTACGCGACACAAGCAGACGGCAGTCGGCGCTACTGGCACTTTGCGGTTCAAGCGCGTCCGGCTCTAGCACCTTATCTCGGATACCTGATCTCGTCGCACGTTATTTTCACAAGCGACGGGGTGACGCCGTGGTCGAGTCACGCCAAGATGCACAGCGCACGCCGCCGTCAATGCAAAAGCTGGTTCAACCCCGAATGGCGCGACCGATTGTTGGCAACTCTACACTGGTTGTCTCAAGGGAGCCCCTCCCTGTCCATCCCTGCGGGAGGTGGGCTCTCTATCGAAGTGTCAGTCGCGTCGGATGAGTTTGAGAGCGAGGTTTCATACCTCGATCCACCCACCCGGAAGCAACGACTGCTGCTTTCGGTCTCGCAGGATGGTGAAACGGTCTCTACGGAAGACGAGCAAGTCGGAGAAGATGACAGAGAAGATGACGAAGATGATGAGAGCGAGGAACAACCGTGAAGCTTATTCACTTCCCCGAACCCACGCTGCTTTTTCGTCATGATCAAGCAGTTGAAGACCCCCGTGATGGTCTGAGCCTCTTCGGCCCTCTCGACAAGGGCTCTCCTTATGGCATAAGAGCAGGCGTGATTGGCACCAAGGACGGGTTGCGGCGGTTTCGCGACTGGGCGGCGAGGATTCAAGGGGCGGTAATGCAACCCGATCCCGACGAACTGTTCCAGTTGTCGCATCCTCCATATCCGGGCTTCGAGGCAGCTTTTCGTGTGCCGTTGAATCCTGTCCCTGTTCTCGAAATTGAAATTCAGCGCGAGGATTTAAACAAGACTCTCTACCTTGCGAACAAGCATCAG
>Ga0182024_10014773_pt1 | contig 15048 bp, 18 predicted proteins | sample P32metaG_FD_120480 | JGI IMG/M metagenome (GOLD analysis project Ga0182024, IMG submission 120480) | Permafrost microbial communities from Stordalen Mire, Sweden - P3-2 metaG (Illumina Assembly) | ecosystem: Environmental > Terrestrial > Soil > Wetlands > Permafrost | place: Sweden: Stordalen... | reverse complement strand
GGAGCCCTCGCTGACGGCGTCGCGGGCAAGCTCGGCGTCGTCGTTGGGACGCGCAGCTTTGATCCAGGAATCGATGTGAAAGGATTGATCTTCGAGCGCGTGGGTGAGCTCGTGAGACATCACGGTGCGTTGCTCATCCACCGGAATCCAATCCGCGATGTAAAATTCCTTGGCTTGCGGGTCGTACAGCCCCGCGACCTGATCGGTCAAAACATCCAGCATGAAGGAATCTAGCGGAAAGCCCTTGGGAATGAGCCCGAAAGCTTCCAGCGTTTTGTCGTCGGCATAGCGCTCGGCGTCCTTCTTATCCTCTTTGTCTTCGCGAATCAGGTAGTCGCGGACTTCCTGCTTGGAACGTAGAGTTTTCTTGAGCGGCTCCTTGATTGGAAGCGCCAGAATCCTGCTCATCTGCGCCAGAACTTCGTCAGCGGCTTTGATGAACTCGGGGCTGGAGGCCGAGGCGGTCTGAGACGAAATTTTCGGCTGAGCAGACGCGACTGACTCGAACGAAACGGCCGGGCGCTGCGCGGCAAAAGCGATGCCGCACGCCAGCAACAGCGCCAAGCCGATGTAGCGCGTGGCTCCGATCCGACGCTGCATTCGCCTGAACAATTTCATTCAAACCCCCGGAAATGTTGGCGCAGGAACAAGAATAACAGGTTCGGCGAATTGGTACTCGCAGGCCACGATTCGCTGCGCCGCGCCACGCCGCGTGCCTTCCGCATACCACAGGATTCTTGCGAACGTATCACGCTCGCGCAGGCACGGTTCCCTTCCAGAACCACACCATGCCGCCGAAGCGTTGCTCTAATGTGAGACTCTGCAGCCCGGCGTCGGTGAGCACGCGGCGGAGGTGGCCCTCCTCGAAGCGGCGATTGCATTGCGCGGAAGTGGCCCAGGCGACGAGTTTCCGTGTGTCGCGCGCGTTGAGACGTTTTTCGCGAGCGTAACCCAGGATTTTGGCAATGGACATGGACGCGTGTGGATCGAGCGACGCCACCAGTCCAGACGGACGCGTGACACGCACCATTTCGGAAAGAGTTGCAGCGAGATGTTCGACCCAATAGACCACACCGGTGGCGTAGCAATAATCGAAGGACGAATCAGGAAACGGAAGTTTCTCCACGGGGGATAAGTGGAAGCGCACGGCAGTGCGTTCACGCGTCGCGAGTTTCCGGGCAATTCGCAGGAGGCTGCGACTGCGGTCCACGGCCGTTACGTCGTAGCCACAATGCGCGAGTGCGCGAGCCACATGCCCGGGCCCGCAGCCGACGTCCAGGACGCTGATCGTGCCGTGGCCATTGCCAGAAGCGGGCAACTGCAAGGAATGGAGGAACTCGCGCCGCAGGTCCGCCTCAGGACCGGTGGCCAGTTTGCGCGCGTAGTAGCCGGCGCCGAGTTCGAAAAGCATTCGCTTGATGGGATCGCGGAACCATCCACGCACCTGCGTAGTCACCATAGTTCGATGCTAACAAACGTGCGCGGGTTTCCAGAGGTTTATGTGGGCACGGCTACATGGTTATGCCGCGGTATGGACCAGAGCTTGTTCCGAAACGAGCAGCCCTAGGACCACCCGCATGTTGGAGCAGAAAAGATCGCGAAGATACGGCGGCGTGCCGAAGGGAACAAACAAGCGGAACAGTTCTACTTCCAGCCAGCGCTGCGCGATCTCGGCCGGCGGAGCGTCCATACCGGCGAAGCACATGCGCAAATCCCACTCCTGCTGCTCGAAATTATTCTCGAGAACCTTCTCGAAAAGTTCCTCATGGCAGTAGAGCAGGGATTGATGGACGGCGGGCTCGGAGTAAGCGTCCTGGAGAATGGGATGATGATACCGGCCGGTGTAAATATCGCGCAGCATGGCTACGTGCGCAAGCCGGCCCAGAGCGGTGGGGATGGCCACGAGCCACTGTGAGACAAACTCTTCGATGATGCGCTGATTCTGCGTGAAGCGTTCGAGCGATTCCACGCCACTCCCCCCCAAAACGATGGCCCTTTGGGCGGTGACCATCGGCGGCACGGCGAGCGAAAATACCTTCCGCCGGCCCCGCTTTGCCGCAATTGGCGGGATATTACTCTTAGTAAACGTCAGCGTCAACAGTAATGTGGTAAATGGGGGTATATTGGCGGGGGTCCACGAAGCTAACAGCTACGGGAGGCGAAATGTGAAATGAGCCTGCTGGCGATTTGCTGTCTGATGGTTGGCACTGTTGGTCTGCTGAAGCTGGGATGGGCGGCGCTGAAGCCGCTGCCGGAAGAAACTGGGGGGCGCCGTCAGGATCGGATGGAAGACCTTCTGGCGCTGCATGCGCAACATTTTCCGCAGTTGCGGCAAGCGCTGGCCACGCTGGACGACGCGTACGTGCGGCGGAAAGCGTCCGGAGAAATTGAGCGGCACTTGCACGAGGAACGCCGGCGGATCGTGGAGAGCTTTCTGTCGGGACTCGCGGAGGACTTCGGGCGGCTGGAGCGCCTGATGAGAGTGGTGCGGGAAATGTCGCCCGCGGAGCCGTGGATTCGTCAAATGCAACGGGTCATTGCGCGATTTCAATTCCGCGTCAACTATCGGATCGCGTCACTGCAGATCCCCTCGGCAAGACCGCAATCAACGAATAGACTGGCGCGACTCACCGAGCTGGTTGGTAATCTCTCCGTGCAAATAGAGGCCAATATGGCGCGGTTAGTGGCATCGGCTGGGGAGCATTCCCAGCAGATGGGTCAGAGGTCGCCGGCGGATTCAGATTAGATGGAAATTGTCTGACGCGGGGCAGCTAGGGGCGAGGGCTAGCGGTAGAAACCCACTATTGTGCAATGCAGCACGCCGGTATCCGATTCGTCAATTAGGCATTTCCGGCCCGTGGGCAGGCCCTATAATGGAGTCTCTCGGGAGCCCATCGTGGAAACGGAAAAAATTCTGGTAGTGGACGACGAAGAGGCAATTCGCGAAGTCGTTTCGACCCTGTTGGAAGCACAGGGGTACCACTGCACCGTCTGTTCGAACGGACGCATGGCCCTGGACGCCTTTCGCAAGGATACCTTCGCCCTGGCGTTGAGCGACATCGTCATGCCCGAAATGGATGGGCTGAAACTACTGGCCGAGCTTCGCAACGAAGATCCGGATGTGCCCGTAATCATGGTTACGGCGATGCACGACATTTCCATCGCGCTGCAAGCCATTCGCGCGGGCGCCTACGACTATATCCTGAAGCCATTCGAAAAAGATCAGCTGCATCTGAGCGTGCGGCGCGCGCTGGAACACCGCCGGCTGGTGATGGAAAACCGCACCTACCAGAGCGACCTGGAACACCTGGTGGCCGAGCGCACCCAGCAGCTTTCCATTGCCTTGCAGGACCTGGAGCAATCTTACGATTACACGCTGGAGGCGCTGGGCGGCGCGCTCGACGCGAAAGATGCGGAGACGGAAGGCCATTGCCAGCGCGTGACGGCGTTCACGATCAAGATCGCGCGATCCATGGGCGTGGATCCAGGAGCATTGCGGCAGATCGCGCGCGGAGCATTTCTGCACGACATCGGCAAGATGGGCGTGCCGGACAGCATTTTGCGCAAGCCCGGCCCCTTGACAAACGAAGAGCGCGAAATCATGAGGAAGCACTGCGACATTGGCTTTTTGGTGCTGGAGCGGATTCCCTTCCTGAAAGAAGCGGCCGAGATTGTTCTGGCGCACCAGGAGTGCTTCGACGGGTCCGGTTACCCACGCAAATTGAAAGGTGAGCAGATACCTCTGGGCGCCAGAAATTTCGCGGTGGCAGACACGCTGGACGCCATGATTTCCGACCGGCCCTATCGCAAGGCGCTGCCGATTTCCGCGGCGCGCGCGGAGATTCAGAAGTATTCCGGAAAGCAATTTGATCCCAAAGTTGTAGAGGTCTTTTTGTCGCATCCAGATCGCGTGTGGATGGAGTTGCACGAAAACGTCGGGGATCCGTTCCGCATGACACAGCTGACGCGCGCATAATCGTTCTTGTCGGTCGCGTCGTTGAGTTGCTTTTCGCAGTCTTGCGCGCCGCGCAGCGCGTAGGTATGATTCCCTCGCAACGACCACGGGAGAGATTTTCATGGCCCTGATACCCATCAAGACGGCTTCCATCACCGGATATTGCGACTGCATCTGCGGGTGCTACGAGCTGGCGAGCCAGCGCGATGATGAAAACGGCAAGGGATATTGCCCGCGCTGCGCCAAGGAGCACCTGGAAATGAATCGTGGTGTTGGCATTCCCCAACTGGTGCCGTCCAAGATGGAGGAAGGCAAGGGGCCCGACCTGAAGATCGGCCTTCCCGAGACGGCGGATCCACCGGGCAGATTGCGTTAAGTCTGACTTCATTCCTCGCGGGCCGGCGGCTGGACAAACTTCAAGCGGCGTCGTTCATAGATTTTCCTGGGCGCTAGAATGCCGAGAGCAAGAGTTTTATTCCTTCCGTAAATTCCTCTTCGCGCGTAATCAGACTCACGATCAAAAATCCGTCGGATGGGAAATCGTAGAAATGGCCCGGATGAACATAGACGCTTTTTTGGCTCAACAGTTCGATAGCTAGTTCTTCGTCTGACCGCGTCGCGGGGACGCGCAGCACCGCGTACCAGCCGCCTTCCACCACGAGCCGAGCGCAGGATTTCTGCGTTGCCAGTTGGTGATCCAGTTCCGCCAGATTTTTTCGGACACGCGACAACAACTGCGTTTGAAACGACTCGCGCTGTTCGAGCAACGCGGGGATTGCCCACTGAACTGGCGCGTTCATTGAAAGGTAAGTGTCCGCGATGATTTCCAGGCGCGCCAATGCCTGTGATTTCCGCCGCTCGGGTCCGCTGGTGATGAGCCACGCGGCTTTCATCTGCGGCAGACCGGATATTTTGGACAAGCCGCTCATTGTGAAAGTCAGGGCGGCAGAATTGCGCGCGAAGCTGAATGGCGCGTGGCCTCCTTGCAGCGTGAAATCCAGAAACACTTCGTCGGCGATGATCGCGAGATTGCGAGTGGAGCAAATTTCGTTCAGCTTTTCCAGCTCGTGAGGTTTGGCGAAATGCCCGGTCGGATTGTTGGGATGGACGACGATCACCCCGCGCGTGCGCGACGTAATGGCCTGCTGCAAGGCGTGGAAATTAATCTGCCAGCCGTAATCATAGTCGAGCGGATAGCGCACGAGCTTTACGTCCTGAATATCGGCAAGGAATGCGAAGAGAGGATAGCTGGGCTCGGGAATAAGGATTTCGTCGCCGGGGTTGCAGAGTGTGCGGAAGACGAAGGAATAGGCTTCGCTGGTGCTGGTGGTGAGGATGATGCTGTCAACCGGCACTTCTGTGCCGCGTGCAGCATAGTATGCGGCGACCGTGCGCCGAGCGTTCGGCAATCCTCGAGGGTCTGGGTCGTACGCAAGACTGGCTGGATTCGCGAGAGCGTGCAGAATGGCGGGGCGATCGTAATCGAACCCGCATTCGGTCGGGTTCGAGGCGGTGAGATCAAGCAATGGCTTCCCCGAGGCGCGATGCTGGGCAAGAGTCTCGCTCAGAGGATTGGCTTCCAGATTCCAATTGGTGCGATTTGCAAACACTTCGTTCCTGCTCCCCGTGCTACTGACGAATTATAGGGAAAGTAAGAGCAAGGAACAGCGAAATCCGTGATGCGCTTCTTACGCAAAGGATACGTCGCCGTTACAAGCAAAAGGCGGAACACGGCTATAATCATGGTGCGCAGTTTGCAAATTCAATAGGAGATAACCGATGAAGAGGATCGTCACTGCCGTCGTCGGGCTTCTTCTGCTGCTGGTGCTGGCGGGGCAGTTTTCCGCCGCGGCGCAGGAAGATGCCATTGCCAAGACGAACTTAAAGGTGGGAGACGTGGCGCCTGATTTCACTCTGCTGGCGAATGACTGGAAGCCGGTGAAGCTGAGTGATTTCCGCGGCAAGAAAAACGTCATCCTGGCTTTTTACGTTCTCGCGTTTACCGGTGGTTGAACCAAGGAATTACAGGCCTATCAGGCTGATATGGCCAAGCTGGAAGCAAGCGACACCGTCGTACTGGGAATCAGCATTGACAGCCCCGCAGCAAACGCCGCATTTGCAAAACAGATCGCAGTGACCTTCCCTCTCCTCAGCGACATGAACCGTAAAGTCCTCACCGCGTACGGAATCTTGAAGCCCTACGATGTGCAAGGGGACAAATACGAGTGGGCGCAGCGAACCACCATCGTGGTGGACAAGGAAGGAAAAATTCAGCATGTAGAGCAGGGAGACGGCGCGGTGGATCCAAACAGCGCTGTCGCCATCTGTACCGATTTGCACAAGCCCAAGAGCAAGTAGCTCGGAATTTAGCGTCAATCGCAGCAGCGGATGCCAATCAGATTTGGCATCCGCTGCTGCGGCTTGTTGGGATGGCGTAGTGTTAGCGCGCGACGTTGCGACGGTGGTAAATCAGAGCGAAGATTCCTACGAACAGGCTGAGCGTAGGGACGAGCAGTATCAAAATGCCGTGGCGCAGCGCCGCGCCACCTTGCGCGCCGGAAGCAGCCGCGCCTTGGTAACACATGGCGCAACTTTGCGCGTGAACGTGCGGGATAGGCAGCGCAATAAGAGCCGCACAAGAGCTTAGAATCAGCACCGCGCGAATTAAGATGTCCTTCTTCAATCCATTCTCCTGCGTTTCTTCCACTCGCACCACAAAGCGATCACGCACAGCCGCCGCGGCTCTCAGCGGTGTCCGCTGGCCGCGTCAATGTGGCCGGAGGTGCGTCAGGCGAATACTATCCGGAAAGAACATGAGCAGCATCATGCAAATGCAGAACACCATCGCCGGGATTAACAGTAAGAACAGCCCCAGCCGTTCAAACCGCATGTGCATGAAATACGAAATGATCAGGGCCGCCTTAATGATCGAGAGGCCTACCAGTATCGTGATCATCAGATGGACTTCCAGGCGCAGGTAGGCCAGGAAAACTTCCACGATCGTCAGCAGCAGCAGCCAGACCCAAACCGTGGCAAACAGTTTGGTGGTCCCTACGGCGTGCTCGTGCGTGAGCTCGGCGGTGTGTCCGTGTGCGCTCATCGGTTCGCTCGCTCCTTGTTACTTCGGGTTCACGCTCAACAAATACACCATCGGAAAAATAAACATCCAGACCAGGTCCACAAAGTGCCAGTACAGGCCGCTAACTTCCACGTGCTCGGCCGTGTACTTCCCCTTCTCGAAGCCCCAGGCGATGATCGCGAGATAAACCACACCGATAGTGACGTGCAGCATGTGCAAGCCGGTGAGACCAAAGAACGTGCCACCGAAGAGTGGGGCAGCCGGATTAAACGGGTTCGACCAAGGCGTGACCTTTTCGCCGATGAGCGTGACCCACTCCGTGGCGTGAATCCCGACGAAGGCTATGCCGCAAATAATTGTGGCGATCAGGTAGCGCACAGTTTTCTTGCGGTCGCCGTTGAACGCGGCATTTACGCCCAGAACCATCGTCAAGCTGCTGGAGAGTAGCACGAACGTCATCAATGACGATTTGGCAATGGCCGGCCAGATTTCAAACGGGCGCGGCCAGTTCGGCGTCTCGAGGCGAACGTACGCATAGCTGATGAGCAGGGCTGAGAACGTGAGCGAATCCGAAATGATGAACAGCCACATCCCCAATTTTTTCGAATTGATCGCGAAGGGAGATGCGCCGCCGGACCACGGCGATGCGACTATGCCTTCGTATTCCGTGTCACTCACGCTTCACCTTCCCAGGTAGAGGAGTAGAAACAAGAAGACCCATAGCCCATCCATGAAATGCCAGTATATGGAGACAACTTCGATCGCTGTGCCGCGCGCGACTTTTCGTGTGGCCCGGAATTGCACGTAGAGCAGCGCGAGAATTCCGCCCAGCAAGTGCAAGCCGTGGGCGCCGGTGAAAACGTAAAAGAAGCTGCTGCTGGGATTGGTGGCCAGGAAAATTCCCTGCGCGGCGAGCTGGCGCCAGGCGATGATCTGGCCTGCGACGAAAAGAATGCCTAGAAACGTGGTGGTGGCCCACCAGTGGCGGAAGCCATCCTCGTCTTTCGCGGTAAAGCGATGGTGCGCGCGTCCGAGCGTGAGGCTGCTGGCGATCAATATTAAAGTGTTGAGCCAGAGGATGCGCGGAACTTGCAGGGGAATCCAGGCGCTGTTGGGCATGTCCTTGCGGACGATGTAGGCGCTGACGAACGCCATGAAGAACATCAGAATGCCCGCCAACGCTATGAACATCCCGGTGATGTAAGCGCGCTGCGGAACCCTGGTTGCGCCGGACGAATCGCTGCCGCCACCGTCTCCGCCGTTTCCTCCATCGCCGGAGGAATCGCCGCCGCCCGGGCCCTTGCCCGAATGGATCAGCTCGATTTCTTCGGTAACGATTGTGCTTGGCATTGCATTACTCCGATGTGGATTGACGCCGCGGCAGAGCTTCGCGCTCGGCCTGAGAGAGCATCCACATCATTTTACGCGCGCTACCTGCGACGGCTCCAGGTTTTGCGGGATGAAATCATCCAGCGCGCCGGGGACGCTGAATTCGTACGGCCCACGATAGACGCTGGGATAGTGGCCGCCGAAATTGTCAATGGGCGGAGGCGAATCGGTGATCCATTCCAGCGTGGTGGCGTTCCAGGGATTCTTGGAAGCCTTGGGACCGAATTTCAAGCTGTAGAAAAAATTGAACAGGAAGAACAGCTGCGCGGCGCCCGTGATGAACGCGGCGATGGTCATGAATTCGTGCACGGGCTGCAGGTGCGCGAGGAATCCGACGGCCGAGGCGTCCGCGTAACGGCGGATGCCGCCCGCGATTCCGATGAAATGCATGGGCATGAAGATGCAGTAGGCGCCGACGAACGTAAACCAGAAATGAATCTTGGCCAGCGGCTCGTTCATCATGCGGCCGAACATTTTCGGAAACCAGAAATACGTGGCGGCGAAAATTCCGAAGATGGCGGCCACACCCATCACCAGATGGAAGTGGGCCACCACGTAGTAAGTGGCGTGCAGCATGTTGTCCACCGCGGGCTGCGCGAGAAACAAACCGGAGAGGCCGCCAGAAACAAACAGCGAAACGAAGCCGAGCGCGAACAGCATCGGCGATTTGAATTGAATCTTGCCGCCCCACAGAGTGCCTAGCCAGTTGAATGTTTTAATGGCCGAAGGCACACCGATGGACATTGTCAGAACCGAAAACGCGAAGCCGGAATAGGGGCTCATGCCGCTGACAAACATGTGGTGGCCCCAGACCATGAATCCCAGGAAGCCGATGGTGCAGATCGCGTAGGCCATCGCGCGATAACCGTAAACGGGTTTGCGCGCAAAGGTGGAGAGCACGTGCGAGGCAACTCCCATACCGGGAAGAATCGCGATGTAAACCTCGGGGTGCCCGAAAAACCAGAAAAGATGCTGCCACAATAAAGGTGAACCACCGCTGTGCGGCTGCAGTTGATCGTTCACCACCAGGCCTGCGGGAATGAAAAAGCTCGTGCCCGCGGAACGATCCAGCAAAAGTAAAATTCCACCGGCCAGCAGCACGCCGAAAGCCAGCAAACCCAGAATCGCGGTGACGAACCAGCCCCACACGGTGAGAGGCATGCGCATCAGACTCATGCCGGGAGCGCGCAGGTCAATCGTGGTGGCGATGAAATTCAGTGCGCCCAGCAGCGACGCGAGACAGAAAAGCGAGATGCTGACGATCCACAACGTCTGGCCCCAACCTTCGCCGGGTCCCGTGATTTCACCGAGGCCGCTGAGAGGCGTGTAGCCCGTCCAGCCGCTGATGGGCGCGCCGCCGGGAACGACGAACGCGGCGATGATGCAAACGAACGCCACGAACGTGACCCAGAAGGAAAGCATGTTCAAGCGCGGGAAGGCCATATCCGGCGCGCCGATTTGAATCGGCAGAAAATAATTGCCGAAGCCGCCTTGCGGCGCGGTGGTCAGCACGAAGAAGACCATGATGGTGCCGTGCATGGTGACCAGCGCGAGGTATTGCTCTTGCGACATCTGCCCGCCGCTGACGAACGGCAGCGTCGCGTTGGGCCACACCAGGTGAAAGCGCATCAGCAGCGAGAGCACGATTCCGATGACCACCGCCGTCAGCGCCAGCAGGAAATACTGGATGCCGATGACTTTGTGGTCCACGCTGAAAATATATTTCCGGATGAAACCGCTGGGCTCTGCCATCGGAGCGTGCACAGTCGATCCACCGGTGTGCGCGTGCGAACTCATGCGTGGCCTCCTGGAAATTGGGTCCGGTTCACTGGCTGGTTCGTCGAACGAATCATGGGTTGGGTCATGATGGATAGGATCACTGGCCCGCCGCCTGCTGCTTGAGGAATGCGTCGTAGTCTGCGTCGGAGACTACGTTCAGATAACTGTGCATGCGCGAATGACCCAGCCCGCACAGCTGCGTGCAGACCACTTCATACTGCCCAATCGTATTCGCAGTGAAGTGGAGCGGAATCAGCATGCCGGGCATGGCATCCTGCTGAATGCGCAGCTCGCGTACGTAAAAATTGTGAATCACATCCTGCGAGCGGATCAGCAGATTGATTTCGTGGTTCACGGGAACCGTGAGCGTGGGAACTACGATGTCGTCTTTGCCCGCGGGATCGTTCGCGTCAATGCCCAGCGGATTTCCGGTGGAAGCGCTGATCTGTTTGGGATCGAGCCGGCCGAATTTTCCATCGGGGCCGGGATAGCGGAAATTGAAAACGAACTGATTGCCGGTGACTTCCACTTGAATCGCGTCGGGAGCTGGCGGAGTGAAGCGCACTTCCGCCCAGGCTTTGTGGCCCATGAGTCCGAGTCCAAGGAAAAGGACGATCGTGGCGGTGGTCCAGATGGCTTCCAGGGTGTTGCTGCCGCGCGTGAAATGCGCTTTCTGCCCGCGGTCGCGGAACTTGAACACGGCGAAGGCGAGGCCCAGTTGCGAGAGGATGAAAACCGTGCCGGCCACCGCGAGGGTCAGATCATATTGATGATCAATCTCCGCGCCAACGGAAGTGATGGGGGCCGGCCGAACGGCCCAGGGCAAATTCGACGCGAAAACGTAAACGGTGACTCCGACGAATATTACGAGGATTAACGACAGCAGCGCCGGTGTTGCCACAGAACCACTATTGCGCTTCCTGATCCGCATCGCTCTTGCTCTCCTTACAACGTTGGCAAAAAAGCGTTCGATAGGACCGCAGGGCCGATTGCAAAATCAAAACAGCACATCATATACAACGCGGCATGAATATCAAGGAGGATTGTGTGGGGTGGTTCAGCGTCCGGTTAGCGAGCTAATCAAGACGGGCGGATCAGATGCGTTTGTTGGCGGCGAAGCGGAGGCGGATGTAGTCGGCGGTCCACTTGCCTTCGGCGTCGCAGAGTTCAGGGCGCAGGGCTTCTTGGACTTCGGTGATGTAGGAAGCTCTTTCGGCGGGCGGCAAGGTTCCGGTGAAACTCTCCGCGAAGGTCTCCAGCCAACCGGTGATATCGCCGGGAAGCGGAGTTGGGCGGGGTATCAGGGCGATGTAGTTCACGACGAAACCACCGCTCGTCAGTTGCTGTGAATAGTCCTCGACGGTGGGGAAATACCAGGGGCTTGCGGCTTCGCCGTCGATGCCGCGCCGATTGAGGGCTTCGACTAACGCTCTCCTAATCTTGGCCACGCAACCGTAGCCACCGAATTCGCCGACGAATCGTCCTTGCGATCTGAGTGCACGATGCACTCCGGCAATGACCTTGGCGGGATTGCGCATCCAATGCAGCGCTGCGTTGCTGAACACGGCGTCGAATTCGCTGTCGAAATCGAGAGCTTCACCGTTCATTACGCGGGCGTCCAGGCCCAGCTTTCGCGCGGCATCGATTTGCGGTGCGCTGGCATCGACACCGATGACGTGGCTTCCCATCGAGGCGAGCTTTTCGGTGAGTACGCCGTCGCCGCAGCCGAGGTCCAGGATGCGCTCCCCAGCGCGAGGCGCGAGCAGCTCAACCAGCGGCGCGCCCAGGTCGGCGACGAAGCGCGCATTGCGAGCGTAGCGTTCAGGATCCCAGGTTTGCGAGTGTGCCATTTTTGGAAGTGCCTCGCGGTGCCAAATCAGCTTGCCAGCCTTTTATTTGCGGCGGCCGGTAATGTGAATTTACATATTAAACACGACCGGAGATGGATTTGGCCAGTTGCAACGCAACTCGTGATTCGTCGTGACCCACTTCAGAATTGTGCGGGATGCAAAAATTGTGAGAGGGAAGAAATTTGCGCGGGAGATATGATCATCGCCTGAAACTGCAACCTGCGGGCCCGGATTTTGGTGCGGTCGAGTGGATTCGAACCACCACGGTATTGCTACCGCCAGCCCCTCAAGCTGGTGCGTCTGCCAATTCCGCCACGACCGCATTCTGACGAGAACGAAGGGAAGTATATCAGAAGCTGGGAATTCTTAGGAGCCGGGTTCCACAGTGGCGTGACGCCGCTTTGCGGCGGAGGCTGCGCGCAATTCCTCGGCGCGGGCAAAAATCCTGGGAATGTCTGCGCGGCGCACGTAACGAAGATGAAATTCGCCGGGGAGCGCGACGCCATCCGGTTGTTCGACGACTTTCGTTTCCGCGACGGGGAAGAATTTATCGAGCATGCAATTCACGCCGAGATTGCGGGTGCGCGTTTGATGGATCAGGCGCGAGATTGGCGCGATATCGAAATAGGCCTTGATGCGGTGGGGATATAAGGCGGTCGAGAGGCCCTTAGAGCGCAATTCCGGCACGATGATGTGCCAATGGGAATAGTTCACGTCGTCAGAATGGCGGACGAATAACGTATAGCCGACGAGCCGTTCATCCAGCGTGATCGCGAGTGCGAGAGTGGGTTGCGCACGATCGCCGGTACGTATCGCGTTCGAGAATCGCTTGCGGATGTCGTCTGCGGAGCCGAGCTTTTGCCAATCAATTCCCAGGAATGCCACGTATTCGTCGGAGCTTGAGAGCCAGTAGTCAATAATCGCTGGAATATCCGCGGGCGTCAGATCTCTTAAACCGGCGACGCCGTTTGGGGTTTCAACCGACGCGAAAATTGCCATTCGTAACCTCCGCGCGCCTTAGGACGCAAGCGATCATGCGAACTATTTTCGGCTATGCGCTGGTGATGGCAGGTCCAAATTGGCGTACCTCTTCGGCCGACTTCGACCGTCGAGGTGTGTCAGGTGTGACGCTGACTCGTTACTTCCGTGGTTGCTGTTGGCTCGGCGTTGCCGGCTTCTGAGCCGGAGCGGACTGTTGAGCGGGTGGTTGCGTCGGTTGTTGCGTTGGCTGAACCGGGATTTGAATTGGCGCAGTCTGAGCCGGCTTCGCGGGTACCGTGCCGGACTTTTGAGTCTGCTCGAGGATCGAGCCTGTGCTGGGCACATCGCTGGGGGCGCGCCGGACGGAAAGTGTCAGCGACGTCATCATAAACACAATCGCGCACCACGTAGTCGCGTGCGAAAGAAAGGTGGCCGCGCCACGCGGACCGAACGCCGTCTGGCTGCCTGCGCCGCCAAACGCACCAGCGAGGTCAGCGGCCGAACCGCTCTGCAGCATGATGACGATGATCAGCACGAAGCACACCAGCACGTGCAGCGTTACCAGCACGAATGACACGCGCCAGCCGACGGCGATCAGTCCGACGGCTACCAGCAGCGCTAAACCCCATTTTGCCCACGACGGCATTGCTAACTCCCTGTGCGCGAGGCGCAATTCCGCAGCGCACCCGCGCTTATGAAATCAAAATTGACCTCAGAAATTCACGATGGCCGCAAACGATTTCGCGTCCAGGCTCGCTCCGCCCACCAGCGCGCCATCAATTTCCGCTTGCGCCATCAGACCCTTGATATTGTCGGGTTTGACGCTGCCGCCGTAGAGGATGCGAATTCCGGTAGCCTGCGCGGGCGAAAAAACGGTGGCGGCAAGCTCCCTGAGGTAATGGTGAGCGTCCGCAGCCATCTCGGGAGTGGCGGTCTTGCCGGTGCCGATCGCCCAAACCGGCTCGTACGCAAGGAGAATACGCGAGAACTCGTGCTCGGTCAACGCGTCCAGGCCGCCTTCAAACTGGCGTTTCAGAATGGAGTGCGTCAGATGCGACTCGCGCTGCGCGAGGCTTTCGCCGACGCAGACGATCGGCGTCAGCTTCGCTTCCAGCGCGGCTTTCACTTTGCGGTTCACTGACTCGTCGGTTTCGCCGAAAAATTGTCGGCGCTCGGAATGGCCGATCAGCACCGCTTTGCCACCGGCGTCGGAAATCATGCGCATGGAAATTTCGCCGGTGAACGCGCCTTCGCGTTCCCAATGCGCGTTCTGCGCGGCGATGGTAATGGGGCTGCCGTGCGCCGCTCCTGCCGCGGCTGCGAGTGCGGTGAATGGCGGCGCGACGATGATGTCGCACTCTGGAGTCGCGGGCACGAGCGGCTTGAACGTTTCAAAAAACGCGCGAGTTTCCTCCTGCGTCTTGTACATCTTCCAATTCCCGGCGATTACTGGGCGGCGCAAAGGATTCTCCTGAAGACGAGCTTATCGCCTGGCGTGATTATGGGCTTCATGGTTTGTTGGTGAGCGCTTCCACACCCGGAAGTTTTTCACCGGCGAGAAATTCCAGCGAAGCGCCTCCGCCGGTGGAGATGTGCGAAATTTGCGAAGCCAGTCCGGATTGTTCCACAGCCGCGACGGAATCGCCGCCTCCTACAATAGATGTAGCGCCAGCGCTGGAAGCGGCTGCGACGGCGCGCGCGATGGCTAGCGTCCCTTCCGCGAAGGCAGGTTTTTCGAACATGCCCAGAGGACCATTCCAGACGATGGTGCGTGCCGCGGCAATTTCCCGGCGGAATAGCTCAATCGTCTTGGGACCGATATCCAGGCCCATCCATCCTTCGGGAGTTTGCGCGATATCGGTGACGCGCGTCGCTGTGGAATCAATGGATTCGGCGAGGACGTGATCCACGGGCAAGACCAGCCGGAACTTGTGGCGCTCGGCTTCCGCGAGAAGTTCGCGCGCGAGGTCGAGCTTGTCGTTTTCGACGAGCGACTTCCCTATCGGCAGGCCCTG
>Ga0182024_10014772_pt1 | contig 15049 bp, 20 predicted proteins | sample P32metaG_FD_120480 | JGI IMG/M metagenome (GOLD analysis project Ga0182024, IMG submission 120480) | Permafrost microbial communities from Stordalen Mire, Sweden - P3-2 metaG (Illumina Assembly) | ecosystem: Environmental > Terrestrial > Soil > Wetlands > Permafrost | place: Sweden: Stordalen... | reverse complement strand
TAGAGCATCTCGCCCTTGCCGTGATCGACAAAAAACGGCGCCTTATGGTCCTCCGGATGATGCAGCGGGTGGACCAGGAATTGGCGATCGGTATCGAGAAGCCGCGTCGTGCCGTCCATCAATGCCTCCGTGCGGAACCCTCATCCACTCCATTCCGGCGAAGGCCAGGGCCCAGCTCGGCCATGGGCCCCGCCCTGCGCCGGGGGAAGAAGGAGCGATCAGGTTGCGTCGCCTAACCTACGATTACCGCCTCGGCAGGTCGAGCGGATAGTCCGCCATTACGCTCGCAAATTTGTGAAGGCCGCGTTATCGCGTGGCGGGGGTATGCTCGTGGGCCATCGCTCGTCGCTAACGCCAGATCGACATGCGGCTGCTGGTCCTCATCGCCCTGATTTTCGTCCTCGCCGGCTGCGCCGCGGGAACGCCGATGGCCCCGTGTCCCGACCCCGATCCCGATCCCAACAGCCCCTGCGCCACCTCGCACAGCCACACCTACGACGGCGGTCGTAGCTGACGGATCAGCGGTTCGGCAGGTCGAGCGGGAAGATCGGCCGCCGCACGTTCTTGAAGGTGAGAGAGCCGTAATCCGAGGTACAGACGCCGATCCCGGCGCAATCGACGACGGCCTTCGCCATCTTCCCGAGACCCGCGCGCCAATGCACCCGGCTCTTCAGCATCACGTAGCGTTTTTGCAGCGGGTCGATGCCGAGGCTCAAAAAGCAGTTGAGGTCCGAGGGCTCGACATGGCGCGAGATCAGCGCGACCTCGACCCGGCCCGTGTCCATGACCACCGACGCGCCCATATCGGTCAAGACGCCGCGGCCCATCGGCCCCTTGTTGCAGAAGCGCCCGTTCGAGATGGTCTTGACCGTACCGCTCAGCGTGAGCGGCGGGCTCTCGCCGGGGATTTGCGGCATCGCGAGCTTGCCGCCGACCGAAAGCGTGACCTGGGCGCCGATGCCGGCGGCGATGGCTTGCTGTACCGCTTCGGGGTCGAAGATCGCGAAGGCGGCGACATTGTCGAGCCCGGCCTTAAGGATCTCGCCGAGCACTAATGTCGTGTCCATCGTCCCGCCCGAGGCACAATTGTCGTAGTGGTCGAGCAGCACGATCGGCCCCTCGCCCGCTTGCGGCGCCGGCATCGCCTTGGCCCGCGCCAGCGCTTCGGCGAGCGGCTCGATCTTGTAGACAAAGGCTTCGCGGTCGCCCCAGGCGCGCTCGAGCAACTCGTCGCGCAGCCGCTCGGCGAGGGCCCTGTCGCCATCGGTGACGACTACCGCCGACAGCCCGGCATTCTCGATATCGGCATGGGAAGCCGGTGAAGAGGCTGGCGATCAGCGCGCCCTCGCCGGTCATCGCCGCGCAGCGCGCCTGCAGCTCGCGGTTGGGGTGGTCGTCCGACCCCCTGGCGCATCACATGCGGCAGCATCGGTACATTGCCCCAGGCCATCGCCGGCTTTGCTTCGCCGCGGATCGCCCGCACCAGTATGTCTCCGGCGCGCTTGGCGGTCTCGTAGGTGTCGATATGCGGGTAGGAGCGGTAGCCCGAAACCACCGTCGCGTTCTCGATCATCGCCGGGTAGAGGTTGGCGTGCATGTCGTAAGCGACGGCGATCGGCGTAACCGGATCGAGCGCCCGGATGCGGCGCAGCAACTCGCCCTCGCCGTCTTCGTAAGTCTCAGTGACCATCGCGCCGTGCAGGTCGAGAAGGATGCCGTCGAAACGCCCTTTAGCCACCGCCTCGCAGATATGGCCGGCGATATGCTCGAACGCAGCGTCGTCGACCGGCCGCGAGGGCGGCGCACCGGCGGCGATCGGCAGCACGATCTCGGCCTTCTCGCGCAGGGCAATGTCGAGATAGGCGCCGAACCCCGAGCCCGTCCCGCGATAGGCCGCGATCGCCGCCTCACCGTAAAGCGGCCCGGGCCCCGTGCCAAAGCGCGCCAGCGGCGTCGGCACCGGCGAGAACGTGTTGGTCTCGTGCTTCATCATCGCGATCAACAGGCGCATGATCGGCCTCCACTGTCGCGGCAACGATACCGGCCCGGGGGAACGCCATGCAACGCAGCACCGACCGCATTCTCACCACCCATGTCGGCAGCCTGCCGCGCCCCGCCGACCTCTACGACATGATCAAGGCGAAGCAGGAGGGCGGCAGCATCGACGCGGCCGCCTTCGCCGCGCGGGTCAAGAGCGCCGTCGCCGAGACCGTCAAGCGCCAGGCGGAATCCGGCATCGACGTCGTCGCCGACGGCGAGATGGGCCGGGTCGGCTTCATCCCCTATGTCAACGAGCGCCTGACGGGCATCGAGCCGAGCCCTGGCGAGATCGCCTCCTATTGGAGCGAGTCGCGCGAGTACAAGGCGTTCCCCGAATTCTACGCCTGGGCGGCGTCGCAGCCGGGCGCCGCCGGCAGCGCCGGGCGCACCCGCTGGATGTGCACCGGCCCCGTCTCCTATAAGGGCCACGCCGCGCTCGCCGCCGACATCGCCAATCTGAAAGCGGCGATGTCGGACCTCGACGTCGCCGAGGCGTTCATGCCGGCGGTGTCGCCCGCCAACCTCGTCAATTGGAACCGCAACCTCTTCTACAAGGACGAGGAGGAATATCTCTACGCGGTCGCCGGCGCGCTCAGGGAGGAATACAAGGCGGTGATCGACGCCGGCCTCGTCCTCCAGGTCGACGACCCGTTACTCAGCTCCTATTACGTGATGCACCCGGAGGTGAGCCTCGACAGCTGGCGGCGGTGGGCGGCGATGCGGGTTGCGGCGTTGAACCATGCGCTCAAGGGCCTGCCGCAGGACCGCAGCCGCTACCACACCTGCTACAGCATCAATATCGGTCCGCGCGTCCACGATCTGGAGCTCAGGAACATCGTCGACACGATGCTGTCGATAAACGCCGGCGCCTGTTCGTTCGAGGCTGCAAACCCGCGCCACGAGCACGAGTGGAAGGTGTGGGAGAGCATCAAGCTGCCCGAGGACAAGGTGCTGATCCCGGGCGTGATCACCCATTCTTCCAATATCGTCGAACATCCCGAGCTCGTCGCCGAACGCATCGGCCGCTTCGCCAAGGTCGTCGGCCGGGAGAATGTTATCGCCGGCGCCGATTGCGGCTTCGCCAGCTTTGCCGCGACCTGCGAGGTTCACCCCTCGGTCGTCTGGGTCAAGCTCGCCGCCCTTGCCGAGGGCGCACGGATCGCGAGCCGGGCGCTGTGGTGAGGGGGTCACCGTGCCTCGACGGGCGGCCGCGTTCGGCACTGCGTTCGCCCTCTGCGTCTTGTGGCTGGGCGGCCAACCCTCCGCCGCAACCATTTGCGTCAACGTCAACCTCGTCAATTGGAAACCCGATTTCAAACGCACTTATTGGGGAATGGGGTCTGGAAACCTCGTCCCGATCGAGCTGTATGATCGAGAGAGTACCGTGCCGGACGGCCGCCCGACCCCCACTCGAAAAATCGTCAAGAGCGGGACGCTGGAGATCGGCTGCGACCTGACGGAGGGTAAGGATCCGTTGATGGCGCTGCTGCACGGGATCATCGAGAGGGCCGCGAAAGTCAATTCGGCCGATATCTGCGAGGGTGACGAGATCGATGTCGGCGGCACTCTCTGCAAGATAGACCGCATCGATCTTAAATAGCCGAGCGTCATCCCTCGATGCCGGTTACGGCGTCCGCTTCAGCTCTAGCGAGTAGGTGCAGTAAAGGCTCCAGATCTCGCCGGTGAACTGGTCGCCCTGGATTTTGCCGGAGAGGGACACCCCGCCGGCGGGAGTCGACGCGCTGGCGGAAATGTCGCCGGCGGGGCTCACCGTGCCGATAACCTCCATATTGGTGGTCGGGTTGTAGAGGTAGGTGACCGCCCCGTTCTTGACGAACAGGCTCCGCTTGAACGGGCCTTTCAGGCACTCCGAGTAGTTGTGGACCGAGCCGCCCTCGGTCAGGGTTTGCATCCCGGCATAAACGCCGTCGTATTGCACGGTCTGAGCCTCGGCAGATTTCGTTCCGGTTAGCGACGCCACGCCGAATGAAAGGAACAGCGCCGCAAGCCGGGCCGCCCGGCCCAAATTTCTTCTCATCCGATGCTCCTCCCCGACGAACGCCCAGTTGGCGCCGCATCTTATCCAGGACGCGCATCCGCCGTCGAGGCGGCGGCTACGAGGGATGCAGCCCCCTGAATGCGGCGCAGATGTCCGGTCTTGACCCAGACCGTGCAGCCCTGGGAACCGGAAGTCGCCCGCAATTCGTTGCCGCAGGGCAGCCGCAGCCAGGAATGCTGGTCGAAACGGTCTTCGTCTTCGGCAAAGCCGCCGTCCAGCACGAGGAATTCGGCGCCGCCGGGGGTCGGCAGCGCGATTTCGGCGCCAGGGCCCCACCGCTCCAGCCGCACGTCTTCATTTGCATCTCGGAACAGCGGCGTCGTTTTGACGCCTGGGCGGCCCGGCGCGAGTGCATAAGCCATGTTCGCGGCCCCGACTCGCACCGGCGTACGGTCCGCGAGATCGAATTGCCACAATTTGACGAAGAGGACGCAGCCGGACTGCGACCCTGGCCGGTGGTGCGATGTCGGCGGGTTGCGGACATACGATCCGGCGGGATAATCGCCGTGCTCGTCCTGGAACACGCCATCGAGGACGACGAACTCTTCGCCGCCGTCATGGGTATGAGGAGAAAACCGGCTTTGCGGCGCATAGCGAACGATCGAGGTGGCGCGCGCCACCTCGTCGCCGATGCGGTCGAGCATGCGTCGCTCGACCCCGGCGACCGGCGACGGCACCCAGGCGAGGCGCGCGGCGTGAACCGCGGCGCGCTGCGAAAAGTCGGCATTGAGTTCCACGCTGCCCTCCTCGCCGGCCCCCCGGCATCGAGGATTGACCTACGCCATTGTAACTTATCGTCAGGCCGGCGGAGGGCTACCACTTGGTCTCGATCCCACTGTTTCATCGCGCTGACCGAGCCGGACAAAAAAATTTAGAAAAAATTCACCCTGTGTGACCTGGTTCACACTGAAGGGCGCCGGCATGGCTTAAATCATAGCCCACGAGATTGCTTTTTGGGATGACGGCCATGACGCACAACACGATGACCAGCTGGATCGAAACCGCCGACGAGCGGCATTTTGTCGAAGCCGCGATGTTCGAGCGGGCGGGGCAGATCGGCGAGCGCCACTACCTGCATCTCGGTGCGACGATCGCGCGTGTCGCGGCCCCGTTGTTCACCGCGGCCTCGGCGCAGATGCGCCATTGCTGGGCCGCCCGCCGTCACTGAGCCCGGCCTGAGGCTTCCGAAGCAGACCCGAATGGGGGTATGAAGGCGGCTTCCCTGTCCCGTTAATGGGGAAGCCGGGATGCCGGGACCGACACCGGTCGAAAAGCGCAGGCTGTTTCAAGGCCACGCGCTGTTCGGCAAACTGCCGCAGGACGATCTCGACGCGCTGCTCCTGCATGCGCGGGTCGAACGCTACGGGAGCGGGCGCGAAATCTTCGCCAAGGGCTCGCCCGGACGCAGCATGATGGCGATTCTCTCGGGCAGCGTCAGGATCAGCGCGCCCTCGCCCGCGGGCCCCGACATCGTGCTGGCGATCCTGCATGCCGGCGAGGTGTTCGGCGAAATCGCGCTACTCGACGGCGAGGACCGCACCGCCGACGCGCGGGCGATCACCGAGTGCGACCTCCTAGTCCTCGACCACCGCGACTTCGTGCCGTTCCTCGAGCGCCGCGCCGATCTTTGCATCCTCTTCCTCAAGCTCCTCTGCCAGCGCTTGCGGCAGACCGACCGGCAGGTCCAGGAGGCGATGTTCGGGCGGCTCGACGGGCGCATCGCCAAGGCGCTGGTACGGCTGGCGAAGGCCGAGACCTCCGCCGGAAATCGCGTCATCGAGTTGCGCATCACCCAACAGGAGCTCGCCGGCATGGTCGGCGCGACCCGCGAGAGCGTCAACAAGCAGCTCCAGGTCTGGCAGACCGCCGGCGTGTTGCAGCTCGGCAAGCGCCTTGTCGTCATCCCCGATGTCGACGCCATCGAGGCGCTGTCATAAGTTCCTTCCCAGTAAGGGAGAGCGGATGGATCTCGACCAGTTGAAGGAAGTCGCGATCGAGGCGACGACCCGCGCGCTGCAGCAGAAATTCGACGTGCTGCCGAGCGAGGAAAGCGACGAATGGGAGGACGAGTACCGCCGCCAGTTCGCGCTCGCCAAGCAGCGCTACGGCGTCGGCACCCCGACGGTCGCGCGGCCCGCCGCCGGGCCGGCGCTGCAAGTGCCCGACCTCACCGGCGACCGCGAGCACATCCATTGGGGCGAGCAGGTCCGGGCAGAGCGGCTGCGCGAGGTCGCCGACGCGCCACGGCGGATCTGGATGGCCAAGACCTGGACCCGCGCCAAGCTCTGGGTCGACACCCGCGACGTGCCGATTGCCACCTTGCTGCAGCGCACCCAGGCGCAATACGACGACTACCGCCGCCAGCAGACCGAGCAGCAGAAGGCGCAATCGGCGGCGGTGCAGCAAAAGGCGGCCGCCATCGCCGCGCACCAGGCGAAGCTGCAAAAGGCCGGCATCACCGAAGCCGGGCTCATCGAGCTGGTCGATGCCAGCGAGCGCGCAAAACCGCTGCCCTTGACCGACAAGCTCGCCGAGCTTAGCGGCGTCGACCGCAATCTGCGGGTCTTTGCCACCGCCGACCCGAGCGTGCTGCTGGTCAAGGAAAAGAACCTGACCGGCCAGCACGATTACGGCATCGAGCGCGACGATGGGCTTGTCGCCGACCTCAAGCTGTTTTCGGCGGCGCCCGGCGCGTGATCGGATGGCCGCCACCGACGTCATCCCGGTCATCGATCTCGGGCCCTATCTGGCCGGCGAACCCGGGGCGAACGACCGGGCGGCACGAGAGCTCCGCTTTGCGCTGACCGAGATCGGCTTCTACTTCATCGTCAATCACGGGGTGCCGCCGGCGCAGGTGCGCGAGGTCTTCCGCCAGGCGGCGCGGTTCCACGCGCAACCGCTCGACAGGAAGCTCGCGATCAAGATCGACAGGCACAATGTCGGCTATCTGCCGCTGAAGGGCGACACGCTGCGCACCTCCACGGTCGAGACCGTCACCAAGGCCAATCTCAACGAGGCGCTGTTCGTCGCGCGCGACCTCGCACTCGACCACCCCGACGTCGTCGCCGGGCGGCGCTTCCGCAGCGCCAACCAATGGCCCGACCTCCTCGGGTTCCGGGAAACGGTTGTCGCCTATTGCGACGCGATGGAACGGCTGGTGCGGAAGCTGGTGCCGCTCTACGCCCGCGCGCTCGACCTCCCGGCGGACTATTTCGACCGCCCCTTCACGGAGCCGCAATACAAGCTGCGGATGACGCATTACCCGTCGCTGGACGGCCCGCCCGACGACGAGTTCGGCATCGCCCCGCACACCGACACCAGCTTTCTGACCCTGCTCGCGCCCAACGAGGTGCCGGGCCTCTCGATCCGCACGCCCGGCGGCACCTGGATCGAGGCGCCGGCCATTCCCGGCGCTTTTGTCGTCAACGGCGGCCAGCTGTTGCAGCGCTGGACCAACGACCGCTTCCTCGCCACGCCGCACCGCGCCGTCAACCGCTCAGGCGGCGAGCGTTACGCGCTGGCGTTTTTCTGCGACGCCACGATCGACTCGCCGATCGCCGCGGTGCCGACCTGCGTCGGGCCGGACAACCTGCCCAAATACCCGGTCACCACCTACACTGACTACATAATCCGCTATCAGGAGCGGACCTATAACGTCTTCGGCCCCGAGGTGAACGACGCGGCGAAGGACGCCGCGGAATGAACCCGAGCGGCGCCCGGCAAAGGGTCAGATGAAAACGCCCTTCATCCCGCCTTCGGGATAGCGCGTCCCGGCGGCGGCGCCGGCCGGGAGCACCTGAGCGATCGCATCGAGCTCCTGCGGGCTCAGCGTAATGCCCATCGCGCCGAGATTTTCGCGAAGCCGGTCGAGCGACTTGGTGCCGGGGATCGGGATCACATCCTCGCCCTGCGCCAGCAGCCAGGCGAGGCATAGCTGCGCCACGGTGCAGCGCTTGTCGGCGGCGATCGCCTCGAGCCCCTCGACATAGGCACGGTTCTTGGAAAAATTCTCGCCCTGGAAGCGGGGGTGCCGGCCGCGGGTATCGCCCTGCGCGAGGTTGTTGAAGTCGGGGACCACCCCAGCCAGAAGGCTGCGCCCCAGCGGCGCGTAGGCGATGAACGAGATGCCAAGGTCGCGGGTCACGGCGCGGGTCGCGATGCCCACCTCGGGATAGAGCAGCGAGTATTCGCTCTGTACCGCCGCGATCGGGTGGACCTTGTGCGCGGCGGCAACGCGTTGCGGGGTCGCCTCGCAGAGGCCGAGCTGCCTGACTTTGCCCTGCTCGACCAGGCGCGCCATCGCGCCGACCGTGTCCTCGACCGGCACGGCGGGATCGACGCGGTGCTGGAAATAGACATCGATATAGTCGGTCTGCAGCCGCTTGAGGCTCGCCTCGCACGCCTGCGTCACGTATTCGGGCCGGCCGTCGACGCCGTTCTGCCCGCCGGGGTTCTGCGTCTGGCCGAATTTCGAGGCGAGCACGACCTTGTCGCGCCGGCCTTTGAGCGCGCGGCCGAGCAGCTCCTCGTTCTGGCCCCAGCCATACATGTCCGAGCTGTCGAGAAAATCGGCGCCGAGATCGACCGCCTGCTGGACGAAGGCAACGCCCGCGGCATCGTCGCTCGGCCCGTAGACCCCCGACAGCGACATGCAGCCGAGCCCGATCGCGGTGACTTCCGGCCCGTTCTTGCCGACCCGACGCTTTTGTGCAGCCATAAACCCCTCCGTTGTGCTGCGGCACCATAACGGATTGCCCGAAACGCCCCAGGATTTTTGTGACAAACGGTTTTTGCGACAAACCGCCGGGGCGCGCTATGATCGCCCCACAAGTTTCGAACCGAGGAGGAAGCGATGGCGGGTCAAACGCATGTGTACGCCGGCGTGGCGGCCACGGTGGGCATGGAGCATTCGGGAACGCTCGGCGGCATTTTCCGGCAATCGCCCGGCGACAAGGGTTGGGAGCACCTGAAGAACGGGCTGCCCGGCGACGCCGAGGTCCACGCGATCACCGTGCATCCGAGCGATCACGACACGATCTATGTCGGCAGCACCAAGGGCATCTACCGCAGCAGCAATCGCGGCGGCAAGTTCGAGAAGCTGAGCGTACCGGGCGGCGACCCCGACATCTGGTCGCTCCTCGTCCATCCGGAGGACCCGCAGCGGCTTTACGCCGGCGCGACCCCGACCGGCGTCTATCGCAGCGACGACGGCGGCGATCATTGGAAGAAGCTCGCCGACCCGGCACTGCCGGATCGCGTCATCATGGCCTTCGCCTGCCGGGTGATGCGGCTCGACGTCGATCCGAATTCTCCGGACGATATCTTCGCGACGATCGAGGCCAACGGCGCGATGCGCAGCCGCAACGCCGGCGAAAGCTGGGAGGATTGCACCGCCGACCTCATCCGCTTCTGCGAGCAGCCCAAATACCGCAGCCGGATCGGCAGCCAGACCGAGATCGAGGGCATGCTCGACGGCCACGCGCTCGCGTGCAGCGCCGCGGCGCCGGGCACCGTGTTCCTCGCCAACCGCATGGGCCTCTTCAAGAGCGCCGACCGCGGCAACACCTGGGAGGATATGGAGATCGGCCGCTTCTCGCCGCTGACCTATGGCCGCGACATCCGCACCTCGCCGCACGACCCGAAGACGCTGTACGCGGCGCTGAGCCCGGCGGCGCGCTCGACCGACGGGTCGGTCTACAGGAGCGAGGATGTCGGCAAGACCTGGAAGCGCTTCGACCACGACATCAAGGCCGATGCGACGATGATGGGCGTGACGCTGCATCCGCGCGACCCGAACCAGGTCTACGCCGTGTCGCGCGTCGGCCAGGTGTTCGGCACACAGGACGGCGGCAAGAGCTGGAGCGAAAGCCGCCTGCCCGAGGGCGTACGCGACGCCTACTGCATCGCCGTCGGGTAGCCTCTACCCTTCCCATCGCTGACCCTTCTCCCGCTTGCGGGAGAGGGTGCGTCGCGCAGCGAGGCGGGTGAGGGTTGGCGAGCTCCGGCCTTCCAGCTCCGCAATCGCCTCCGCCAGCGCGACGATGCGCTGCGCCGCGGCGACGTGCAAATTCTCGATCAGCCGGCCGTCGACGACGACGATGCCTTGGCCGGCCGCGAGCGCCGCTTCATGCGCGACGATGATCTTCTGCGCCTGCGCCAATTCACCCGCGCTCGGCGCGAAGGCGGCGTTGGCCGGCGCGATCTGCTTCGGGTGGATCAGCGTCTTGCCGTCGAAGCCGAGCGCGCGGCCTTGGGCGCACGCGGCGGCAAACCCCGCGTCGTCGGCGAGGTCGAGATGAACCCCGTCGAGCGCCGCCAGCCCATGCGCCCGCGCGGCAAGCAGCACCAGTTGCAGCGAGGTCAATAGCGGCAGCCGGTCATGCGTCTCGCGCGCCTGCAAATCCTTGGTCAGGTCGGAAGTGCCCATGACCAGTGCCGCGACCCGCGGCGCGGCGGCGATCTCGGCGGCGGCGAGCACCCCGCGTGGCGTCTCGATCATGCACCAGATCGCCCTAGCGGAGGCCGCACCGAGCCGCGCCACGGTCTCATGCACCCGCTCGGCGCTCCCGACCTTGGGCAACAGCACCGCGTCGAGCTTCATGCTGGCGGCAGCCGCGAGGTCGGCCTCACCCCATACGCTGTGTCGAACGCGTTGACGCGCAGCACCAGCTCGCGCTTTCCATAGCCGCCCTGCCGCAGCGCCGCCGCGACATTGGCGCGCGCCGCCTCGTTGGCGTCGGGAGCCACCGCGTCTTCGAGATCGAAGATCAGCCCGTCGGCCGGCAGTTCGCGGGCCTTGTCGAGCGCGCGGGTATGCGCGCCCGGCATGAACAGCAGGCCGCGCCGGGGTCGAATCGAGTCTGGCATCGTCTCCCCAAGGAATTGTCGGGCCGGTACCGCGTTCCGATATAATCCAGTGGCGGCGAAATGCAGAGGCCGGCGGCATGGACAATGCGGATTTGAGCCCTCAGCACTGGGGCCGGGAATACTGGACCTGGTTCGGGTTCTGGGCGCAGTTCGCGGTGCTGGGCGCGCTGGCGATCCTCGGCCTCGTCATCGCCGGCGGCAACGCCGAGCCCGGCGACGAGACGACCGGCCTGCTGCTGGCGGGCGCCGCCGCCGCCCTCGCCTTCATGCGCCTGAAGCTGTGGTTCGACGGCGGCGCCACCGGCTGGATGGCGTTTCTCTTCGTCGATACGCCGCAAAGCCTGGTCGTCGTCATCCCTCTCTTCACGGTAATCGCGCTAACCGGCCTCTTTATCGGCGCCGGGGCCAGCGGCAGCCTTCGCAATGCCGGGATCGGGCTCTTCATCGTCAGCGGGCTGATCATCTTCCTCAGCCTGAAGCGGGTCTTCGACGCGCTGGATTCACGGCGCTAGATGCCGAGTGTCCTTTCCGTCCAGTCGCGCGTCGCCTACGGCCACGTCGGCAACGCGGCGGCGGTGTTTCCACTGCAATGCCTCGGCATCGAGGCCTGGGCGCTCGACACGGTCGCCTTTTCCAACCACACCGGCCACGGCAAGTGGCGCGGCGACATCGTCGCCGCCGAGTCGGTAGCGGCGCTGTTCGAGGGCATCGCCGACCTCGGCGTGCTGCCCAGCATCGACGCCGTGCTGTCGGGCTATATCGGCACCGCCGAGACCGGCGCGGTGCTGCTCGACATCGTCGCGCGGGTACGGGCGGCCAATCCGCGCGCCCGTTTCTGCTGCGACCCGGTCATCGGCGACGTCGACACCGGGTCCTATGTCCGCGACGGGGTTGCCGAGTTCTTCCGCGACGCCGCGCTGGCGCTCGCCGATATCGTCACTCCCAATCGCTTCGAGCTGGAGTTCCTGACCGGCCGCGAGATCGCCAGCCTTCCGGACGCCGCCGAGGCCGCCGCTTCGCTGCGCGGGCGCGGACCGGAGATCGTGCTGGTCACCAGCCTCGATGCCGTCCCGGGCCATCTGACGATGCTGGCCTCCGGACCGGACGGCGCCTGGGCGGTCGACACCCCGCATCTACCGGCGATGCTGAATGGCTGCGGCGACGTGACCGCGGCGCTGTTTCTCGGGCATTTGCTCAACGGCGCCGGCCCCGGCGACGCGCTGTCGCGCACCGCGGCGTCGATGTTCGCGGTGATCGAGACGACGCTCGGCCTCGGCCGCTACGAGCTTGCGCTGGTCGCCGCGCGCGAGGAATTGGCGCATCCTTCGCGCGTGTTCACCCCACGGCGCCTCTAGACCGCGATCTCCTCGATCCGGCCGTCCACGAGACGCCAGATGACGTCCTGCGGCACCGGCAGGCTCAGCGCGACCGAACGTGGCAGCCCGGCGTAAAGCCCCCGCAGGACCCGGGTGACGATACCGTGCGCGACCGCGATCAGCGTACGGTCGCCGACGCCAGAGAGCCAGGCGCCGATGCGGCCGGCGAACTCGTCGTAGGTCTCGCCGTCGGGAGTACGAAAATACCATTCGCCGTAACCGTACCGCTCGAAGATTCCGGGCGATAACGCCTCGATCTCGTCGCGATCGAGACCGTCCCAGGAGCCGATCGAGATTTCCTTGAGGCGCTCGTCGAACTGGATCGGCGTCGAATCGGCGCGCGCCACCTGGATCAGCTCGGCGGTACGGCGGGCGCGACCGAGCGGGCTCGCCACGACGGGAACGCCTCGCGCCTCTCCCATGCCGGCCAGGTGCCGGCCGATCGCCTCGGCCTGGGCGATGCCGCGCTTGGTCAGCGGAGAATCCCCCCAGCCCTGGTAGCGGCGCTTCAGGTTCCACTCGGTCTCGCCGTGGCGAACGAGCAGGATCGCGCAATTATTTTTTGCCACGGCCCATCTGCGCGAAAAACATCTCCTGCAATTGCTCGAACCCCTTGAGCCCGGCGGGGAGCCAGGTTTTGATCATGATCTCGGGGTCGAGCGCCTTGAGGTTGGCGCGCATCTTTTCCTCGAGCTCTTCCATCAGCCGGTCCTGCATGGGCTTCACCTCCGGCAGACCGAAGAAGCCGCGCAGCTCCTCGGGCGTGCAATCGATGTCGAACTTGATCTTCATCACGGTACTCCTAGGATCGCCGCGGATCATACCGCATCGCTCGCGAGGTAACCGCCGATGGCCGTCGAAATCCCGTTTCGCCGCGAATTCGACTTCGAGTACGGCAGGTTGGAACCGATCGCGCCGGGCATCCGCCGCATCGTCGCACGCAATCCGGGCCCGTTTACCTTTCGCGGCACCGGCACCTACGTCGTCGGCGAGGGCAAGGTCGCGATCATCGATCCAGGTCCCGACCTGCCCGAGCATATCGAGGCGCTGCTGATGGACCTCGCCGGCGAGGAGGTCACGCATATCCTCGTCACCCACACGCACCGAGACCATTCGCCAGCGGCGGCGGCGGTCAAGGAGGCGACCGGCGCGCCGACCTACGGGTTCGGTCCCCATGCCGGGGGCAGGCGGGGCGAAGCCGCGGTCGAGGAAGGTGGCGACTGGGACTTCGTCCCCGACGTCGCGGTCAAGGATGGCGACGAGATCGCCGGCTCGGGCTGGCGCTTCGAGGCGGTGCATACGCCCGGCCACACCTCGAACCATCTCTGCTTTGCGCTCCCCAACCGGGACGTCCTCTTCAGCGGCGATCATGTGATGGGCTGGTCGACCAGCGTCATCGCGCCGCCCGACGGCGACATGGCCGCCTATATGGCTTCGCTCGACAAGCTGCTGGTCCGGTCCGATTCGGTCTACTGGCCGACGCATGGTCCGGCGATCACCCAGCCGAAGGATCATGTGCGCGCCTTTATCGCCCACCGGCGCGAGCGCGAGGCGGGCATCGTCGGGTGCCTCCAGGCCGGGATCGGGCGCGTGGACGCGATGGTCGAGCGGCTCTATATCGGCCTCGATCCCAAGCTGAATCGCGCCGCCGGGCGCTCGGTATTGGCGCATTTGCTCGATCTGACGGGCCGCGGCATCGTCGCTTGCGACGGCGCGCCAAACGTGGAGGCAACTTATCGGCTGGTGAAGCGTTGAGCGATTCGCGGGTTGAGTTCGGCCCGCCCGCGTCGGAACGTCGCAGAACCGCTGGTGAATCGCCAACCGTATAGTTACATACCCGCAATCGCACATAGCGCCTTTAGTCGAGACAGCTGAAGTGCTATGTCCACGTTCGAGATCGTGGAGCCTTTCACCGAAGGAGAGCCTCGTGGTCAACCGTATTCGGCTAGTGTTCATCGGTGGCGCCTTGGCGCTGCTAACGGCGTGCTCAAGCGCGCCACCGCCGCCACCGCCTCAGCCCATGGTGCCGGCTCCTGCCCCGCCACCCGTCGCCGAGCAGCCCTACAGCGTGCCGCCAGCGCCGCCGCCGGTGCACCACTATGTGCACCACCGCTACTATCGGCATCATCACGTGCATCACGTTTATCACCACTACCACCACCACGTGATCCACCACGTCGTGCATCACACCGCCGCGCCGCCGCCAGCAACGCCTGCGCCCGCAGCGCCACCTGCTCCGCCGCCGCCACCACCGCCGGCGCCCGCTCCGCAGCACTAGAGCGGGATTGGCGAACAAAAGCAGCGAGCGCGGCCCACGGGCCGCGCTCGTTCTGTTTAGGACAGTCTCTCGACCGGAAAATCCGGTTGCTGAGATGGCTTATTCGGGGGTGATACCGACGGCTTCGGGGCCTTTGCGGCCCTCGGCGATGTCGACGACCACGCGCTGGCCCTCGGCGAGGTTGGTCAGGCCCGCCCGCTGCAAGGCCGAGGCGTGGACAAACACGTCCTTGCCGCCGCCGTCGCGCACGATAAAGCCGAACCCCTTGGTCGCGTTGTACCACTTGACCGTCCCGGCCTCCTGCGACGAGGCCACCAAGGGCGTCTGGTCGTAGCCGCCGCCACCGCCCCCCGGCCGCGGGCCCGAGCGCGGCCGCGCCGGCGCCGCCGTCGAACTGTCGACGTTCAACACCTCGGTCACCTGCGGACC
>Ga0182024_10014771_pt1 | contig 15050 bp, 16 predicted proteins | sample P32metaG_FD_120480 | JGI IMG/M metagenome (GOLD analysis project Ga0182024, IMG submission 120480) | Permafrost microbial communities from Stordalen Mire, Sweden - P3-2 metaG (Illumina Assembly) | ecosystem: Environmental > Terrestrial > Soil > Wetlands > Permafrost | place: Sweden: Stordalen... | reverse complement strand
TTCTGTTCAGGAAGATAGGATCGAAATGTCTTTGCCATGATTCGAAAAACTCGCACACCTTGCGGTTCTTTTTCAAGCACAATCAGCAGGACGGAGAGGAATACTCGGACAGACTCCTAGAAGAAACTCCTTACTTAAACCGAGATTTTAGCCTACTTGCCCCCCGCACTCTACATACTTCGAGAACCTCTACGGCGGACCATCCCATTATGTGGGAATTAGCCCAGATTAATGGCGAATGCAAGGCGAAGAGTGCTAGACTCCCTGCCTGTGGGGATGTTCGGATGTTCAATGATCTTTTTCATCTTATCCAATCGCTCGAACACGACTTCAGTGATGAAAACGGCGAGCGAGTTCATTTGCATACCTGCCGTCGTTGTGCAATATCTCTTCGACTGAGCGCATTCAAGGCGCAGATCCTCAAAGTTCTACGCGATATTGATTTTGTTGTCGGAGATCCAGGCGAGAAGAATCGGTAACCGTGTGCGTGACCCAAAACGACTTTCACGGACGCGATGGATTTAGATTTGCCCATTGCGTCAGTGGAGCGATTGCGTCCGCTCAACACCATCAGGTACGATTTGCCAATGACCGAGCGAATTCAAATCAATCGCGCTCCCGTCCTGACGCTTTGGGCGGCTGTCGTTGCCGAACGATTGGGATTCGACCATGACGAGGCCTTGTCCCTCGGCAAAGCGCTTGCGGGCCTGAATGCACAATCCAAAGGGCAGCGACTGGGCATCTACAAACCTGCACCGGAGGAGGTCAAAAAGGCTCGCGCCAGGAAACGAGGAGAGGAATACTTCGTTGAGATTTGCGGGCGGCATGTGCCAGCAGTCAAAACATCCGAGGGAGTGCGAGCGGTGATCAAGAACCAACCCATCGAACCTAAGAGTGTGGAGCGTTACTTGGAAAGCAAGTTCGGCGATTCGCTTGACGCTGTACGTTCGGCAATGCGTGACCTTGCGAAAACCTTCCAACCGGAGCACATATCAAATAATGCATTCAGTCTCTATGAGCGATTTCGGCCAGCGATTCCGGAGGGTGTAAAAGGGTGGGGGGCCAAAGGGAGCTTGGATGTTGATCGTATAAGGTCCTTGGCTCAGGACAATGAACCGAGGTAAGAACAGGCTAATTGCCAACTCCTGATGAGACCTGTAATCGGAAACCGGCCTTTATCGGTGTTCCAATAACCCTTCTTTGTGAGTTATCGCAAGTCGTTGATTTCAAGCAGCAGGCATTAGGCGGTTTGGATGTTCCAAAATCACTTGTTTTAGGAACGCTTACGCGCGTTAGCAGACCCGAGCGAAATGCTACGAGAAGCGAGGCGTTGCGGTGATCCCACATTCGCGCAACTCACCCGCGCTCGCGAGTACACGCGGCGGATGGGAGAAGATGGTGAGTTGCGTGGGTCGCGCTTAGCAAAAATGGCGAAGTTCCTTCAACATTCCTGAAACCTCTCGAAAGAAACTCTTAGTCCTTGCCGTAGAATTGAGGCAGATCGAGAAGGATCATTTCGGAAATCTGAAAGAATCCGTTATTCTCTGAGATCAGCAGGTACTAATTGGCGCCTCCTCAACATTCGCTCCCGCTCGACTGCTACGTTATCTTGCACATCAGATCGGGACCTCCGTATCCGAACCCGAATAAGATCCCTGCAATTGCCGCGGACACTCCGTTTCAACTATCAAGCGACGCTTGGATCGAAAAATTCGATGAAGACTTTGCAATTCGGATTCAAGAAGCCTGCGAGCCGGCAAATCACCGTATCGACAATTTCGTAAGGGACCGCCACCTCTACGCATTCGTTCGGCGAGAGCCTGAAAGTGAACGGCTCCGACTGCCAGGCACAGTCGTAAGGGACGAAGGAATAATGCCTCTTTTCACGATCATGGCCCTGTCTCGTTTGATCCGGCCAACAACTATCGGAAATCGGTACTGTGCGAAGATTTATCCGCAACCCGCAATAGACCCACCGATTCAAGCTCTGCTCATGAGTGGTACGAATCCCGATGTAGCGATCGCTGACGCTTCACAAGATTGGTTGTCACCCGAAGACGGCCTCGAGCTACGTCAGTTGATGCCGTGGGTTTCGCCGACAAAGCAGATGTACACGCGCGTCCATCGAGCGTTCTGGAATCACGAGGATGCAATGCGAACTTACTTTCTAGACTTTCGATTCCCTATTGTAGTCGCGGGGTTAGAAGCACTAACCACCGTGGAAAAAAGTCCAGGTCTTACGGCAAGATTCGTCCGCCGGGCCGGACAATTGGCAACAGAATTCGCAATAAACCTATCTAAAAAGGAATTGGAACAGACGTATAAGCTGCGGTCGGAAGTCGTCCACGGTCGAAGTTTTCTCTATGCCTTGCAAGGATTGTTGCCACAAGGGGAGCACCGGCCACTGTACGATAAATTAGAATCGCTGCTAAGGGCCGCGGTGAAGAAGTGTTTGCTGGATGAGAATTTTGGCCGACGCTTTGCGGACGATCGAGCCGTCCTGAGGAAGTATCCTTAACTTATTCGAGGCGGCGATTCTTCCAGCGAGCTTGAGATATTCGATCCAACATCTCTTGGTGTTTTTCCTGTAGCTCGAAGAAATCTTGATACCACCGATGGATTTCCTCAGGCAGCTCAAACCGTTCAAAGGCTTCGATGCACTTCCCTATGAACTCGCCGGGATATTCGGTAACACCGTCGTCCCATACGACTGAAATCACGGGATAACTGACTTCATCCCCTTCATTGCCGACTTCTGAACCTTCGAAAGTAACCTGGACATCGACGCTGCGGGGAGGCGGGCCGCAAGACTGCTTAATGAACTTGATGGCCAGTTCCGTCTCAAGATCATCAGACTCGGGATCGTCCACCCATCCTGGGCATTCTCCGATGAATTCGTGTCCCATGTGCGTCTCTCTCGATTCAGTTAATTCCTCGTATATTTCTGTGAGTCCTTTTGCACATCCTTTAGAGCGCTCTTGATGAGACGCGAGGGATTGTTCCACAACAGCCCGATTAACTGGGCACCATTGTACCCAAGGGCGCTCGCGCCGTTTCCCCCGATTTGGCTCGTCACGGTAAAGGAGTGGCGAGAGACAATCGCGCCGCCCACATCATATGCGTTCAGATAGAGGCTGTGCGACTGGATAACATAGGGAGCTTCTATCGTGTCCATTTCCGTGCTCTCCACTGTTCCATTGTAGGTGAAGTTCCAAGCATCGCCGTAGAAGTTCATCACGGTTCCTGAGCCTGAAACGGGAGTCGTGGTGGTGCTGGTCCGTGTAACTGGCTGGAACCCGGCGTAGGCACTTTCAGAATAGGCGTAAACGAGCAAGTAGCGAGGAACGCCCGGTACGACATTGTTCGCATCTTCTAGCAAACACATGCGCGGATAGTTCTGCGAGTTTTTCGCCATGAATTTTTGACCTTCCGGCGGAACATAGAGCGTAAGGCCACGCGGCGTCAAACCCGCAACTGTGATGATCTGGTCGCACAGAGCGCGGTTGTGGGTGGAAATTCTAACGAGTTCCTCATCTGGCAAGCGTTCGCCCGCCCGAATGGTGACCAGGGAGGAAGGATTCGCTAGTTCCGCCGCCTCTGCGGTTTCCGATCTAAGCAGAGATTGCACAGCCTCAATGTTGGAGGCAGGATTTGTCGGTTCGGTAGTTTCGCGTCGATCAGGCTCCGCAGAGATTTTAGCTGCCAAGATGTATTGGTCTTTTACCGTACCTTCGACGTTGTCTTTTGTGCGTATTCTCTTCCAGCCGTTTTCTTCACGCAGAACAAGAACCTCTTGGCCGCAGGCCAGCGTTGCAACTGTTGCCCCATTCAAGAAGACGAAGACTTCCCCCAACCCATCACATTTGGCGTAGCCTATTTCGCCCGCGCTTTCAGGAGGCGTACCCTGACTGGCTTCCTGAGTAGAGGCGGATGGCTCTGGCGCGGACGAGAAAGCGGCCTCCTCTTGCGGCGTTGCGTGGAGGATTTCTTCCACGGAGGTGCTTTCTCCGCCTGCGCTTAGCGAAGTAATGGTAATCGAGAGATACTTTTGTCGTCCCCTGCAATTGACGAACTCCTCTCTGATCTCAGCGGCGGGCCCCTGCGAACTGCTGGTTGTGACTTGGCAGGGACCTCCACTTTCTCGCTCGAGATTGGCAACCGCGCCGTACACAGCACTGGCAAACGCCGCTTCCGTGTTCGGCTCGCTTCCGTCAGTCCAGGATCTAGAAACGAAATCCAGTTGTCCTCGAAAGAACTGCACAATTCCAAGTATCTCCCAGAGCGGCTGGCCTTTTCGGTGAACCTGATACGCAGGCCTGTTCGATGTGGCTGGCCCCGCCTCTCGAAGCTCATAGGACACGCGCAGACGGCCGATGACATCATCCTGCGCCATCCCCAACGTAAGCGTCACCCCACTGACATCAATCGATTCAGACAAATCAGAGGCGGATGGCTGTTGGGCCGAGGGAACCGGCGGCTGTTGGACCCGATCTGGTATTCGTGGACGGGGCATATCCAGCGGTATCTGTGCTTGCGCGGAAGCGCAAGAGCTCGTGATCGCAATCATCGACAGCAGCAGGATTGTCTTCATGGGCAGTTCTCCGTTGTCCGGGAGTTATCCAATCGCTACCCGTAATCTCATTCGGTGGTGCCCGTAACGATACTACGACAGACTGCCGCTTGGACAGGGGCTCCAAGTGGCAACGCTGCGGAAACAATTCGGCACACGATTGCGCCAGATTCGCGCCCAACGTCGCATGACTCAGGAGCGGTTCGCCGAAACACTCAATCTGTCAGTGGATTTCCTAAGCCTAGTGGAACGCGGAATTAGCGCGCCCTCGTTTGAAACGTTGGAGAGAATCGCTAAACGTCTGAAAATGCCCGTCGCTGACCTTTTCAAGTTCGATGGTGGTGTCCACCCATAGCACCATCGGACCCGTTTAACCAAGCTCCTCAGACCTTCTCAAGTCTCAATAACCACAATTCGTGCTGTCGAAGAGATAGATGTTGAGAATCCATCCGTGTAGCAATTTCACAGAGCACTCCTGCGGTAGCGTTAGAATGTTCGGCGTGAAGCCTGTGGTGAAGCTCGTGCTCGTGACCTGCGTCGCGGGATTGATCGGCTGGCTGGTGATTCGAGCGCGTTGTCCCCGAGCCGTTAAGATAAAACAACTTCGCAGACTGCTGGGATACGAATGGGTCGAGCAGAACGTGGTGTGCGCCGATCCTCAACATCCGCTTGGCCGCTTGTATCGAAAGAGCCCCGAGAGTTCCGTGATTCGGTATGCGGAAGAGCTGGCCGATTTTGTGTTAAACAAGAGAGCGGTGAAATGCGACGTGCCGCGCTTGGCCAGCAAACTTAAAGGCGAATTCGTCGATACGCTGGTGGAGCTGCGCTACGCGGTATTTCTCGCCCGGCGCGGATGCGATGTAACGATGGAGCCTACCGCGCCGAAGTCCGGGCCGGACTTGCTTGCCGTGAAAGGCGACAGCTACTACGTGGAAATGAAAAGGGTCGGTTTGGATGAAGATCACACTGCCGTCGACGCCGCGACAGAAGACGTTTTTACCCGCTTCTGCAGCATGCCGTCGCGATACAGCATCGTGATTTCCATGACGCGCGACTACACGGCGTATTCTCCGCAATTGAAGCGGTCTTCGAGGCGGGTGGCGAGTGTGCTGAAGGATTTGGAAGCGAAGAACTTGCCGGAAGCCACGTTGTACTATCACGGCCCAAAGGACTGGGTTGTTCGCGAACAAGATGTGCGCAACATGGAGTTCGACTATGCGGATCGCGAAAAGCTAGCGGCCCAGATGCAGGAATTCGAGCGGGCAGGGCAAGCACGTTTTGTAGCGCGGTTTTACGATTCCGGCGAGCAGCGCGACCGAACGCCTGTGTCCCTCCTGTCGTTGGGCGATAACCCGGGAGCTTTGCAACCTGACCAGACCTACCAGCGGCTGCGAGGGATCCTGAACAAGAAGCGTGAGCAGCTGCCGAAAAATTCCAGAGGGATGATTTTGCTCGAAATATCGGATCTCGCGAAACTCATGGTGAACCACTACACGCTTTCGGCTGCTCTCTATGGAGACTTGGTATTCAGCATGACCCCGGCGGCGGGAGGGGAGGGATTCGAATCGGACATGAGCCGAAAGTCGAACGGATTTTTCCTGGGAACATCACGCGTGTCTGCCGTGGTCGTGGAAACGGTCCGCGTGAGCGCCGAAGAGATGACCTTCACGCGAAAGGTCTATCCGACCAACAATCCACAGGCCCGGGTGTTTCTTTTAGAAGAGCTGAAGTTGTTCGGGGAGATTGCGGAAGGGGTTGAGCATCTGTGTTTCGAGAAGCTGTAACAAATTCGGTGCACACCGCTGCTCAAAATCCAAAGGCTCAATCTTAGAGACGGCCGGCAGAAGCGCGGCGAACAAAGGGAAACGCTTTAGCTCTTGTTCGGACAGGCTCGACGCATAGGCTACCTTTACGAGGTTATTCCCGATGCCGCGGAAACCGCGCAACTCGATTAGATTGTCCACGCCGCCTGAGCCGATTCGGTTTGACCTTACTTTCAGGAATCTCCGCGAGCGCCTATCTCGGTATGAGAAGGAAGCCGCAAATTTCAGACGAGGGCAATTTACAGAGTCAGAGACTCAGCGGTACCTGGCCGAGCTTCGAAGACTGCTGGAGGCAGCTATCCGGCACGCAGAGGAGGTCGTCAAGCTCGGGCCACAGCTCAAGCGCCCAAACTAACGGCCCTTTGAAAAAAAACACCGCGTAGTTGGCCAATCTCCCACTTCTGTAAGAGTCGTGGTGAAGATGGTCCTGCTTCACCCCCTGACGGCTGACCCCGATGTCGTCAGGGCTCTGGAGGAGAGGCAATGTTCGAGTCTTTAAGGTGGTGGGTCAGCCTGCGAAGGAATGTCAATTTCTGGGATTGGGTGCGCGATACATATTCTGATGAGGGACTGAGAAGGCTCGCAACCGAGGCTTGCGATTGCAGCCTGATAAACCCTTACGATCCGTTTGGTGATTCTACTTTGAATCAGCATCATTACTACGAGGAACTCATGCGGAATACCGTCAAACGACTTATGAACCGCTACGGCGATGAAATATGGTCCTGCTGCCTGGGTGCGAGCGGTTACGATCCAGAAGCGGGGAAAATGGGACTCCAGTGCCTCGCCAACACGGAACTGGCTTTTCAAGTGCACAATCAGGTGACATTTGAAGAATTTCTGGTGCGCAACGCTCTAAAGCGAGCTTCACAGCAAGTTCTTCAAGAGGGTCGCAAGAAGAGACGCTAGCGGGGGCGTTCTTACAGTTTGCTGCACCTTGTGTTATCCCTTTGTAGAAGCGAGCCGGTGATGTTAACAAAACGTCTTTTAGCGATATTCTGGGGAAATGGGACTGACCATGTAAAGGCTCTTTCGTAGCTATCCGCCAGAATCAGTTGTTTTTGGCGGGAGAAAAGCCATACCAGTCGGTACTTCATTTGCAAGGATTTACAATCGGCCTCTGCGGAGGGATTTTGGCGGAATCCGGGTGACGTGAACCATTAGGCGTCGGACAACTCTGGCAGAAACCGCGGCGTGTTCGGTCACACTGCTTTCTCATCGAAAATCACTTCCATTCTAGCCTTTGCAACGTATCATTTGCTTCGCGACGCGAGAGCGACCAATGGCTGTCTCGGGATCGTATATGGCGGTTCGAGTCTGGAACTCTGCTGTGCGCAACGTGTTCGCGTATGGGGAATGTGTCCGTCGCGATGTTATGCCATCGTTCTCCGATCTTGAGCAAAGAGCTGACCAAATAGCTGAGGCCGAATACGACCGACTCGGTTCTGCGCCAGTAAGAGACCATTGTGATGTTGATATGGCGTCGCTTGCCGAAGCCGCTCACGACAAAGGTCTGGCCTTTTACGAAACAATGTTCGGCATACGCCAAGCCGTACAGAATCTCTTCGTGGTGGGACTTTTTCATTTGCTTGAACAAGAACTCGCGGATTTGTGCTGTGACGGCGCTATTACCGCTCCACCCCCGACGGAATCAAGGCTTGCCGTGCTCGTTGCTTGGTATTCACGGCACTTTCGTCTCGATCTGGAAACGATTCCCGCGTGGCCCACAGTCGATGAGCTGAGACTCGTCGCAAATGCGACAAAACATGCAGAAGGCTCGGCCGTTCAACAACTCAGGATTCGTCGGCCAGAGTTGTTTAACAATCCCGTACTAAGGGAGACGCACTTCCTTGCAGGGCCGGTCAAGTGGCCAGTTCGCCGCCCACTTTCCGGGGAACACTTTTACGTGACACCAGAAATCTTTCAGCAATACGCCGAGGCTGCCAGCAGTTTTGTTTCCGATATAGCCCGCCACTTCGAAGGGCATAGCGACGAATTCTATACGTAAGTTGGAGTCGTTGAGGATAAAAACATCTGTTTTCGCTCTGTACCAAATCATTGAGGGACAAAAACCCAGCCTCGCGACTATCTGCAACGGCTTAAAAACTCTTTACTGGACTCGGGAATTTTCGGCGGGGCGAAAACGGATGTTTTTGGGGATCTTATCGGTTGCCAAAGTGGTTCTGCTGGAGCGTTTCTCAATAAGCCGCGATGAATACGACTGTAGGCTCGGGTGCGACCCGCGACATGCGAAGATTGACCATCGTCCAGAGCTGGATTAGAGTTTAGCTGTCCGTATGGCTGATAAATACACAAGTGACCGAAACACCGTTGGGGCCCTTTTAGCTCTCACAAGTCCCTCGATTCAAGTCCCCGAATGGCAGAGGAGCTATAGTTGGGACAATCCCCGCGTCGAAATCTTCTGGAATGATCTTCTGAATTTTTCGAATCGTTACGCAGATAAGAACATTGCAGATCAAGAGTATTTCTTGGGAGCGCTCGTCATCGTGGATACTGGCGGCAAGCAACTGCTCCTCGACGGTCAACAGCGGCTTGCCACAGCGACGATTCTCCTGTCCGTCATTCGTGACTTCCTGAAAGAGTACAGGGCTGACGCAGCGGGCCGGATTCAACAACGATACATTGCCGACATCGATGACGCGACGAACACGACAAATCATAAGCTGACGATGAACCGCTATGACAAGGATTTCTTTCAGCGGGAGATTCAAGAGTTTCCCGCCGTGGAGCCTGCACCAGTCCCGAAGCTGAGCTCTCATCACGCGATTCGTGCTGCGCGTGACTTCTTCAAGAAGACGTTCGAAACAAAATACAACGAGTTGGGGCGAGGTGAGCCGGCGTACCGATGGGCTCTCAGAATTCAAGACGTTCTCACGAATCACGTCTCCCTAGTGGCCGTCCGTTCCACGGATGAAGACAACGCCTCATCGGTATTTGAGACCTTGAATGATCGAGGCATCGGTCTCTCCACTCCCGATCTCTTCCGGACGCTTTTGCTAAGACGCGCGAACACCGAAGCTGAGCGCGACGAGATCATCAACCTGTGGGAGAACATTTTGGCGATCGAGGACGAATCCAGTGTGCAAAGCTTCCTTCGACACTACTGGCTGTCGCAGCACGGCGACATCAAGACCCACGCGCTGTACCGAGAGATCAAGCAGCACATCGAGGCGAAGAAGGTCGAATCGCTCAGCTTCTCTCGGGAGCTTGGGAAAGCTGCAACTGTTTATCACGACATCGTGACGGCGACCGAAGCTGAGCCGGATCTGCGCCGCTCGCTGTTAGCGATTCAAATGTTGGGCGCCGGGTCTTTACTGCCGGCAATTCTGAGTGCGTATTCGATCGAAGATATCGAGGGCCGGAAAAAGTTTCTCAACGCGCTCGTGGCGACCTTCGTTCGTCACAGCGTGATTGGAAGTCTGGAGATGTCGAAGCTCGAAAACATCGCGTTTGACATCGCGCGCCAATTGCGAACCGATAAGGTATTCGAGCCGAGTATCTCTAAGCTCGAAACGTTTGCGCCGACCGACGATCAATTCGTAACGAAGTTCAAAACGGCACGCGTTGCCCGAAGAAGCAGTGCTCGATATATCTTGCGGGAGATCGAGCACGCTATTCGAAGAACGAAGGAACTAGCCGTTGAGGAAGCAGACCGTGTCCACGTGGAGCATATCTATCCGCAGAACCCCGCTGCAGCGGACAGATGGAAAGACCACGATTTGTGGATCGACCGGCTCGGAAATCTGACTCTCCTGGCAAAGAGGCTCAACGAGAAAATCAGAAATGAGAAATTCTCGGTCAAGAAGCCTGAGTACGAGAAATCCGATTTGGAACTCACGAAGCAGTTGTTGAAATACGACGACTGGAACACCGCGAACGTCAACCACCGGCAAGAGTGGATGTCCGGCTTCGCCAAGGATATTTGGAAGGTCACCTAAGATTCGAGGTTATTGCCCTCGCCACTCCTAAAGCGGAATCAATTTTCCCAAAATCGAAGATCAGAGGCTTCTGGTTCCCGAATTCGTCTGCTGTGACAAACAAGGCGGTGTTCCGAAAACGCCTGCAGCGAAAATTCTCGCGCCCGGCAACGAGTTTTCAAGCGGTTGCGGCGAGCTGCAAAGAAGGGTTTCTGTCCCTTCGGGGTCTTAGTGGTGCGAGGCGAAAACTTATGTTTTTGCACTGCCCCGAATCACATTCGGTAGCATCCTCGTGATTTCAGAAAAGTATCGTACTGGTCTAATACTTAGTCCGAACATACACCCCATACCGCCCGTAACACGGATACCCCTGTTGATTCTTGTGAGCATTCAGGGAGCCATTCATCGTTTTCCTGTTAAACTTCTTCCCGCAAACGGTGCATCGATAGACGTAAGTCGGTCCCTGATGCCTAGTCCGCGCCGTGCTGCGCATCCTCGGTATCCGGGGCATTGCAGTGGAAGGCGCCACAGCCACAGGCCCTGTCGAAGTCAGCTCAACCACATAACGCGGCGAGAAGACCTGCGACGTTACGGTCGCTCCTTGCATTCGGTCCACACGGTAAGAACGGTGCTCGCCTGAATCGGCGCGGATGGCGTGCAGCACAAAATAGCCCTCCGCTGTCTGGCGCAAAGAATACGGTTCGATACGCCGCAAGCTACCTTCGTAAGTGAGATCCACACACAGATAGTTTGCTGCGGCGAAGCGGATGATTTCCAGAGTCGAGCGAGACCGGAGAGGAACGCCCATCGGCAGTACACGCGTGCGTATGGCGACCTCTCCGGCGCCGCGCTGGATGACTGCTTGTTGCAGGAGCGGCGCGCTACTCGTCATCCAGGTAAAAATTTCAGGCAGAGCGTCCCAGAAGTCGTTGAGTGGCGGAAGAACGGGGAGTTGGTGCGATAACATGTCTGACCACGAGGCTTCAAGAGCCTGTCGATGCGGTAGGAGGGAATCGAAATTCGGCACCGGGATTGACTTGTGTGCGCATTTCTGCCGGACTACATCGAGGAGCACTGGGGCCGCCGGTCGGCTGTCGGTGTGTCGGTAAAGGTTCACAACGTCGTAAAGATCGCGGGACCGCGTCCGTTCTCCGAGCGCCCGCAACTTCTCGCCAAAGGCTTCCTCGTAGGCGTAGCAATTGGCCCAGATGCCACCTTCGGGCCGGTCGCTGTAAGGATGAAATACTTCACGTCGCACAGAAGGAAGCACCAGCGTTTCATCCGCTGTGAGATCAAGCTTGACCTTGGGCCAGCTGCCCGAAGTCGGAGAAACTGGGCCACGGAAGGCAATCTTTCCCTGGCAGTTGGGTCGCCCGCGCGAATTGTCGTAAATATCGAATTCGAGCTGGTCGGCAGGGATTTCTAATCCCGATTGTTCAGTGACCCACGCGACGATTTCCTCGAACACCGGCCGCAGGAATTCTTCATCGAGGTGGCCCTCATTGCGAAGTGTATAATCCAGGTCTTCTGAAAACCTATATGTCTCGAAGTAGCACTTCTTGAGACAAGTGCCGCCCTTGAAGATCCAGCTCTCAGCAAGTTCTTCGTGCGCGTTGATGCCCGCGAGTATCCAGCTGAGGACATAATCCTTCTCGACAACATTCGGCAATAGGGAAGACGACGTCGCGGCTTCGAGGATTTCGCGTCTATCGATCATGAGGCTGTGAGTTTCGGGGCAGCCGGAACCCACAGCCGCCAGGCAGTGACGAGTTTCTTCGAGGAAAGTGCGGGATCGAGCTGAGCGTAGCCCTGCGTCAGACGCGAGCGGCATTCCTCCACGAGTTTCTTGTCGTGCAGTTGCGTGTCTGCAAGAAACCCGAGGCGCTTGAAAATGGCACCGTTATCGAACAGCTCTGCGTAGTGGATCAACAGGTCGCGATCGGCGGTCTTGCTTGCAAGATACGTGCTCAGGCAATCGGCCACGTGGTCAATGCCGCCGCCCACTACTGGCGCGGCGATCATATCGACCAGCGTGCGTGCGGGGTCTGATATGGAAACTTTTGTTGTACCGCGCCACAAGGTTTTCAATCCGAAGAGACGCTTGGTTCTTGTAGCATACAGCCGGAAAGCGACGCCCTGCGCGGTTACGCGTTTCTTGATGACGCGCCGCGTGGTAAAGACCAGGGTTTCATTGAAAAGTTGTTCTGTGAGCTCCCAATGGTGGGCCGCCGTCCATCCGCCGATATAGCATTCGCCGAATAGCGGAGGCACAAGGACCCACGGATCAGGGACGACCTGCTCACTGCCTGCCAGTTCCAAAGGCACAGGAACGTAAAGTCCATGCCCTATCCTTCGGAGCCAGCCCTGCTCTTTCCACCGTGACAGAAGCTTGGCCGCGGTGCGCCTGTCAATTCGGAGGATTCGAGACGCAGCATCGACCGACACCACTTCCTTGATGGCGCGGAGTACGGCGGAAAGACGCGCACGAGGGGCCGGTAAAGTATTATTCCTGTGTCTCAAGGCTGTATTATATCACCTGGAGTTCGCACTTTCTGTGAACTTTATGCATGTTTGTATAGCAACGATGGGACCCTTGGGAGCGCCTTTCCCGGCCATTTTCTTGCGGCGATGCGGGGAGCGGGCGCGAACAGCAGTGACAAATCTGGCCAACTGGGAATAACCGCTTCCTTCTTTCGGGCTATGGTTAGCTGTCCAGAATCACTTGATTTTGCCACGAATGAAGTCAACAGGAGGTGGCCCTCGTCTTCATGCGCTTACCGATAGCACAGCCTCAACTTTTTTGTCCATCGTCAAATTGATAATGGAGCGAACGACAAGAGGGGCTTGCGAGACGAATGGCAGTTAGTTCGGGATTTTGCTTGCCGCCTGCGCCGCCCGATATACAGTCCCTTCGCCCAAGTCAAGACGCCCCGCGATTTTTGCCCAGGAAAGCCCCGCAGCGCGCAGAGTGGCAATCTTAGAGGCATCTACGATCCTCTTAGGCCGTCCGAGACACTTCCCCTTTGCCCGGGCATTTCGCAGCCCCGCCTTTACTCTCTCGACGATGAGGCTGCGTTCTAACTCGGCCACGGCTCCCAGGACAATGAAGATCATCTTTCCGGTGGGCGTCGTCGTGTCCATTTGTTCGCTGAGACGGACGAACGCTATGCCAAGGGCGTTGAACGTCTCAAGCGCCCGCAGCAGATGCGAGACGGATCTGGCGAAGCGATCGAAGCGCCAGACCACCACCACATCGAAGCGCCTCTTGTGGGCATCCGCCATGAGCCGGTCTAGCTCAGGGCGCTTATCTTTGCTGCCTGAAATTCCAATGTCGAGGTAGGAATCCACCAGATGCCAGCCGCGAGCCTGGGCGAATTGTTCAAGCTCCCTGGTCTGCATGGAAACATCTTGGCCGTGATTTGTTGTGGAAACTCTTCCGTAGATTGCGACTCGCTGTAGACTATTTGAAGCCATCGTTGCACCTCCATGTGCGACGTTCGGTTAGGAGCGCGTTCGGTCTGACCACCGGCGCGCTCCGCTTTTCAAGTTCTTCTCTTCAGGACAAGTGCTCCCTTCGGTGTTTGCGCATGTATTCTCGTCGATGATTTCGCCATTCTGGAGTCTTCGTATATACGTTCTGTTGGCACGATGTCTTACAGAACAATTGATGCCGGAACTTTGCGAAGAACCAAGTTGTACAACACTTGCATTGCCGGATTCGATCGACCAAACCGAGGTTAGCGAGATTCAACAAGTAAACGATAGCTTGTGCCTCGGAAGGATCAACCGGTGGCACGCCATGCTCAGTCCAGTCCGGTCCCAATGAGTCGTTCGCGCGGAGTCGAAAGTTGTAACGACGCAGATAAAGATCAATCTGTTGTAACAAGCGGACCCGTTCACTCTTTTTGGATGTTTCTGTTGAACGGGAGTTCCGTCCCAACGCCAGAGCTTCCTTAGCGAGCATCAGTATCTTATGAACACGATTGAACTCTGCAGTCCGCTCGTCCGAAGGCTTAATTATCCGTTTTCTGCGCCCATACTCGTTTCCTGCAAGCCATAAAACCAGTCGGCCTGCCTCGAACTCGCCGAGATATTCTCGTGTTCGTAACATATGGCTTAGTATCATTGCACATATATGGTAATCATAGACACGGCCCTTGTCTACAAATATTATTAGCAAGCAAGATTGACAACGTCGGGAGAGACCATGAAATCGAGCACACGAGCGCAAATTCGCAAGCGAAGCGGCCTCACTCAGATTCGCCTCGCAAGACTTACAGGGGTTTCTCAGGCACGACTTTCATCCTGGGAAAACTACGAAACCGAGCTATCCCCTGAAGACATCATGAACGTGGCGAGAGTCTTAGAAAAGTATCTGCGAGAACCAGTTTCCTTTGATGGAACCAAGGAACTAGCGCGGGCTCTGGGGCAATGCAGTGGGCAATAGCAGTTCACAATTACTCGGAGCAATCGTCCTTGAATGCGAGAAACAGGTTCAAGGTGCCTGATTGCATTCGGAACGGGCTCGTATAGACCCCTGAAGACGCGAAACGACGGGCGAGTAATCCTGGCGTTCGTTTAATTTGAAGATTTGACCGGCTAGTCCATTGACCGCTTGGAGACATCCTTTATAAGAATTTCTGCACTGGCCATCTTCTGGATAGAAACTCGGGGACATGCGGACCTATCGTCGGCTTTGCGTGCAGTTGACCCAGCGGG